>Ga0315540_10000386_pt1 | contig 24826 bp, 21 predicted proteins | sample SalMarSW160110MG_FD_203677 | JGI IMG/M metagenome (GOLD analysis project Ga0315540, IMG submission 203677) | Salt marsh sediment microbial communities from the Plum Island Ecosystem LTER, Massachusetts, United States - Salt Marsh Sediment SW1601-10 ...
CACCGACGTGCTGCTGCAGCGCGGGGCGGCGAAGGTCTACGCCGTCGACGTCGGCCACGGCCAGCTGCACTACCGGCTGCAGCACGACGCACGCGTCGTCAATCTCGAGCGCACCCATGCCAAGGATCTGTCCCCGGCCGTGATCCCGGAGCCGGTCGATGCCGTGGTCATCGACACCTCGTTCATCTCGCTGACGCGCGTGCTGCCCCCGGCCTGGGCGCTGCTCAAGCCCGGCGGCTGGTGCGTGGCCCTGATCAAGCCGCAGTTCGAGGTCGGCCCGAAGCTGTTGTCCAAGGGCGTGGTGCGCGACGAGGGGGCAAGGCAGGAGGCCGTCGAACGCATCGTCGCCATGGCCAGCGCGCTGCCGGGCGCCGAGATCATCGGCGTCACCGAATCGCCGATCCACGGCCCGAAGGGCAATGTCGAATACCTGCTCGGCCTGAAACGCCGTGTTTGATGTCATCGCCCTGCCGCGTTCATGGCTTGTGAAACCGCCGGCTTCCAATAGCATGAATATCCGATGATCCAACACTGCCGGTCGGCACCCCTCGCGGATATACCCTCCATCAAGCGGACAGGGTAATGCATGCGGCGCTATCACATCCTTCATCGCACCTACTACAACTTCACCGCCGAGGTCTGGCTTGAGCCCCATGCCCTGCGTCTGCGTCCGCGCGAGGGCCACGAACTCCGCATCGAATCCTCGAGCCTGAAGATCACGCCTCCGGCCACCTTGCGCTGGCACAGCGACGTGGAGGGCAACTCCGTCGCGATCGCGACCTTCGATGCGCCGGCCAGCCAGCTTCTGGTCGAGAGCGAGGTCATCATCCAGCAATTCAACGAGGCCCCGCTCGATTTCCTGATGGCCGATTACGCAATCCACTACCCGTTCGCCTATACACCCGAAGACAGCGTTGTGCTGTCTCCCTACATGAATCAACCCGAGCCAACGGATCGCGGCCTGTTGACCGAGTGGGTTGCCAGGCTATGGCAGCCGGGCGAACGGATTCAGACCTACGCCCTGCTGCATCGGCTGGGCATCCATATCAATCAGGCGCTGTCGTACCGGGTACGCGAGGAGCCCGGAGTGCAAAGCGCAGAACAAACGCTCGCCTGCGGCACCGGATCCTGCCGTGATTTTGCGAATCTGTTCATGGCAGCAGCACGGCGCCTGGGCCTGGCCGCGCGTTTTGTAAGCGGCTATCTCCACGCACCACCCTCATCGGCCGATTTCGGCGCAACCCATGCCTGGGCCGAGGTCTACCTGCCGGGCGCGGGCTGGAAGGGGTTCGACCCCACTTCCGGGGAGATCGCAGGCACCAGCCACATCGCCGTGGCCGTGGCAAGGCTGCCCGAACTGGTGCCGCCGATATCCGGCTCGTTTGTCGGTCCTCCTGGCGTCAACCTCGATGTGGGCGTGTGGGTGACCGAGCTTTAGGGATGCCTGAAAGACGATGTCCATGCGGTTTCCGGCACACCCGGGAAAAGGCGGGGCTGCCCTCCTCGGGCGCATTGCCCGATCTGCGCCACGGGCGCAGCATATCGATATGGGCTTGAAGATGGACGACAGGCTGCAGGAGCTGGCCGGCATGATTCGGCGTAGCGGGAAGAAGGCATCGCGCCCTTTGCATTCGAGGACGCCGGCGTGCCGTTATCGAACCCTGTAGTCTTCCGCTAGTCTGCCGGAATGAGCGGACCTGCTGATCCTGCGCCGGCTTCCATGAACGAAACCCAAGCCACGCACGCCTTCCACGCCCTGGACCCGGCGGCCATGCTCGATGCGGTCGAATCCACCGGGCGGCGCTGCACCGGCGCCGTGCTGGAGCTCAACAGCTACGAGAACCGGGTCTACCGCATCGCGCTGGACGGCGCCGCGCCCGTCGTCGCCAAGTTCTACCGCCCGGAACGCTGGTCGGACGATGCCATCCTCGAGGAGCACGGCTTCACGCTGGAGCTGGCGGCGCTGGAGATTCCGGTGGTGCCGCCGCTGGCCGATCACGGCGTCACGCTGCACCATGCCGGCCCGTTCCGCTTCGCCCTGTACCCGTTGAAGGGCGGGCGCGCCCCGGACCTGGAGGACGCCGGGCAGCTTGAGCAACTCGGCCGCTTTCTGGGGCGCATCCACGCCTGCGGCAGCCAGCGCGATTTCGCATACCGTCCGACGCTGTCCGTCGCGCACTTCGGCGACGAATCGTACGAATACCTGCTCGATCACGATTTCCTGCCGCCGGAACTGGCGCGGAACTACGAGCGGCTGGCCGAGGACGTGCTCGATGCCGTCGAGCAGCGCATGGACGAGGTGGAGGATGCGGCGACATTGCGGCTGCACGGCGACTGCCACCCGGGCAACATCCTGTGGACCGATACCGGGCCGCATATCGTCGATTTCGACGATGCACGCATGGGCCCCGCAGTGCAGGATCTGTGGATGTTCCTGACCGGCGAGAAGCCACAGATGGCACTGCACCTGGGCGAACTGCTGTCCGGCTACACGCACTTCTTCGATTTCGATGCGCGCGAGCTGGCGCTGATCGAGCCCTTGCGCACACTGCGCATCATGCACTACGCCGCCTGGCTGGCGCGCCGCTGGGACGATCCGGCCTTCCGCCGTGCCTTCCCCTGGTTCAACACGCAGCGCTACTGGGAGGAGCACATCCTGTCGCTGAAGGAGCAGGCGGCGCTGCTGAACGAAACACCTCTGGAGTGGAACCCATGAACCGCGATTCCCTGGAACAACGCATCATCGAGCTGGAGACCCGGCTGTCCTACCAGGACCATACCATCGAGCAGCTCAACGAGGTGGTGACGGCACAGCAGCGCCAGATCGACCGCCTCGAGCAGGCCTTGCGCGCCCTGCACGGCAGCGATGCCAGCGGCATCCGCCGCCCGGACGAGGAGACGCCGCCGCCGCACTACTGAGCCGCCGGCGTTGATTTTGCCCGCAGAACCCGACTATAGTGGGGCGATCTGAAGGAGAACGCGCGAACCATGACCCGTTGCACGCCTGACGCACCGATGATGTCCGCCCCGTCGATCCATGACGGTGGCCTGATCGTATCCGTACTCGTCGTCGTACAGCATGCGCCGCGGGCCGGAGTCGATCGCTAGTCCATCACGAACACCGATTGCCACACCCCCGCCGGCGCGCCAGCCCGGCGGGGGTGTTTTTTTTTATATCTCCCCGTCGGACCTGCAGACCAGCGGAAACGACGAAGGAGACAACACATGCAAGCCACCGAAACCACCCTGCCGGCACATCCGCCGCCGGCCCCGTGCAGCGAAACCCTGAGCGGGGCCCAGATCGTGGTGCGCCTGTTGGAACGCCAGGGCGTGGAGACGGTCGCCGGCATCCCCGGCGGCGCCATCCTGCCCTTGTACGATGCCCTGGCGCAGTCCGGCCGGCTGCGCCACATCCTGGCGCGCCACGAACAGGGGGCCGGCTTCATCGCCCAGGGCATGGCGCGCATCAGCGGCCGCCCTGCGGTCTGCCTGGCCTCGTCCGGCCCGGGGGCGACGAACCTGCTGACGGCGATCGCCGACGCCAAGCTCGATTCCGTGCCGCTGATCGCCATCACCGGCCAGGTGCCGCAGGCGCTGATCGGTACCGACGCCTTCCAGGAGGTCGACGCCATCGGCCTGTCCCATGCCATCACCAAGCACAGCTTCCAGGCACGTTCGCCCGCCGAGCTGCTGGCCATCATCCCGGCGGCCTTTGCCATCGCCGCCTCGGGCCGGCCGGGGCCGGTGCTGATCGACATCCCGAAGGACGTGCAGAGCGGGATGGCGGACGTGACCCACTGGCCGGAGCCGGGCAGGCCCGAGCCCGGCGACGCGCCCGACGCGGGGGCCATCGCAGATGCTGCAACCATGATCAACGCCGCCGCCGCACCGGTGCTGTACCTGGGCGGCGGCATCATCCATGCCGCCGCCGATGCGCAGGCCCGGGCCCTGGCCGAGAAAGCGGGGCTGCCGACGACCACGACGCTGATGGCGCTGGGGGCCATGCCCGCGCAGCACCCGCTCGCCATCGGCATGCTGGGCATGCACGGTGCGCGCTACACCAATATGGTGCTGGATGCCTGCGACCTGCTGATCGCCGTCGGCGCCCGCTTCGACGACCGGGCGACCGGCCGCCTGGAGGCGTTCTGCCCGCGGGCCAGGGTCATCCATATCGATATCGATGCCGCCGAACTGGGCAAGCTGAAGACCCCGCACATCGCCATCCGCGGCGACGCGGCGGCCGTGCTGGCGCGCCTGCTGCCCCTGGTCGAGCGGCAACAGCGGGACGACTGGCTGGCACGGGTCGAGGCACTGCGCCGGCGTTTCCCGCTGCAGCTGCCGGATCTCGATGACGCGCGCAGCCATTACGGCCTGGTGCGGGCGGTCGCGGACTGCCTGGACGGGGACGCCGTCATCACCACCGATGTCGGCCAGCACCAGATGTGGGTGGCCCAGGCCTATCCGTTCGCGCAGCCGCGCCGCTGGCTGAGCTCCGGCGGCCTGGGCACGATGGGCTTCGGCATCCCGGCCGCGATCGGCGCCGCCATGGCCGAGCCCGGACGCACCGTGGTGTGCTTCACCGGCGACGGCAGCATCCTGATGAACCTGCAGGAGCTGGCGACGCTGGCCGAGACCGGCGCCAACGTGAAGATCGTGCTGATGAACAATGCCTCCCTGGGGCTGGTGCAGCAGCAGCAGGAACTGTTCTACGACAGCCGTGTCTTTGCCTCGCTGGTTGCCGCACCGCCCGACTTCGTGGCCATCGCCCGCGGCTTCGGCCTGATGGCGGCGGACCTGGATACGGCGGATGATCCGCGCGCGCTGCTGCGCCGGCTGCTGGCCGAGTCGGGGCCGTGCCTGATCCATGCCGGCATCGACCGGCGGGCCAGGGTGTATCCGATGGTGCCGCCGGGTGCCGCCAACACGCAGATGATCGGTGCCTGACGGCCCCGTACCGGGCGGAGTCTATCCGCCCGGTACGGGAAACGCCGGACACACGACAGCGCGGATTAAATGCCTACATCGATTATTGCTGAATCGCATGTGCGCAGGAGGTATGGTTGCCGGATGCAGGCGATGATCAATGCGATCGGCGACATGCTGGCGCTCGCCGGCATCGCATTGCTGCTGGCCGCGCTTCTGCGCATCCATAGCCTCAGCCGGGAGCTGAGCAACAGCGCCGTCGCCTTCCGCTGGCGCATGCTGGACGGGTACATCGCCTTCTTCATCGTCGGCTACGTCGCGTACACCGCCGTATTCTGGGCCAACCGGGAGCACCTGCACGACCTGATCATCCCGACCATCCTGTTCTTCGGGGCCGTCTTCGTCTGGACCGTCTCGTCGCTGGCGCTGCAAACCGTCCAGGACATGCGGCGCGTGGCGCTCTTGGAACAACAGAACATCACCGATGCCCTGACCGGCCTGTACAACCGCCGTTACCTGGACAAGCGCATCTCCGCCGAATATGCCAGCGCCCGCCGCTACGGCCACCCGTTGTCCGTGCTGATGCTCGACATCGATCATTTCAAGCGGCTCAACGACACGCATGGGCATCAGGCCGGTGACCTGGCGCTTCAGTTCATCAGCAGGCTGATCCTGGACGGTATCCGCGAATCGGATATCGCCGCCCGCTTTGGCGGCGAGGAGTTCGTCATCATCGCGCCCAATACGCGCCTCCCTGCCGCCGGCGACCTGGCCGAACGGGTGCGCCGGCGCATCGAATCGCACGAACTGAAACTGGCCCGAGCCGGGCAAGACCGCCAGACCCTGCATATCACCGTCAGCATCGGCGTGGTCGAACTCACCCCGGACATGGCATCGGGCGAACAGCTGATCGAATGCGCCGATCTTGCGCTGTATCAGGCCAAGCAGGCCGGACGCAACCGCACCATCCAGCACCGTCATTCACCGGCCTAGACGCGCCGGTTTCCCGGCCCGACCGATCGGCCCCCTTGGCTACACCAGCGCCATCAGACACGACAGCGCCGCATCCATGCCGCCCGCATCGGCGGCGACCACGGTGGCATGGCCGAGCTTGCGCCCCGGGCTCGGGCGCTTGCCGTAAGCGTGCAGCCGCGCCCCCGGCACGGCCAGCACCTGTGCCGCCGGCGGCACGGCACCGATGAAATTGATCATGGCCGCATGGCCCAGCGCGCGCGTGTCGCCGAGCGGCAGGCCGAGGATGGCCCTCAGGTGTTGCTCGAACTGGCTGACGGCGGCCCCCTCGATGGTCCAGTGGCCGGAGTTGTGGATGCGCGGCGCCATCTCGTTGACCAGCAGCGCATCCCCGACCTGGAACAGCTCCAGCGCCAGCACCCCGACATAGTCGAGGGCCTCCGTCACGGCGCGGGCGTAGCGCTCGGCCTCGACCTGCACGCCGTCCGCGGGCCGGCAGCGGGAGCTGCGCAGGATGCCGTCGCGATGCTCGTTCTCGGCCAGCGGATAGAAGCGCAGCTCGCCATCCCGGCCGCGTACGGCGATGATCGACACCTCCCGCGCGAAACGCACGAAGCCTTCGAGAATCAGCGGCACGCCCCCGAGCTGCTGCCAGGCCCGTTCGACATCATCAGGCTCGCGCAGCACGGCCTGGCCCTTGCCGTCGTAGCCCAGCGTGCGCGTCTTCAGCACCGCCGGCAGGCCGAGCTCGGACACCGCCTGCTTCAACCCCGCCAGGTCGTCGACGGCACGGAACCCGGCGGTGGGCAGGCCGAGCTCCCGGAACAGGGATTTCTCATGCCAGCGGTCGCGGGCGACCGCCAGCGCCCGGGCACCGGGATACACGGCGGTATGCCCGGACAGGTAAGCGATCGCCGCCTCCGGCACGTTCTCGAACTCATAGGTGACGACATCGCTGGCCGCCGCGAGCTGGCGCAGCATGCCGGGATCGTCGTAGGCGCCCACCAGATGCGTGCCCAACGGAGCGGCGCAGGCATCCGGGGCGGGATCGAGGAAGGTGAAGCGCAGATCCAGCGGATGGCCGGCCAGGGCGAGCATCCGTGCCAGCTGCCCCCCGCCGACGATGCCGACGTTCACGGGGCGCTCGGGTCCGGCCGGGCCAGCACGTCCTCGGTCTGGCGCCGCCGGAACGCCCGCAGTGCCTGCCTGATCGCGGGATGATGGTTTGCCAGGATGCTCGCGGCCAGCAAGGCGGCATTGACGGCCCCGGCACGGCCGATGGCCAGGGTACCGACCGGGATGCCTGCGGGCATCTGCGCGATGGACAGCAGCGAGTCGATGCCGTTCAGCGCCTTGGACTGAACCGGCACGCCGAGCACCGGCAGTGCCGTCTTGGCCGCGGTCATGCCCGGCAGGTGCGCCGCACCCCCGGCCCCGGCGATGATCACCTCCAGCCCCCGCGACTCGGCGCTGCCGGCGTAGTCGAACAGCAGGTCCGGGGTACGGTGGGCGGACACCACCCGCACCTCGTGCGGGATGTGCAGTTCGCTCAGCATCTCGGCCGCATGGCCCATGGTCTCCCAGTCGGAGCGTGATCCCATGATGATGCCGACCAGCGGCGGTTGCGCCTTGTGTTCCGTCATCGTGCCTCCTCGTTGTGCCGCTGCTGATCGGCAGCGGCCTCGATCGTCTGTAGCCGCTCGACGGTGCCGGTGGCCAGGTCGTAGTACCAGCCGTGCAGGCTCAGGCCGCCGCTTGCCACGCGCTCGGCGATCCACGGGAAGCTCTGCAGGTTGTCGACCGACAGGCGCACGGCGGCCTGTTCCACCGCCTTCTGCGACGTCGCCTCGCCGTCCAGGGCATCCACGCAGGGATAGGCCATCGACACCCAGTGCGCGATGAAGCTGCGGGGCGGCGTACCCAGCCGGCGATGGTCGACCAGGGCCCGGATGCCGCCGCATTGCGCGTGGCCGAGCACGACGATGTGCGCCACGCCAAGGCCGGTGACGGCGAACTCGAGGGCGGCGCTTGTGCCGTGGTATTGACCCTCGCTCTCGCACGGCGGTACCAGGCTGGCGACATTGCGGACCACGAACAGCTCGCCCGGCTGCGCGTCGAAGACGATGGCGGGATCGACGCGCGAATCGCAGCAGGAAACCACGGCGATGCGCGGCGACTGGCCCTGGGCCAGCGCCTCCAGCCGCTCGCGGTGATCCCGGTAATAGCCCTCCCGAAACCGGCGGTAGCCCGCAAGCAGCGACTCAGGCATGCGTATCGGCGGCGAACAGCCGGTAGTCGATGCTCATGCGGTCCGGTGCCACCGGCCGGAACCGGCCGTCGGCGAATGCGGTATGCAGCGGATGGTCGCGGTAGCTGCCGATGACGGCTTCACTGGCGAAGCGCACCAGCCAGCAGTAGCGGTAGCGTGCCTGATCGATGGCCACGGCTTGGCCTGCCTCGACGGTGCGCACCCCCGGCACGGTGGCCAGCACGCGCCTGCCCTCGGCGATCATGGCGGGGACATCGGTGTCGTCCCCGTGCCCGACGTTGTAGGTGATCAGGTGCTCGACCGGCTCCCATGCCGGACAGCGCGACAGCAGCTCCGCCGCCCTGCCCGCGCCACCCCACAGACGGATGCAGCGTTCGGTCTCGTCGGCGACGGCGTCGCTGACGCGTCGGAACAGATGCGCGTACGAGTTCGCCCCCCCCTGGGTCCAGACGGCGGACGCGGCGGCGTCGGCCAGGGCGGTGTAGTAGTTGATCTTCGCGACACCCCGCGCGATCAGGCCACGGAACTGCGCCTCGTCCAGGCCGGTGCCGCCGTGGATGACCAGCGGCAGGCCGAGGGCGTCGTTGATCGCCTGTAGCCGCCCGAAATCGAGTTCCGGCCTGCCCTGCATGCGCCCATGCACGGTGCCGATGGACACGGCGAGCAGATCGACCCCCGTTTGCGCCACGTAGTCGGCGGCGGTGTCCACCTCGGTATAGGCGATCTCGCCCGGATGCAGCAGGGCGTCCTCGCCCTCGATGCCGGGGACGTAGCCGAGCTCGCCCTCGACCGGCACGCCGCAGCCGTGGGCCATCTGCACGACCTGGCGCGTGCGCGCGATATTCGTCTCGAGCCGCTCTTCGGACGCATCGACCATGACGCCGTTGCAGCCGAGGCGGATGGCATGGATCGCCGAGTCCAGGCTGGCACCGTGATCGAGGTGGATGGCGACCGGCACCGAGGCCCGCTTCGCCGCGGTCTCGACCGCCGGCATCAGGGTCTCGAGGTCGTAATGCGTGAAATGCGATTCGGCCAGGGACAGGATCACGGGGGCCTGGCAACGCTCCGCCGCGGCCATCACGCCCGCCACGAAGGCGAGGTCGACGACATCGAAGCCGCCGACGGCGTAACCGTGCTCGTAGGCGTGCCGCAGCATCGCCTTCATGTCGACCAGGGCCACAGCACCTCCTTTTCGCCACATCGATGCCCGCCGGGGGACGGCGGTGTTGCAGTATGCAAACGACTAGGGTTTAATTCTAGTTTAAATAGTAAAATGATTGATTAAAGGATTGCTTATGCCACTCCGCCACGCCACGCTGCACCAACTCCGTGTCTTCGACGCCCTGGCGCGCCACCGCAGCGTGACCCGCGCAGCCGGCGAGCTGCACCTGAGTCCGTCCGCCGTGTCCATCCAGTGCCGGAAGCTGGCGGGGCTGATCGGCCACCCGCTGTACGAGATGGTCGGCAAGGAGCTGCAGCTGACCGCCGTCGGCAAGGTGCTGAGCCGGGCCTGCCGCGATCTGCTGGACCGTCTGGAACAGGCGGCGCTGGAGATCGACGCCCTGCAGGGGCTGGAGCACGGCATCCTGCGCCTGGCCATCGTCACCACCGCCAAGTATTTCGGCCCCCGCCTGCTCGGCGCCTTCAGCCGCGAGCATCCCAGCATCGAGGTCACGCTGTTCGTCGGCAACCGCGGGCAGCTGCTCGAGCGCATGGCCGCCAACCGCGACGACCTCTACATCCTGGGGCGGCCGCCGGAACGCTCGCGCGCGGCGGGCGAGCCCTTCGCGGAGAATCCCCTGATCATGGTCGCCGCCCCCGATCACCCGCTGGCCGGCGAAGCCGATATCGCGCCCGAACGGCTCGACGGCCTGTCGTTCATCCTGCGCGAGGAGGGCTCCGGCACCCGGCTCGCCGCCGAGGCCTTCTTCGACGAACACGGCATCACGCCGCGCACGCGCATGGAGCTGGGCAGCAACGAGGCGGTCAAGCAGAGCGTGGCCAGCGGCCTGGGCGTGACCATGCTGTCGGAGATGACCGTACAGGCGGAGCTGGCCGCGGGTACGCTGGTGCGCCTGGACGTGCGCGGCTTCCCGCTGCGCCGGCAATGGTACATCGCCCATCCCACCAGCAGGCGCCTGAGCCCGGCGGGGGTGGCCTTCCGCAAATTCCTGTTCGATTCGGCTGCGACCCTGAAGGGCTGACGCAGCCGTCAGTCCTTGGCCTCGATCAGCTCGATGGCGTAGCCGTCCGGATCCCTGACGAAAGCGATGACGGTGGTGCCGTGCTTCATCGGCCCCGGCTCGCGCGTGATCACGCCGCCACGTTGCCGGATGCGTTCGCAGGCCGCGACGATATCGTCGACGGCGATGGCCACATGGCCGAAGCCGTTGCCGAGATCGTAGGCGGCCGTGTCCCAGTTGTGGGTCAGCTCGATCACCGCCGTCTCGTCTTCCGGCCCGTAGCCGACGAAGGCCAGCGTGAATCGGCCTTCCGGATAATCCTTGCGGCGCAGCAGCCGCATGCCCAGCACTTCGGTGTAGAACGCGAGCGAACGCTCCAGGTCCCCGACGCGGATCATCGTGTGCAAAAGACGCATGATTACCCTCCCCTGGCGGCCGCCTCGAAGCGGCGGCGGATGGCCTCGACGCGCTTGCGGTTGACGCCGAAATCCGAGTAGCCGATGCGCGAGGCCGAGCGCACCTGGATCAGTTTGGTGCCGGTGGAGGCATCGGCCGGGGCATAGAACTCGACATCGTCGACGAAGCGCATCCAGCGCGTGGTGTACTCGGCGTGCAGGTAATCGGCACTCTGTTCCACGATCTTCGCGCCGTACATGCCCTCGATCGCCTTGGCCAGCCGCGCCATCGCCGCCTGGCGCGTGCCGGTATACGTGAAGGAGGCGATCGCATGCTGCTTGTCCCGGTCCTGGGAGCAGACGCAGTTCGGCGAGGACGGGCAGGGCGTCAGCCGTCCCCCGTGCACGCCGAGATTCCTCGGCGTCGGCGCCGAGCAGCCCGCCAGCATCATGCCGGCCAGCATCGATCCGCAGAGCATCGTCATCGGCAGCCTCATGCACTCCCCCGCAGCGACCCTGTCGCACACCACGCCAATGTAGACCCGTCATCCCTGCATGCAACCACTGAAGCATTCCGGTCCGGGTTGATCAGGAAGGCGCAAGAACGCAGGGCGGCCCGGAGCCGCCCTGCGTCCTGTCAAGCCGGACGGGGATCAGTAATCGCCGAACTTGCCGTTCTTGACGGTCTCGAACAGCGCGTGCGCCGCTTCCTTCTCGTGGCCCTTGATCAGGCTGTTGAACTGCGACGTCATCAGGCCTTCCTTGGATTTCCACTTGGCGATGGAATTGGCGACCCGGCGCTCCTTGAACCCGGATTCGAAGTCCTTGGCCAGCGTGGCCGCATCGCCGTACTTCTCGACCACCGTTTTCCAGGCGGGCCCGACCTTGTCGTGATCAACGGCGTGGCAGGCTGCGCATTTCCCGGTATTGAAGGTCTTCGCCGTCGCCGGCATGGCCGCGGGCTTCGCAGGCGCCGCTTCCGGCGTGGCGGTCATGGCCGGGGCGGCCGCGGGCTTCGGTGCCGCAACGGGTGCCGGCTTGGCTTCCGGCTTGGGCGTCATCGGTGCCGCGGGCTTTGGCGTCATGGCCGGGGCCGCCGCTTCCGGCTTCGCTGCCGGTGCCTCGGGCTTGGCGGTCATGGCCGCGGATGCCTCCGGCTCGGGGGCCGTGGGCGCCGGCTGGGCCTCGGGTGCCGGCTGCGTGGCGACCGGAGCCCCGGGCGCGGCCGGCTTGCCGGACTGCTGGCAGGCGGCCAGGGACAGGGCGGCTGCGATGATCATGATCGTGGGCATGGTTCTTCCGTTCATGCTTCACCTCCTGATGTCCCGACCATAGACAAAAAAAGGGGCGCCCGCAGGCGCCCCTTGTCCGTTTGCGCGGCTTACGCCGCTTCCTCGTCGCTGCCGTCCCCGCCGACCATCTCCTCCGGGGGTTCCTCTCCCCCTTCGTCGACGTACACCTCGAGTTCGGCCGCCAGCTCGTGGCGACGGGCATACTCCTCCTCGCTCTCGGCCTCCTGCTCGACCTCCGGCTTCGGTGCCATGCGGGCGGCCAGGCCGGTACCGGCCGGCAGCAGGCGGCCCAGGATGACGTTCTCCTTCAGGCCGTTCAGCCAGTCCACCTTGCCGGCCAGCGCCGCCTCGGTGATCACGCGCGTCGTCTCCTGGAACGAGGCCGCCGAGATGAACGACTCGGTGTTCAGCGACGACTTGGTGATGCCGAGCAGCACCGGCTCGAAGCTCGCCGGCACCTTGCCCTCGGCCTCCAGGTCGCGGTTGACCGCCAGTGCCTGGCGCCGCTCGACCTGCTCGCCGGCCACGTAGTTCGACGAACCCGGCTCGATGATCTGCACCTTGCGCATCATCTGGCGCACGATGACCTCGATGTGCTTGTCGTTGATCTTCACGCCCTGCAGACGGTAGACCTCCTGCACCTCGTCGGTCAGGTACTTGGCCAGGGCCTCGATGCCCAGCACCGACAGGATGTCGTGCGGGGCGGGCGAGCCCTCCATCAGGCGGTCGCCCTTGCGCACGCGGTCACCTTCCTGGACCGTGATGTGGCTGCCCTTCGGCACCTGGAACTCGATGGCATCGGAACCGTCGTCCGGCTCGATGATCACGCGGCGCTTGCCGCGGATATCCTTGCCGAAGCCGATGGTGCCGTCCCTCGGCGCGATGAAGGCCAGGTTCTTGGGCTTGCGCGCCTCGAACAGCTCGACGACGCGCGGCAGACCACCGGTGATGTCCTTGGTCTTGCCGGCCTCGCGCGGAATACGTGCCAGCACGTCGCCCGCCTTGACCTCGTCGCCGTTGTCGATGTTCAGGATGGCGCCCGGAGACAGGAAGTAACGGGCCGGCGCATGCGTACGCGGCAGCGTGATCGGCTCGCCTTCCGGATTCTTCGGATCCATCAGCTGGATCTGCGGACGCAGCGTCTCGCGACGCGTGTCGGCCTGCTGGATGACCACGCGGTTGGACAGGCCGGTCACGTCGTCCGTCTCCTCGCGCATGGTGCGGCCGTCCTCGAGGTCGACGTAACGGATCTTGCCGTCCACCTCCGCGATCAGCGGCATCGTGTACGGATCCCACTCGGCCAGCTTCTGGCCGGCCTTGACCCCATCGCCGTCCTTGACCATCAGGCGCGCGCCGTACGGCACGCGGTGACGCTCGAGATCCTTGCCGGCCTTGTCGGCGATGACGATCTCGGCGTGGCGGTTGATGACGATGTCGGCGCCGTTGCTGTCGCGCACCTGCACCGCCTGCAGCACCTTGGCCGTGCCGGAGAACTTCGACTCGACATGGGCCTGCTCGGCCGAACGCGAGGCGGTACCGCCGACGTGGAAGGTCCGCATCGTCAGCTGCGTGCCGGGCTCGCCGATGGACTGGGCGGCGATGACGCCGACCGCCTCACCGATGGAGACCGGGCTGCCATGGGCCAGGTCGCGGCCGTAGCAGGTGGCGCAGATGCCTTCCTCGGCCTCGCAGGTCAGCACCGAACGGATACGCAGGCTCTCGACGCCCGATTCCTCGATCTTGTCGGCCAGCTCCTCGTTGACCATGGCCCCGGCCGGCGCGATCTCGGCACCGGTCAGCGGATCCTCGGCCGCCTCGAGCAGCACGCGGCCCAGCGCCCGCTCGGCCAGCGACTCGATGATCTCGCCGCTGTCGACCAGTGCCGTCACCGTGATGCCGTTCTCGGTGCCGCAATCCTGGATGCGCACGACGGCATCCTGGGCCACGTCGACCAGACGGCGGGTCAGGTAACCGGAGTTCGCGGTCTTCAGCGCCGTATCGGCCAGACCCTTACGGGCGCCGTGCGTGGAGATGAAGTACTGCAGCACCGTCAGGCCTTCGCGGAAGTTCGCCGTGATCGGCGTCTCGATGATCGAGCCGTCCGGCTTGGCCATCAGGCCGCGCATGCCGGCCAGCTGGCGGATCTGCTGCGCCGAACCACGGGCACCGGAATCGGCCATCATGTACACCGGGTTGAAGGTCTTCGTCGTTTCCTTCTCGCCGGTGGCCGAGACGACCTCCTCGGTGGCCAGGTTGTTCATCATGGCCCGGGCCACACGCTCGGTGGTGTTGGTCCACAAATCGACGACCTTGTTGTAGCGCTCGCCGGCGGTGATCAGGCCGTCCGCGTACTGACGCTGGACCTCCTTGACCTCCTCCTCGGCCTTGTGCACCAGGGCCTCCTTCTCGGCCGGCACCACGACGTCGGCCAGCGCGAACGACGAGCCGGACAGCGTGGCGTAGGTGTAGCCGAGGATCTTGATGCGGTCGGCGAACAGCACCGTGGCCTTGTTGCCGGCCTCGCGGTAGCAGCGCTCGATCAGGGCACCGAGGTCCTTCTTGGTCAGCTCGCGGTTGATGGCCTCGAACGGCAGGGCCTCGGGCAGCACCGTGGACAGGATGGCGCGGCCGACGGTGGTGGCCACGCGCTCGCCGCGGATGCGGCAGCTGATGCGCGAATGCAGATGCACGGCACCGGCATCCAGCGCCCGCACGACCTCGTCCGGCGAGGAGAAGTGCATGCCCTCGCCCGGCTCGAACGGCTTCTCGCGCGTCAGGTAGTACAGGCCCAGGATCATGTCCTGCGTCGGCACGATGACCGGCCGTCCGGTGGCCGGCGACAGGATGTTGTTGGTCGCCAGCATCAGGGCGCGGGCCTCGGTCTGCGCCTCGACGGACAGCGGCACGTGCACGGCCATCTGGTCGCCGTCGAAGTCGGCGTTGAACGCGGTACAGACCAGCGGGTGCAACTGGATGGCCTTGCCCTCGATCAGCACCGGCTCGAAGGCCTGGATGCCCAGGCGGTGCAGCGTCGGCGCGCGGTTCAGCATCACCGGATGCTCATAAATGACCTCGGCCAGGATGTCCCAGACCTCGGGGATGCCCTGCTCGACGAGCTTCTTGGCGCCCTTGATCGTGGTGGCCAGGCCGCGCATCTCCAGCTTGTGGTAGATGAAGGGCTTGAACAGCTCCAGGGCCATGGTCTTGGGCAGGCCGCACTGGTGCAGCTTCAGCTCGGGACCGACGACGATGACCGAACGGCCGGAATAGTCGACGCGCTTGCCCAGGAGATTCTGGCGGAAGCGGCCCTGCTTGCCCTTGATGACGTCGGACAGCGACTTCAGCGGCCGGCGGTTGTTGCCGGTGATCGGCTTGCTGCGGCGCTCGTTGTCGAACAGGGCGTCGACCGCCTCCTGCAGCATGCGCTTCTCGTTGCGGGTGATGATCTCCGGCGCATTCAGCTCCAGCAGGCGGCGCAGGCGGTTGTTGCGGTTGATCACCCGGCGGTACAGGTCGTTCAGGTCCGAGGTCGCGAAGCGGCCGCCGTCCAGCGGCACCAGCGGCCTGAGCTCCGGCGGCAGCACCGGGATGACCTCGAGCACCATCCATTCCGGACGGTTGCCCGAGCCGATCATGTCCTCGACGGTGGACAGGCGCTTGGTCAGCTTGGTCAGCTTGGTCACGGCGTTGGTGGCCGCGATCTGCGCGCGCAGGCTGCGGCTCTCCTCCTCCAGGTCGATGCCGCGCAGCATCTCGCGCAGCGCCTCGGCACCCATGCCGCAGCGGAACTCCTCGCCGTACTCCTCGAAGGCCTCGATGTACTCCTCCTCGGACATGATCTGGTGCTGCTCGAGGCTGGTCAGGCCCGGATCGAGCACGACATAGGACTCGAAGTACAGGATGCGCTCCAGATCCTTCAGCGACTTGTCGACCAGCAGGCCGATGCGGGAAGGCAGGCTCTTCAGGAACCAGATGTGCGCCACCGGAGCGGCCAGCTCGATGTGGCCCATGCGCTCGCGGCGGACCTTCGACTGGATCACCTCGACGTTGCACTTCTCGCAGACCACGCCGCGGTGCTTCAGGCGCTTGTACTTGCCGCACAGGCACTCGTAGTCCTTGATCGGGCCGAAGATCTTGGCGCAGAACAGGCCGTCGCGCTCCGGCTTGAAGGTCCGGTAGTTGATGGTCTCCGGCTTCTTGACCTCGCCGTAGGACCAGGAACGGATCTTCTCCGGGCTGGCCAGGCCGATGCGCAGGCCATCGAAGTCCTCGATGCTGCTCGGCTTTTGGAACATCTTCAGAAGTTCTTGCATAGCTGTCTCCTCAGTTCCCGGCCGGCTTCTTGATCATGTCGATGTCAATCGCCAGCGCATTCAGTTCCTTCACCATCACATTGAACGACTCGGGGATGCCTGCATTGAATTGCATGTCCCCGCGCACGATGGACTCGTACATCTTGGTGCGACCCTGCACGTCGTCGGACTTCACGGTCAGCATCTCCTGCAGCGTGTAGGCGGCACCGTAGGCCTCGAGCGCCCACACCTCCATCTCGCCGAAGCGCTGGCCGCCGAACTGCGCCTTGCCGCCCAGCGGCTGCTGGGTGACCAGGGAGTACGGGCCGGTCGAACGGGCGTGGATCTTCTCGTCGACCAGATGGTGCAGCTTCATGATGTACATGTGGCCGATGGTCACCGGCCGGTCGAACGGCTCGCCGGTGCGGCCGTCGTACAGCGTCGTCTGCCCGGTTTCGGGCAGATCGGCCAGGGCGAACATACGATGCATGTCCGCCTCGTTGGCGCCGTCGAACACCGGGGTGGCGATGGGCACGCCGCGGCTCAGGTTGCCGGCCAGCTCCAGCACGCCGGCCTCGTCGAGGCCCTTGACGGCCTTGGTTGCCTGCTGATCCTCCTCGTAGACGTCGAGCAGCAGCTTCCTGACCTCGGCGGCCTTGGTCTTGGCCCTGAGCATGGCGTCGATCTTGCGGCCCAGCTCGCTGGCGGCCCAGCCCATGTGCACCTCGAAGATCTGGCCGATGTTCATACGCGACGGCACGCCCAGCGGATTCAGGCAGATGTCGACCGGCGTCCCGTCGGCGGCGAACGGCATGTCCTCCTCCGGCACGATCACCGAGATCACGCCCTTGTTGCCGTGGCGGCCGGCCATCTTGTCGCCCGGCTGCAGCTTGCGCTTCACCGCCACGAACACCTTGACCACCTTCAGCATGCCGGGCTTCAGCTCGGAGCCCTCGCGCACCTTGGCCACCTTCTCCTCGAAGCGGGACTCCAGGCGCGCACGCTCCTTGTCCATGCCCTCGAGGATGCCGCCCACGCGGGCGTTGATCGCATCGTCCTGCACCGAGACCGAGGTCAGGTCGCGCAGCGTCAGCTCGGCCAGGTGTGCGGTCTCGATGACGTCGCCCTTCTTCAGTCCCTTGCACTTGGCGGCCTTCTGGCCGGCGAGCAGCCCGTGCAGGCGGCCGACGACGTTGGCCTCCAGGATGCGGCGCTCCTCCTCCTTGTCGGCGTAGAGCTGCTCGATCTCCTGCTCCTCGATGGCATGCGCACGCGCATCCTTCTCGTCGCCGCGGCGGGTGAAGATCTGCACGTCGACGACGACACCCTCCTCGCCCGGCTTGACGCGCATCGAGGTGTCGCGCACGTCGGACGCCTTCTCGCCGAAGATGGCGCGCAGCAGCTTCTCCTCCGGAGACAGCTGGGTCTCGCCCTTCGGCGTGATCTTGCCGACCAGGATGTCGCCCGGGCCGACCTCGGCGCCGATGCGCGCGATGCCGGACTCGTCGAGATGGCGCATGGCCTCCTCGCCGACGTTCGGGATGTCGCGCGTGATCTCCTCGTCACCGAGCTTGGTCTGGCGCGCCACGCACTCGAACTCCTCGATGTGGATCGAGGTGTAGACGTCCTCGCGCACCAGCTTCTCGGAGATGACGATGGCGTCCTCGAAGTTGTAGCCGCGCCACGGCATCAGGGCCACCAGCACGTTGCGGCCCAGCGCCAGTTCGCCCATGTCGGTGGACGGGCCGTCGGCGATGATGTCGCCCATGTGCACGTCCTCGCCGACCTTGACCAGCGGCCGCTGGTTGAAGCAGGTGTTCTGGTTGGATCGGCGGTACTTGAACAGGCGGTAGATATCCACGCCCGGCTCGCCCTCGACCTGCTCGTCCTCGTTGACGCGCACCACGATGCGGCTGCCGTCGACGCGCTCGATGACGCCGCCGCGGCGGGCCACCATGGTCACGCCGGAATCGCGGGCGACCTCGCCCTCCATGCCGGTGCCGACCAGCGGCTTCTCCGAGCGGATCAGCGGCACGGCCTGGCGCTGCATGTTCGAGCCCATCAACGCGCGGTTGGCGTCGTCGTGCTCCAGGAACGGGATCAGGCCGGCGGACACCGACACCAGCTGCGACGGGGAGACGTCCATGAAGTCGATGTCCCCGGGCGCGGCCATCACGAACTCGCCGCTCTGGCGGCACTGCACCAGGTCGGCGGTGAAGCGGCCCTTGTCGTCCACGGTGGCATTGGCCTGGGCGATCACGTGCCGGTGCTCGTCGATGGCCGACAGGTACTCGACCTCGTTGGTGACATGGCCGTCGGCGACCTTGCGGTACGGCGTTTCGATGAAGCCGAACTCGTTGACCTTGGCATAGCAGGACAGCGAGTTGATCAGGCCGATGTTCGGACCTTCCGGCGTCTCGATCGGGCACAGGCGGCCGTAGTGCGTCGGATGCACGTCACGCACCTCGAAGCCGGCGCGCTCGCGCGACAGGCCGCCGGGGCCGAGGGCCGACAGGCGGCGCTTGTGCGTGACCTCGGACAGCGGGTTGGTCTGGTCCATGAACTGCGACAGCTGCGAAGAGCCGAAGAACTCCTTGACCGCGGCGATCAGCGGCTTGGCGTTGACCAGGTCGGACGGCATCATCTCGGACAGCTCACCGGAGCTCAGGCGCTCGCGGATGGCGCGCTCCATGCGCACCAGGCCGAGGCGGATCTGGTTCTCCAGCAGCTCGCCGACCGAGCGCAGGCGGCGGTTGCCCAGGTGGTCGATGTCGTCGACCTCGCCGAGGCCGTCGCGCATCTGGATCAGCATGTCCAGCGCCAGCAGGATGTCCTCGACGCGCAGCGTGCCCTGCTCCAGCGGCACCTCGTCGAAGCTGATGCCCAGCCGGCTGTTCAGCTTCATGCGGCCGACGCGCGACAGGTCGTAGCGGGAGGCGTCGAAGAACAGCGAATCGAACAGCGCCTTGGCGGTCTCCACCGTCGGCGGCTCGCCCGGGCGCATCATGCGGTAGATCTCGACCTGTGCCTCCTCCTTGCTCTGCACCGTATCCAGACGCAGCGTGTCCGCCAGCCACGGGCCGCGGCGGAACGGGTCGATGAACAGGCAGTCGAACTGCTTGATGCCGGCGCCCTGCATCGCCGCCAGCGTCTCCTCGGTGAGCTCGACGTTGTGGTCGACCAGGATCTCGCCGCCCTCGATGACGATGGGCTCGGCCGTGACCTCGCCGAGCACGGTCTCCTGGGGCACGTCGATCCACTCGACCTTGGCCTCGGTCAGGCGCTTGACGGCCACCGGCGTGAACTTCTTGCCCTCGGCCACGACGCGCTTGCCGTCGACCTTGATCGTGGTCACGGCGCGGCTGCCGAGGAACTGCTCGGGATTGAACTTGACCTGCAGCCCGTCCTTGGCGAAGCGATAGGTGCGGCGCTCGTAGAAGCGGTCCAGGATGCCCTGCTCGTTCTGGCCCAGGGCCTTGAGCAGGATGCCGACCGGCATCTTGCGGCGCAGGTCGATGCGGAAATTGATCTTGTCCTTGATGTCGAACTCGAAATCCAGCCACGAGCCGCGGTACGGGATCAGGCGGGCATTGAACAGGTACTTGCCCGAGGCATGCGACTTGCCGCTGTCGTGGTCGAAGAACACGCCCGGGGAGCGGTGCATCTGCGACACGATGGCGCGCTCGGTGCCGGTGATGATGAACGAGCCGTGCTCGGTCATCAGCGGGATCTCGCCCATGTACACGGACTGGTCGCGTACCTCGCGCACCTTGCGCTTGGCGGACTTGTCGCCCTCGTTGTCATAGATGGTCAGACGCAGCTTGACCTTGACCGGCAGCGCGTAGGTCAGGCCGCGCTTGCGACATTCGTCCAGGTCGTAGCGGGGCGGGCTGTACTCCAGCGACTCGAAGCTCAGCTCCGCATTGCCGCTGTAATCCTTGATCGGAAACACGCCGCGGAACACATCCGCCAGGTGCGAGCCGTTGGTGTCGGTCTTGCCGCCGCCAACGCCGACGAAATCGCGGTAGGATTCCGTCTGCAACTGCAGCAGGTTCGGCATCGAGATGACCGAATGGATGCTGCCGAAATTCTTGCGGATGCGCTTGACTGTTGCTTGCTTAGCCATGTGTTAGACCCCGGACCTATGAATTCATGAGATGCGAAAAGGCCAAACCCCGGCGGCCGTGGCCGCCGGGGGTTGACCCCTTGGTTACCGTTGCTGATGCAACAAAGCCTGGCTTGCGCCCGCTTACTTCAGAGCGACCTTCGCGCCGGCCTCTTCCAGCTTCTTCTTCAGCTCCTCGGCCTCGTCCTTGGGCGCGCCTTCCTTGACCGGCTTCGGGGCACCCTCGACCAGGTCCTTGGCTTCCTTCAGACCCAGGCCGGTGATCTCGCGGACCGCCTTGATGACCTTGATCTTCTCGGCACCGGCCTCTTCCAGCACCACGTCGAACTCGGTCTTCTCCTCGGCAGCGGCAGCGCCGGCACCGCCGGCGGCCGGAGCGGCGGCCACGGCCACCGGAGCGGCAGCGGACACGCCGAACTTGTCTTCCATCGCGGACACGAGCTCGGACAGCTCCAGCACGGTCATGTTGCCGATCGCCTCGATCAGCTCGTCTTTCGTCAACGTCTTAGCCATGATACATACTCCTCTTGCTTGTATTGGTACGGCCGATCAGGCGGCCTGTTTCTGATCGCGGATGGCAGCCAGCGTACGCACGAACGAGGCCGGAACCTCGGACAGCGTGCGTACGAATGCACCGAGCGGTGCCTGCATGGTGCCCAGAATCTGGGCCAGCAGAACCTCGCGCGGCGGCAGGCTGGCAAGCGCTTTGATACCTTGCGGATCGATGAATTTGCCTTCGAGCAGGCCACCCTTCACCTCGAACTTCTCGTGTTCCTTGGCGAATTCGGAGATGGCCTTGGCCATTCCGACCGGGTCGCTGCCGTAAGCAATGGCGACCGGACCGGTGAACAGATCCTCCGCAGCCTTGAACTCCGTACCCTCGGCGGCACGGCGCGCCAGCGTGTTCTTCACAACCTGAAGCGACACATTATACTGGCGAAGGCGGCGGCGAAGATCGCCCATTTCGGCAACGGTCAACCCGCGATAGTGCGTGACCACGCCCGCGCTGGCCGAAAGCCAGGCGGAGTGAAGGTCATCGACAACGCGTTGCTTGTCTTCCCGTTTCACTTCTACCCCCTTGCAAAATCCGACCCGCGCAAGCAGAGACTTACCCCATCTATGCAGGATGACCCGGGGGTCGATTAAGCCGGCGAACCGGCTCCTGCAGTCTTGGACGGATCGTTCATTAGCGGATCGGCTGTCGCCAGCCGGCCCGCTATCCTTTACAGCCTTACGACAGCGACGACACGTCGACCCGGACGCCGGCGCCCATGGTCGAGGAAATGGTCCCTTGGCCGCCGCAGGCTTCATACGGTTCAGTTCGGCGATCAGCATCTGCACGTTCTCGACGAGCTTGCCGCCGTCGAAGGAACGCTTGCCGACCGGGGCGTGCACGACGCCGCCCTTGTCCACGCGCACCTCGATCATGCCCGACTTGATCGCGGCCACGGCCTTGCCGACGTCCATGGTCACGGTGCCGAGCTTCGGGTTCGGCATCAGGCCGCGCGGACCCAGCACGCGGCCGAGCTTGCCGATCTGGCCCATCATGTCCGGCGTGGCCACGACGCGGTCGAAGTCCATGAATCCGCCCATGACCTTCTCCACCAGGTCCTCGGCGCCGACGATGTCCGCGCCCGCCTTGGTGGCCTCCTCGGCCTTCGGTCCCTTGGCGAACACGGCCACGCGCACCGTCTTGCCGGTGCCGTGCGGCAGCGCGATGGAGCCGCGCACCATCTGGTCGGCGTGACGCGGATCGACACCCAGCTTGATGGCGATATCGACGGACTCGTCGAACTTGGCCTTCGGCTGCGCCAGCACGGCCTCGACCGCATCCTCGACGGTGACCGGATTCTGCGGCAGGGCGGAGCGCGCCTCTTTCATGCGTTTGGAAAGCTTAGCCATCGTATCCCCCTTAACCTTCGACCACTTCGAGGCCCATGGACTTCGCCGTGCCCTCGACGATGCGCATCGCGGCATCGACGTCGTAGCAATTCAGGTCGCGCAGCTTGGTCTCGGCGATCTCGCGCACCTGGGCCTTGCTGACCTTGCCGACCTTGTCCTTGTTCGGGGTCGCACTGCCCTTCTGGATCTTGGCGGCCTTCAACAGCAGCGCCGATGCGGGCGGCGTCTTGATGATGAAGTCGAACGACTTGTCCTGGTACACCGTGATCACCACCGGCAACGGCATGCCGGCCTCGATCTCCTGCGTACGGGCGTTGAACGCCTTGCAGAACTCCATGATGTTGACGCCGGCCTGACCGAGTGCCGGGCCGACCGGGGGAGCAGGGTTGGCCTTGCCGGCCGGCACCTGCAGCTTGACGTATTTGCTGATCTTCTTAGCCATGTGTCCTTCCTTTAACCCTTCTCGACCTGGACATAGTCGAGTTCCACGGGTGTCGGCCGGCCGAAGATGCTGACGCTGACCTTCAGCTTGGCCTTTTCTGCATGCACTTCCTCAACGACGCCGTTGAAGGAGGCAAATGGTCCGTCGACGACGCGCACGGCATCGCCGATCTCAAACATGATCTTGGGCTTCGGACGCTCGATGCCCTCCTCGATCTGGCGGCGCAGCGCGTCAACCTCGCGCGCCGGCATCGGCCGCGGCTTGCCGCCGGCGCCCAGAAAGCCGCTGACCTGGCGGGTGTCCTTGACGACGTGCCAGGTGCGATCGTCCATGTCCATCTCGACCAGGATGTATCCCGGGAAGAACTTGCGCTGGCTGGTGACCTTCTGGCCGGCCTTCAGCTCCACCACCTCTTCCCGCGGCACCAGGATCTCGCCGAACTGCTCGGCCAGACCGGCGCGCTGGGCATTCTCGAGGATCATCGACTTGACCTTGTCCTCGCTGCCCGAAAACACCTGGACCACGTACCAATGCATCGCCATTATGAAATCACCTTCTGCACCACCACGCCGAGCGCCGTATCGACGATCCACAGGAAAATCGAGACCACCACCACCATGATCACGACCATCAGGGTCGCCTGGATGGTCTCCTTGCGGTCCGGCCACACGACCTTCTTGGTCTCGACCTGGACTTCCCGCATGAATCTCTGGATATCTGCCAACCGGCTCATGATGTCATTCCTCTCACCCTATGCGGTGCCTGATCCCTTTGGGTGGCAGGCCAGGAGGGACTCGAACCCCCAACCCCCGGTTTTGGAGACCGGTGCTCTACCAATTGAGCTACTGGCCTATCTTAAACCTTCGTTTCCTTGTGCTCGGTATGCTTCTTGCAAAAACGGCAGTACTTGCGCAGCACGAGCTTCTCGGTCGACGTCCGCTTGTTCTTGTCCGTCGTATAGTTGCGACGCTTGCACTCACCGCAAGCCAGAGCCAACAAATCGCGCATATCCCATTCTCCAGTGGCGCAAAAGCGGCGGCAGTCGTACTGCCGCCGCCCTGCAGGCCGTTTCTATTACTTAACGATTTCGGTGACGACGCCGGCGCCGACGGTACGGCCGCCCTCGCGGATCGCGAAGCGCAGCTCCTTGTCCATCGCGATCGGCGTGATCAGCGAAATGGCCATCGACACGTTGTCGCCCGGCATCACCATCTCCGTGCCCTCCGGCAACGTCACCGAACCGGTCACGTCCGTCGTACGGAAATAAAACTGCGGACGATAGCCGTTGAAGAACGGCGTATGACGCCCGCCCTCTTCCTTCGTCAGGATGTACGCCTCGGCCTTGAACTCGGTATGCGGCGTGATCGAACCCGGCTTGGCCAGAACCTGGCCGCGCTCCACGTCCTCACGCTTCGTGCCGCGCAGCAGCACACCCACGTTGTCGCCGGCCTGGCCCTGGTCCAGAAGCTTGCGGAACATCTCCACACCCGTCACCGTCGTCTTCACGGTGTCCTTGATGCCCACGATCTCCACTTCCTCGCCGACCTTCACGATGCCCGTCTCCACACGGCCGGTCACCACCGTGCCGCGGCCAGAAATCGAGAACACGTCCTCGATCGGCATCAGGAACGGCTTGTCGATCGGACGCTCCGGCGTCGGAATGTACTCGTCCACCGCCTTCATCAGCTCCAGAATCGCCGGCTCGCCGATCGGGCTCGTGTCGCCCTCCAGAGCCTTCAGCGCCGAACCCTTGATGATCGGAACGTCGTCGCCCGGGAAACCATAAGAGGACAGAAGTTCGCGAACCTCCATCTCCACCAGCTCCAGAAGCTCCTCGTCGTCCACCATGTCCGCCTTGTTCAGGAACACCACCAGATGCGGGACGTTCACCTGACGCGCCAGAAGAACGTGCTCGCGCGTCTGCGGCATCGGGCCGTCGGCCGCCGAAACCACCAGGATCGCGCCGTCCATCTGCGCCGCACCCGTGATCATGTTCTTCACGTAGTCGGCATGTCCCGGGCAGTCCACGT
>Ga0315540_10000387_pt1 | contig 24793 bp, 24 predicted proteins | sample SalMarSW160110MG_FD_203677 | JGI IMG/M metagenome (GOLD analysis project Ga0315540, IMG submission 203677) | Salt marsh sediment microbial communities from the Plum Island Ecosystem LTER, Massachusetts, United States - Salt Marsh Sediment SW1601-10 ...
TGATCTGCTGCCACAGCGCGCGCGTCGCGGCGTTGCCGATTCCGCTGTCGACGATGGTCCAGCCCGGTTCGCCGTTCGCGTCGTCGCGCAGCAGCCACAGATTGATGTGGTTGAGCTGGAACGGCAGCGCCATTCGGAGCCAGTGCACGCCGGGAGCGACCTCGGTCACGGCGCCCGGCGCGGGCGGCTCGGAGAACGGGAATTGGAGAGAGGAGGCGCGCGCCACGATGCAGGGGTAGAATTCCGCGCGACCGGTGCCGCGCAACCGGCATTGTAGTGCTTTCGCTTTCGCCGCGACATGACCGCCCAACCGCCCTCGCCCGAGCCCAAGGAACGCTCCGAATACTCGATCGGCGACCTCGCGCGCGAATTCGACGTCACGCCGCGCGCGATCCGCTTCTACGAGGATCAGGGCCTGCTCGCTCCCCAGCGCGAGGGTCAGCGCCGCATCTACCTGCCGCGCGACCGCGCGCGGCTCAAGCTGACGCTGCGCGGCAAGCGCCTCGGGCTGACACTGTCGGAGATCCGCGAACTGATCGACATGTACGAACCGGGGCGCGACGAGCGCCCGCAGCTGGCGCGCTTTCTCGCCGTACTGGAGCAGCACAAGACGCTGCTCGAGCAGCAGCGCGGCGACCTCGAGGCCCAGCTGTCGGAGATCACCGCGTTCGAGAAGCGCATCCGCAAGCGCCTGGGCGCGGAGCGCCGCAGGCGTGGTTGACGTTTACGTAAACGTCAAGTAGCCTCGCACGATGAACGCCCCGTTGCGCCCCGATCCTGCCGACCCGCGCTTCGCCGAACGCTGCCGCGAGAGCTTCGGGCGCCAGCGGGCGATGGCGCTGATCGGAGCGCGCATGGCGGCGATCGCGCCTGGCAGCTGCGAGATCGAGCTGCCGTTCCGCGCCGAGCTCACGCAGCAAAAGGGCTTTGTCCACGGCGGGATCGTGGGCATGATCGCCGACACCGCCTGCGGCTACGCGGCCTACAGCCTGATGCCCGCCAGCGCGTCGCTGGTGACGGTCGAATACAAGATCAATATCCTCGCGCCGGGACGCGGCGAGCGACTGTTCGCACGCGCCGAAGTGATCAAGTCCGGCCGCACGCTTTCGATTACGCGCGGCGAGGTGTACGCTGAGCAGGGCGGCGCGCAGACGCTGTGCGCCGTGATGCAGCAAACGCTCATGATGCTGCCCGACACCCCGGACACCCCGGAATGAACTTCCTGGCCTTCGATCACGGCGACACGATCGCCATGCTGCGCGAGTCGGCGAAGAATTTCGCCGCCAAGGAAATCGCGCCGCGCGCCGCGGAAATCGACCGCAACAACGAATTCCCGCCCGACCTGTGGCCCAAGCTCGGCGCGCTCGGCCTGCTCGGCATCACGGTCGAGGAGGATTACGGCGGCACCGCGATGGGTTATCTCGCCCATATCGTCGCGATGGAGGAAATCAGCCGCGCGTCGGCCTCGGTGGGCCTTTCCTACGGCGCGCACTCGAACCTTTGCGTGAATCAGATCCGCCGCAACGGCAACGAAGCGCAAAAGCGCAGCTACCTGCCGGGGCTCGTGTCCGGTGCGAAGGTCGGCGCGCTCGCGATGAGCGAGCCGGGCGCGGGCTCGGACGTGGTCGGCATGCGCCTGCGGGCGGAACGCCGGGGCGACCGCTACGTGCTCAACGGCAACAAGATGTGGATCACCAACGGCCCCGACGCCGACGTGCTGGTGATCTACGGCAAGTCCGACGGCATCACGGCGTTCATCGTCGAGAAGGGGATGAAGGGATTCTCCACCGCGCAGAAGCTCGACAAGCTCGGCATGCGCGGCTCGAACACCTGCGAGCTGGTGTTTCGCGACTGCGAAGTCCCGGTCGACAACGTGCTCGGCGAGGACGGCAAGGGCGTCAAGGTTCTCATGTCGGGCCTGGACTATGAGCGCGCGGTGCTCGCCGGCGGCCCGCTCGGCATCATGGGCGCCTGCCTCGACGTCGTGCTGCCCTACGTGCACGAGCGCAAGCAGTTCGGCCAGCCGATCGGCGAGTTCCAGCTGATGCAGGGCAAGCTGGCCGACATGTACGCGACCTACTCGGCCTGCCGCGCCTACGTCTACGCGGTCGGGCAGGCCCTTGACCGCGGCGAAACGACCCGCAAGGACGCCGCCGGCGCGATCCTCTACGCAGCGGAAAAGGCGACCTGGATGGCAGGCGAGGCGATTCAGGCGCTGGGCGGCATGGGCTACATCAACGAGACGCCCACCGGGCGGCTGTGGCGCGACGCCAAGCTGTACGAGATCGGCGCCGGTACGTCCGAGATCCGCCGTTGGCTGATCGGCAGGGAGCTGTTCGAGGAAACTACTTAGGAGAGTGCGATGTTGGACGATCCGATTGTCATCGTATCTGCTGCGCGTACGCCCATGGGCGGCTTCCAGGGCGAGCTCAAAGGCTTCGCCGCGCCGGAGCTGGGGGCGGCGGCGATCCGCGCCGCGGTAGAGCGCGCCAAGCTCAAACCCGAGCAGGTGCAGGAAGTGATCATGGGCTGCGTGCTGCCGGCGGGCCAGGGCCAGGCGCCCGCGCGCCAGGCGAGCCTCGGCGCCGGCCTGCCGCTCGCCGCCGGCTGCACCACGGTCAACAAGATGTGCGGCTCGGGCATGAAGGCCGCGATGCTGGCGCACGACCTGCTCAGCGCGGGCAGCATGGACGTGGTGGTCGCCGGCGGCATGGAGTCGATGACCAACGCGCCCTACCTGATGCCCAAGGCGCGCGCGGGCTACCGCATGGGCCACCAGCAGGTACTCGATCACATGTTCTACGACGGCCTCGAGGACGCCTACGACAAAGGGCGGTTGATGGGCAGCTTCGCCGAGGAGTGCGCCGACAAGTACCGCTTCACGCGCAAGGAGCAGGACGATTTCGCGATCGCCTCGCTCGAACGGGCACAGAAGGCGAACAAGGAAGGCTGGTTCGCCTGGGAGATCACGCCGCTGGCGATCAAGGCCGGCAAAGAAGAACGCTTCGTCGAGACCGACGAGCAGCCGTTCAAGGCCAACTTCGCCAAGATCCCGACCTTGAAACCCGCCTTTCGCAAGGACGGCACGGTGACCGCAGCCAACTCGAGCTCGATCTCCGACGGCGCCGCGGCGCTGGTGCTGATGCGCCGCTCGAACGCGGACAAGCTGGGCCTCGCGCCACTTGCGACGGTAGTCGGGCATGCCACCCACGCCCAGGAGCCTTCGCTCTTCACGACGGCGCCGATCGAGGCCATAAGAAAATTGCTTGATAAATCCAAATGGAACGCTCAGGCGGTCGACCTCTACGAGATCAACGAGGCCTTCGCCGTGGTCGCCATGGCGGCGATGCGCGAGCATAAGCTGCCACACGAGAAGGTCAACGTGCACGGCGGCGCCTGCGCGCTCGGCCACCCGATCGGCGCCTCGGGCGCGCGCATCGTGGTCACGCTGATCGGCGCGCTGCGCAAGTACGGCGGCAAGCGCGGCGTGGCGAGCTTGTGCATCGGCGGCGGAGAAGCGACGGCGATGGCGATCGAGCTGGCTTGAATGGCGGGCCCGAAGCTCGCGGCGACCAAGCGGCAGCTCCAGGCGCTGCTCGAGCGCTCGCGCTTCGTGCGCAGCTACGGCTTTCGCATGGTCTCGGTCGACGCCGACGGCGCCACGATCGAGCTGCCGTTCCGGCGCGCGCTCGAGCGCCCGGGCGGGATCGTCAACGGCCCGGCGCTGATGGCCGCGGCCGACTGCGCCATGTGGATCGCGATCAAGTCCCGCATCGGCATCGACCGCGACGCGCTCACTTCCGAGCTGAACACCGCCTTCCTCGCGCCCGCGATCGAAGAACCGGTGCGCTGCACCGCGCGCATTCTCAAGCTCGGCAAGCGCAGCATTTACGGCGTCGCCGAGTGCCACAGCCGCGCCGGAAAACTGTTTACCCACCACACCGTGACCTACGTTCGCCTGTCGGGAGCCTGAGATGCGCCTGTCCGAGCAGCACGAAATGATGCGCGACAGTGTGCGCCGCTACGCGCGCGAGCGGCTGTGGCCCAACGCCGCCCGCTGGGAGCGCGAGCGCCACTTTCCGCGCGCCGAGTTTGTCGAGATGGCGCAAATGGGGCTGAACGCGGTCGCCGTCCCGGAGCAATGGGGCGGCGCGGGGATGGACAGCACCGCCACCGCGATCGCCTTCGAGGAAGTCTCGGCCGGCGATCCTGCCTGCGGCACCGTGATGTCGGTCAACAATCTCGTGTCCGGCATCCTGAACGGCTACGGCAACGACGCGCAGAAGGAGAACTACCTGCGCCCGCTCGCCGCCGGACGGATGGTGGGCGCGTTCTGCCTGACCGAGCCGCAGGTCGGCTCGGACGCGGGCGCGATCACTACCCGCGCCGAGCGCCGCGGCGGGCAATGGTTGCTGAACGGCACCAAGCAGTTCATCACCTCGGGCAAGAACGCGGACGTCGCGGTGGTGTTCGCGGTGAGCGACAAGAGCGCGGGCAAGAAGGGCATCAGCGCCTTCGTGGTGCCCACGGCGAGCAAGGGCTGGCGCGTGGCGCGGGTCGAGGACAAGGCCGGCCAGCATGCCTCCGACACGGCGCAGATCGCACTCGAGGACTGCACGATCCCGGCCGAGAACCTGCTCGCGCAGGAGGGCATGGGCTACCGCATCGCGCTCGCGAACCTCGAGTCGGGCCGGATCAACATCGCCGCGCAGGCGACCGGGATCGCGCGCGCGGCGCTGGAAGCGGCGCTCGCCTACGCCAAGGAGCGCAGGAGCATGGGCAAGACGCTGATCGAGCACCAGGCGGTGAATTTTCGGCTGGCCGACATGGCGACCCAGGTCGAGGCGGCGCGCCAGCTGTATCTTCACGCCGCGGCGCTGCGCGACGCGGGCGAGCCCTGCCTCAAGGAGGCTTCGATGGCCAAGTTGTTCGCCTCCGAGATGGCCGAGAAGGTGTGCTCGGACGCGATCCAGATCCACGGCGGCTACGGCTACGTCGCCGATTTCCCGGTCGAGCGGCTGTGGCGCGCGGTGCGGGTGTGCAAGATCTACGAGGGCGCAAGCGACATTCAGCGCCTGGTGATCGGGCGCGCACTGGAGCGCGGATAAGACCATGAAGCTGAAGAAAAGCGTCAAGACGCTATTGGAGGAAGCAGCGGCGCGCACGCAGGGCATCTCGGCGCCGGCCGCCCAGGCCAGGGTCGGCGACGCGCAGACGGTGTTCGTCGACATCCGAGACGTGCGCGAGCTCGAGCGCGACGGAATGATTCCCGGCGCGTTTCACGCTCCGCGCGGCATGCTCGAGTTCTGGGTCGACCCCGAGAGCCCCTATTTCAAGCCTGTGTTCGGCGAGGGCAAGACCTATATCCTGTATTGCGCCGCGGACTGGCGCGCGGTACTCGCGGCGGCGACGCTCGCCGACATGGGACTCGAGGACGTGCTCCACCTGGAAGGCGGCTTCAGCGAGTGGAAGAAGGCCGGCCGGCCGGTCGGCCAGCGCGAACACAAGCACAAGGCCTGAACGGCAATGCCGGTCATCAAATCCCAGCTCAACCCCCGCTCGGCCGAGTTCCGCGCCAACGCCGAGCGCATGCGCGCGCTGGTGAACGACCTGCGCCAGCAGGTCGCGCGCGCGACCCTCGGCGGCGACGCGCGGGCGCGCGAGAAGCACGTCGGGCGCGGCAAGCTGCTGCCGCGCGAGCGGGTGCGCACGCTGCTCGACCCGGGCTCGCCCTTCCTCGAGGTCGGACAGCTCGCCGCGCACGGCATGTACGGCGACGAGGCGCCGAGCGCCGGCATGGTCACCGGCATCGGCCGCGTCTCGGGCCGCGAGTGCGTGATCGTCGCCAACGACGCCACCGTCAAGGGCGGCACCTACTTCCCGCTGACCGTGAAGAAGCACCTGCGCGCGCAGGAGATCGCGGCGCAGAACCGTCTGCCGTGCATTTATCTGGTCGATTCGGGCGGCGCCAACCTGCCCAACCAGGACGACGTGTTCCCCGATCGCGAGCACTTCGGGCGCATCTTCTTCAACATCGCCAACATGTCCGCCGCCGGGATCGCCCAGATCGCGGTGGTGATGGGCTCGTGCACCGCGGGCGGCGCCTACGTGCCGGCGATGTCCGACGAGTCGATCATCGTCAAGGGCCAGGGCACGATCTTCCTCGGCGGTCCACCGCTGGTCAAAGCGGCGATCGGCGAAATCGTGACGCCCGAGGAGCTCGGCGGCGCCGACGTGCATACCCGCGTCTCCGGCGTCGCCGACCACTACGCGCTCAACGACGCGCACGCGCTGGCGATCGCGCGTCGGATCGTGTCCAACCTGAACGGCGCCAAGAGCGTGACGTTGCAGCTGCGCGAGCCGCGCGAACCGCTGTACGCGGCGGAGGAGCTCTACGGCGTGATTCCGGCCGACGCGCGCAAGCCCTACGACGTGCGCGAGGTGATCGCGCGCATGGTCGACGGCTCCGAGCTGGACGAGTTCAAGGCCAACTACGGCACCACGCTGGTGACCGGATTCGCGCATGTGCACGGCTACCCGATCGCGATCCTGGCCAATAACGGCATCCTGTTCTCCGAATCGTCGCTCAAGGCCGCGCACTTCATCGAGCTCGCCTGCCAGCGCGGAATTCCGCTGCTGTTCCTGCAGAACATCACCGGCTACATGGTCGGCAAGAAATACGAGGCGGCCGGGATCGCCAAGGACGGCGCCAAGATGGTCACCGCAGTCGCCACGGCGCGGGTGCCCAAGTTCACCATGATCATCGGCGGCTCGTTCGGCGCCGGCAATTACGGTATGTGCGGTCGCGCCTATTCACCGCGCTTCCTCTGGATGTGGCCCAATGCCCGCATCTCGGTCATGGGCGGCGAGCAGGCTGCCAGCGTACTTTCCGTGGTGCGCGGCAAGTTCAAGTCGCAGATCGACGAACAGGCCTTCAAGGCGCCGATCCTCGAACAGTACGAGCGCCAGGGCCACCCCTACTACGCCAGCGCGCGCCTGTGGGACGACGGCGTGCTCGACCCCGCCGACGCGCGCCGCCTGCTGGGGCTGGCGCTCTCGGCCTCGCTCAACGCGCCGATCGAGCAGACCAAGTTCGGCATCTTCAGGATGTAGCCATGTCGCAAGCCCTGCTGGTCGATATCCGCGCCGGCGTCGCCACGATGACGCTGAACCGCCCCGAGGTCCGCAACGCGTTCGACGACGCGCTGATCGCCGAACTGGCGGCGACGTTCAAGGCGCTGGACGACGACGACGCAGTGCGCGCGGTGGTGCTGGCGGGCAACGGTCCGGCTTTCTGCGCCGGGGCGGACCTCAACTGGATGAAGCGCATGGCGGGCTACGGCTACGAACAGAATCTGCACGATGCGATGGGGCTGGCGGTGATGCTGCAGACCATAGACCGGATGCGAAAGCCGACCATCGCGCGCGTGCACGGACCGGCCTTCGCCGGCGGCACCGGCCTGGTGGCGGCCTGCGACATCGCGTTCGGCACTCCGGAGGCGAAGTTCTGCCTCTCGGAGGCCAAGCTCGGTCTGTCGCCCGCGACGATCAGTCCCTACGTGGTGCGCGCGATGGGCGAGCGCGCGGCGCGGCGCTACTTCCTCAGCGCGGAGGTGTTCGACGCCGACGAGGCGCTGCGCATCGGCCTGCTGAGCGGCCTCGTTCCGGCTGCGCAACTCGACGCGGCGATCGAATCGCTGCTCCGTCACTTGCTGGCGGGCGGGCGCGAGGCACTGGCCAAGATCAAGGACCTGATCCGGACCGTCGTCTCCGGGCCGATCGACGACACGATGGTCGCGGATACCGCACAGCGCATTGCCGAGATCCGCGTTTCGCCTGAAGGAAGGGAGGGCATCGCCTCGTTCCTCGAGAAGCGCAAGCCCTCCTGGGCCCCCGGGGGAAAGTAACGTGTTCCGCAAGATCCTGGTCGCCAACCGCGGCGAGATCGCCTGCCGCGTGATGCGCAGCGCCGAGCGTCTGGGGATCCGCACCGTCGCGGTGTATTCGGACGCCGACCGCGATGCGCTGCACGTCAGGCTCGCGCACGAAGCGCGCCGCATCGGCCCCGCGCCGGCGCGCGAAAGCTACCTGAGCGCCGAGGCGGTGATCGCCGCCGCGCGCGAGACCGGGGCCGAGGCTATCCACCCCGGCTATGGCTTCCTGTCGGAGAACGAGGCCTTCGCGCGCGCCTGCGCGGCGGCCGGCATCGTGTTCATCGGGCCGACGCCGGAGGCGATCGCCGCGATGGGCGACAAGTCCGCGGCCAAGACACTGATGGAAAAGGCGCGCGTACCGCTGGTGCCGGGCTACCACGGCGAGAACCAGGAAGGCGCTTTCCTGCTCGCGCGCGCCGAGACGATCGGCTTTCCGGTTCTGATCAAGGCCTCCGCCGGCGGCGGCGGCAAGGGCATGCGCATCGTGCGCGGCAGCGCGGAGTTCGACGCGGCGCTCGCGTCGTGCCGCAGGGAGGCAAAGTCCGCCTTCGGCGACGACCGCGTGCTGATCGAGCGTTACCTGGAACGGCCGCGCCACATCGAGGTGCAGGTGTTTGGCGACAGTCACGGCAACTGCGTGCACCTGTTCGAGCGCGACTGCTCGGTGCAGCGCCGCCACCAGAAGGTGCTCGAGGAAGCGCCGGCTCCCGGAATGACTGCCGAGCTCAGGCACGAGATGGGCGAAGCGGCGGTGGCGGCCGCGCGTGCGATCAAGTACCAGGGCGCCGGCACGGTCGAGTTCATCGCCGAGCAGGATGGGCGCTTCTACTTCATGGAAATGAACACGCGGCTGCAAGTCGAGCACCCGGTGACCGAGATGATCACCGGGCTCGACCTGGTCGAATGGCAGCTGCGGGTCGCCGCGGGCGAACCGCTGCCGCGCGCGCAGGACGAGATCGCAATCCGTGGCCACGCGATCGAGGCACGCCTCTACGCCGAGGATCCGGCGCGCGACTTTCTGCCCGCAACGGGTCGGCTCGCGCACCTCGCCTTCCCCGCAGCGTCGGACTCGGTGCGGATCGACACCGGGGTCGAGCGCGGCGCGACCATCAGCCCGCACTACGACCCGATGATCGCCAAGCTGATCGTGTGGGGCGAAGACCGCGGCGCGGCGCTCGCGCGCCTGCGCGCCGCGCTCGCCGCGTGCGAAGTCGCCGGCGTCGCGACGAACGTCGAGTTCCTCGGGCGCCTGGCGGCCAGCGGCGCGTTCGCGCGCGCGGAGCTCGACACCGGGCTGATCGAGCGCTGCCGCGACGAGCTGCTGCCGCCCCGGGCGCCGGCCCCGCCCGAGGCGCTCGCTGCCGTCGCGCTGGCCGAGCTGCAGCTCGAGCAGGACGGCGCGCGCGAGCGCGCGCGCACCTCCGGCGACCCGCGCTCGCCCTGGAACGAGGTCGACGGCTGGCGCATGAACGAGGATTCGCATCACGATTTCGTTTTCACCGAGGGCGAGGCGCAATACCCGGTGACGGTGCGCTTCCTCGCCGCCGGTCAGCGCGCCGTGATCGCCGGGCACGAGTACGCGCTCGAAGGCGAGCGCCTGGCGGAAAACAAGCTGTTGGTGCGCCTGGACGGGCGCGCCTTCAAGGTGCGCGCGCTGCGCGAGGCTCAAGACTGGCATCTGTTTAGCGATGGCGGCTACCGGCGTTTCGCACTGCGCGACGAGCTGCACGGGCTTGACGTCGACGCCGGCGGCGGCTCGCTCGCGGCGCCGATGCCGGGCAAGATCATCGCGGTAATGGTCAAGCCGGGCCAGAAGGTCGAAAAGGGCGCACCGCTGGTGATTCTGGAAGCGATGAAGATGGAGCACACAATCGCCGCCCCTGCCGATGGCGTGGTCAAGGAAGTCCATTACGCGTCCGGCGAGCAGGTGCTCGAGGGCGCCGAGCTGATCGCCTTCGAAGCGCTGGAATCGGACGCGAGGTGACGCCATGAATCTGCCGCAGCGCGTAAGAATTGTCGAGGTCGGGCCGCGAGACGGTCTGCAGAACGAGAAGGGCGAGGTGCCGACCCGCACCAAGCTCGAGCTGATCGAGCGGCTCGCCGACGCGGGCCTGCCCGCGGTCGAAGCGACCGCGTTCGTGTCGCCGAAATGGATCCCGCAGATGGCGGACCACACCGAGGTGCTGGAGCGCATCCGCAGGAAGCCCGGCGTTTCGTACCCGGTGCTGACGCCGAACCTGAAGGGCTTCGAGGCTGCGCGCGCCGCGGGCGCCACCGAGGTGGCGATTTTCGGCGCTGCCTCCGAGGCGTTCTCGCAAAAGAACATCAACTGCTCAATCGCCGAGAGCCTGGATCGCTTCCGCCCCGTAGCCGAGGCCGCGCGCGCCGCGAATATCCGGCTGCGCGGCTACATCTCCTGCGTGCTCGGCTGTCCCTACGAGGGCAAGGTCGCGCCGGCAAAGGTGGCCGAGGTCGCCGTTGCACTGAACGAAATGGGTTGCTATGAGGTTTCGCTCGGCGACACCATCGGCGTGGGAACGCCGGGGCGTACCAGGGCGATGATCGAAGCGGTGGCGAAACGCGTGCCCCTCGAGCGGCTGGCCGGTCACTACCACGACACCTACGGCCAGGCCCTGGCCAACATCTACGCTTCGCTGGAAATGGGTGTCGCGACTTTCGACGCCTCGGTCGCGGGCCTCGGCGGCTGTCCCTACGCCGCCGGCGCCTCGGGCAACGTCGCCACCGAGGACGTGGTCTACATGCTGCAGGGCCTGGGCATCGAGACCGGCGTCGACCTCGAGCGCCTGGTCGAAGTCGGCCGCTGGATCAGCAGCGTGCTCGGGCGCGAGCCGGGCTCGAAGGCCGGCAGGGCGCTTGCGGCCAAAAAGGCCGCGACGGTGCGCACGGCATGATCGAATCGCCCTGCGTCAACATCTGCCACATGAGCCCGCGGCTCGGCGTATGCACCGGCTGCTGCCGCACGCTGGACGAAATCGCGCGCTGGAGCGAGCTGGGCGAAGCCGAGCGCGCGCGCGTGATGGCTGCGCTGCCGCACCGGCGGCAGCGCCTCGGCCTTGCCGAGGCGGCCCCGGCGCGCTCGCCCTGAGCGCTAAGAATTATTCGTGGGTGTAGATGATGTCGTCGCGGCGGTTCTGCGACCACGCGGCTTCGTCGTGTCCACTCGCCTTCGGCTTCTCCTCGCCCCAGCTGATGGTCTCGATGCGCGTGTCGGATACGCCGAGGAGCACCATCGCCTTGCGCAGGCTGTCCGCTCGGCGCTGGCCCAGCGCGAGGTTGTACTCGCGGCTGCCGCGCTCGTCGCAGTTGCCCTCGATCCTGATCGTCGCCGACGAATGGCCGGTCATGTAGCCGGCATGCGCCTCGACCAGCGAATTGAACTCGGCCCTGATACTCGACCTGTCGAAGTCGAAATAGACGCTGCGCTTGGCGAGGATGCTGTTGGGATCGTGCAGCGGATTCATCTCCGCCTGCGGTTGCGCGACCGGCTGCGCCATCGGAGCAGGCGCCGGAGCAGGCGTCGCGGCCGGCGCGGGAGCCGGCTGCGGTGCCTCCGCAGCCTGCTGGCTGGCGCAGGCGCCAAGCAGCAGCGCGAATGAGGATGCGATCAGGATTGCGGGCGTTTTCATTCTCATGGTCTATCTTTCCTTTGTGACAGCATCATGTCGCCGATGCGGTGCGGTTTTCGCCGTCGCGAAGAGGCACGCGTTAAACGATCGCCCTGCGTAGCGGTTGACGTGACAGGCCGGAGTCAAATGTCTCCGAAGTCGCCGTGCCTGCCCCTCCCCGACGCGAAGCGGTTCGCTCCTGCAGCGCCCTCCGCAACAAACGCCAGGATACCGTTGTACCACTCCCTGCGCATCGCGTCACGTAGTTCGAGCCCTTCCTGCATGCGCGCCGAGCGCCTGTCGGCGCGGACGCAGGCCTGCGGAAAACGTGCAATTTCGCACGCCAGCGTCTCAGCGGCCCTCCGCGATGCCCCGTCCGGGACCACTCTTTCACAGGCACCAATGCGATAGGCCTCCTCGGCCGGCAGCGTGCGGCCGGTGAGGATAAGCTCCATCGCCCGCCCGGCGCCGACCAGCCGAGGCAAGCGCACCGTGCCGCCGTCGATCAGCGGCACGCCCCAGCGGCGGCAGTACACTCCGAAGTACGCCGATTCCTCCATTACCCGAAGGTCGCACCACAACGCCAGCTCGAAGCCGCCGGCCACTGCGGGGCCCGCGACGGCGGCGATCACCGGTTTGTCGAGCTCGAGCCGGGTTGGCCCCATCGGCCCCCTCGGCAATGGCCGGTCGTCGAGCGGATACGCCAGATCCTCCAACGGACGGGTGTCGCCGGAAAGCGACGCCGCGTGCTTCAGGTCGAACCCCGAGCAGAACGCGCCGCCTTCGCCCCACAGCACCGCGACCGCGGCTTCCGGGTCGTCGTTAAACGCAGTGAAGGCTTCCACCAGCGCGTCGGCGCTGCGCGGGTCAACCGCGTTGCGCGCCTCGGCGCGCGAGTGGATCACCGTCCACACTTTGTCCTTCTTCTCCACGCGTACGGTCATGTCGTTCTCCATGCCAGTGCGAGCGACCCGATGTTACATTCGGTCATGCGCCGCGTGACGTGGTACTTCGACTTCGTTTCGCCGTTCTCCTACCTTTGCTTCGCGCGCCTGGGCGAACTGCGCGATGTCGAGCTGGTCTACCGGCCCGTGCTCTTCGCCGGCCTGCTGCAGCAATTCGGCCAGAAGGGGCCGGCGGAGATCGGCCCCAAGCGGCGCTGGACCTACCGCTGGTGCCAGTGGTCCGCCGAGCGGCTCGGCCTGCCGTTGCGCTTTCCGGCCACGCACCCGTTCAACCCGCTGCATCACCTGCGCCTGGCGATCGCGGCACGCTGCGAGCCGGCGGCGGTCAAGCGGATCTTCGAGGCGCTGTGGACCACGGGCGCGGAGCCCGGCGACACGGCTTCTTTCGCACGCCTAGCGCGTGGGCTGGGCGTGGAGGAAGCTTCGATCGCCGCGCCCGAGGTCAAGAACGCGCTGCGCGAGAATACCGAACGGGCCGCGGCCGCCGGCGTGTTCGGCGTGCCTAGCTTCGAAGCCGACGGGGAGATCTTCTGGGGCGTGGATTCGATCGACTTCCTGAAGGCTTTCCTTGCCGATGCGTCGGTGGTGCAAAACGCGCAAATGAAGCGCCTCGACTCGCTGCCGGTCGGCGCCAGCCGGCGCGGCTAGCCGTACTTGCGCAGGTCGTCGATAACCTTGCCGTCGTTCGGCAGGCTGCCCGGCGCGACGAACTCGGTTTCGCCGCGCAGCTTGGTGACGTCGCGGATGGTGGCGACGATCGCCTCGGCGAGCCCGGACGGACGCTCCTTCGCCTCGCATTTGAGCGTCATCCGGTCCTTGCCGACCTCGCCTTCGACCACCAGCCGCGCGCGCAGCACCTCGGGATGGCGGCGCAGGATTTCGTTGACCTGCTTGGCGGTGACGAACAGCGCGCGCACCTTGGTGCTCTGGTCGGCGCGGCCCATCCAGCCCTTGATCCGGGTGTTGGTGCGCCCGCATGGGCTGGGCCCCGGCAGCACGGCCGACAGGTCGCCGGTACCGAATCGCACCAGCGGGTAGTCCCGGTTGAAAGTGGTGATCACGACCTCGCCCACCTCTCCCTCGGGCACGGGATCGCCGGTGCCGGGCCGCACGATCTCGAGAATCAGCCCTTCGTCGAGCACCATGCCCTCGTTCAGCGTGCCGTCGGGCAGCGCGGTCTCGTAGGCGAGGTGGCCGAGGTCCGCGGTGGCATAGAGCTGCATAACTCGGATGCCGCGCTCGCCCATCGACTTTCTCACCGCGGGCGGCAGGTACTCGGCACCGACCACGGCTTTCTTGAGCGCCGAGATGTCGAGTTTGAGCTCGTCCGCCTTGTCCGCGATCAGCTTTAGAAAAGACGGCGTGCCGATGAATGCGTTGATCCCGAGGTCGCGTATCGCTGCCACCTGCATTTCGGTCTGGCCGACGCCTGTCGGCACGACCGTGCAGCCGAGTGAGAGCGCGCCCGACTCCAGCATCGAGCCGGCCGGAGTGAAGTGATAGGCGAAGGTGTTCATCACCAGATTGCCGGCGCGAAACCCGCCCGCGTACAGCCCGCGTGCGGTGCGCCACCAGTCCTTGCCCAGGCCTTCGGGCTCGTAGATCGGGCCGGGCGAGACGAACAGCTTGGCGAGCTTCTCGCGCGGGGTCGCGTTCAACCCGCCCAGCGGCGGCATCGTCTTTTGCAGCTCGCCGAGGTCGGACTTTCGCGTCACCGGCAGACGGGCGAGCGCCGCACGCGAGTTCACTGCAGCAGGGTCAACCCCAGCGAGAATGCGGCCGAAACCAGGCGCATTCCTCTTCGCGTGCGCAATCTGACCGGGCAGCGCCGCCATCAGCGCCGCTTCGCGTTGCTCCGGGGGCCGGGTTTCGAGGGTGTCGAAGTATTCCATCGAAAGAAAAAACGGGGTCAGAGTCGAATTACATCCATGTCCAGAAACCTGAACGTTCCTGATTGTAATTCGACTCTGACCCCGTTTTCTCTACAGCCAGCGTTTGCGCCGGCGGTAGGACTTGACGTCGCGGAAGCTCTTGCGCTCGCCCGACGAGAAGCCGAGGTAGAACTCTTTCACATCCTCGTTCTCTGCCAGCGATTTGCCTTCGCCGTTCATCACGACGCGGCCGTTCTCGAGGATGTAGCCGTAATCCGCGTACTTGAGCGCGATGTTGGTGTTTTGCTCCGCGAGCAGGAAGCTCACTCCTTCCTTGCGGTTGAGATCTCTGACAATCTCGAAGATCTCCCCGACCAACTGCGGGGCGAGCCCCATCGAGGGCTCGTCGAGCAGGATCATCTTCGGCTTCGCCATCAAGGCGCGGCCGATCGCGGTCATCTGCTGCTCGCCACCCGAGGTATAGCCCGCGAGCCCGTTGCGACGCTCCTTGAGCCGGGGGAAATAGGAATAGACCAGCTCCATGTCGCGCCCGATCGCCGCCCTGCCGTCGCGTCGCGTGAAGGCGCCCGTGAGCAGATTCTCCTCCACGGTCAGGTGGCCGAAGCAATGACGCCCTTCCATGACCTGCACGCAACCGCGACGCACCAGCTCGTTCGGCGAAAGCGCTTGCACCTCGGCGCCATCGAACACGATCGAGCCCTTGGTCACCTCGCCCCGCTCGGACTGCAGCAGATTCGAGATCGCCTTCAGCGTCGTCGTCTTGCCCGCACCGTTGCCGCCGAGCAGCGCGACGATCGCGCCCCGCGGGACATCGAGCGAAACGCCCCTGAGCACGAGAATGACGTGGTCGTACACCACCTCGATGTTATTGAGGGCGAGGATTGTTTCGGCTGCAGCCGGGTTTGCGGATCGCTTCCCGGCGGGTGCTGCGGCGCTCATCGCTCGGTTCAAGGCTCCGCCTCCCCGCCGGGCAGCGTTCGCCCGGCGGGGAGGGGAGATCGCCTAGGTTACAGCGACTTGTCGTCGCACGACTCGGTGCGCTTCGGCCAGGGCTGGTTCTTGGTGACGTAGTCCTTGGCCGCCTCATCCAGCAGCGGCATCACCTTGGCCTTCACCGGCGCGAGCCAGTCCGAGACCTTGCGCCACTTCTTGCCGTCCCACTGCTGCACGTAGACGGAACCGTGGCCGTTGTGATCCGCGCAGCTCACGTGGATCGGCGGTCCGAACCCGGCCAGGCCGATCTGCTTCCAGCGCTGCTCCGAGATCTTCAGGGTTTCCAACCCGCGCCGCATGTCCGCTCCGTCGATCATCTTCTTGCCGGTGAGCTTCTGCGCGTTGCGGATCGCCTCGGCGATAACCACCGCGTTCATGACGCCGCGGTTGTAGAAGTTCTCGCCAACCATGTCCTTCGGCGTCTGGCTGTTGCCTTTTGCGATGACGTACTTCTTGATGTCCTTGATTGCAGGGTAATTCGCGCCCACCGCGTTGAAGTTCAACGCCAGGTAACCCTTCGCCCCCGCGCCCGCGGGCCGGGCATCGTCCTCACTGCCGGACCACCATACGCCGATGAAATGATCCATCGGGTAGCCGGTCTTAGCCGCTTCCTGCACTGCGGTCGGGTTCATGGCGCCCCAGCCCCACATGATCATCCAGTCGGGCCGGTCGCGGCGCACGCCGAGCCACAGTCCGGACTGGCTCTGCATCTGGGAGGGCGGCACCGGGTACATCTTGACGTTGAAGCCGTAGGTCTTGGCGAAGTCGTTGAGCAGTGGAATCGGCTCGCGGCCGTAGCCGCCGTCGAAATAGATGAATCCGATCGTCTTGCCCTTGAGCTTGTCGAATCCGCCTCCTTCCTTCTGGGCGATGTACTTCAGTGCGATCGACATCCCGTCCCAATAAGTGTCGGGCGGATTGAAAATCCACGGAAAGTCTGCCCCGACCGCGGACGCCGACAGGCCGTAAGCCATCGAAAGAACCGGGATCTTGTCGACCGAAGCCTTCGGAATAAGCGCGAGCGTGATCCCGGTCGAGTACGGGCCGATGACGATCGGGTTCCTGCTCTTGAACGAGTCGTAGCATTCGACGCCCTTCTCGTTCTTGTACTGCGTCTCGCATTCCTGAACGTCAATCTTCACGCCGCCGATGCCGCCGTCGCGCGCGTTGAGCATGTTCAAGTAGTCGTGCATCCCATTCGCGATCGGGATGCCGGAATTGGCGAACGGGCCAGTACGGTAGGTAAACAGCGGCACGAGCAACGAGTCGCTGGCGAGGGCCTCCGAAGCCGGGACAGACGCCCCGATCACTCCCGCGACCGCCGCGCCGAGTACCAGATATTTAAGGCGCATTTTCCTTCCTCCTCTCCATGGTGGCCGACGCGACCGGCGCCAGCCTTATCTTGATGTCCCGCGATGAGTGTACGCTTCCGCTTCAATATGGGAAAGGCCACACCCGGAGCTTCTGCTTGCCGATCTGCCACAACCGCGCCAGCCCGTGCGGCTCGACGATCAGGAAAAATATGATCAGCACGCCCAGGATCACGAACGTGCTCTGATCCACCGTCGCGCTGCGAATATGCAGGCCTAAATAAGCAGGGGCATGGCGCAACACGATCGGCAGCCCCCAGATCAGCGCCGCGCCGAGAAACGAGCCGAGCAAGCTGCCGAGCCCGCCGATGATCACCATGAACAGGATCAGGAACGACTGGTTGATGTTGAAGCTCTCCGACTCGGCGTTGCCCAGCCAGAGAAACGCCATCATCGCCCCGGCGACCCCGCAGTAGAACGAGGACACGGCGAAGGCGAGGAGCTTGGTCTGATACAGCCTGATGCCGATCAGCTCCGCAGCGAGGTCCATGTCGCGCACCGCCATCCAGGTGCGGCCAATGCGCCCGCGCATGAGGTTCGCCGCCATCAGAACGAGGACCGTGACGATGGAGAGAACGAGCAGGTAACGGGTCGTCGACGACGCGGTCGGTCCGGTCACGGCCAGGCCGAACAGCGTCTTGGTCGGTACCTCGATCGAGGCGGAGATGTTGTAGTTGTACAGCCACGGAATGCGGATGAAGCACCATGAGAGGAAGAACTGCGCGGCGAGCGTGGCAACCGCGAGGTAAAAGCCCTTGATGCGCAGCGAGGGCAGGCCGAACACGGTGCCGATCGCCGCCGCGAAGAATCCCGAGCACAGGATCAGAAAGATGATGTTCACGTTGGGAAAAATCGTCGTCAGCTTGTAGCAGGCGAAGGCCCCCACGCCCATGAAGCCGCCGGTGCCGAGCGAGAGCAGTCCGGTATAGCCGGTAAGGAGATTGAGTCCGGTTGCCGCGAGCGAGAGCACCAGAATCGGAATGAGCACCGAATCGAGAGCGAAGTTGGAAGCCGTGAGCGGCACCGCGACAAAGGCGATCAGCAGAATGACCGCGATCCCGATCCGGTCCTGCAGGATGGGCAGCAGGGCCTGGTCGGCGGCGTAGCTCGTCTTGTACTGCCCGACTTCGCGATAGAACATTGGGTTTCTCTTAAAGCCGTTCGATGATGCGCTCGCCGAAAAGGCCCTGCGGCCGGAACAGCAGGAAAACGAGCGCGATGACGTAAGCAAACCAGCTCTCGATTCCTCCCCCGACGAGCGGCCCCCAGTAAAACTCGCCCATCTTCTCGCCAACTCCGATGATGAGGCCGCCGACGATAGCGCCCGGGATGGACGTGAAACCGCCCAGGATCAGCACCGGCAGCGCCTTCAGCGCGATGATCTCCAGCGCGAACGAGACGTTCGAGCGGGCGCCCCACATGATGCCGGTCGCCAGGGCGACGACGCCGGCGGCGAACCAGACGACGACCCAGATCTGCTCGAGCGAAATGCCGACCGACAGGGCCGCCCGGTGGCTATCGGCCACCGCGCGCAGCGCGCGGCCGATGCGCGTGCGGTTGAACACGATGCCGAGCCCCGCAACCATGAGCGAGGCGATGATCGCGGCCGCGATATCGATCTTCTGCAGTTGCACGTAGCCGCCGAGCATGTTGATGCGGTAGGAGCCGCTCGGCAGCCCCAGCTGGTCGGAGATCATCACCTTGGGATCGCCGCCGAAGATCAGTTCGCCCAACCCGATCAGAACGTACGTGAGTCCGAACGTTGCCATGAACAGGATGATCTCGGGCTGGTTGACGAGCGGCCGCAGGATGGCGCGCTCGACGGCGATGGCGAGGACCAGCATCACCACGACGGTGAGCGCCAGGGCCAGGTATGCCGGCACCCCGTGCTCGTTGAGCCCGACCAGGGTGAGCGCCGCAAACACGACCATGATGCCCTGCGCGAAGTTGAACACCCCGGAGGCCTTGAAGATGAGCACGAAGCCGAGCGCGATCAGGGCATACAGAACGCCGCTGACGAGCCCGTCCCACAGCGTCTGCACCAGCAGGTCGGGGGCGTGCGCCATCTGCATGAACGGATCGACGAAGATGCTGTAGAGGATGTGCATGCCCGTTCCTTCAGTGCGCAACCCCGAGATAGGCGTCGATCACCGCCTGATCGGCACGCACCGCTTCGGGCGTGCCGTCGGCGATCTTGCTTCCGTAGTCGAGCACGACGACGCGATCGGAGATGTCCATCACCACGCCCATGTCGTGTTCGATCAGAACGATCGTGGTGCCGTAGTGGTCGTTGACGTCGAGCACGAAGCGGCACATGTCCTGCTTTTCCTCGAGGTTCATTCCCGCCATCGGTTCGTCCAGCAGCAGCACCGAGGGCTCCATCGCCAGCGCGCGCGCCAGCTCGACGCGCTTTTGCAGGCCGTAGGGCAGCTGGCCGACCGGCGTTCGCCGGATGTGCTGGATCTCGAGGAAATCGATGATCTCCTCGACCGCGCGCCGGTGCTCGATCTCCTCGCGCCGTGCCGCCGGCAGCCAAAACGCCTCCTGCAGCAGATTGCCGCGCATCTTCAGGTTGCGCCCGACCATGATGTTGTCGAGCACCGTCATGCCGCGGAACAGCGCGATGTTCTGGAAGGTGCGGCCGATGCCCATCGTGGCCGCAGCGTGCGGCTTCATGCCGCGGAACTCGCGCCCCCTGAAGCGGATGATGCCGTGCTGCGGCTGGTAAAAACCGTTCAAAACGTTGAGCATCGAGCTCTTGCCGGCGCCGTTCGGACCGATGATCGCGCGCACCTCGTGCTCGCGCACATCGAACGAAACCTCGCTAAGCGCCCTCACGCCGCCGAAGGTAAGCGAAACCTCTTCGACCGCCAGCACCGGGGCGCCGATGCGCTGCGCTCGAGCCTCGGTTTCCGTCATACGGTCAGGCCGCCTTGCGCGCGGCCGCGGGCGGGAAGCTACGTGCGTCGCAAATCGACAGATCGGCGGAAATCTGCCCGGTGCGCCCGTCCTCGTAGCGCACTTGCGCCTCGACGTGCACCGACTCCTTTCCAGCGTACAGCGCTTCGACCAGCGACTCGTACCTCTCCGCGATATAGCCGCGGCGTACCTTGCGCGTGCGCGTGAGCTCGCCGTCGTCGGCGTCGAGCTCCTTGTGCAGCAGCAGGAAGCGATGAATCTGACTCCCGGCAAGTTCCGGGTCGGCGGCGAGATCGGCGTTGACTTGCTCGACGCACTGGGTGATCAGGTCGCGGACCTCCTTGCGCGAGGCAAGGTCGACGTAACCGGTGTACGCCAGCTTGCGCTTCTCGGCCCAGTTGCCGACCGCCTCCATATCGATGTTGATGAAGGCGCACACGTGGTCACGTGCGTGGCCAAAGGCAACCGCCTCCTTGATGTAGGGAAAGAACTTGAGCTTGTTCTCGAGGTACTTGGGGGCGAACAGCGTGCCGTCGTCGAGCTTGCCGACGTCCTTGACCCGGTCGATGATCTTGAGATGTCCGTCGGCGTCGAGGTAGCCCGCGTCGCCGGTATGGAACCACCCATCCGCGTCCTTGGCTTGCTCGGTCGCCTGCGGGTTCTTGTAGTACTCCCTGAACAAACCCGGGGAGCGGATCAGCAGTTCGCGCTGCGGCGTGAACTTGAGCTCGACCCCGCGCACTGCGGGGCCGACGGTATCCGCCTTGACCTGGCCGTTCGGCTGCACGCAGACGAATACCGAGGTCTCGGTCGAGCCGTAGAGCTGCTTCAGGTTGATGCCGATCGAGCGGTAGAACTTGAACAGGTCGGGCCCGATCGCCTCGCCGGCGGTATAGGCGACGCGCACCCGGCTCATGCCGAGCACGTTGCGCAGCGGCCCGTACACGAGCAGGTCTCCCAACGCGTAGTGCAGGCGCTGCGCCATGCCGACGGGTTTGCCGTCGAGAATGGCTCCGCCGACGCGCCGCGCCACGTCCATGAAGTGCCGGTACATGGTGCGCTTCAAGCGCCCGGCGTCCTCCATGCGGATCGATACCTGAGTGAGCAGGGCTTCGAGGACCCGCGGCGGCGCAAAGTAGTAGCTGGGGCCGATCTCGCGCATGTCGGTCATCAGGGTTTCGGCCGACTCGGGGCAGCAGATGCAGTAGCCGGTGGCGAAGGGCTGGGCGTAGGAGAAGATGTTCTGGCCGATCCACGCAGGGGGCAGGTAGGCGATGACGACGTCGCGGTCGGTGAGGCCTTCCATCTCGGCGGCCGCCCTGGCGCGGTCGATCAGGGCATGGTGCGTGAGCACCACGCCCTTGGGCGTGGCGGTGGTGCCTGAAGTGAAGAACATTGCCGCCGGGTCGTCCCCCGACCCCTTCTCGATCTCGCGCTCGAGGAATCCGGGATCACGCTTGGCCGCCTCGACGCCGATCTCGCGCAGCCGGTCGTAACTTGCAAGCTGCGGCTGGGCGTAGTGGCGCAGGCCGCGCGGATCGTCGTAGTAGATGTGCTTGAGCGTCGGGCATTGCGGCAGGATCTCGAGCAACTTGTCGACCTGCTCCTGGTCCTCCCCGACCGCGTGGACGATCTCGGCGTTCTGGATCGGGAATGCCATCTCGGCCGCGACCGCGTCCTGGTACAGCGGCACGGGCACCGCCCCCAGGCACTGCGCGGCGCACATCGCGGCGTAGATGCGCGGACGGTTGTCCCCGACCAGGGCCATGTGGTCGCCACGCCCGAGCCCCTGTTGCGCGAGGCCGCAGGCGATCGCGCGCACCTCGTCGGCGAACTGCGTCCAGCTCCAAGTCTGCCAGATGCCGCGATCCTTCTCGCGGATCGCGGGCCGCGCGCCACGCACTGCGGCGTGGTGCAGCAGCAATTTGGGAAACGTGTCGAGCGCCCCGATGTCGGTTGCCATCGAGCCTCCTCCTCCAATTGAGCGAAACTTCCGCCGGCCCTCCCCGGCCCGCGGTCGCGATCGTATCCGATTCTTGCGCTAGTATGACACGCCGCGCCGCAGCAAAGTCTAGCCGCTGGACGTCTCAAGGGTTGTCTTTCCGGCGACAATTGTACCGATGGTGACGCTGGCCAAATTCCTTGCCGATTCCGTATGGCCGCAGGCGCTCGAGCCGCGGGCGAGCGAGCGGGTGCGATGCGAGTCGCTCGAGCGCGCGGTCGCGGCCGGCGGCTATGTGTGCCGCAAGGGGGAGCCGGTCGAGTACTGGGTCGGCGTGATCGAGGGGCTGGTGAAGATCTCCAGCGTCTCGCCCGAGGGCAAGGCGGTGACCTTCACCGGCGTGCGTGCCGGAGGCTGGTTCGGCGAGGGCTCGCTGCTGCGCCCGGACCCATGGCGCTACGATGCCGTCGCGCTGCGCGACAGCCGCGTCGCGCTCGTCCCGCGCGCGACCTTCGACTGGCTGCTCGACAGCTCGATCGGCTTCAACCGCTTCCTGCTCGGGCAGCTCAACGAACGGCTGGCGCAGTTCATCGCGATGGTCGAATACGACCGCCTGCTCGATCCGGACGCGCGCGTCGCGCGCTGCCTCGCGGCCCTGTTCAATCCGCGCCTGTATCCGGGCTCGAGTCGCGAGCTGATGATCTCGCAGGAGGAGCTCGGCTACCTGTCGGGCGTTTCGCGCCAGCGCGTTAACCAGGCGCTGCAGCGGTTGGGCGAGATTCGCCTGCTGCGCGTTGACTACGGCAAGGTCACGGTGCTCGACCTCGAGGGGCTCAAGGCTTTCGAAGGCTGATCGCCTGCGCTTGCGCCCTCATCGATCGGGCAGCTCGCGCGCCCCACCTCGCCGCTCCGCCAAGCGCGGCGTCAGCTTCAAATCCCGGTTCAGGCGCGCGAACACTGAAAATAAGCGGACCCGCCAGCTGACGGCAAACGCATCGGCGCCGTGGCCGGAGAGCAGCGAGGTGACCGCTTGCCGCAGCTTCAACTTGTCAGTCGGATGCAGCAAGAGCTCGACGGTCTCCGGACGATAGAAGGCGCGGACAAAATCGCGGTAGGTGCGCTCCGTACGCCGCAGCCAGCGCTCGTAGCGCGCGAAGGCCGCGCGGGAGAAGCGTCGCCGCGCCAACGCCGCGTCGATGGCCGCCGCCGCCTGGAAGGCGCCGGCCAGCGCGAGTTGTACGCCGCTCGAGAACACCGGGTCGATGAATGCGGCGGCGTCGCCCACCAGCAGCCAGCGATCGCCGGCGAGCTGGCTCGCGGAATAGGAGTAGTCGGATGCAGTCCGGATCGGCGCGAGACGACGGGCAGCGTCGAAGCGCGCCGCCAGGTAGGGGCTTTCGGCAATGCCGCGCTCGAAGTACGCGGCGTCGGGCTTGCTGCCGTGAAGCGCCATCGCGGGCGCAACGAACCCCACGCTGGTGCGATCGCCGGCGAGCGGGATGACCCACCACCAGCCGTCGGGAACGAGCACGATCGTGATGTCCCCCGCGGCGTCGCCGCCGCCGCGCGAAGCGCCGCCATAGTGCGAAAACACGGCGAAATTGCGCAGCTCGGGGTCCATCCGACGCAGCTTGAGGCGGCCGGCAAGCATCGAGCGCTGCCCCGTTGCGTCCACCAGCACGCTTGCGCGCAGCGTGGCGTCCCCGGCGACCACTTCGACACCGTCGTCGCCGATGGTGAAGTCCCGCACTTCGCACGCCTGGCGCACGTCCACGCCGGCGCGCGCGGCGTTATCGAGCAGGATCGCGTCGAACCGATCGCGGTCAACCTCGAACGCATAGGGCGAACCGGCGAGCAGGCTGTCGGCGAAAGGATAGCGGCGCGACAGCGAGCCGTCGCCGACCACGAACTCCGCCGCGTACTTGTGCGGAAAACCGGCGGCCTCCACGGCATCGAGGGCGCCAAGCTCACGCAGCAGCGCAACGCTGCAGGGCAACAGCGACTCGCCGATGTGGAAGCGCGGAAAGCGCTCGCGCTCCAGCAGCACGACGCGCCGCCCCGCTTGCGCAAGGCGGGTCGCAGTTGCCGCTCCCGCCGGCCCCCCTCCGATGAGGATCGCGTCGTACACGCCGAATCCGCGCCCTATCCGCAAGCTCGTTATCGGAGGTGTGCCACCTGAGCGGTGTAGCCGAAGCGCATGGCCACCGTCCGATTGGAGCGAATACCTATTCGAGTACCACCCGCGGGAAATAGCATGAGACGACCCAGTTCGGCACGTCCACGATCGAACTGATGCGCAAGTCCGCGCACACGCTGCACAGCATGTAGGCGTCGATCGGTGAGTAGCCGAAGCGCCGGCTCAGCAGCTCGATCATTTCGGACACCGCGCTGCGAGCGTCGACCATAAGGTCGGGCCCGATGCCCGTCGTCACTTCGTAGCCCCGCGTGTCGAAATGCTTGGTCAAGGGGCCCGGCGTCACGTAACGCGGCGAGCGAAGCTTGGCGCCCTTCACGAGATCGAACTTGAGCGCGACGTCGATCGGGCTCTCGATCGCGGTGCCGCATACCTCGCCATCGCCCTGCGCCGCATGCGTGTCACCGACGGAGAAGATCGCGCCGTCAACCTCGACCGGCAAGTAGAGCTCGACCCCTTCGACGATATCGCGAATGTCCATGTTGCCGCCAACGTTGCGCGGAGGAATGATGCTGTGCAGGCCCGGGGCTGCCGGCGCAACGCCGATCGTTCCGCACATCGGCTTCAGCGGCACGCGTCCGCCCGGGCCGTACATCGCGCTCCCGTGGCCAGGCTCGTAGTTCCAGTGATGCAGCTTCGCCTGCGGGAACTGGTCGGTGAGCAACCCGAAACCCGGAATATTTCCGGTCCAGCCCCAGCCCGACGGGCGAAAGGAGAGCACCGTGACCTTGAGCGCGTCGCCGGGTTTCGCGCCGTCGATGTACACCGGCCCTGTCACCGGATTGACGCGCGCGAGGTCGAGCTTTTCAAGGTCAGCTTGCGTGGAATTGCGGTTCAGCTGCCCGGACGAAGCGTCGACGATCTCGAAATTCACCGTCTCGCCAGGCGCAATCTTCAGGCGCGGGGCGAACGCGTTGTTCCAACCGTGGTGAATGTGCTCCCTGTGAATCGTGTGCTG
>Ga0315540_10000390_pt1:5000-24776 | contig 24776 bp, 19 predicted proteins | sample SalMarSW160110MG_FD_203677 | JGI IMG/M metagenome (GOLD analysis project Ga0315540, IMG submission 203677) | Salt marsh sediment microbial communities from the Plum Island Ecosystem LTER, Massachusetts, United States - Salt Marsh Sediment SW1601-10 ...
CGTGGGCACGAAGTTTCGCAGCGCCGCGAGCGTCGCCTTGGCTCCGGAGGGCGAAATGATGCCGTCGCGCGAGATCGCTTCTTTCACGTTGTCGTAGGTCGACATGTACAGGTCGCTGTCACCCATCAGATATGCCGGAGGCACGACCTTCGCCACGTCGGCCGCGCTCGCCTTGGCAATCCACTTGTCCGCGCGGACGATGGCGTTGGTGAGCGCCTGCACCGTGCGCGGATTCTTCTTCACGAACTCGATCGGTGCATAAAGGCATCCCGCCGGCAGCGGCGCGCCCCAGATCTCCTTGGTCCCCTTCAGCGTGCGCGTATCCGCGACCACCTTGATCGCACCTTCTCGCTCCAGTTTGGTCATCACCGGGTCGACGTTGGAAAGCGCGTCGATCTCGCCGCTCTTAATCGCTGCGACTGCGGTAGCGCCCACGCCTACGCCCACGATCGCGACGTCTTTGTTGGGATCGAGCCCGGCCTTGGTCAGCAGTTGCTTGACCAGATTATTGGTGCTCGAGCCAGGCGCGGTGACCCCGACCTTCATGCCCTTGAGGTCTTTGAAAGAGTGGAAATTCGCAGCTTTCGACGTCGCCACGCCAAGCACGATCTGGGGCAGGCGCCCTTCCAGTGCGAAAGCCTGGAAGTACAGTTTCTTGCTTTGCAGGTTGATCGTGTGCTCGTACGCTCCCGACACCACATCGGCGCTGCCGCCGACGACTGCGGCCAGCGCTTTCGAACCACCCCTGAAGTCGCTGATCTTGAGGTTCAAGCCCTCATCCTTGAAATACCCGAGTTGCTCGGCAATGGTGAGCGGCAGGTAGTAGAACGCCGCCTTACCTCCGACCGCTATGTGCACGTCGGGCTTTTCCAGCTTGTCCTGGGCCTGGGCCGAAATGGCGAATCCGGCGAGCGAAAGAGCAACAACGGCTGAACGGACCACGGTACGCATGTGCTTTCCCCTTCTCTGTTGTTCGGTAATTGAATGTACTCTAAATCAGAGCCCGCGACGATCGAGGATCGCCTGCGAAATTGTGCCGACATCGACGTACTCGAGTTCGCCGCCCAGGGGAACGCCGCGCGCAATGCGGCTCGCCTTGATATTGCGCGCCCTCAGCATCTCGGCAATGTAGTGTGCGGTCGCCTCCCCCTCGTTGGTGAAGTTCGTCGCCAGAATCACCTCTTGGACTTCACCATCGCTGGCGCGCGCAAGAAGCCGATCGAGTCCGATATCGCGCGCTCCGACGCCATCGAGCGGCGAGAGGCGCCCCATCAGCACGAAATACATGCCGGAGTAGCTCAGCGTCTGCTCGACCATCGCAAGGTCTGCGGGCGTTTCAACCACGCAAAGCAACGATGAATCGCGTCGCGGCGAGCGGCAAAGGCTGCAAATCTCGTCTTCAGTGAAATTGTTGCATCGTGCGCAATGTCGAACGCTCGTAAGCGCGGTTGCCAGTGCTTGCGCCAGGAGATCCGCGCCGGCGCGATCGTGCTGAAGCAGGTAATACGCCATGCGCTGAGCTGAACGCGGCCCGACGCCCGGCAGCACGCGCAGCGCTTCGACCAACCGCTCGACCCCCTTCGCAGTTGGTATCGATTCCTTTGCCACCGGAATTCAGTCTAGAACGGGAGCTTGAATCCGGGAGGCAGGCCGAGGCCAGCGGTCATGCCACTCATCTTCTCGGCCACCGTCTCGTCCACTCTTCGTGCCGCGTCGTTGAACGCGGCGGCCACGAGATCTTCAAGCATCTCCTTGTCGTCGCCCACCAGGGAGGGATCAATTGAGACACGTTTCACGTCGTGCTTGCACGTCATCACCACCTTCACCATCCCGGCACCGGACTGACCCTCCACCTCCACGCTCGCAAGCTGCTCCTGCATGCGGCGCATGTTCTCCTGCATCATTTGCGCCTGCTTCATGAGCTGGCCGATGTTTCCTCGCATTACGCTCTCCTGCATTGCGGCTCGTCGGGGCCGCGTTCCCTAATTCTTTGGCGTCGCTTTGATCGACGAATCCACCACCTTGGCGTCGCACAGTTTGACCAGATCCTGGACGAATGGATCACCTTGGACCGCGCGCGTCGCTTCCGCCTGTCTGACTTCGCGTTCGCCAGCCTCGATGGCCGCCGTGGACAGGCCCTTGACCTCCCCGACCGCGACCTTCACCGTCGCGCCCCCGCCGATGTGCTGCTCGAGCGCCGCTCTGAGCTTGTCCAAGTACGACTTCTCAGCGAGATAGGCTTTCGACTTCGGCACCACGAGCTCGAACACCGTCCCATCGTGCCGCACCAGTTCGGCGTTTCGCGCCAGCTCGCGCGCCGCGCCCGTCACTTGAAGCTTTCGCACCAATTCCGGCCAGAACCCGTCCCCGGTCGGCGCTCGACCAGGGCCATTGGCAGCGGCTCGTGGCTTAGGTTTGGCGCGCGGGACGGATCCCGCGCCGGCGCTCGCATCGTTGGCGATCGCCAAACCCTCGGGTCGGAACGCAAGCATGCGCAGCAGCGTCATCACGAAGCCGGCGTGCTCGTCGGGCGCCAGGGAAAGATCCTCCCTTCCTTGCAGCGCGATTTCGTACTGCAGCTGCACGATCTCCGGATCAAGCTGCGCAGCCAATGCCTGAATCCGCTCGCGCTCCGGCAGATCCTCGTCGAGGGCGCCAGGTACGCTCTGCGCGAGTGCGACTCGCAACAGCACGCCCGCGAGGTCGGCCAGCGCGGTATCGAAGGACAGACTGCGCGCCTGCATGTCGCCTGCAATCGTCATTGCCTCCGCCGCCTCGTTCCGGGCAATCGCCTCCAGCAGCCCCAACAGATAGGTCTCATCGATGGCGCCCAGCATTTCTCGCACGTCCGTGCCCGTCACTTTGCCCGCACCGTGCGCGATAGCCTGATCCAGCAGGGAAAGAGCGTCGCGCATGCTTCCCGCCGCGGCGCGTCCGATCAGTGGCAGCGCGGACGCTTCGAATGCGATGCCCTCTGCCTGCAGCAGCTGCTCCAAATGGGCGGCAATGGCGCCGCGCGGCATCTGCTTGAGATTGAACTGCAGGCAACGGCTCAGCACCGTGACGGGGATCTTCTGTGGATCCGTGGTCGCGAGGATGAATTTCAGATGTTCCGGCGGCTCCTCCAGCGTCTTCAGCATCGCGTTGAAGGCCGAATTCGAAAGCATGTGCACTTCGTCGATCACATACACCTTGTAGCGCCCGCGCGTCGGAGCGTATTGCGCGGTGTCGAGCAACTGGCGCATCTCGTCTACACGAGTGTTGGTCGCCGCATCCACCTCGAGCAGGTCGACGAAGCGCCCGGCGTCGATCTCCACGCATGCGCTGCACTTGCCACAGGGCTCGGGCGTGACGCCAATCTCGCAGTTGAGACACTTGGCGAGGATTCTTGCCAGCGTGGTTTTGCCGACGCCGCGGGTTCCGGTGAACAGGTAGGCATGGTGCAAGCGCTTGTGCTCCAGCGCGTGGCGTAAAGCCCGCACCACGTGTTCCTGCCCGACCAGACTCCCGAAATCACGGGGCCGCCATTTACGGGCAAGAACTTGGTAGCTCATGGAATGATTTTATCAGGCGTCCCTGCCCGGGCACTCAGCCCGGGCAGGGACGATTGGTGGCGAGCCTGAACCCCGGCACTTGCAGTGACCAGCTGTGGCTGCTTCCTTCCGGACCTGACCAGATTCACCGGGCCGCAATGCGGGGAGGCCCGCCGTAGCCCTTTGCCTTCTGCACGACCATTATGCCCGAAACGCCTTGCGCAAACCTGCCACGCGCAAAGCTTCTTCATTCGTGGCGGAGAGAGAGGGATTCGAACCCTCGATGCGCTCATCACGCATACACACTTTCCAGGCGTGCGCCTTCGACCGCTCGGCCATCTCTCCGTTCTTTGGACGCCGGGAATTTTAGCAGAGCCACGCGCGTTACCCGGAGATCGCGCCGCCCAAGCCGCCCAGAATCTCGTCCAACCGCCCAAGGTGGGCACGCAGGCGGCGCGCCCCTTCCTTGCCGAGCCGCTTGAGCACCACCCGACTCGACGGCCGCACGCCGTCCTCGAGATCCCATAGCTGCTGGCGCAGCACGATGTCTAGGAAGTCCGCGTGCATTTCGATGAGCGTGGCCGCATCGCTCTCGACCAGGCGTCCTGCCGCGGCGGCGTCCCGCAGGCGGTCTGGGGTCGAACGCGCCGACGAGCCGGCGCGCAAAGCGAGCGCGCGCGCGATCCCGACCAGCGGCAGCAGACCGCCTCGCTTCAAGTCGATTCGTCCTTCAACCGTCTTCAGCATGCCAAAGAGCCCCAGCGGCGGCCTGAGCGTGGATACCCATTCGGCAAGTAGGTTGGTGAACGGCGGCGTGTGCGACGCAGCCCTCACCGCGGCAGTGTGCAGGGCACGCGCAAGCGTTGCCTCCCCCGTTACCGGAGCCAGATCGAAGAATATGTCGACATGCATCAGGTCCTCGTGTCGCGCGCGGCGCAGCCACGCATCCACTCGTTCGCGCCATTCCTCCACGCTGCCACGCCACTCGCGGTTTGCCGCCATGACGCCGCCGTTGCAGCGCGGCAGACCTGCTTCGTCCAGCAGCGTGGCAATGCGCGCACCGAAGTCGGCGAACCAGGGATCGTCGTCCTCTGTGCCTGAATGGATCAGCGCATTGTCCTGGTCCGCCCCCAGCAGGCTTTCGCCGCGCCCGCCCGAACCAAGCACCAGCAGGCACCATGGCGCCGGCGCGGTACCACGGCCCTCGGCTTCAAGACGCGCGAGAGCGATCTCCGCCGCCCGCGCGGTAAGCCCGCGCACTTCGTTCGACACCACCCTTGCAACGTCGACGCCGCCAAGGCCTTCCGCCACCAAGCGCGAAGCCGCGTCCGGCACTTGGCTGTAGGCAGCCGCCAGCGCCGGTGCTTCGTGCGCCTCGGCGAGCGCGTCGCCCAGCACGTCGGCGGCGCTGGCCCGGTGATGCAACAAGTCGCGCTGAGAGAGCATTCCAATCGCGGCCCCTCCCGCATCGACCACACACAGGTGTCGGATACGCAGACGGTCCATTCGTCCCAGTGCCCGATAGAGCATCTCGTCGCCGCCCATCGTCTCCACCGGGGCGGACATGGCCTCCGCGACGCGGGTCGAATCAAGGTCGCGCTCGTGGCCTGCAATCGCCCCGAGAAGGTCGCGCTCGGTAAGTATCCCCTGTGGCGATTCACCGGCGGCGCCTACCAGAACAGCGCCGACTCGTCGGCCGCACATCGTGCGCGCCGCCTCGCGCAAAGTCGCCTGCGCGCTCACGACAACAGGCGGGGTGCTCATCAAATCCACAAGGCGGCGCTCGAAGATATAGCTGTCGATGCGCGTCAACGGCGGGAGCGGCGGCGCAGCCGCCACCTCACCCGGAACCGCGTGCCAGCGCGCCTGCGCCTGGCGCAACACCAGATCCGTGCGGCGCGCAGAAAGCGCGAGCGCTTCGCCCAGCGTGCGCACGTCGGCCTCGCGCAGGCGCGGTAGCAACCGCGCGTAGGCCTGGGCCGTCGCGGCGCAGTCGCCGAGCGCGGTGTGCCTTCCCTGGATCGTCACGCCAAGCAGACGTGCGACGGTCTCCAGTCCAAGATCGGGCAGCGACGGTTCGAGCGCGCCGATCAGTAAAACGAGGTCCAGCGCCGGCGGATCGCGCCAGGCGATGCCCGCGCGAGCCGCCTCGTGTCGCAATACAGCGAGGTCGAAGCCCACATTGTGACCGACCACGACCCGGCCGGTAAGCACCTCGCGCAGCGTCGGCGCGAAGGCGGCGAACGTGGGCGCACCGGATACGTCGCTGTCATTCAGTCCGTGAATCCGGCTGGCAGTCGGCGGGATGGGAATTTCTGGATCGATCAGCTGATCCAGTCGCGGCTGCTCGAGGATCTTCGCCCCCAGCATCGCGATCGCGCCCACCTGCACGACTCGTTCGCGCGTGACGTCGAGCCCGGTGGTCTCGAGGTCGAGGACGAGCACCGGCAACGCCACCAGCGCGGTGTGGTTCGCGAGCTTCGGGCTTCGTTGCATGAGTGCGCCCCCGCGGCTATCGCATCAACCCCCCGAAAACGCGCTGGATGCCCCGCGCGACCTCGCTTTCGAGGGGAAAAGACAGCATGCCCATGACCGTGTAGCCGAGCAACAGCGGCATGAGGTAGAAGCGGATCATGAAAAAGAACCAAGCCACGTAGAGGGGAACAAGCGGCCGGACCAGGAACGACGGCGTTATCGGCGCGAACAGCTTGAGCAACGGATCGGTCGTGCGAACGAACGCCCGCATGAAGAAGAAGGTGCTTTCCTCGGGCAGAAATATTCCCATTCCGAAGCGACCGATCAGCGTCCACATGATCACGCCCAGAACGTAGTCGATTACGATCACCCAGAGCGGGAAGGCCTCAGTCATCAAGTCTCCTCGAACAGCATTCGAGCGTCATTTTAAGACGTTGCAACAAAAAAAAAGCCGGGGCGACTTGCTCTCGCCCCGGCTCGGTTTGAAGCGCTGGCGCTAGTGCGTCGACGCAAGCACGGTCGCGCCCCTCGGAATGCGAACCTCGTCGACCATGGCCTGGGTTTCCGCGTCAGGCTCCTTGGTCATCAGCGATACGGCCACCATGGCGATCAGGCTCACCGACGCGCCGATGATGCCGAAGCGCAGGTGATCGATGCCGATCCAGGGCTCCATCGCCTTCGTATACACCATGTACAGGTACCAGGAACCGGCGCCGAATCCGGCGATCATGCCGGCGATCGCGCCCGGCGCGTTGGCACGCTTCCACCAGACGCCAAGCACCAGCGGGAAGAACAGGCCGGACATCGCGAAGTCGAACGCCCACGCCACCGCGCCCAGGATACCGGTCAGCTTCAAGCTCGCCACCGCCGAGCCCGCCGCGCCGATGGCTACCAGCAGGACTCGGGCGACAATCAGCCGCGTGGCCGTTTCGGCCTTCGGATTGATCATCTTGTAGTACAGGTCGTGCGACAGCGCGTTGGCGATCGCCAGCAGCAGACCGTCGGCGGTCGACATCGCCGCGGCAAGACCACCCGCGGCAACAAGGCCGGAGACCACCGCCGGCAGACCCGCCATTTCGGGGGTCGCCAGCACGACGATGTCCGGTCGCATGAAGAACTCGTTGATCTGCAGGATGCCGTCGTTGTTGCTGTCGACGATCTTCAACATGCCGACGTGGCCCCACTTCTGCACCCAGTCGAGCGCATTCACCGACGATATCGACTTGCCGATAATGCTCGTCGCCACGTTCGGATCCAGCACCGACAGCTTGCTGAGCGTTGCGAGCGCGGGTGCCGTGAAGTAGAGCAGGAAGATGAACAGCAGCGACCAGGCCACCGACTTCCGCGCGGCGCTCACCGATGGGGTGGTGAAGTAGCGCATCAGGATGTGCGGCAGCGAGGCAGTGCCCATCATCATGCACGCCGTCAGCGTCACGAACTTCCACGCTGCGAGCACCGTGTCGGCCGCCACTGCGTGGTGGACGGTCAGCGCGGCCAAGCCAGGAATCGCGTGCTCCGGCTTCAGGACGCCCACCTGCTGCAGGGTTTCCACATCGGTCAGCCGGGCGACCGCTGCTCCGTACTCGAACTGCGGAAACACGCCGAAGCCCTGCTTGGACGACATCCAGAACACCGGCACCAGGTAGGCGACGATCAGCACGATGTACTGCGCCACCTGAGTCCAGGTCACCGCCCGCATTCCGCCCAGCATCGCGCACAGCAGGATCGCAACCAGCGCGATCCACACCCCGTACTGGAACGGGATCTGGAACACCTTCGCGGCAATCGTCCCGGTCGCGTTGATCTGCGCGGTTACGTAGGTGAAGGAGGCAACCACAAGCACCACCACGGCGCAAAAGCGAGCGAAGTTGCCGCCATAGCGGGTACCGATGAAGTCGGGCACCGTGTAGCAACCGAACTTGCGCAGGTAGGGCGCCATCAGCACCGCCACCAGTACGTAGCCGCCGGTCCAGCCCACCACGAACGCCAGGTAAGGATAGCCGCTCATGTAGATGCCACCGGCCATCGCGACAAACGATGCACCCGACATCCAGTCCGCCGCCGTCGCCATTCCGTTGAACACCGGCGGTACCTGACGGCCCGCGACGTAATAGGCGTCGACCTGCATGGTGCGGGACAGGAATCCGATCAGGGCGTAGATCACCACCGTGAAGCCGACGAACCCGATGCCGATCGCGTCCTCGCCCATACCCATCTTCTCGCCCAGGGCCATCAGGGCGATGAAGACGAGGAAGCCGCCCGTATACAGGCCGTAAATCTTCGGCAGGTTCTCGACGAACGCGCCTTGCATTTTAAAGAATGCCATTGCGATCTCCCCCCTTCTTCTTTATTGGTCTTCGGCCATGCCGCATTCGCGATCAATTGCCTCTTGCTGCTTCGCGAACACGAACAACTGAATCACGAAAACGATCAGCGACCCCTGCGCGGCCATATAGAAGCCGAGCGGGAAGCCAATGAACGAGATCTTGTTCAGCTGCGGGGCGAACCAGTGCACCACAAACGAAAAAATAAACCAGATGACCAAATGCACGATCATCAGGCCCTTGGTGCGCTGCCAGTGGACTTCTTTTTGAGATATATCGGCGCTCATCGACTATCCTCCTCCTCTATACATCATCGTTATTAATGGATAGCACTGCCCACGCCCGGGCTACGCGATGGCGCACCTGCCTGCTCGCGCCCCCTCCAAGCCCGGCCGCAGTCTGTGTCGGATGCTCCAATTCCTTTCAGGAAAAGTCAAGATTTATCAATGTTGCGCCGGATCAATAATTTAAGACTCCTGTTGATAGACGCTTGGCGTTCCCTGCGCGCTTACTTAGGCGCCGAGCGCTGGAGACGCGCCGAGCCGATCGCCGACCGCGACACGCTGCGCCACTTCCTCGAGTCCCGCTCCAGCTACGTCACCCAGACGTCGCTCTACGGCTACCTCAGGACTCGCGCCGGCATGCGCTATCCACAGCTGTTCGCCAACGACGAGTTCGTAAAGGCGATCGAAATCGCTAAGTGGCAGATGTGGGTCGCTTGCCTGTCGGATCTGTCAGTTTACGCAGGCGGCCTCATAGCGCACCGCAGCGGCGCCGAGCGCGCCAAGGTCAGTTCCCTGATGCAGGCGACGATCGAGGCCATTCTGGGCGCGAGCGAAGGCGGCCGCGACGGCGAGCGCGCACAAAACCTGCGTGCGAGGATCGCACAGGCCGACTGGGTCGCGGTCCCGGACGACGCCACGCCGTTCAACGAGAGCCCTCGCACCCTGGTCGAGTGCGCCCCCATCGTCGAGGAACTCAAGCAGCTCGACGAGGAAATCGTTCGCAACTCCGTGCGTTTCCGTTGGCAGGAAGTGCGTCGCGAGCTGCGCCGCGCCCTCGACGCCAAGACGCTGATGGCATCCGAAGCGCTGCGGGCGTAGCGCAATTGCTCAGATAGCCTGCTTGAGCTGATCCAGGATCGCGGGATTCTCGAGCGTCGAGACGTCCTGCGTGATTTCCTCGCCCTTGGCGAGGGAGCGCAACAGGCGTCGCATGATCTTGCCGGAGCGCGTCTTTGGCAGGTTGTCGCCGAAGCGGATCTCTTTCGGCCGCGCGATCGGCCCGATCTCCTTCGCCACCCAGTTGCGCAACTCCTGCGCGACCTTCTTTGCCTCCTCGCCACGCGGCCGCGGCCCCTTGGTCACCACGAACGCGACGATCGCCTCTCCGGTCAGGTCGTCGGGACGCCCGACCACCGCGGCCTCCGCCACCAGCTTGGTGTTCGCCACCAGCGCGGACTCGATCTCCATCGTGCCCAGGCGGTGGCCCGATACGTTCAGCACGTCGTCGATGCGGCCGACGATCCTGAAATAGCCCTCCTCGTCGGTGCTCGCGCCGTCGCCGGCGAGATAGAGCTTGCCCTTGAAGTCGTCCGGGAAATAGGTCTTCTTGTAGCGCTCCGGGTCGCCCCAGATGGTGCGCACCATCGACGGCCAGGGCCGCGTGATCACCAGGATCCCGCCCTTGCCTCGTCCCACCGGATTGCCGGTCTCGTCGACGATGTCGGCAAAGATCCCGGGCAGCGGCAGAGTCGCCGAGCCAGGCTTGGTCGGCGTCGCGCCGGGCAGCGGCGAAATCAGGTGTCCGCCGGTCTCGGTCTGCCACCAGGTGTCGACGATCGGACAGCGCCCGCGGCCGACGGTCTCGTGGTACCACATCCAGGCCTCGGGATTGATCGGCTCTCCGACCGTTCCGAGGATGCGCAGCGACGACAGGTCGTACTTCTTCGGCAGATCGCCGCCCGCCTTGATCAGCGAACGGATCGCGGTCGGCGCCGTATAGAAAACGTTCACTTTGTGGTCCTGGATGAGCTTCCAGAACCGCCCCGCGTCCGGGTAGGTCGGCACACCCTCGAACATCACTTCAGTCGCGCCTACCGCGAGCGGCCCATAGGTGATGTAGCTGTGCCCCGTCACCCAGCCGACGTCGGCGGTGCACCAGAAGACGTCGCTCGGCTTGTAGTCGAACACCCACTTCATGGTGAGGATGCACCACAGCAGATAGCCGCCGGTCGAATGCTGGATGCCCTTCGGCTTGCCGGTCGAGCCCGAGGTGTAGAGGATGAACAGCGGATGCTCGGCGTTCACCCAGGTCGGCTCGCAACTGTCCGCCTGGCCCTGCACCACGTCGTCCCACCACTTGTCGCGCGGCGCCTGCATCGGCACCTTGCTGCCCGAGCGCTTGTAGACGATGACGTTCCTCACGCCCTCGCAGCCGCCCATGGCAAGCGCCTCGTCGACCACGGGCTTGAGCGGAATCTCCTTGCCGCCGCGGAACTGTCCGTCCGCGGTGATCACCTCGGTGGCGCCCGCGTCGATGATGCGTTCCTGAAGGCTTTTGGCCGAGAAGCCGCCGAACACGACCGAGTGGGTCGCGCCGATGCGCGCGCAGGCCTGCATCGCGACCACGACCTGGATCGACATCGGCATGTAGATCAGCACCCGGTCGCCCGTCTTGACGCCGTGGCTCTTGAGCGCGTTGGCGAAGCGGCAGACCTCGTGATAGAGCGCCTTGTAGGTGATCTTGGTCACCTTGCCGTCGTCGGCCTCGAAGATGATCGCGACCTTGTCGGGCTGCGTCTTCAGGTGCCGATCGAGACAGTTGTAGGAAGCGTTCAGCTCCCCGTCGTAGAACCACTTGAAGAACGGCGCATTCGATTCGTCGAGGGTCTTGCTGAAGGGCTTGTGCCACAGCAGTTCGTTCTTGGCGTGCTTGCTCCAGAAACCCTCGAAATCCTTTTCCGCCTCGGCGCACATCGCGCGGTAGGCCTGCATGCCCGACACGTTCGCCTGCTTGACGAACTCAGGTGCGGGGGGGAAGACCCGCGTTTCCTGCAATACCGTCTCGATGTTGGACATCGCTCCGCTCCTTGGTTTGATGGCGTCTTGTTGAGGAGAAATAGAAGCACCAAATCAATGCGATGTAAAGGCCATGGGTGCAGCGCGGCGCTATGCTACATTTGTTCGCTCCTCATTTCCCCGCTGCCTACCCACCGCTAGCCATGGCTACGATCCGCCAGGAAGACCTGATCCAAAGCGTCGCCGACGCACTGCAATTCATCTCCTACTACCACCCCGCCGACTACATTCGTGCGCTGGCGCGCGCCTACGAGCGCGAACAGTCGCCCGCGGCAAAGGACGCGATCGCCCAGATTCTCACCAACTCGCGCATGTGCGCCGAGGGCCACCGCCCGATCTGCCAAGACACGGGAATCGTCAACGTGTTCATTCGCATCGGCATGGACGTGCGCTGGGAAGCGAAGATTGGCGTCGCAGACATGATCAACGAGGGCGTGCGGCGCGCCTACCTCGATCCTGACAACAAGCTGCGCGCGTCGGTGCTGGAGGACCCGGCTTTCGGACGCCGCAACACGCGCGACAACACGCCGGCCGTGATCCACATGCAGGTCGTCCCCGGCGACAAGGTCGAGATCGACGTAGCCGCCAAGGGCGGCGGCTCGGAGGCGAAATCAAAGTTCGCCATGCTCAACCCTTCCGATTCGATCGTCGACTGGGTACTGAAGACCGTGCCGACCATGGGCGCAGGCTGGTGCCCGCCGGGAATGCTGGGCATCGGCATCGGCGGCACCGCGGAGAAGGCTATGGTCATGGCCAAGGAGTCGCTCATGGCGCCGATCGACATGGCCGAGCTCAAGGCGCGCGGACCGAAGGACCAGGTCGAGGCGCTGCGCGTCGAGCTGTACGACAAGGTCAACGCGCTCGGCATCGGCGCCCAGGGACTGGGCGGTCTATCCACCGTACTCGACGTCAAGATTCTCACCTACCCGACCCACGCGGCCAACCAGCCGGTGGCGATGATCCCGAACTGCGCCGCCACCCGCCACGCGCACTTCGTCCTCGACGGCTCGCGGCCCGCCGAGTTCGAGCAACCCAAGCTTTCCGACTGGCCGGACGTCACCTGGAAGCCGGATGCGAGCTCGAAAAAGGTGAACCTCGATACGCTCACGCCGAAGGAGGTCACGGCCTGGAAACCCGGCGAGCGCCTCCTTCTCTCGGGCAAGCTGCTCACCGGGCGCGACGCCGCGCACAGGCGCATTCAGGACATGCTCGACAAGGGTGAAAAGCTGCCGGTCGATTTCACCAACCGCGTGATCTACTACGTCGGCCCGGTCGACCCGGTGCGCGACGAAGTCGTCGGCCCCGCCGGCCCCACCACCTCGACGCGGATGGACAAGTTCACCGAGACAATGCTCGCCAAGACCGGGCTGGTAGCGATGGTCGGCAAGGCCGAGCGCGGCCCGGTGGCGATCGAGGCGATCCGCAAGCACAAGGCCGCCTATTTGATGGCCGTCGGCGGCGCCGCCTACCTGGTCGCCAAGGCGATCCGCAAGTCGCGCGTGCTCGCCTTCGAGGATCTCGGCATGGAAGCAATCTACGAGTTCGAGGTGCGCGACATGCCGGTCACGGTGGCGGTGGACGCGGGCGGCAGCTCGGTGCACCAGAGCGGCCCGGCCGAGTGGGAGAAGCGCATCCGCGAGTTCAAGCTGCCCGTTACGGCGGCCTGAACGCGGCGCCTTGGACCACCGCTCCGCCGCCCGCTGGACGGCCGTCTGGGCGGTGTTCGCCGGCGGGCTGGTCGCGGGCGCCTACATCGGCAAGGTTCCACCCGCGCTTCCGATGCTGCGCACCGAGCTCGGCCTGACGCTGGTCCAGTCGGGATTCGTCGCGACCATGTTCAACGTCGTCGGCGGGCTGGCGGGAATGCTCGCCGGGGTGCTCGCCGACCGCTTCGGCCCCAAGCGGCTTGCCCTGGGCGGGCTTGCGATCCTGTCCGCGGGCGGCTTTCTCGGCGCCGCCGCGGGAAGCTTCGCCGCGCTGCTGTTCGCGCGCTTCCTCGAGGGTGCCGGCTTCATCCTGTTCACTGTGGCTGGCGCGGCGCTGATGACCGCCGCCGCACCGGAGCCGCGCGCGCGCGCGAAGGCGCTTTCGCTGTGGAGCGCCTACATGCCCGCCGGCGGCAGCCTGGCGCTGCTCGCCGCGCCGCTGGTCATGGCGGCGGTAGGCTGGCGCGGCCTGTGGGTCGCATTGGCGCTCGTCGCCGCGGGCGCGCTTGCGCTCGTCTGGCGCTACGCGGTGGCGCCGCGCGCCGGCAGCGTGGGTTCGCTGCGCCTGGCGCTCGAGTCCCTAGCCGATCCGGGCACCCTCGCCCTGGCGCTGATGTTCGCCTTCTACGTCGCGCAGTGGACATCGGTCATGATCTGGCTGCCGACTTTTGTCGTCGACGAGCGCGGCGGCTCGGCCGCGACGGCAGCTCTGCTCACCGCGCTGATGGTGCTGATCAACGTCCCCGGCAACCTGGCCGGGGGCTGGCTGCTGGCGCGCGGCGTGCGTCGCGGCCCGATGACGATCGCCGCCTTCGCCATCATGGCGCTGTGCGCGGTCGGCATGCTGCTCGACGTGCTGCCGAACCTGCCCCGCTTTCTGCTCGTGCTCGCCTTCTCCTCCTGCGCCGGTGTTATTCCGGCCGCGGTCTTTTCCGGCGTGCCGGTGCACGCCCGCAGCCCGCGCCACGTCGGCACCAGCAACGGACTGGTGATGCAGTCTTCGCAGGCAAGCCAGTTCGTCGCGCCGATCGTACTGGCCTGGCTGGCGGCGCGCTTCGGCAGCTGGAGCGCATCGCTCTCCGCGATGCTGGCGCTCGCCGCCTGCGGCGCAGCCTGCGGTTTCGCGCTGCAAGTCATCGAGTCGCGCCGCGGGCGCTAGAATCGGCGTCCTGGAGGGAAATCGTCATGCGCGACATCCACATCTGCGAAGTCGGCCCGCGCGACGGGCTGCAGAACGCCCATCACACGATGCCGACCGAGGCCAAGAAGCGCTGGATCAGCGCGCTCGCCGCGGCCGGGCTGGAGGAAATCGAAGTCGGCTCGTTCGTGCCGCCGAAGCTGATCCCGGCCATGGCCGACACCGGCGAGATCGTGGCGCACGCGCGTACCATCCCCGGCCTTAGAGTGGTCGCCCTGGCGCCAAACCTGAAGGGCTTCGAGCGCGCCATGCAGGCCGGCGCACACAAGATCACCTTTCCGGTCTCGGCCAGCCGCGCCCACAGCCTGGCCAACGTGCGCATGACGCCGGAGCAGATGGTCGAGGAAGTGCGTAAGTGCCGCGACCTGCGCGGCGCCAACGGCCCTCAGATCGAGGGCGCCGTGTCGACCGCTTTCGGCTGCACCATGCAGGGCGAAGTCCCGGAGGATGACGTGCTGCGCATCGCCGCCGCGCTGGCGGAGTTCTGCGACTGCGTGGCGCTCGCCGACACCGTCGGCTACGCCAACCCGGCGCAGGTGCGGCGAATCTTCGCCAAGGTAAAAAAGGAGATTGGCGACAAGCTCGAGGGCGCGCACTTCCACAACACGCGCGGGCTGGGCCTGGCCAACGCGCTCGCCGCCTACGAGGAAGGCGTGCGCTCGTTCGACAGCTCACTGGGCGGGCTGGGCGGCTGCCCCTTCGCGCCCGGAGCGAGCGGCAACGTCGTCACCGAGGACCTGGTGTTCATGTTCGAGAGCATGGGTCTCGCGACCGGGATTGATTTCGACCGCCTGCTCGCCGCGCGCGACGCACTGGTGAAAGGCCTGCCGGACGAGCCGGTCTACGGCCACACGCCGCAGGCCGGGCTGCCCAAGGGCTTCAAGCGCGCCGCATGAACCGGCTCCCGCTCGATGGCGTGCGCGTCGTCGAGTTCGCGCACATGGTGATGGGACCGAGCTGCGGACTGGTGCTCGCCGACCTCGGCGCCGAGGTAATCAAGGTCGAGCCGCTGGAGGGCGACAACACGCGCCGCCTGGAGGCCGCCGGGGCCGGCTTCTTTCCGGTGTTCAACCGCAACAAGAAGAGTCTCGCGGTGGATCTCAAGCGCGCAGAGGGCCGCGATATGGTGCTGCGCCTGCTGGACGCGAGCGACGTGCTGACCGAGAACTTCCGCCCCGGCGCGCTCGACAAGCTCGGCTTCGGCTCTGAGGCGCTCGCGGCGCGCAATCCGCGCCTGGTGTACTGCTCGCTGAAAGGCTTCCTCGACGGCCCCTACCAGCACCGCCCCGCGCTCGACGAGGTGGTGCAGATGATGGGCGGCCTGGCCTACATGACGGGGCTGCCCGAGCGCCCGCTGCGCGCCGGCTCGTCGGTGGTCGACATTCTTGGCGGCACCTTCGGCGCGGTCGCGGTGCTCGCCGCGCTGCGCGAGCGCGAATCGACCGGCCGTGGCGCGCGCGTGACCAGCGCGCTGTTTGAGAGCACCGCCTACCTCGTCGCGCAGCACATGGCGCAGTACGAGATCACCGGCGAGGCGCCGCCGCCGATGTCGGTCAAGCGGCCGGCATGGAGCGTGTACGACATCTTCGAGACCGGCGACGGCGACCGCCTGTTCGTCGGCGTGGTCACCGATACGCAATGGGAAATCTTCTGCCGCGAGTTCGGCCAGACCGAGCTGGCGGCCGACCCACGCCTCAGGACCAACGGCGCGCGGGTGCGCGAGCGCGCCTGGCTGATCCCGCGCCTGGGCGAGGCCATGAAGCGGTTTTCGAAGGCCGAGCTGGAAGCCAAGCTCGAGCGCATCGGCCTGCCGTATGCGCCGATCGCCAAGCCCTGGGACCTGCTCAACGATCCGCACCTCACCGCCTCCGGCGCGTTACACGTGACGCAGCTGCCCTCGGGCCGCACGATCCACGTTCCCGGCCTGCCGATCGCCTTAGGCGGCGAGCACCTGCCAAAGCGCTTCGACCCGCCGCCGATCGGCGACGGCGCGCGCGACGTGCTGCTCGGTATCGGCTATGGCGAGGCGCAGATCGACGCGCTCGCCGCCGCGGGGGTCATTTCCCTGCCGCCTGCTTGAATTCGATTTCGACGAACACGTACTCGTAGTCGTTGGCGTTCACCACGTCGTGCTCGACGCCGGCGTTCCTGAAATAGGGCACGCCCTTCTTCAGCTCCGAAAAGCGCTCGCCGCCGGCCTCGAGCAACTTCAGGCGCCCGTCCAGCATCGGCACCACGACGTAATCATATTCGTGGCGGTGCCATCCCGTGGCGGCGCCCGGCGCGAAGCGCCACTCCGCAACCCGCGTGCGCTCGTTGTCGATGAACACCTTCGACGTCGCCTTGGCCTCGGCCATGCGCTAACCGTTGAGCAGCGCGTCGATGCCGACCTGCACGAGCTGCTCGTCTTCGTGCGACGCCACACCGGAGGCGCCGATGCCGCCGATGCAGCTGCCCTCCACCTTGATCGGCAGCCCGCCCTGCACCGGCAGCACGGGCATCTTTAGCATCGACGTCCGCCCGCCCGCGACGCGTTCTTCCCACGTCTTGCTCGGCATGCGCGTGGTCGCCGCGGTACGCGCCTTCTCGACCGAGATCGCGGCGTTGGCCGGCGTCGCGCCGTCCATGCGCACCAGATGCAGCAGGTGTCCGCCGTCGTCCACGATGGCAATGGCGACGTTCCATTTGTTGCGCCGCGCCTCGGCCTCCGCCGCGGCGCTCATCTTGCGGCAGTCGTCGAGAGTCAGCTCAGGTCGAGTTCTCATTTTGTTGCGCTTTCCTTGAGTGCATTGCGAATCTGTTCCAGCGCGCCGGGATCTTCGATGGTGGTCAGGTCGCCCGGGTCGCGCCCTTCCGCCAGCGCCTGGATCGAGCGCCGCAGAGTCTTGCCCGAGCGCGTCTTCGGCAGCAGGGTCACGAAGTGCACCGCGCGCGGCCGCGCGATCGCGCCGAGCTGCCGGTCCACGGTATCCATGACTTCCTTTTCGAGCTTCTTCTTGTCCTCCACCACGGCTTTCGCCACCGCAAAGGCGAGCGGCATCTGGCCTTTGAGCGGATCCACCACGCCGACCACCGCGCATTCGGCGATCGCCGGGTGCATGCTCACCGCCTCCTCGATCTCGCGCGTGCCCAGGCGGTGGCCCGCGACGTTGATCACGTCGTCAGTACGCCCGAGAATGAAGTAGTAACCGTCCTCGTCTCGGATCCCCCAGTCGAAAGTCGAGTAGACCTGCTTCTTGCTAAAGGTCGAGTAGTAGGTCTTCACGTAGCGCTCGTCGTCGCCCCAGACCGTGGTCATGCAGCCCGGCGGCAGCGGCGGCGCGATCGTCACCACCGCCTTTTCGTTCGGCGCCGCGTCGCTGGCGTCGGACTCGCGCAGCAACCGCAGATCGTAGCCGTAGACCGGGAACGACGGGCTGCCGAACTTGATCGGCGTCTTTTCCACCCCCGGCACCGCGGAAAGAATCGGCCAGCCGGTCTCGGTCTGCCAGTAGTGGTCGATGACCGGAATTCCCAGCGCCTCCGAGATCCAGACGTGGGTCGGCTCATCCAGTGGCTCGCCGGCCAGAAACAGGTGCTTGAGCGACGAAACGTCGTACTTCTTCAGCAACGCTGGGTCCTGCTTCTTCAGCACCCGGATTGCGGTCGGCGCGGAGAACATCACCGAGGCCTTGTACTGCTCCACGATTTTCCACCAGATCCCAGCGTCGGGCCGGATCGGCACGCCCTCGTACATGATCGTCGTCATGCCCGCGATCAGCGGACCGTAGATGATGTACGAATGCCCCACCACCCAGCCGATGTCCGAGGTGGTGAACATCGTCTCGCCCGCCTCGCCGCAATAGATCAGCTTCATCGAAGATGCGAGCGCCACTGCGTAGCCGCCGACGTCGCGCTGCACGCCCTTGGGCTGTCCGGTCGTGCCCGAGGTGTACAGGATGTACGAAGGCTCGCTCGACTCCAGCCAGGCGCAGGGTACCCGCGCGCCGGCGTGCTGCGCCGCGAGCTCCTTCCATTCGACGTCGCGCCCCGCGACCACGGGCATGTTCGGGTCGAGGCCACGGCGGCAGATGAGCACCTTGGCCGGAGGGTTCTTGGCCAGCCTGAGCGACTCGTCGACCAACGACTTGTACAGCACCGCCTTGCCCATGCGGCTGCCGCCGTCGGCGGTGATCATCAGGCTCGGCCGGGCGTCGTCGATGCGCGCCGCCAGGCTCGCGGCGGCGAAGCCGCCGAACACGACCGAGTGGATTGCCCCGATGCGCGCGCAGGCGAGGATCGCGAAGCAGGCCTCCGGGATCATCGGCATGTAGATGATCACCCGGTCGCCCTTCTTGACCCCCAGCGATTGCATCATCGCCGCGACGCGTTGCACCTCCTGGTGCAGCTCGCGGAAGGTATAGCTGCGCTCCTGGTCGACCTCAGTCGAGATGTACACCAGCGCTTTCTGCTCCGCGCGCGCCGCCAGGTGGCGGTCGATGGCGTTGTGGCACAGGTTCGTCTCGCCGCCGACGAACCACTTCGCGAAAGGCGGCCGCGAGTAGTCGAGCACGCTGTCGAACGGCTTGTGCCAGTCGACCAGCTTCGCCTGCTCTGCCCAGAAAGCGTCGCGCTGCTCGATCGAGCGGCGGTGGAAATCGCGGTAGTTTCCCATGGCAGCCTCCTCCTCTTCCCCCTGGATATTAGGCGTTCAGGTCGACGACCACCCTGCCCCGGATTTGCGCGCCGATAAACTTGTCGAACACCGAGGGCAGCTCGGCGAACGGGATCGTGCGCGTGATCTCCTTCAGGTGGGCCGGGCGCATGTCGCCCGCCAGGCGGCGCCAGACCTCCTGCCGCAAGGGTATAGGGCAGTTCACCGAGTCGACGCCGAGCAGGCTCACTCCGCGCAGGATGAACGGCAGCACTGTGCTGTTGAACGCCGTGCTCGCCGCGAGTCCGATCGAGGCAATGCAGCCGCCGACCTTCATCGTGCTCGCCATCCAGGCCAGCGTCTCGCCGCCCAGGTTGTCCACCGCCCCTGCCCAGATCGCCTTGTCGAGCGGCCGGATCTTGGCGAGGTCGAGTTCGCTGCGCAGTTTGACCTCGCTCGCGCCGATCTTCTTCAGGTACTCGGTCTCGCCAGCCTTGCCGGTCAGCGCCACGACCTGGTAGCCGAGACGCGCCAGCGCGTCGACCGCGATCGACCCCACGCCGCCGGTGGCACCGTCGACGATCACCGGTCCGTTGGCGGGCTTGAGGCCGTTCTGCTCCATGCGCACGATCGCCAGGCCGGCGGTGAAGCCCGCGGTGCCGAACGCCATCGCATCCCACAGCGTCAGGCCCTTGGGCGCCTTGACCAGCCAGTTCGCCGGCACGCGCGCGTATTCGGCGTAGCCGCCGTGGTGCTTGACCCCGATGTCGAACCCGGTCGCCAGCACCGCGTCGCCCTTGGCGAAGCGCGCGTCGCTGGACGACACC
>Ga0315540_10000391_pt1 | contig 24769 bp, 19 predicted proteins | sample SalMarSW160110MG_FD_203677 | JGI IMG/M metagenome (GOLD analysis project Ga0315540, IMG submission 203677) | Salt marsh sediment microbial communities from the Plum Island Ecosystem LTER, Massachusetts, United States - Salt Marsh Sediment SW1601-10 ...
GCTTCGCGAGCTCTTCGTAGAGATACGCGCAGCTCTTCGCGCCGCCATGGAACGACGTGAGGGAGAACTTCTCGTTGGGTGCATGAACCTGGTCGTCGTGGAGGGCGAAGCCCATCAGGATGCAGGGATAACCCAGCACCTTCTGGAACGCGGCCATCACCGGGATCGAGCCGCCCTCGCGGAAGAGGGCCGGCTTCTTCGTCCACGAGCGCGCGAGCGCCCGCACCGCGGCCTGCATCATGGGGTGGTCGGGGTCGGTGATGAAGGGCACCGCGCCGTGCAGGTCCTTCACCTTCACGGTGACCCCCGACGGGGCGAGCTTCTTCACGTGCGCCTCGAACGCGGCGTAGACCTTCTCCGGGTCCTGGTCGGGCACGAGCCGCATGCTCACCTTGGCCGCGGCGAAGCTCGGCAGCACGGTCTTGGCGCCCTCGCCGATGTAGCCGCTCCACATCCCGTTCACGTCGCACGTCGGGCGCGAGGTGATGCGCTCGTACGTGGAGAAGCCCTTCTCGCCGAACGGCTCGGGCGCCCCGGCCTCGCGCAGGAACCCGGCCTCGTCGAACGGCAACTCGCGGATCGCCTTCTTCTCGGTGTCCGTGAGCGCGCGCACGCGGTCGTAGAAGCCCGGCACCGTGCAGCGGCCGTCGGCGTCGTGGAGGCCGGCCAGCATCACGGCGAGCGCGTTCGCGGGGTTGCGCACGGCGCCGCCGAACTCGCCGGAGTGCAGGTCGCGCCCCGGGCCGGTGACCTCGACCTGCGCGTAGACGAGCCCGCGCAGGGCGTAGCAGAGCGCCGGCTGGTCCGGGCCGAGCATGGACGTGTCGCTCACGACGATCACGTCGGCCTTCAGCCGGTCCTTCCACGCGACGAGGAACGGCTCGAGGCTGCCGCTTCCGGACTCCTCCTCGCCCTCGATCATCATCTTCACGTTGATCGGCAGCCTGCCGTTCACGGCGAGGTGGGCGGCGATCGCCGCGCAGTGCATGTAGACCTGGCCCTTGTCGTCGCACGCGCCGCGCGCGTAGAGCTTCCCGTCGCGGACGACCGGCTCGAAGGGCGGGGTCTTCCACAGGTCGAGCGGGTCCGGCGGCTGCACGTCGTAGTGCCCGTAGAGCAGCATCGTCGGGGCGCCCGGCGCCCCGAGCCACTCCGCATAGACGATCGGGTGCCCCTTCGTCTCGACGACCTCGGCGGCGGTCATGCCGATCGAGAGCAGGTGCTGCGCGAGGTGATCGGCGCACCGCCGCACCTCGGCCTTGAAGGCGGGGTCCGCGCTCACGCTCGGGATCCGGAGAATGGCCTTCAGGTCCTCGAGGAACTGCTCCCGGTGGTCATCGAGGTACTTCGTCAGGGCGTCCATGACGGGGATTCCCTTCGAGGTGGAGGGGGTTGCGACCGATAACGGGAACCGACTGTATCGCGGCCGCCCGGGGCGCCGCCACCCCGCGACGGGTCGCGCGCACGGCCCGCTTGTGTTCGCGCTCCCCCGACCGCATGATGCGGTGTCCGTCACTCCCAACCCCCCCCCCGCGACCCACCCCATGCAAATCCGCATCCGCCGAAGCGACTGCTGTGGAAACGGCCTGTGCCTCGAGATCTCGCCGGCCGTCTTCGCGCTCGACCCGAAGAACAAGTGCATGGTGCTCGATCCCGAGGCCGACGAGGCCGCGAAGGTGATCGAAGCGGCCGAAACGTGCCCTTGCCAGGCGATCGAGGTGCTGGACGACGAAGGGGAAACGATCTTCCCGTGAGCGCCCGCCGCGTGCTCTCGCTGATGCCCGAGCGCTTCGCGGTCTGCCGCTTCGCCCCCGACGACCCGCTGCCCGCCTGGGTGTTCCACGCCTCGGCGACCACATGGAGCCTCACGCGAACGCCCCGCGAGCTGTCGCTCGTGGTGCCCGAGAACGACCTGCCGCCCTCGGTGGAGCGCGCCGAGCGCGGCTGGCGGGCGCTCGAGCTCGAGGGCCCGATCCCGTTCGACGAGACGGGCGTGCTGGCCGGCCTCGTGGGTCCGCTCTCGGCCGCGGGCGTGCCCGTGTTCGCGATCTCGACCTTCGACACCGACCTGCTGCTCGTGCGCGAAGCGCATCTCGCACGCGCCGAATCCGCGCTCGCGGACCGCTGCGAGGTGCGGCGGCCGTGAGCGCGGCGACGCTGCGCGACGCGACCGCGGCGGACCTGCCCGCGATCCGAGCGATCTTCAACCACTGGATCGAGCACTCGACGGCCTCGTTCCGTACCGCGCCCGACTCCGAGGAGCACACCCGCGCGTGGTTCGCGGATCGCGGTCCCGCGCACCCCGTGCTCGTCGTCGAGCAGGGCGGCCGGGTGCTGGGCTGGGCCTCGCTGCGCCCGCACAAGCCCACCGGCGGCTACCGCCACACGGTCGAACTGTCGGTCTACCTGCGCGAGGACGCCCGCGGCCGCGGGCTCGGCCGGCGGCTGCTCGCCGAGCTCCTCGAGCGCGCCCGCGCCGCCGGCCACCACGCCGTGATCGGCGGCGTCTGCACCGAGCAGGCCGCCAGCGTCCGCCTGCACGAGGCGATGGGGTTCGTGAAGGTCGCCCACTTCCGCGAGGTCGGCTTCAAGTTCGGCCGCTGGCTGGACGTCGCGTATTACGAGAAGGTGCTGGAGCCGCCGCGCGCGGGCTGACGCGCCGACGAAGACGAAGACGAAGGCCCCGGCCGCGTGGCCGGGGCCTTCCGTCGTGCGGGCCCGGTGCCGCTGCTCACCCGCCGCCGCCGGAGGCGGAGACGCTGCCCTCGAGGTAGGAAGCCATGATGCCGTCGAGCACGCTCTTCGGCGGCCGCAGATCGTCCTCGCCGAGCGACGCGAGCGGCTCCTCGACGAGCCGCAGCTCCTCGCCGAACGGCACGGCCTTCGGGTTCGCGTAGATGAGGCCCGTGACGAACTTGCCCTCCTGGCGCGCGTCGTGGAGCGCGTCGATCGCGGCGCGCGCGTCCGTCGGGTCATAGTCCACCTCGAGCTTCTTCAGGACCACCCGCGAGCCGTCGGGCATGTCCACGTCGCGGGTGGTGCCCGGTTCGTAGTCCACGGTGATGTCCTCGAAGTAGGGCACGTACTCGATGTCGTGCAGCGGCGCGTCGTGCTCCTTCACCGCGGCGTAGGACTTCGACGAGCCCTCGTGGTCCGCGAACGTCACGCACGGGCTGATGACGTCGAGGATCGCGGTGCCCGGGTGCGAGAACGCGGCCTTGAGCAGCGGGCGGAGCTGCTTCTGGTCGCCCGAGAACGAGCGGGCCACGAAGCCGCAGCCCAGCTCGATCGCCAGGGCGCACAGGTCGATCGGCATGAGGCGATTCGCCTCGCCGGTCTTGCGCGTGCTGCCGACGTCGGCGGTCGCGCTGAACTGCCCCTTCGTGAGCCCGTAGACGCCGTTGTTCTCGATGATGTAGACGACCGGCACGTTGCGGCGGACCAGGTGCACGAACTGTCCCATGCCGATGCTGGCCGAGTCGCCGTCGCCGGAGACGCCGATGAGTGTCAGGCCGCGGTTCGCGACCGACACGCCGGTGGCGATGCTCGGCATGCGGCCGTGGACGGCGTTGAACCCGTGCGAACGCCCGAGGAAGTACGCGGGCGTCTTGCTCGAGCAGCCGATGCCGGAAAGCTTCGCGACCCGGTGCGGCTCGAGTCCCGCCTCCCAGGCGGCCTGGATGATGCCGCCCGTGATGGCGTTGTGCCCGCACCCGGGACAGAGCGTGGTCTTGCGGCCGTCGTAGTCGGCCTTGAGCAGGCCGATCCGGTTGACGGGCTGGCCCGCGGGGGGCGTCGTCGTCGCGCTCATCGCGAGGCTCCTTCGGTCACGGGGACGCCCTCGTGGGCGAGGATGCCGTCGGTCACGGTCCGCGCGTCGAGGGGCAGGCCGGTGTAGTGCAGCACGTGGCGGATCGCACCGGCCTTCGCCGGGCACTCCATCCGCAGGCGCTCGGTGAGCTGCGCGTCGCGGTTCTGCTCGATCACGTAGACGCGCGGGTGCCGCTCCACGAACGCGTGCACGGCGGCGTGCAGCGGCAGCGCCCGCACCCGCAGGTACGACGCGTCCACGCCGGCCGCCTTCAGCTGGTCGAGCGCCTCGACCATCGCCCCGTGCGACGAGCCGAAGGCGATCAGCCCGACCTCGGCCCCGGGCGACTCGCGCAGTTCGGGCGCCGGCAGCAGGGAACGGGCGGTCTGCATCTTCCGGGCGAGCCGGTCCATGTTGCGCGCGTAGACCACGGGGCTCTCGGTGTAGTGCGCCGCCTCGTCGTGGCCCGAACCGCGCGTGAAGTAGACGCCCTTCTCGCTCTTCGCCCCCGGCAACGTGCGGAACGGAATGCCGTCGCCGTCCACGTCCCGGTAGCGCTCGAACTTCGCCACCTTCTCGAGCGCCGCGTCGTCGAGCACCTTGCCGCGGTCGAACGGCTTCGCGGGGTACTCGAACGGCTCGGTCATCCAGTTGTTCATCCCCAGGTCGAGGTCGCTCAGCACGAGCACCGGGCACTGCAGCCGCTCGGCGAAGTCGAACGCCTTCCCGCCGAACTCGAAGCACTCGCCGACCGAGCCGGGCAGCAGGACCGGAAACGTCGTGTCGCCGTGGCCGATCGTGTAGGCGAACGACAGGTCCGCCTGCGCCGTGCGCGTCGGCAGTCCCGTGCTCGGGCCCACGCGCTGCACGTCCCAGACGACGCCCGGGATCTCGGCGTAGTAGCCGTAGCCGAAGAACTCCGCCATGAGCGAGATGCCGGGCCCGCTCGTCGCGGTCATCGAGCGCGCGCCGGCCCAGCCGGCGCCCAGCACCATGCCGATCGCGGCGATCTCGTCCTCGGCCTGCACGACGCCGAACGTGGCGCGCCCCGTCTGCGGGTCGCGGCGGTGCTTCTCGAGCAGCCCCATGAGCGCCTCGACGAGCGACGACGAGGGCGTGATCGGATACCAGCTCACGAACGTGACGCCGCCGAAGAGCGCGCCGAGCGCGGCGGCCGTGTTGCCGTCGATGAGCAGCCGGTTCCTCGTCAGCTCCCGGCGCTCGATGCGGCAGGGCACCGGCGAGGCCGGCGGGTTCGCGGCCGCGTACTCGTAGCCGGCGCGCACGGCGGCGAGGTTGAGCTCCATCGCCTTCGGCTTGCGCCCCAGCTGGGCGTCGAGGGCCTTCTCGACCTCGGCGACGTCGATCCCCGTCAGCCCGCCGACCACGCCCACGTAGATCATGTTCACGACGAGCCGGCGCAGCTTCACGTCCTTCGTGATCGGCTCCATGAGCTTCGCCATCGGCACGCGGTAGACGAGACGATCCGCGGGGATCTCCGGCATCTTGATCGAGTCGTTCGCGATGATCAGCGTACCCGGACCCATCATCGCCACGTCGGCGGCGGCGGTCTCGGGGTTCATCACGACCAGGACGTCGTTGTGCTCGACGCGGGCGATGTAGCCCTTCTCGCTCACGCGGATCGTGAACCAGGTGGGCAGGCCCGCGATGTTCGAGGGAAAGAGGTTCTTGCCGCTCACCGGCACGCCCATTTGCAGGATGGAGCGCAGCAGGACGTTGTTCGCCGTCTGGCTGCCCGAACCGTTGACCGTGGCGACGTGGATGGAAAAGTCGTTGACGAGCGGTTTCACACTTCGCACCGGACCCCTCGGGTCCGCTCCTCATGGAAAGGGGACTCGGGGCGGGGAAAACAGGCGGCGCCGCCCCGCGCGGCGCCGTCAGGAGAAGGCGAACGGTACGGTCCGGCCGGGGGACCGTCAACTGCGGGGCGCCCGCCCGCGCGGCATTCTCCCCGGTCCGGGAGCCCTTGACTGCGGGGGCCGGGCGCCTATCGTGACGGCATGACGACCGGTCAATCCCGCATCGAACCCGCTCCCGCGATCCTCGAGGCTGCCCGCCGCTGGCTGGCGCCGGTGCGCACCGCCCTCGACACCGAGTTCCTGGCCGCGTACCTGACCGGGAGCGTGCTCACCGCGGGATTCGACCCGCAGCACTCGCGCGTGAACGTCCTCGTCTTCGCGCGCACGCTGCCGCCCGGGGTGCTCGACCGGATCGCGTCGGCGATGCCGGTCACGAAGAAGCCGCCGCACTTCGAGCCGCTGTTCCTCGTGCGGGACCAGATCGCGCCGTCGCTCGACGTGTTCCCGATGGAGTGGCTGGACGTGCTCGAGCGGCACCTGCGTCTCGAGGGCGAGGACGTGTTCGGCGGCGTGGAGGTTCCGCGGACGTGGCTGCGCCACCAGTGCGAGCACGAGCTGCGCGGGAAGCACATCCGCCTGCGCCAGGAGTACCTCGCCTCCGGCGCCCGCACCGAGCGGCTGCGCGAGGTGCTCACTCGCTTCGCGAGCGGGTTCCACACGCTCTTCCGCACCCTGGTCCGGCTGCGCGGCGAGGAGCCGCCCGCGAGCACGGAGCGGGTGATCGAGCGCGTCGCCGACGCGTACGGGCTCGACGCCCGCGCGCTGCTCGGGGCCTACATGGTGCGCTACTCGCGCAAGAGCGACGGCGACGACGTGAAGGAGATCTACCGGCGGTTCCTGGTCGAGATCGAGCGCCTGATCGGCGCCATCGACACGCTGCGCGTCTCATGAGCCCCGCGCGCGCGCTCGCGCGCCTCGGGTGGACCGGCGCCTTCACGCTGGCCGTGCTGCTCGCCCCCGCCGCCGCGGCCGCGGCCCGCGAGGGCTACGCCGACATCCCCGAGTACCACGGTTACGTGAACGACGCGGCCGGGGTGATCCCGGAGGAGCGCCGCGCGCAGCTCGAGGCCTTCCTCGACCAGTTCACGCGCAGGACCGGTGCGCAGTTCGCGGTCCTGACCGTCGGGAGCACCGCCCCGGAGGATCCGGGCGAGTACAAGGTGCGCGTGTTCGAGAAATGGGGTATCGGCGCGAAGGGCCAGGACAACGGCCTCCTGCTGCTGCTCGCGATGAAGGAGCACCGCATCGTCTTCGAGACCGGCTACGGCCTCGAAGGCACGCTGCCCGACGGCTGGCAGGCGTCCATGCTGCGCGACCTCGCGGTGCCGCGGCTGCGCCAGGGCGACGTCCCGGGCGCCGTGACCGCGGCGGTCCTGGCCGCGGCCCAGCGGGTCGCCGCGGCGAAGGGCGTGAAGCTCGAATGGAACGGCCAGGAGCTGCGCTACGACCGGCGCGAGCGGAGACGGATGCCGGAGTGGGCGCTGCTGCTGCTGCTGTTCATCCTGTTCACGGTATTCTCCTCGGTCTTCGGGCGGCGGTCGTACCGGCGGCGCGGGGGATGGATGGGCCCGTGGATCGGCGGCGGCTGGGGCGGCGGATCGGGCGGCTGGGGAGGCGGTGGCGGGGCCTCGTTCGGCGGCTTCGGCGGGGGGATGAGCGGCGGCGGCGGCGGCGGGGCGAGCTGGTGAGATTTCCGGCGCGCGTGGAGCGCGCCGGACGCGAAAAGGAGATTCGACGATGCGTGGTGCGCTGATCGCGGTGATCGTGCTGGCCGTGCTGATCCTCGGGCTCGGCGGCTGCGTGGCGGGCAACTACAACCAGCTCGTGCGGGGGAAGGCCGAGGTGGACAACCGCTGGGCCCAGGTCGAGAACCAGCTCAAGCGGCGCGCCGACCTCATCGGCAACCTCGTGAGCGCCGTGAAGGGCGGCATGATCCAGGAGCAGGAGGTCTTCGGCCGCATCGCCGACGCGCGCTCGGCCATGGCGGGCGCCCGCACCCCCGCGCAGTCGATCAAGGCCGCGCAGGGCATGGACTCCGCGATCGGACGGCTGCTCGTCGTGATCGAGAACTACCCGCAGCTCAAGAGCGAGGAGTCGGTCCAGCAGCTCATGGACGAGATCGCGGGCACCGAGAACCGCCTCGCCACCGAGCGCATGCGCTACAACGACACGGTGAAGGAATACAACGTGCTCGTGGGCAGCTTCCCGATGAACCTCTTCGCCGGGTTCTTCCACTACGAGCCCGCGCAGCTCTACCAGGCGACCGAGGCCGAGCACGCGACGCCGAAGGTGGACTTCTCCGACGTGCGCGGCGGCTCCGCGCCGCCCACACCGGCCCCGGCGGGCGGCACGACCAAGTAGCCGGCCCGGGCGGCCCGAGACACGACGGCCCGCCGCGGCGAAGCGGCGGGCCGTCGCGCTCCGGCGGGGCGGCGGGTCAGGCGGCGGCGTGCGCGTGCGCGCCGCAGGCATCGAGCGCGCGCTCCAGGGCCTCGGCCACGACCGCGTCGGAGCCCACGCCGGTCCATTCGAGGGCGGTCTGGCCGCTCTCGAACGCGCTCCGGCCCGAGGCGCGCATGGTCGCGTAGCGCACCCCCGCGGCCGTCACCAGCATCGCCCGACGCTCCTCGGCCGACGCTTCGGGCGGCACTTCGAGCGACTCGCCCCGCGCGACGAGTTCCTGCAGCCGCTCGAGCCGGCTCGTCGGATCGTCGCCGCGCAGCTCCTCGAGCACCTCGCGGCCCCGGTCGCTCCAGCCCCAGGCCCCCAGCGAGACCGCGTGCCGGACGAGGGCCCGCTCGCGCGGGGGCAGCGCGAGCCGGCGCGCCGCGTCGTCGGCGAGGGCGCGGCCCTCGGCGATCGCGCGACGGTCGCGGTCACGGGGAGTGGCCCGCTCGGCGACGAGCTCGATCGCCCGGTCCTGGGCGACCCGGAAGCGTCGCGCATTCTGGAGCGAGACGGCGGCGAGGTCGCACGTCGCGGACAACGCCTCGAGGTCGTCTGCGGCGAACGCATTTCCGTCGGGACGCTCTCCGGCCACGAGAACGGCCTCGAGCCCCGAGCCGGAGCGCAGCGGCGCGAACAGGGCCACGCCGGCCGCCGACAGGGGCGCCAGCTCCGCGCGTAGCTCGGACAGGCGGGCCAGCTCCTCCCTTCCGGCCGGCCGGCCGAGCGCCCCGAGCACGCGCGCGAGCTCGCCGGTCTCCGCGAGCCGCGCGGCGGCGAGCCCGGTGCCCGGGTCGGCGCGGAACGCCTGGGCCACGAGGCCCGCCTCGGTCGTGTGGTCGAAGTCGGGAGCGAGCAGCGCCACCTCGGCGCCGCCCAGCGTGCGCTGGACGAGCGCGAGCACGCGGTCGTGCAGGTCGTCCACGTCGAGCGAGCGCGACAGCTCGCGACCCGCCGTGAGCGCCTGTGCGCGCAGCCGCTGGGCGCGCTTCGCCTCGCCCTGCGCACGTCGCGCCTCCCCCTGGGCCCTCGAAAGCTCGCGCTCGAGCTCCTGGTTGCGCCGGCGCTGCGCCCGCGTCTCACCGGCCCGGGCGAGCAGCCGCTGCACGCGCGCGATCAGCTCCTTCGGCGAGAAGGGCTTCGAGAGGAAGTCGTCGGCGCCGCGCATGAGGCCTTCGATGCGCGCGTCGGTGTCGCCCGTCCCGGAGACGAGCACGATCGGCACGTGGGGATCCTCGGGGTCGTGGCGCAGGTAGTCACAGACCTCGAGCCCGCTCTTGCGCGGCATGCGCACGTCGAGCACGGCGACGTCGGGGCGTTCGGCGAGCGCGCGACGGATCGCCTCGTCGCCGTCGGCCGCGGTGACGACCCGCCAGTGCTGGTTCGCGAGCGCGATCTGGAGCAACTCGAGGACCCGCGCGTCGTCGTCCGCGACGAGCACGAGCGGTGGCGGGGTCCGGCGGGCGGCCAGGGGAAGCAGGGGTGTCACGGGGTTCTCCGTTGCGGGGGATCAGCGGCCGAGAAGCTCGTCGAGTGAGGACGCGTCGAAGGGCTTGCGCAGGTGGAGCATGGCGCCGGCGTCCGCGGCTTCGCGTTCCTCGTCGGCGTCGCGGGTGAGCGCGACGAGACGGAACGGCTCGCGGCAGGCGGCGCGGAAGTCGAGCAGCCGCTCGAGGTGCGGGCGGCCGTGCGAGTCGGGCATCGTGACGTCGGCGCACACGAGCGCCCACGGTCCGTTCGCGAGCGCGTTCCACATGCCCTCGCCGTCACCGGCCAGCTCGACCACGTAGCCGCGGCGCTCGAGCAGCCGCGCCAGGAAGATGCGCGCGACGAGCGAATCGTCGGCGACGAGTGCACGGCGCGCGGGATACGCCTGCGCCCCCGACGGCCGGGGCTCCCCGGGCTCGGGGGACGGCTGCGGCGCGGCACCGGGCAGCTCGCGCGGTGACGGCGGCGCGCCGGGGCGCGCCGGTTCGAGCGGAACGACGTCCGCCCGGCGCAGGACGGTGAGGTGGCCGTGCGACGGAGGCTTGATCCCGGCCGGGCGCGGCATGGCGCGCGTCGGCGAACCGGAACCCTGCGGGGGTCGCGGGACCTCGCGAGACGGCGGCTCGGGCGGCCTCGACATCGAGCGCGACGGCGAGGGCGGCGGCGTCTCCCGGGAGGGCGGTGAGGGCGCGGACGGGGCGGGAGCGACCCGCGGGTCGGGGTGCAGTGCGTCGATCGCGCGCCCGACGGCCTCGGCAAGAGGACTCGACGGCGGCGCGGGCGGCGGAGCCGGCGCGGCGGGCGGCGCGGGCTCGGGCGCCGGGGGCGCCTGCGGGGCGGTCCGGGCCTTCTCCGCGGCCGCAGGCGCGGCTTCGGTCGCGGGCTCCGGCGCGTGTTCGGGCGCGCCGGGCCGGGGGCGCGGAGCAGGCGGCGGGACGGGAATCGGCTCGACGTCGCGGAGCAGCCAGGCCGGCTCGAGCACCCAGTAGCGCTCGCCGTTCTCGACGCTCACGACGCGGGTGGACGAGCCGAAGGGTCCTCGCTCGGCGACTTCCTCGGGCACGGCCGCGAACCGCCACACCACGCGGTTCGCGATGAGCCAGCCGCGCTTCAGCCCGAGCGCGACGAGCGCGCCGGGCCGCTCTTCGGCGCCGGAAGGCACCGGCGTCGTCGATTCGAGCAGGCCCTCGGGCTGCGCCGCCCACTCGGCCGGCGGCAGCATCCGCATGCGGGCCACCGCGTGCCACGGCAGCGCGACGGGGACGTGCCCGAGGCGCAGCAGCAGGAACGAAGGCCGGTCGGCGTGCACGGGAACGCGCATCGTCCAGCGGCCGTCGTCCTCCGGCCCGAGGCTGCCTTCCACCGCCGCGAGCACCGCGCCGGCCGGGCCCACGCCCCCCGCGTGCGAGACCGGGCAGCTGAGCGACAGCGCGGAGTCGTGCACCGCGCCCTGGACGAGCAGCGCCTCGTCGGCGCCGATCCACTCGAGCGCCGCGCGCAGCGAGGCGGCGACCGGGGCCGCGAGCCGGGCGCGCGTGAACTCGGGGTTGTCCTCGAGCGGCAGGTCCGCGAGGAGGTCGGCGACCGGATAGAGCGCGACCGTGCCCGCTCCGGACTCGCCCCACTCCGTCTCGGCCAGCGCGCCCGCGAGCGCGGCCAGCTCGGCGTCCGACTCGACGAACGGCATGCCGGAGTTCGAGGCCTCGGCTTCGTCGGCGAGCCGAACGATCCGCGCGACCACGTGGGTGATGTCGGGAGGCCTCGTCGCGCCGGCGAGACGCTCGAGCCCGGCGAGGACGGCGTCGAGTCCCTCGAGGCCCATCACCTGCGCGACGTCCCGCGCGACGGCCAGGGTCGTGGCGTTCGCGTCGGGCGCGAGCGCCGGGCGCAGCGCGCCCAGGAGCCCGCGGGCGATACCGGGTCCGGCTGCGATGGGTGCGCTCACGGCCTCTCCTCGTTCGGGCGGCCGGGCCGCCGCGCTTCCTCGGACTTCTCCTCGTGCAGCAGCCGCAGCTCGATCGCCGGCGCCATCGGCGTCTCCTCGGCGGGGCCCGCGGGCGGCGCGAGCCGCAGCGACAGGGCCTCGGCTTCGGCCGCTTCCTCGTCCACGCGGCGCGCGAGCCGCTCGGCGGCGCGCGAGGCGCGCTCGCCCGCCTGCGAGAGCCGCTCGCCCTTGCGCGCGGCGTCCTGCACCATCTCACGGACCCGCTCGAGCAGCCGCTGGGCGTCGTCGAGCGCACGCCCGCCGGCGGGCGCCGCCGGCATCGCGGGGGCGGCCGGCGCCTCGAAGCGCGCGAGCGCGCGCTCGCGCGCCCCGCGCATGCGGGCCGAGGCGTCGGTCACGGCTTTCTCGACCTCCAGCGCGAACTCGGTCGAGCGCTCGGTCGTCTCCCGCACGTCGCGCGCGAGCCGCTTGAGCTCGCCGGCGAAGTCCTCGCCGCCCGCCTCGGGGCGCACGGCGGTCACGACGGTGATGGCGATGAGCGTGGACCGGTTCGCGAGCTGGCGCACCTGCTCGGCCACGTCCTGCACACGGAGCATGCCGCGGCCGAGCGCCTCCACGCTCTCGTGCGCGGCGGCGACGAGCTCCTCGAGCATCTCGCGCGTCGCGACCGGCGCTTCGGGCGACGGGGGTGCGGCCGCGGGCAGCGCGTCGAGGGCGTTCTGGAGCTCGACCGTGAGGCGCTGCAGCTCGCGGACGGTCGTGAGCATCGCCGTGGCTTCGACGAAGCCGCGCTCGGCCTGCGTCGCGGACTCCTGCGCGTCCGCGAGCGCGCCCGACAGCTCGCGCGCGACCTGGCTCGCGACCTCGCGGTTCTGGTCGTCCACGGCGGCCCGGCGCGCGACGCCGCGCGCGATGCCGTCGTTCAGGTCCTCGATGGGTCCCGCCGCCAGCAGCGGCGTCTCCCAGCTCTCGTCCCTCGCCCAGCGGCCCACGGCGTCGCGAAGCTTCGCGAGCTGCGCGCGCTGCTGCTCGAGCTCGGCCACCGCGCGCGCCGCGCGTCGCTGCTGGCTGAGGATCTCGGTGACCTCGTGGGTGAGGTCGGACAGCTCGCCCCAGCCCGCCGCGGCCGGCAGCCCCCGCAGCTCCGCCACGCGGTCGTGGCGCATGCCTCGCAGGAGTCCGCGCAGGTGGCCCACGATGTGGTGGTCGAGCCAGAGCGCCGAGAGCAGGCCCGCGAGCGTCGCCGCGAACGCGACGCCCGAGAGCCACGCGAGCAGCTCGGCGGGGTCGGTCGCGCCCGGGCGCACGCGCGTGCCCAGCACCCAGAACGAGCCGAGCCCCGCGATCACGCCGCCGGAGACGCACGCGAGCCACAGGCGCAGCCGGAGGCCGACGCGGGGCTCGCGATCTTCGGGAGCGGGTTCGGGCTGTGGAGGCACGGATGCGGTCATGGGTCGATTCCCGGTTGCGGCCATGAGGCAGGTTGCATTCACGGAACATCAAGGCAAGCGACATGCCCCCGGGGTCGCGGCCCGCCGCCGCAAAACGCGCCCGCATCCGGCGCGCCCCACCGTGCAGCTCGCCGTCCCTGGCGCGATCGCGGCGCCCGCGGTCAAGCCGCTGGCCCGCTTGCTCCTGCCGCCTTGCGTTCCATGAAACCCGCTTTGAACCCCCCGAGACAATTGCGAAGTGCCACGCCCGACCGGGCATTGGAGCGCGCCCGGCCTCCACACCCGCGCCCGCCCCGCCACGCTCCCGACCGGGGCAGCCGCCCCACGGCTTGTGGCGCCTGACACGAAGTGACGTTCGAAACGACGCTTCACCCCCGCCCCCGCAGGGGCGTCGCGCCCGGCCCGCGTGACCGCCTCAGGCACGAGCCGCGCTCCCGCCCGTGGCACGGGGGATGCAGAACCTCGAGTTGTGGATGCTCGTGTGGAGGGCCGGTTTGCCGGCCCGCGGAGAGGGTAGCCGAACCGAAGAGGTCCGAGATGAACCCCCGCCACTACGTCGACCTGAAGGACAGCAGCCGGGATCTCCAGCCCACGTACTTCTTCATGATCAACTGTCTCCTCTACAGCCGCATGGAGACGGGGCTGGTCTCGAACCAGGACTGCTACGACGAGGACGTGAACGTCTACCTCGCCCACCTGCTCCATTCGTTCATCAACCCCGAGTACGTGGAGCAGTCGAAGCGCTTCCTCTCGAAGTACGACACGGACGTGTTCCGCCGGCTCTCCAGCTCGACGGACGCCCGCCTGAAGTACCAGATCTACAAGACGAACGCCGACTTCCTGCTGGTCTCGATCGGCATCTTCGACAACGCGGCGATCGCCGGTGCCGCGCGCTCGCGCCTGCAGCCCAGCGAAGAGGCTTACATCGGCCGCGGCAAGACGTACTACCACTTCGCCTACACGTACTCGCAGCAGATGCACCGCAAGAACCAGGGGGTCTCCGAGGTGCTCGAGAAGCTCTCGACGGGCTTCGAGAAGTACCTGCGGATTCTCTCCCACATGCGGGGCGAGTACCTCGACCTCATGAAGCGCTTCTCGAGCGGCGAGGTCTACCACCTCGAACGCAGCATCGACCAGCATTCGCAGCAGGAGCTGCTGCGCCTGAAGCAGGACGAACTGCTCGAGCTGTACTCGGCGTGGCGCGAGACGAAGAGCGCCGAGGCCGAGGAGAGCCTCGAGCGCGTCGTGAGCGAGATCCGGCAGCTCAACCCCTCGTTCAAGTTCGAGCTCCCCAAGGCCTGACGCGAGCGTCTGCCCGTCCGACCGTCCAGTCGCGGGCTTCACGGGACCCCGGGGCGAAGGCCCCGGGGTTCCGGCTCTTTTCACCCGCCGGGCGCCCCGCGGCGCCCGGCGTCACCCCCGGAGGGCGGCCGGCCAGTGCGTCGGCAGGTCGTGGTGGCGCGGAACCGGCAGCTCGCTGGCCGCCAGCCCCAGCCAGTCCCCGGGCACGGCCCAGACGACGTCGAGCTCGTCGGAGCGCGGGTCGAGCCGCGCGCCGTAGACCGGGTGCCCCCAGTGCCGCGATGCGAGCCCGGGCGCCGTCCGTGTCGTGAGGCAGGCCAGCCAGCGGGTCGCCCTTTCGCGCAGCGAGCGGGGCGTCTCGTCGTGCTCGTAGGCCAGGACGAGCTCGCGGGGCGTCGAGAGGGCCCAGAGCGACAGGCACTCGCCGCCGAAGAAGCGCAGCTCGCCGCGGTCGTCGAACGGCTCGACGAGGGCCATCCACGGCACGACGCGGGAGCGCAGGCGCTCGAAGAAGTCGCGCGACCAGCGCACCGCGAGCGGGTCGCCGTCGCCCTCCGGTCCGCCGCGCTCCGGTCCGAGGCTCGCCCACAGCCGCCGGCGGGCGCTCTGCTCGACCATGAACCGCACGGCGCTGTTGCCACGCCGACTTCCGAACGATCGCATGCATGCCTCCTCTCGGGAAGGAATGACCGATTGACGGATGGGGGACGTCAGCCGAGGGACCGGAAAGGGTCAGCGAACCTCGTAGTTGGGCGCCTCCTTCGTGATCTTCACGTCGTGCGGGTGGCTCTCGCGCAGGCCCGCGCCGCTGATGCGCACGAAGCGCGATCGCGTACGCAGCTCCTCGATGTCGCGGACGCCACAGTAACCCATACCCGCCCGCAGGCCGCCGATCATCTGGAAGACGGTCGCCTGCAGCGGGCCCTTGAAGGGAACGCGGCCCTCGATGCCCTCGGGAACGAGCTTCGCGAGCTCGTCCGTGGCCTCCTGGAAATAGCGCTCGCGGCTGCCCTTCGCCGCCGCCATCGCCGAGAGCGATCCCATGCCGCGGTAGACCTTGTACTGGCGGCCCTCGAGCAGAACGGTCTCGCCGGGACTCTCCTCGGTGCCGGCGAACAGCCCGCCGATCATGACCGAGTGCGCGCCGGCGGCGATCGCCTTCACGATGTCGCCGGTGTACTTGATGCCGCCGTCGGCGATCACCGGCACGCCGGTGCCCTCGAGCGCGCGCACGGCCTCGAGCACCGCGGTGATCTGCGCCATGCCGGCGCCGCTCACGACGCGCGTCGTGCAGATCGCGCCGGGGCCCATGCCGACCTTCACCGCGTCGGCGCCCGCGTCGGCCAGCGCCTTCGCGCCTTCGGCGGTGCCGACGTTGCCCGCCACGACGTCCGCGCCGCTGGTCCCGGCGCGGAGACGCTTCACCGCCTCGATCACGCCCGCGGAGTGGCCGTGGGCGCTGTCCACGACGAGCGCGTCCACACCCGCCCGGATCAGCTCCTGCGCGCGCTCGAGGTAGTCGCCCGCGGCGCCGACCGCGGCGGCGACGCGCAGCCGGCCCAGTTCGTCCTTGCAGGCGTCCGGGTGCTTGATGCGCTTCTCGATGTCCTTGACCGTGATGAGGCCGCGCAGGCGTCCCTCGGCGTCCACGATCGGCAGCTTCTCGATGCGGTGCCTCGCGAGGATGTCGCGGGCCTCGAGCAGGGTCGTGCCGGTCGGGGCGGTGACGAGCTTCGACTTCGTCATCACCTCCGAGACGCGGCGCGTGTCGTCGTCCTCGAAGCGCAGGTCGCGGTTCGTGAGGATGCCGACGAGACGGCTGTTCTCGGTGATCGGCACGCCCGAGATGTGGAAGCGCGACATGATCGCGCGCGCGTCGCCGATCGACGCCGAGGGCGGCAGCGTGACGGGGTCCACGATCATTCCGCTCTCGGAGCGCTTCACGCGGTCCACCTGCGAGACCTGCTCGGGGACCGTGAGGTTCTTGTGGATCACGCCGATCCCGCCCTCGCGGGCGAGCGCGATCGCGAGCGCGGCCTCGGTCACGGTGTCCATGGCGGCGCTGATGATCGGGATCTGGACCGGGATGTTGCGCGAGAAGCGCGAGCGGGTCGTGACGTCACGCGGGTGGACGGCGGAGTAGCGCGGCACGAGCAGCACGTCGTCGAATGTGAGCGCCTCGGGACCGACCTTGTCGGTCCATGCCACCCGGTCGTTCACGCGTGGACCTCCCGCCTCGAAAGCACGAAGCCGCGGCCGGTCGCGCCGCGGCTCCGGTACGTCACCTGGGCCCGCCCCCGTCCTTGGGCTTCTTGAAGTCGAAGTAGTAGTGCGCGCCGAACCGCAGCTCGACGGCGGAGACGTTGCCGTCGTACCCCGAGGGGAAGGCGCTCGCGTCCTTCGAGAAGGCATTCTGCCAGGCAAGCGTCCACTCGAGGGACGTGTTGTCGAGCACCTTGAGGAACCGCTCGACGCCGATCTCGGCCGAGGCGCCCAGGTAGGTGCCCTGGTGCCGCTCGTTCGTCACGGGATCTCGCAGCACCTTGCGGTGGTTCTGCACGACGACGCGGTAGACGGCCGGGCCCGCGCCGACGTGCCAGCGCGTGCGACCCTTGCCGAAGGCCCTCTGGATCTGCGCCGACCCGCCGACGACCTGCGTGAGATGGTGGTCCTTGTCCACCTCGTTCGGGAAGTTGGGGTCCACGAATGGAGCCTTCGTCCCCACCGTGTAGGCGCTCCAGGTGAAGTAGGGGCTTACCTGCCACTGCCAGCCGCCTCCCACCACGTAGCGGAAGTGCCCGGCGAAGGACAGGCGCGGCTGCGCGCCGGTGCTGTAGTCGCCCTGGGCGAAGAAGTAGGAAACGCCGGCCTGTCCGCCGACCGCGCCGCGGCCGGCCCTGGCGCCGGCCCGCTTCGCCGCAGTCGTGTCCGGCGCCTGAGCGTGCGCGACGCCGGCACTCAGGAGCAGAAGAACGACCGCGACGCCGGCGAGGCGAACGCGACGGATCATCGATGGAAACTCCTCATTCCGCGTGGGATAGGTGGGCCCGGTACGGTAGGCGCGGCACTATAGGAAGGGCGCTCGCAAGGTGTCAAGAATCGTCGCGCGATCGCGCCCGCGCGTCGCTCCCGGGTCCGTCGAGGGGGCGCCTCGCGTGCGTCGCGGGCGACGCGAGCACGTCGCTCTCCCGTCGGCGGACGCAGGCGTAGACGTGCCCTGCGCGGCGGGTGACGGGGGCATGTCCCTTGCGGGACGCCGTCCATGTGCTCACCGGCAGGGATCCCACCCCACACGCCGCAACACTGCCCACACCCCGACCTCCCACGTCTGCAAAGACGGTCGTCGCCCCCGCCGGGACCGGCAGCCAACCGGTCCCCGTCTCCGCCGGTGAGCGACGCACGAACGCGGCGCAAGCTGCGGTTCGACCTTTCCGAACCATCCCGGCGGGTTTTCGGCATCGCGCACGGAGCAGCCTCGAGTGAGGGCTGCCGGAGAGTCGCGCGTCGCTCTCGAAGGGCCGCAACCCGGGCGGGCGCTCGCGACCGCCGCGAACGTCGCAACTGCCATGCGGGCGCGTGCGTTGACACTCCGACGAGCGCGACCTTAGACTCCCGCCCTCATTTTGTTCTGCCCACGCCGGGAGGGAGGATCGCGCCTTCCCGGCTGTTGACCGTCTGGGGGCTCCCATGTCTCGCACGGACCAGTGGAAGCTGCTCGGCGTCATCCTGGTGACGCTGGTGGCGGCTTACTACCTCTACCCGTCCTACCGCTACTACACGTCCACCCCCGCCCAGCGCGAGGCGATGAAGCCCGACGACCTCGCCAAGCTGCGCAAGCAGGCCATCCACCTCGGCCTGGACCTGCAGGGCGGCCTGCAACTCCTGCTCGAAGTGGACAAGTCGCGCCTCAACGCCGCCGAGGCCAAGGACGCCACCGAGCGGGCCATGGAGATCATCCGGAACCGCATCGACCAGTTCGGCGTCGCCGAACCGCTCGTGCAGCGCGAGGGCCAGGACCGGATCGCCATCCAGCTGCCCGGCCTCACGGACCGGCAGCGGGCCATCGAGCTGATCGGCAAGACGGCGCTGCTCGAGTTCAAGCTCGTGCGCACGAACGACGAGACCTCGGCCGCGTACACGCGGCTCGACTCCTGGTTCGCGAACCGGCCGGGCGGCACGGCCACCGACACGCTGCTCGCCAACCACCCGATCACCGGGCGCATGCTCGACCAGGGCTTCTTCCCGAAGAACGAAGTCCCGACGGTGATGAAGCTGCTCGCCTCGGCCCCGCTCGACTCGATCCTGCCGCCCGACACGCAGGTGCTCTGGAGCGACGCGGACGAGGCGAGCGGCGGGATCACCGGCCGCTTCCTCTACGTGCTCAAGAAGACGCCCGAGATGTCCGGCGGCTCCGTCGCGAGCGCGGAGGCCCGCCCCGGCCTCGACCAGACCAACCCGGCGGCCTGGGGCGTGAGCATGAAGATGACCCCGCGCGGCCGCGCCGACTTCGCGCGCGTCACCGGCGCCAACGTCGGGCGCCAGCTCGCGATCGTGCTCGACGGCATCGTGCAGTCGGCACCGGTCATCCGCGACCGCATCCCTTCGGGCGACGCCTCGATCACGGGCGGCTCGATCGACCTCAACGCCGCGAAGGACCTCGCGATCGTACTGCGAGCCGGCGCCCTGCCCGCGCCCGTGAGGATTCTCGACGAGCGCACCGTCGGTCCGTCGCTCGGTTCGGACTCGATCCACGACGGCGTCAAGGCGGGCATCATCGGCACGCTGATGGTCGTGGCATTCATGATGGTCTACTACCAGCTCTCGGGCGTGATCGCGGTCGTGGCGATGCTGCTCAACACGGTCTACATCATCGCCTGCCTCGGGGGCTTCGGCGCCACACTCACGCTGCCCGGCATCGCCGGCCTCGTGCTGACGATCGGCATGGCGGTGGACACGAACGTGCTGATCTTCGAGCGCATCCGCGAGGAGCTGCGCTCCGGCCGCAACATCCGGCAGTCGGTCGAGATGGGTTACGACCGCGCCTTCCGCACGGTGTTCGACGCGCACTCGACCACGATCATCTCGGGCCTGTTCCTGTTCCAGTTCGGCACCGGCCCCATCAAGGGCTTCGCGGTCACGCTCATCATCGGCCTGCTGGCCAACCTGTTCACCGCGGTGCTCTTCACGCGAATGATCTACGACTTCTGGCTGAGCCGCGGCAGGGTCGAGCGGCTGAGCATCTGACGAGGACCACGTCACCATGTTGCAGATCCTGCACGGAACGAACATCTCCTTCATGAAGTACCGCCGGCTGGCGTACTTCTTCTCCTCCGCGCTCGTGCTGGTCACGGTCGTGTGGTTCTTCACGAAGGGCCCCACGTACAGCGTCGACTTCACGGGTGGCACGCTGCTGCAGGTCCGCACGACGCCCGCGGCCACGGCCGACGCGGTCCGCAACGCGCTCGACGCCAGCGGCTACAAGGGCGCCGAGATCCAGCAGATGACGGGCGACGCGAAGAACGAGTTCCTGATCCGCATCCCCAGCGACACGACCGACGCGCAGGTCATGGCCTCGCGCCTGATCGACGCCGTGGGAACCCACCTGGGCGCCACGAAGGTCGAGCAGCGGAAGGTCGAGAGCGTCGGCCCCAAGGTCGGCGGCGAGCTGAGGCAGAAGGCGATCTGGGCCGTCCTGGCCAGCCTCGGCAGCATTCTTCTTTACGTGGGCTGGCGTTATGAGTTTAAGTTCGCGGTGGGCGGCGTCGCCGCGCTTCTGCACGACGTGCTCGTGACCCTGGGCGTCCTCATGTTCACCGGGCGGGAGGTCTCCCTGACGGTCGTCGCTGCCCTGCTCACCATCGCCGGTTACTCCATCAACGACACGATCGTCGTCTTCGACCGCATCCGGGAGCGCGGGAAGGCCCTCCGCAAGGAGAAGCACTCGCGCATGATGGACATCGCGGTCAACGAGACGCTGTCCCGCACGATCATCACCGCCTTCACCGTCTTCCTGTCGGCGCTGGCGCTGTTCGTGTGGGGTGGCGAGGTCCTCAACGACTTCTCGTTCGCCATGCTCGTCGGCGTCGTGTTCGGTACCTACTCGTCCGTCTACGTCGCCAGCGCGCTGGCGCTCGACATCTGGATCTCGCTGGACCGCCGCAAGGGCGTCCAGGCCGAATAACGAACAAGAGGCAGACCATGTTCCGCTTCTTCACCCCGCGCCGGGCCGCGCTTCTCGCGCTCGCCGGGCTCGCCCTGCCCTTCGTGATCGCGGGCTGCGGCGACACGATCTCCAGCGTGGACCCGGGCCTGAACCTGAGGGACTCGACCTTCGTGGGGACGTACCGCCAGGACGCGCGCCTCTACGTTTGGCCCGATACGCCCACCGAGGTCCGCTACTTCACCGACCTCGGCACGCCCGGACCCTCGACGGCCGACACCCTGGAGTCGATCGAGACGATCTACCGCTCGGGCATGGGCACCGTGCAGTCCATGCTGCTCGACGGGAGTCCCGCGTCGGGCTTCGAGTTCTACCGGACGGCCCGCAACGGCGGGCTGGAGCCGATGCGCGACTACGTCGTGAACGCGCCGCGCAAGTGGCTCGACTCGCACTGGGAGCTCTACGAGCTCACGGACAAGACGCCGTCGGGCTACGCGCCGCCAACCTACATCGCGCGCGGCCTGCTGGCCGGCGAGACCACCAAGGCCTCGCCCCTGACGAACGCCGCCCGGATCACCACGAGCACGACGAAGACGCTCCAGTACACCGGGTCACTGTTCCCGGCGCGGAGCGACTCGAACTTCACGCTGAAGTGGAGTCCCGTCACCGGTGCCGCGGGGTACTGGATGCACGTCTACCAGTTCCGCAGCGACGCGCTGGTGGACGAGTACATCCGCAGCGGCACGCCGAGCCCCGTGTGGAACGGCAAGGTGCGCGACATCTTCGTCGGCTACATCGCGGCGCCCGCGACCGAGTTCAAGCTCGGCACGCCCGGGGCGCTGGTGCTCACGTACAAGCCGCCCATCAGCGGGCAGCTCTACGAGGTCCGCGTCACCGCCGTGGACGACCAGGGGCAGCTGGTCGCCGGCATGGGCACCGACTTCAGCCGACTGACGATCAGCAACGAGGGGAGCTTCCTCAACATCACGGGATCGGGCTACAGCATCCAGCAGGAAGAGGGGCGCTGGAAGATCTTCTCGCTCGGCGCCGCACTCGTGAACCCCGGCGGCACCGCGACGGGCCCGAACCTCGGGATCCGCCCCGCGGGGACCGCCGGCCTGACGCTCTACCCGGGCAGCTCGCAGCAGCGCTAGCCGCAGCGCCCCACCGCGCTCGTCGGGGGGAGGGCCGCACGGCCCTCCCCCCTTTGCTATGCTTCCGCCCATGCGGCTCCGCGCGACCACGCTCGCCTGCCTCATCTTCCTGTGCGCCGGGTCGCCCGCGCACGCCTCGCCGACACCCCCGGGGGCCCGGGAGTTCGGCATCGCCCGCCTGCACTACGGCGGCGGCGGCGACTGGTACGGGGACCAGACCTCCCTGCAGAACCTGCTCGCCGCGCTCCGCGAGCGCACCGCGATCCCGGTGGCCGGCACCGAGGAGGCGGTGGTGGAACCCGGCTCGGCGGCGCTCTTCCAGTACCCGTTCGCCTTCGCGTCGGGTCACGGGAACATCAAGTTTTCCGACGCCGAGGCGGCGAACCTCCGGCGCTGGCTCGACTCCGGCGGGTTCCTGTGGGTGGACGACGACTACGGCATCAGCCCCAGCTTCCGGCGCGAGATGAAGAAGCTCTTCCCGGACGCCGAGCTGGTGGAGCTGCCGTTCTCCCACCCGATCTTCCACCAGCTCTACGAGTTCCCGGCCGGGCTGCCGAAGATCCACGAGCACGACGGCGGACCCGCGCGGGCGTTCGGCATTGTCCGCGACGGAAGGCTCTGTGTACTCTTCTCCTTCGACTGCGACATCGGCGACGGCCTGGAGGACGCGAGCGTCCACCACGACCCGCCCGAAAAGCGCGAAGCCGCCGCGCGCATGGCCGTGAACATCGTCCACTACGCGCTGACGCACTGACAGCGGCACCTCCCCGGTTCGTCGGACTCCATCCCCGGCACCCGGCCACGCGGCAGGACCCATGACCGAACGCGCCACTCCGACCCGCCTGCGATCGCTGCTCCGCCGCGAGCACGCGGCCGTGCGTCGCGCGCTCGTCGCGCGCCACGCGCTGCGCGCGTTCGCCGCGTGCGCGGCGCTCCTCGCGGTGGCGTTCTCGGTCGGCGTCGCCCTCCCCGGCGGCCCCTCGGCGGCGGCGGTCCGGCTCGCGCTGCTCGCGCTCGCGGCGCTCGGCGCGGTCGTGTTCTCGGTGCGCGCGTTCCTGCTCGAGGCACCGCGCTTCGACCCCTGGCTCGAGGGGATCGAGGGCCGCTTCCCCGGCCTGCGGTCGTGGCTGCGCAACGCGCTCGACCTGGAGGCCGCGCCCGGTTCGGACACCTCGGCCGAGCTGGCGGGGGCGCTGCGGGAGGAGGCCGCGCGCCGGCTCGCCGGCGTGCCCCTGCCGAAGGCGCGGCCGGCGGTCTCGCCCCGTGCGCCGCTCGCCGCGGCCGGTTTCGCGGCGGCGCTCGTGCTCGCGCTCGGGCTCGTCGCGCCGGGCGCCTCGCTGCGCTCCTGGCGCACCCTGTGGGACCCGCAGGCCGCGGCCCCGCCCGTGACGATCGCGGTCGAGCCGGGCTCGGTGAAGATCAGCCCCGGCGCGACCCTCGCGATCCGCGCGCGCGTCGGCGGCACCGACGCGATGCCGCGCCTGCTGGGGGACGGTCCGTCCCCCGACCCGATCCTCGAGGGCGAGCAGGGCGGCGAGCGCCGCTGGCGCTTCGACCTGCCGCCCGTCACGCGCGGGCGCGAGTACGCGGTGCGCGTGCGGCGCACGGAGAGCCCGCGCTACGCCATCACCCTTGCCGGCGAGCCCATGCCGGTGAGCTTCGCCTTCGAATACCACGCCCCCGCCTACGCCCGGCTGCCCGCGCAGACCGGGGCCGCGACGCGCGGCGATCTCGCGGCGCTGCGCGGCTCGGTCGCGCGCGTCGAGGTGACGTTCGACCGCGACCTCGAGTCGCTGACCGCCACGCTGCCCGGCCGGCGGGCCGCGGCCTGGACCGCGGTCACGCCCCGGCGCTGGCGCGGGGACGTGCGGATCGACGCCGACGGCCAGTGGGCGCTCGCGGCGACCGCCTCGACCGGCTCGGCGACGTGGCGCTACCGCGTGAGCGCGCTCGCCGACGCGCCGCCCGTGCTCGTGGTCGCGCGGCCGGAGGGCGACCAGGACCTCCCCGCGGGCTCGCAGGTGCCGTTCGACGTGCTCGCGCAGGACGACCTCGGCCTGTCGGACCTGCGGCTGCAGTACCGCAAGGACGCCTCGGCGCCATGGACCGACGCGCCGCTCGCCTCGTTCCCGGCGCAGCCGCGCGAGGCGCGCGTCACCGCCGCATGGGACGCGTCCGCGCTCGCGCTGCTGCCCGGCGAGACCGGCGTCTTCCGCTTCGAGGTGCGCGACAACAACCGGGTCGCGGGCCCCTCGCGCGCGGTGAGCCGCGAGTTCCGGCTGCGCTTCCCCTCGCTGACCGACCTCTACGCGAGCCTCGACCGCCGGCAGGAGAGCGTGCAGCAGTCGCTCCAGAAGGTCGCCGACCAGGCCCGCGAGCTGCAGAAGTCGCTCGACCAGCTCCAGCGGCAGCAGCCGCGCCCCGGGGTGCAGAGCGCGCCGCAGTACGAGCGCACGGAGGAGATGCGCCGCACCTTCGAGCGCCAGCAGCAGCTCTCGCAGAAGCTCGACCAGGCCGCGTCCGAGGTCCGCGAGCAGATCGCCCGGGCCGCCGAGCGGCAGGCGTTCCGCGAGGAGCTGCAGGACAAGCTGCGCGAGATGAGCGAGCTCATGCGCCAGATCCAGAGCCCCGAGTTCCGCGACGCGCTCGAGCGCATGCGCCAGGCGCTCCAACGCATGGACCGCCGGGCCATGGAGCAGACGCTCCCCGAGCTGCGCGAGCAGAACAAGGACCTCCTCCAGCGGCTCGAGCGGAGCCTCGCGCTGCTGCGGCAGCTGCGCGACGAGGAGAAGCTCGACGCGCTCGCGAAGCGGGCCGAGGAGCTCAAGCAGAACCAGGACGAGCTCAACCGCGAGCACGGCGAACGCGCCGCGAAGCCGGACGCGAAGAGCGAGGGGGCGAAGGACCCGCTCGCGCAGCGCCAGCGCGAGGCCGCCGAGCGGAGCCGCGAGCTCGCGCAGGACGCCCGCGATTCGGCGAAGCAGATGAGCGGCGACCAGGCGAAGGCCGACCTCGAGCAGGCGGCGAACCAGCTCGAGCAGCAGGCCGCCGCGCGCCAGGACCAGGCGGCCGGCGAGAGCGAGGCGAGCGAGAACGCCCAGGCCCAGCAGTCGGGCGAGCAGGCCAGCGAGAG
>Ga0315540_10000393_pt1 | contig 24757 bp, 20 predicted proteins | sample SalMarSW160110MG_FD_203677 | JGI IMG/M metagenome (GOLD analysis project Ga0315540, IMG submission 203677) | Salt marsh sediment microbial communities from the Plum Island Ecosystem LTER, Massachusetts, United States - Salt Marsh Sediment SW1601-10 ...
CAGGCCGATATCAGGATTCGATATCTCGGTCAGACGGGCAATCTCACCGGGGTGATTCATGCCCAATTCCACAATGGCCCTGGTCATCCCAGGCCTCATCTGCAGGAGCGTCAGGGGAAGCCCGATGAGGTTGTTGAAATTTCCCTTGCTCTTGAGTATCCGCCCTCCCTGTTCCAGGATATGTGCCGTCATCTCCTTCGCTGTTGTCTTGCCGACACTCCCTGTTATCCCCACAACCGGTGTATCGTATTGCCTCCTCCACCAGTGGGCCAGGTCTCCCAGAGATTGAAGGGTGTCATCAACCTCAATGATTGCGGCGCTGTCCTTTTCTCCCTCCTGTCCCAGGAGTGTTTCAGGGTGAAGGAGGTACGTTCCGGACACCACGGCTCCTGAAGCCCCTGCTTTCAGGGCATCCCTGGCGAAATCGTGTCCGTCGTAATTCTCTCCTTTGAGGGCCCAGAAAAGCTCACACGCCCCGACCCTTCTGGAATCCGTGTTGATACCCGAAATGGGAAGATCACTTCTTCCGGAGACCAGTCTTCCCCGGATGGGCGATAGGATCTCTGCTGCGGTTATTTTTCCCCACTCAGGCGTCATTCCGATCCTTCAGGAGGCCGCATCAGCGGCGATTTTCCGATCATCGAAGTGCCTCTTCTCTTCCCCGATAATCTGATAGGTTTCATGTCCCTTCCCTGCGATAAGAATCAGATCTTTCTCCGTGCTGATAGTGATGGCCCTCCGAATGGCCTCCCCCCGTTCGGGCAGGACCTGATATCCATTGGATGGCGCCTTCAAGGTCAACAATTCCTCAATCCTTTCCATCCCGGCCTCACGGACGCCATTTTCGATCTGAGAGATTATGGCAACGGGATCTTCGCTGCGTGGGTTGTCAGAGGTCAGCAGGACCAAATCGCTGAGTTCCGCAGCAACCCGACCCATCTCTCTTCTTTTTCCCTTGTCACGATCCCCTCCACACCCGAAGACGCAGATGAGTCTGCCCTGTGCGAGAGCTCTTACGGCAGACAGGGCCTTTGCCAGCGCATCAGGCGTATGGGCGAAATCCACGATAATCCTCTTTCGTTGGTTGTTCATGACCCTTTCAAGTCGCCCGGGGATCGATGGAAGGTTGCCTATACCGGCTATCACCTCGTCAAGCTCCACACCCAGGGTGAGGGCGGCAGCCGAGGCAGCCAGGATGTTGTATATGTTGAAATTGCCTATAAGAGGTGACTCAAAAGGCCTCTCACCTCGAGGAGTGATAAGGGTCCCTCGAATTCCGGAATCACCCACATGAACATCTTCGGCCCTGAAATGAGATCTTTTTCCAAGCCCGTAAGTTGCCACATTCACCTTCGTCTTTTCCCTCAGAGCCTCCCCCCATGGATCGTCCAGGTTAATGACGGCCGTTGGTCCCTCACCGATGTCTCCTTTTTCCAACTCCCAAAAAAGCCTGCCTTTGGTTTCAAAATAGGCCTCCATGGAAGGGTGATAGTCCAGGTGGTCTCTCGATAGATTCGTGAAAACAGCCGTGCGAAATGAACAGGCGCTTGTTCTTCCCTGATCCAGGGCATGGGAGGAGACCTCCATGACGACATCCGTTACACCCTTGTCGGCCATTTCTCTCATGATCCGCATAAGGTCCAGAGATTCAGGGGTGGTAACAGGCGCCCTGTAAACGTGACCCGGCAATCGATAGTTTATGGTTCCAATGACCCCCGGTTTTTTCCCTGCGGTCTTCAAAATTGCTTCGAGAAGATAACTGGTGGTGGTCTTGCCGTTGGTCCCCGTGATCCCGATGAGATTCATGTGTTCAAAGGGGCGGCCGTAGAATTGGGCGGCCACCTGTGCCAGGGCCTCGCGTGAATTGCGGGCCAGGATGACGGAGGTCCTCCCGGGATCTTCCTTGAATTCCTCCGCCAATACAGCCGAAGCTCCCCGCGCGATGGCCTCGTGCAGGAACCTGTGGCCATCCAGGGTCACTCCCCTGAGGGCCACAAAGAGATCACCGGGAGTTACGGAACGGGAATCATAGGTTATGGAGTGGACCTCTTGTTCGGGGTCTCCAGTGAACCTCTCATAATTTATATTTTGAAGAATGCTTCCCAGTTTCATGGTTTCCCGTTGGCCCGTTCGCCGGTTTGCCCGTTGTGCCCGTTTGCCGGTTGGCCCGTTTGCCCGTTTGCCGGTTTGTCCGTTGGACGGTTGGCCCGTTTGCCGGTTTCCAGATTTTTTCCGTTTACAACGTAATAAGCTCAACGGGTTAACGGGCTCAACCGGCTAACCGGTTAACCCACATCACGCCGGGGGCCTGAATTGAACCTTCAAAAGTTTGACTTTATCCAGAGAAGCCCCGGGCCGCGGATATTGTCTGCAAACAAAGCCTGAACCTTTCAGCTGCACTTTAAGGCCCAGGGAGCGGCCGTTTCTGAGGACTTCTCTCATGGTTTGCCCCGTAAAATCAGGAAGGCGACCATCACTGACAACCAGGGGCATACGGACATGTATTCGATTGTCCGGGGCCGCCGATCCTGCCTCGCCATCAGAGGTCTTTCTATTTCCGGATCTCTGCTCAACCGAGGCCCATTTGACCTGCGGGGTGACATGCAGATAGGTCAATGACCATAAGCCCACATCCCTGAAAACCGGCGCGGCCACCACACCGCCGTATGGAATTCCTTCCGGTTCATCCACCATCGCCACGATAACAAGACGCGGTTTATCTGCTGGAACGAAACCTGCAAAAACGGCCTCATATTTGTGGTTGAAATATTTTCCGGTCCTGGGGTTCACTTTCTGGGCCGTACCGGTTTTACCCGCAACCTTGAACCCCCTGATAGCAGCCTCCGATCCGGTTCCCTCTTTACCAACCACCCCTTCCAGAATGCGGGTCACCACCCTGCTGGTCTTTTCTGATATGACCTGTCGGACCACTTCTGGACCCGTACTTTCAACGGTCTTGCCTGAATGATCCACCACACGGCTCACCACGTAAGGCCGCATGAGCCTTCCCCCGTTGGCAATGGCCCCCATGGCCATGGCGATTTGGAGGGTTGTGACGCTCAGGCCCTGACCAAAAAAAGAGGTGACCTGCTCAATCTCCTTGGCATTTTTCGCACTGCGGACGAATCCCTTCTGCTCACCCAGGAGGTCAATCCCTGTCTTGCTCCCGAACCCAAAGCGGCTCAAATATCGACTGTATTTCCGATATCCCAGTTTTTGACCAATTTTCGCGGCCCCAATATTACTCGAATACTTGATAATCTCCCCGACCGTCAGGATCCCGTGAGGATGTGTATCATGGATCTTGTGGCCGGCAAACTCGAAGCTCCCCTCTTCACAATTGATTTTTGTCAGGGGGGTAACGGCATGTTCCTCCAGGGCAGCGGCAAGCAGGAATGCCTTCATGGTGGACCCCGGCTCGAAACTGTCTGTAACGACCCGGTTTCGCCACTGTTCCGGCCGGTATCTTGAAAATATGTTTGGATTGAACTTGGGAACAACTGCCATGGCCAGGATCTCTCCGGTAGCCACTTTCACCACTACGCATTGGCCACTCTTGGCATTGGTTTTGTGGACCGCTGCTTCAAGGGCCTGCTGGGCCTTGTACTGAATATCCTTGTCAATGGTGAGTATGAGATCATGGGTTCCGGAATCCGCAGGCTCGGTCTTGCCTATATAGAAGGATCTTCCAAGGGCGTCCCGGAGTTGCAGAAACTCTGAAGCGGGGCCTTTCAATAAAGCATCATATTCTTTTTCGAGCCCTTCCAGCCCCTGATTGTCCGCGCCTGCAAATCCGATGAGATGACCTGCTATTTCACAACTTGGGTAATACCGCCGGCTCCCCTGTACAACACCCACTCCCTCCATTTCAAGCGCCCTGACTTTTTCCATGACAGGTGGAGAGACCTGCCGTTTGATCCACACAAATGGGTGGTTCCCTCTGAGAGACGAAAGAATTTTACGGCGATTTTCTCCAAGCACCTTTGAAAGCCTTCGTGCCATCGCGGCTTTGTGCTTTATGTATTTCGGGTGGGCGTAAACCGAGCCCACTTCAACACTCAGGGCCAGTTCATGCCCCTTCCTGTCGTAAATGTCCCCCCTTTTGGGAGGAAGAGTAATCTTGTTCTGATAGTTGGCCTGGGCTATCGCTTCAAGGCGATCCCTGTCCAGAACCTGGAGTTGATAGGCCCTTGCACACATGACTCCCAAACAGAGAACGAAAAACACCGCGACGACGTAAGTGCGAATGCGTATCCAGTTTTTCTGTCTGACCTTCATGGGAGCACAACGATCTGCTCTGGTGTCGGTGGCCTCAGGCCCAGCTTCTTCACCGCCTGTTGTTCGAGGTTCTCTGGGGACATCAGGTAGGCAAATTCCAAGCGAAGCCTGCGATTTGTTTCCTCCAGCCTCATATCCTCCTTCTTGAGCCTGGTCAGGTCATACCCGATTTGCGTTTTCTCAAACGTTGACCACACATAAGTGATACCACTGCCCATAAAGACAAGGAGCAGTCCTATAACAAGGAAGACTTGTTTGGACGACAGGAATAATTGGCGTTTCCTGGTTCTGGAGTTCCTGACGCGTACACCCGTGCGATTGTTACGTGATCCCACCATCTTTGTAACCCGCTCCGGCCTTGTCATTGCATGATCCTTTCCGCCGCCCTCAGTAGGGCGCTTCTCGCCTTTGGATTTTGATCGATTTCCAGACGCCCCGGCCTGATCGGCCTTGGGCCTACCCGTCTGAATAGGGGTTCCTTTCCGCATACACACCGCGGAAAATCCGGTGGACAGGTACAGGGACGCTCCCACTTCTCCATGTGCTGTTTGACCATCCTGTCTTCGAGGGAGTGGTAGGCAATGATCACCACTCTCCCTCCCCCCAGAACAAGTGGGGGGAGCTTTTCGAGAAAAACCTCTAATATTTCAAGTTCACGGTTGACGGCGATTCTCAAAGCCTGAAACGTTCTGGTCGCTGGATGTTTTGCTGCCGCGCGACCATGAGCAGGAAAGAGGGATTTGATCAATTCAGCCAATTGGAGAGATGTCCTGATAGGGGCCCTCTCCCGAACACGGACAATTTTTCTGGCAATGGACCTGGCCTTTCTTTCTTCGCCATACGCTTTCATAATCCCTTCAAGCTGCCCCATGGAAAGGGTATTGATCAGATCGCCTGCATTGACCTCCAGATCGGGATCCATTCTCATGTCAAGCGGTTCATCGCGGTTGAAGCTGAAGCCCCTTCCCGACCCTTCGAGCTGGAGTGTTGACATGCCCAGGTCCAACAGGACACCATGGATACCGGGGATACCCAATTGCTGAAGGACTTCCTCCAGATCTCCATAGCTGGCCTTCAAAACAGAAAGGCGGTCTCCAAGAAAACGCAAACGGGTCTTTGAAAGCCTTATGGCATCGGGATCTCGATCCAGGCAGATCAGACGCCCCCTTGGTCCCAATTTCTCAGCCAAGGCCCGGCTGTGCCCGCCGCTTCCCACCGTGCCATCGACATAGACACCGTCAGGGATGACGGCGAGATTTTCCATCGCCTCATGAACGAGGACCGGTTCATGGGGATATTCCAAATGCCATGCCTCCTAGATCCCCATGTCCTTGAGGGACTGGCTCGCCTCGACAAAATTTTCCTTGGCCTTTCTGAAGGCCTCTTCCCACTCCTCCCTATCCCAAATTTCAAAGCGCTTAAGCTCTCCCACCAGAACCACATCTTTGGTTAATCCCGCAAATTCACGCAGATCAGGAGGGATTGTAATCCGGCTTTGCTTGATCTGGCACTCAACTCCGCCTGAGATAAAATACCTGAGGTAGGTATTCACCGCCTCGTCAAACTGTGGCAGACCAGCGGCTTTTTCTTCAATCGCCTGCCAGTTCTTCCTTGGAAAAGCCCAGAGGCAACTATCGTGATTCGTTACCACAAGACAGTTCTCCCCGGCCTGTTCCATAACCTCCCGGAAACGGGCCGGGATAGCCAACCTGCCTTTGCTGTCAAGCGTATGTTTTGAGCGACCTCTGAACATAGACCCACTTTTCATGTCACTATATGACACTTTTGCCCACTTTGTGACACTTGTATGTAAAAAAAAGCCTGATGTCAAGGAAAAAGAAGAGGAAAAAGGTGAATAATCGGTTTTTTGGGAGATGGCAACAAACCAGGTCAAAGGGAGGACTAATGCCCCTCCCCCTGTTGGTTCCGCTTCAGTTTGAAGGCTCTAATCCGGGTTCCTCACCGACTTTCGCCGCAAGAAGGTGGACTTTCTGCCTCTGGCAGGGAGGTCTATGAAAAGAAGGAGCACCAAGAAAAATGGCTACAGGCGTACCTGTAGTACGTCGAGGTCACTTTTCAAGCGCGACGCAATAGGCATGGCCTATCCGGCGTCACAGCAGATTATTGATGAGAAATTCGCGTAAAAAGGAATGTGGAAGCATAACGGTGCGGAGGACACTCCAATGGATTGTATCCGGGAGGGAATGTCCATGGTGTTCAACAGGGGATCAATTCAGTGTGTCACTTCCTTTTCATGGGTGTTCAAGATCGATATTCCGACCATGTAGTGTCCTCTGAACTTTCCGCCTTCATCTTTGGTAATATGCCGTATTTCGGTCTTGAGATGCGCAGTGGGTTGGGCAGAAGAACCCGTGTAATAGGTCATGTCCATTACGTCTCCCACCTTGAGCCTCGTTAATAATTCTGAATCTTCTCTGACCAGCACACACATGGACTGTGAAGCAATGTTCCAGATCTTGAACTGATAGGAAAGGTTCAGATCATGGATGGAGAGTTCCACGCTGTAAAACTGAGATCCCGGAAGACGCGGTTCGCTTCTCCGGTCCGTTGGCAGGGTTGCCAGGTTAGTGGGATTCATGGTATTTCCTCCTTTTGATCAACCGATATGTTGTCTCAGATGCCGGCACACGTTCCGCAGGAGCAGCCCACTCAACTGGCCACTATTTCGAAAAGCGGGATTTCAATACTTCGAATCCGGGTATCGGGCCCCGCCAGAGCCAATCTCGACATGCTGGATCTTCGGGAGCGTCGGCGTCTAAAATATATAGCAATATTCATGCCATTTCTGCTATGTGCAACCGCGCAATGCCCATGACCGGAAACATCGGGATAACTATTCGGTTTTACGTGTATTTATTAGTTTTAAACACCTGCTGGGCGCCCGGAAGCAGCTTTCATGTCCATATTTTGACTATTTGCCGTGCATCTTTTCATACAGGCTTTGTGATCATTTTTTGTTTCCACATGTTGAGGTCATGTGCTATATTCATTTTAAAGCGGGCCTGTTACAACTTCATTGGCCCGGAGAAAACAGAAAAGGAGGAAGAAAATGGCTGTGAAAATCATTATCAAACGCGACGTCCCGAAAGATAAGGAACCGAGTCTTCTTCCCCTATTGATCCAGCTGAGGGCTCTGGCTACTGCCCAGCCGGGTTATATTTCCGGCGAAACATTAAGAAATGTGGATGACCCTGAAAAATACATTGTGATCAGCACATGGCGATCAGCGGACAATTGGCTGCAGTGGGTCTCAAGTAAGCAACGTTCCGAAATTCAGGAAAAAATAGATGCGTTACTGGGCAGAAAAACGGATTATGATACCTACCTTTACGGGTAGATATTTTGAGTCCTTCGGAGGCGCCTCGTTCTCTTTTAACACCTTATGTCGGAAGACAAGGTGTGAATCCAAGGCGCAAGCGGTTTCCTTGGTTTTTTTGTAGTGACTGCCGGTCGAGAACAGGATGACTGATAGAGTTATTCCATTTTGCATTCAAGATGATACCAAGGCAGCAAGGACCAGGCGACGGAGGCGTACGGCAACATTACATCGGGGAGCCTACGACGCAGCCAACGCCGGTAGCGCTTGAATGCGATTAGGAATTAGTGCACTTTCCTGCCGATCAAGACCTCATGCTTTGTCCCACCACCGTTCAATAAATGACTGCAGGAGCAACGTCCACGTTTCGATAGAAATACGGTATTCAGCCCCAATATATTGAGCTGATACGAAAAATGTCCTAATTCATCGTCTCCGGGTCTTAACCCCTGGTCCCTGAACTTTGAATTCTAAACGGATACGAGATGTTTTTGCGTCATGAGCTTTTCTCTAAATGGTCATATCTCCCGATTGATTCAATGGATTGATGAAGGCACTCCATCTATTGAGGTCACGGGCCTCTCCGGATCTGTTCTTGCTTACCATCTGTCCCTCATGCTCCAAAGACTTCGGAAACCCTGTCTGATCATACTGCCTCAGGCGAGGGACTCAGAAGTGCTTATGAGAGCACTCAAATTTTTTCTCAAATCCGGAAACTCCGGGAGCGTTAAGAGTGACGCTCCCATCTATGAGTTCCCTGCCTATGACATGTCTCCTCTCACAGGACTCGGTCCCCACAGAGAAGTGGTGGCGAGGCGTATCCAATCGCTCTATGCTTTATTGACCCAGGACAATGCCACTGTTATCACCTCGCTGGATGCTTCCCTATACCGAATTCTGCCCAAGGATTCCTTTTTGGAAGGCCTGGAATATCTGGAGGTCGGTGAAGAGGCGGAACGGGGTGCACTCATTGAACGGCTCGAAACCATTGGATATCAACAAACGTCTCTGGTTGAAGAAAGAGCCGATTATTCTGTTCGAGGAAGCGTTATAGACCTGTTTCCTCCCTCAAGCCCTCTTCCTGTTCGCTTGGAATTCTGGGGAGATCATCTCGAGTCCATCAGGCATTTTGATCCCTTGAGTCAAAGATCCAAAGAGACACTCCGGGAACTGGTGATTTTGCCGGCCAATGAGATCATCATGGGAAAGGCCGCCGTCAAGAGGGCAAGGTCCATGGGAAGGCTGCCGAAAGGGGCCTCTGAAGGCATGTCTTTCCCGGGGCAGGAGGGGTGGCTTAATCACTTCTATCTCCATCTCGATACGCTGTTTCACTATCTACCTCACGATGTACTCGTGGTTCTCGTCAACTGTGATCCATTGGATCGAACAGCCTTGAAAATTCAGGCCCGGTTTGACAAGGAGGTCGAAAAAAACAGAAACCGGGCGGCTGAAAGGGGAGACCCCTTTCCGGAGGTTGAGGGCCTCTTCTTATCCGTCGACGAGTTTACCGACCACCTTTCATCCCATCAAAGGCTCCTTTTCAACAAACTGGACCTTCAGCGCCCGGACGATGTCCGGAAAAAACTGGTTTTCAAAGACCATTTTTCTTTGGACGCGCCACTTGAGTTGCAACTCGAAGGGAAAGGGAAGGTCTCTCTGGCTCCCCTTTCAGAAAAAATGTCTCAATGGCGGGAGCAGGGTGGACGTGTCGTGCTGCTTTGTCGCACCCTCAAACAGGCACAGCGCCTCCAAGAAATCCTTGAAAATTATGGCCTTCATCTTGACGCCCCTGTCTCCGGCTGGAAAGATGTGCCCGACACGCCGGGCTTTTCTATCTGCATTGGAAGACTTTCAGAGGGTTTTTCCTGGCCGGAAGTCGGCCTTTATGTCGTGACCGAGGACGAAATTTTCGGCGCCAAGAGGTCCAGGTCCAGGTCCCAACGTGCCAAAGTAGGCCAGGGATTGAACTGGTCGGGTTTCAGCCAGTTGAAGGATGGGGATCTGGTTGTTCATGAGGAGCATGGCATTGGACGATATGGCGGTCTTCGTAAGATGGACATTGCACAGAAGGTCAATGATTTTGTGATTGTGGAATATGCCGCTCATGACAGGCTCTACATACCGGCCGACCGGGTGGGTATCTTGCAGAAATACATCGGAGCGGGCGACGGGAATGTGAGACTCGATCGGTTGGGAGGAAACTCATGGAATCTTCAAAAGCAGAAAGCCAGGAAGTCCGTAAGACATATTGCCAGGCAACTCATCGAAATCTATGCCCTTCGAAAGTATCGGAAAGGGTACGCGTTCTCATCGCCGGATTCCTATTTCAGAGAATTTGAGGCCACTTTCGAACATGAGGAAACACCGGACCAAGTCAGGGCCATCGAGGATGTGCTTGACGATATGGTTTCTGAAAACCCCATGGACCGCCTGGTTTGCGGCGACGTGGGCTACGGAAAAACGGAAGTGGCCGTACGGGCCGCCTTCAAGGCAAATGCGGACGGCAAACAGGTGGCATTGCTCGTTCCTACTACGGTCCTTGCCGAACAACATTTCGAGACTTTCCGAAAAAGGCTGGCTCCATACGGGATCAGGGTTGAAGTGGTCAGCAGGTTCAAGCCCAGAAAAGAACAGACTGAGATCCTGGGAAGATTGAGATGCGGCCAGGTCGACATCCTTATTGGAACACACCGGATTCTTCAAAAAGATGTGCATTTTCAAAACCTGGGTCTTCTTATCATCGATGAGGAGCAGCGCTTTGGCGTAAGGCAGAAAGAGGCCATTAAGAAATACCGTGCACTGGTTGATGTCTTGACCATAACCGCTACCCCGGTTCCCAGGACGCTCCAGATGTCCATGCTGGGTGTCAGGGACTTGAGCATTATCGAAACCCCACCCGAGGAAAGACTCGCCATCAGGACCCACCTTATCCATTATGATGAAGCAACGATTGCCTCGGCCATTCAGGATGAGCTGGAAAGAGATGGTCAGGTCTTTTTTGTTCACAATCGGGTGCGGACCATTGATCAGATAGCCGAACGGCTCAAGCAGATTGTGCCCACGGCCCGCTTTGCGGTGGCCCACGGCCAAATGAAGGGAAAAGAGCTCGAGGAAACCATGCTTGCTTTTCTGCATAAACAGGTTGATGTGCTTGTATCATCCACCATCATCGAATCAGGTCTGGATATACCATCTGCGAATACCATTATTATCAATGAAGTGGATCGGCTGGGACTGGCACAGATCTATCAGTTGAGAGGGCGCGTGGGCCGATCGAAACAGAAGGCCTATGCATATCTTCTTCTTTCCGATGGCTCCCAACTGAGCCGTGACGCGGAAAAAAGGCTCAAGGCACTCATGGATTTCAGCGAGCTGGGCGCCGGGATTCATCTGGCCATGCATGATCTCAAGATCAGGGGGGGAGGAAATATCCTGGGATATGCGCAGGCGGGACATATCGCTGCCATGGGTTACGAACTCTATGTAAAACTCATCGAACAGGCGGTTGCTGAACTGAAGGGGGAAATGTGGCAGGATGAGATTGATCCGGAGATCAATATTGATCTCCCTGCCTTTTTGCCAAACGACTATGTGGTGGACACGAATATAAGGCTGAATCTCTATCGCAGGCTTTCCATGCTCGACGGTCCGTCCAGCCTGGCTGACATGGAAGCGGAAATCAAGGACAGGTTTGGACCGCTTCCTCATGAGGTGAAAAACCTCCTGGCACTCATGTCGCTAAGACTTTTTCTCAAACAAACCGGCATTTCCAGACTGGACACCGGTGCCCGTGGAATCACATTGACCTTTTCTTCCGCTGTGCAAAGAAAACCTGAGACATGGATCGAATTGGCAGAACGGAATCGTGGACGATATCAGTTTCTCAACCAGAATACACTGAAGATCAACACCGGTTCCCTTAATCTTCCTGATGATCTGTCCAAGATCCGGTCTGCTATTGAAAAACTGCCCCTAACGGTTGAGGAACAGGGCCTGGTGAGGCATGCTGGGCCCTGATTTCACTGTAGAGAAAAAATAAACTTGCAATTTATCACCCAATTGCAGATTCTTAAAATTTATGATCTTTTGGGCTCATTACTCTTCAAGGAGTTGGCTTAATAAATGGCTTTTTTCGGCAGGTCTCCAACAAGGCTCATCTCACGTCCAACCAGGGCCCACTTTCGCCGATCTCCTCGAACGGTGATTCAATGCCTGGTATTTTTTTCCATAGTCCTGCTGCTTCAGGGATGCAATATCTCGGGTAAAGAAGAACAAAGCAAGGCCATTTCTATCGGCTCCACCCGAGTGGGCCTGGCTGAGGTAAAAAGTGAGTTCAAGGAGCTGATCAAGGCCCTGCCTGTCACCGACGAAAACAGAAAACGCGTCGTCAAACAGGTTCTGGAGCAAATCGTTGAACGCCACCTCATCCTGGAATATGGGAAAGAACAGGGGATTTCTTTTTCAGAAGCCGAATTGAATGCGTCCATAAAGACCATCCGTGGGGATTACACGGACGAGGGATTCAGGGAGGCTGTTTTGAGAGAATACATCGATTTCGACCTGTGGAAAAGGCAGCTCAGGAAACGGCTCCTGGTGGAAAAAATCCTCAAAAAAGTCGGCGGACAGGCACCCCTGCCCGGACACGCCGATATCGTGCGCTACTATGAAGAACATGCCGATTCATTTCATTCTGAAAGACAAATTGAGTTCAGGCAGATTGTAACCTCGGAAAAACAGCAAGCAAAAATTGCGCTGGAAAAACTTCGGAAGGGGTCTGATTTTGGGAAGCTGGCAACGGAAATTTCCATCGCCCCCGAAGCCTCCCGTGGAGGCATGGTAGGATGGGTGACTCAGGGACAACTCGAAAAATCAATGGACAAGGCCCTGTTTGCCCTGAAGCCCGGCCAACTGTCGTCTGTCATCCATTCGCCTTATGGATACCACATTTTTGAAGTCCTTGAAACACAACCGGCAAGAACGAAAACCCTTCCCGAGGTAACAAAGGAAATCGCCTCAAAGCTCTTCCGGCAGAGACGCGGTGTCTTTCTCACGCACTGGTTAGAGGGCCTCAAGAACCGTTTCGAGGTGTATGTAAATCCAAATCTTTCAGATCTCTTGGAGTCTTGACCCATGACATTTTTCAAAAGTTGCTTAGCCCTGACGATTGCCGCTATCCTGATATTTTTCGCTCCCCTCCGGGCACCCGCCGAGATCTTTGACCGGATGGTTGCCATAGTCAATAACGACATTATCACCCTACATGAGCTGAATGCCAAGATGAGGGCAATGACCGGACGCAACCCGGCGGATCTAAAAAACGAGGATGACCAAAAATATGTAAATACACGGCAAAAGGTCCTGGACATGCTGATCAACGAACGTATTGCTTCCCAAAAAGCAAGCGAACTCAATATCAAAATAACCTCTAAAGAAGTGGACAGTGCCATTGAAAGGATGAAACGCCAAAACAACATTACGCAAGAAGAACTCCTGGCCGGGCTGAAGGAACGTAACCTGACTTACGAACGATACCGCAAGCAGATGGAGCAGAATCTGGAGCGTGCGCGACTCGTCAATGAGGAAGTGAACTCCAAGATTGTCGTTCGCGATGAAGAAATCCAAGCCTATTACAAAGCGCATGAAAAGAGATTCACCAGCCCGGAAGAAGTCCACCTTGCAGCCATTTTTCTCAAGCAAACAGACCCTGAGAATCCCCAGGAGCTGATGAAAAAGGCACGGGATTTAATCAAAAAATTGAGAGAAGGTAGCGATTTTCAAGAATTCGCCAAAAAGTATTCCGAGGGGCCAGGGGCAAAAGATGGAGGTGATCTCGGATTTTTCAAGACATCTCAGCTGGATGGGATACTGTCAAAAATCACAAAAGCCCTGCCTCCTGGCGGCGTGAGTGAACCCATCGTCAGACCCGCCGGCATACAAATTATCAAGGTCCTGGAAAAACGGGGAGCCGGGCTGAGGCCTCTGGGCGAGGTAAGGAACAGGATATATGACATCCTGTACCAGGAAGAAGTGAACAGGAGATTTCTATCGTGGATCAAGGATCTGAGGCAAAAAGCCTATATCAAGATTGTTTTTTAGGACTTCCCAAAAAATGACTCCGAAAGGCAATAGAAAGCAGGCCGCCAGGGGAAAAACTGCAGAAGGCAGCGAAACCCAGTACCGGGCTTTGGGAGAAATGCTCCAAAGAGCCAGGGAAGACCTGGGCATGGATTACGCACAACTGGCCGAAATAACAATGCTCAGGCCGCCTATCCTGAAATCCCTGGAAAATGAAGAATGGGAACGTTTGGCCGCGCCCGTTTTTATCAAAGGGTTTCTGAGATCCTATGCCCGTGCCCTCAAGTTGCCTGAACAGGAAATTCTGAGGCTTTATGGTGAACGGGAACCCAATGCGTCTGCCGTCCCCAAACCTTTGGCTTCCCTGATACCTCACAGAAAAAAAACGCCTGTGGTTGTATTCATTTTTCTTATTCTTCTTGTCGGTCTTGCCTTTTTTGCATGGCATCGGTATGACCTTTTCCGCAGGGCCCAAGAATCCTTGCTGGCCGGTGAAGGATTGAAGGGCGAAATGGCGACCCCTGCACGGGACAGCGAACCGCATGCGCCCCCTCTTGTAAAGCAGACGGACGGCAACGCCAAAACAGGAGTCGTTCCAGGAGTGACAGGCATAAGGCCCGAAGAGCGTCTGCCCGATGTCGCTATGTCAAAAATGCCGACAGCCCCTGCAAGAAAAGGGACACCCGGAATTCCCGACAAAAAAACATCAAACGAGCAGACACAAAGCGCCGTTGCCCAACCCCGGAAAAAAGAGGAGCCTCTGGGGATAAAAGGTGCCACCGAAGTCGCCTCCAAAGCCTTTACCCTTGAAGCCGAAGTGAGAGAGACTACTTGGGTCAGGATATTCGTGGACCATGACGCCCCGAAAGAGTACGTCTTTCGCCCGGGCAGCCACCCTGAATGGAAAGCAAACGAGGGCTTCAAAATCATTATCGGAAACGCCGCTGGAATAGCACTTGTGTTTAATGGCAGAAAATTAGACAATCTCGGTCAACACGGCAAGGTCATCAGCCTGAGGCTCCCAGAAAACATGGAAAGGACCCTGAGCGATTAAAGTGGAAAATGTACTGGATATTTTTAAAGAAAGAGGCTTCGTAGAGCAGACAACCGACATTGAAATGCTTCATGATCTCCTGGAGACGCCGACCACCTGCTATATCGGTTTTGACCCAACGGCAAAGAGCTTCCATGTGGGGAGCCTGCTCTGTATCATGGCTCTGGCACACATGCAGCAAAACGGGCATAGACCCATCGCCGTCATCGGGGGGGGGACCGGTCTTGTGGGAGACCCCAGTGGAAAGACCGAAACACGTCCCATCATGACCAGAGAACGGATTGATCAAAATGCTGAAGGCCTGCGGCAACAGCTATCTCGGTTTATCTCCTTTGATCAGGGGAATGCCCTCATGGTCAATAATGCAGACTGGTTAACGACCCTCAATTACATTGAATTTCTCAGGGATATAGGCCGCCATTTCAGCGTGAATCGAATGCTTGCGGCAGAAAGCTACCGTGCCAGGTTGGAAACCGGCCTCAACTTTATTGAGTTTAACTACATGCTGCTCCAGGCCTACGACTATTGGCATCTGTTCAAACACCACGACTGCCGCATACAGATGGGGGGAAACGACCAGTGGGGCAACATCCTGGCCGGAGCGGATCTTATCAGACGTCTCGAAAACGAGACCGTTCATGTCCTCACTTTCCCCTTGCTCACCACTTCCTCCGGAACCAAGATGGGCAAGACGCACAAAGGCGCCATCTGGCTCGACCCTGAACTGACGACGCCTTATGAATACTACCAATACTGGATTAACCAGGATGATCAGGATGTTGCACGTTTGCTTGCCCTCTTCACTTTTCTCCCGATGGACGAAGTGCGACGATTGGCCCGATTGGAAGGAGCCGATAAACGGGAAGCAAAGGAGATACTCGCCTATGAGGCCACGGTGATCTGTCACGGCAAGGTCGCGGCGGACGAGGCACGCCGGGCTGCGAAGCAGCTCTTTGGCAAGGATAAATCGGCCTCTGTATCATCGATTCCCGTATATTCCCTGGGTCGGGATGTTCTGGAAAAAGGGATTCCGGCATATCTGCTTTTTGAAAAGGCCGGCTTGTGCAAAACCCGCGGTGAAGCCAGACGTCTGATTTCCCAAGGCGGGGGGTATGTGAATGAAGAAAGGCTGGCGACCTTCGATCAGGTCATCAATTCCCGGAACATGGACGATGGTTCCCTGGTCCTGAGAGCGGGAAAAAAGAGGTACAAAAAAATCATCACGGGTTAGTCTACATTGTCGGCTTTTTACAATCGCAAAACCGTTTATGACTATGGCAAAAACCAAAACAGGAAAAAAAGACCGGAAGAGGCCGCCGCAGCAGGAAACGCCGCTGGACAATTCTGCTTCACTGAGTCTTGCCCCCATACTCTCTTCGTCAAGAAATGCTGTTGTCCCCTATGACCCCCTTCAGGCGTATCTCTTTGAAGTCAAGAAGTTCAACCTGCTCACCCGTGATCAGGAAATAGAACTGGCAACCAGGGTCAGACAAGAAAACGATGAAGAGGCCGCCTACACGCTCATTACCTCTAATCTGAGGCTGGTGGTTAAAATCGCCATGGATTTCCATCGATACTGGACAAAGAACCTGCTGGATCTTATCCAGGAGGGGAATCTGGGTCTGATCCAGGCGGTCAAGAAATTCGATCCCTACCGGGGCATCAAGTTTTCCTATTATGCCTCGTTCTGGATCAAGGCCTATATGCTCAAATTCATCATGGATAACTGGAAGCTCGTAAAAATAGGCACTACGCAGAGCCAACGGAAGCTCTTTTTCAACCTGGCAAAGGAACGTGACAAACTGATTTCAGAAGGTTTCAGCCCTGAACCCCGTTTGCTCGCCGAACGCCTTGATGTCAAAGAAGAAGAAATTGTTGAGATGAGCCAACGTCTTGGGGGGTGGGAAGTGTCTTTGAACGCACCCGTGGGGGATGATTCAAAGGAGGCGTTTGAGGCGTTTCTGCCGGATCCTGACAGTGATTTTGAGGAACAGCTGTCCGACGCCGAAGGCAGAAAACTCCTTATGAAAAAACTTCAGGAGTTTCGGCGGACTCTTGCCGGGAAAGAGGCTGATATCTTCGATAACCGCATTCTGTCGGAAAATCCCCATACCCTTCAGGAGTTGGGAGACAAATACCATATTTCACGTGAAAGGGTAAGACAAATCCAGGGAAAACTGGTCAAGAATATCAAGAAATGGCTTCAGGAGAATATCGTAGATTTTGAAGAAATCTATTCTGATTTTATTAAGTAGTTCCTTTTAAGCAATAAATTAGCCATTTATGGATGGAAAACAAATAGGAGTAAAAATGAAGTCAATGTCCTGCCGGAGCATCATTACAGTTTCTGCCTTTTTCGCTTTCATCGTGCTATTTACGTCCTGTGCGGGGCTCCATCGCGGACCGGAACCGGCTCCACCGGCCCCGGCGACTGTGGAGAAACCCAAAGCGCCCAAAGACATTGACAGCCTATCCAAGGCCTACAAAGATTTCACTCTGGCCATGCTGGCCGTTTCCGACCATCGATATGAAGACGCACGGAAGCATCTCAGCAAGGCCGTTGAGAAGGACCCGGAAAGCGTTTATCTGAATCGGACCATGGCCCTGGTACTCAAAAAACTGAAGCGCTACCGGGAAGCCATTCCATTTGCGGAAAAATCTGTTGCACTGGATGCAAAGGGTGTGGAGAGCCGCATCCTTCTTGCCGACCTCTATACCTTGACCGGAAAAGACCAGCTTGCACTCAAGCAGTATGAAAACATTTTGCAGGTCAACCCAAAGAACCAGCGGGTCAGACTCATACTCAGCACGATCCTGATCCGAAAGGGATTTTTCAAGAAAGCCTTGCCTCACCTGGAAGAACTAACCCGGCAAAATCCCGATCTCGTCATCGCCTACTACTACCGGGGTAGGATTTATCTTGAAATGAAGGATTACGGGGAAGCTGAAAAGGCCTATCTGAAAGCGCTGGACCTCAACAGCAACCTGGAACCGGCACTTTTTGACCTGGGGACCCTCTACCAGATGTCCGGCAGGCTGAACCTGGCCGCAAAAACCTATGAAAGACTGCTTTCGTCCTATCCCGGGAACCTGATAACCCGTGAACGGCTCATCAACGTCTACCTTAAGCTGGACAGAAAAGAGGAAGCCGAAAAACAGATACAGGAGATAAAAGACCGCTCCAAGCCCGGTGGACCCGGGAGGAAGGCCCTTGGATTGATCTATCTTCGTGAAGGGAAACTGGATGAATCCATAGGAGAATTGGAGTTGATCGTACAGGCGTGGCCTAAAGACTACAAGTCACGGTATTATCTGGGTTCCGCCTATGAACAAAAGGGTGACATCGACAAGGCACTGCAACAGTTCAGCGCGATCAAGAATGAATCTGAATATTATTTCAACGCCCAGATGCATATTGCCTACCTTCTGGATCAGCAGGGAAGGCAGGATGATGCTATCGCTGTCCTCAAGAAAATGCTTCCCTTGAAAAAGGAAAAGGCCGAAATCTACCTCATGCTGGCCTCAATTTATGAAACCCGAGGCGACCTGGTGAAGGCCATGGAGGTGATCAGAAACGGGTTGGAACACAACGAGAAAAACGTTGACCTCCTATTCCGTCTCGGCATTCTCCTGGACAAAAACGGAGATAAACCTTCCTGCATCCAGCAGATGAAAAAGGTCCTGGCCATTGATCCCGAACACGCGGACGCCCTCAATTACATCGGCTACACCTATGCCGAAGAAGGGATCTATCTGGATGAAGCCCTGGCCATGATCAATAAGGCTCTGAAGATCAAGCCCAATAGCGGTTACATCCTTGACAGCCTTGGTTGGACCTATTATCGAAAAGGCCTGTATGACAAGGCACTGCAATACCTGGAGAAGGCGGCCCACCTCACTCCCGACGATCCTACCATCAACGAGCATCTGGGAGACATTTACATCCGTAAGGGGATGTATAAGGCGGGGATCGAGCGCTACAAGAAGGCCCTATCCCTCAAGCACCCGGACCAAAAGAAGATCCGGGAAAAGATAGAGGACGCGAAGCAGAAGCTGGGGTCTCATGAATGAGATTTTTTTCTGCGCTTTCTTGCCGCTTGTACCCGATATTCGGACTGGTTGTGATTCTCACCCTTCAAGCCTGCGCCAGCCGTCACCTTGTGATCCCCTCAACCGCCCCGTACAGTATTGAAGCAATCGATTCCATCCTGGCCCATATGGAGACCCAGGAGAAACGCGTCACCACCTTTTTCTACACTGGAAAATTGACGTTCAAAGCACGGGAATCCGAACTGGAGGCTATGGTATCCATCGTGGGGAGGAGGATACCCTTTGAGACGAGGATTGAATTGACCCATCCCTGGGGGGCGCCCCTTGCCTACCTTGTCATGGATACCGACCATTTCAAGTTTCTTGTTTTTCGCGACAAACGGTTGTATGTGGGTTCCACAAATCAGATGGATCTCCTTCGTTATTTTCCATTTCTACCGGATCCCACTGCCATCTGGGGGTTTATCAGAGGGTATCCGGTGATAGCGGCTTACAAGCGGGCAACTTCTCCAGAGGAGGGAACCATCACCCTTCTCGACCGGCAGGGAGAGCCGATCCAGCGTCTTGACATCGATCTCAAGACACGCAGGCCCAAGACCTGCTTTTACCCAGGGAAGAAACTGGCTCTATTTTATGGGAATTTTACCAAAGAAGGGACCATCGACTTTGCACGAAGCGTGGAACTCAAAAGTGGGAAAAGAAAAAAGACACTGACCCTGCACATTCGGCAGGCCATCTTCAACGCCAGCCTCCCCAGGGGTATTTTTGACCTCAATCGGCCTGAGGGTTTCAAGGTCATCGACCTGTCGGAAACCGGGGGCTCATCCGATCGACGATAACAATGGAGCCCTCTCGCTGGACGGAACCTTTACCATAAGACAAGCGGACAGGTCCTCCTAAAAATCTTGGAAGTCGTCATCCGTGGGGATGATCTTTTCGGGATCAACATCATCTCCGTCGGCCCGAACGGATGTCCTTCCATGAAGTGCTCCCGGTAGGGCCTGGAGGGATTTTCTCACCTGTCCGGACAATTCTTTACCATGTCCCGATTTCCTATGATTGTTCATCTTGCCCCCCACCAGGGCGATCAGTTCCCTTACCATCGCCTTCATATGTTCAGACTGGGTACTCATTTCTTGGGATGCGCTCGCCGACTCTTCGGCATTGGCTGCATTCTGTTGCACCACCCTGTCCATCTCATTGACTGCAATCGCCACCTGTTCGATCCCCTGGGCCTGTTCATGGGAGGCCGTGGCAATTTCCATTGCCAGCCCCCTCACCTTGGATGAGCTTTCTGCAACTTTAGAGAAGATATCGCCCGTTTTTTCAACCAGTTCGGAGCCTTCTTTGACCTTTTTTACAGTCCCCTCGATCAGGTCCGCGGTGTTTTTCGCTGCGTCTGCTGCCCTCATGGCCAGATTCCGCACCTCATTGGCAACGACCGCAAACCCGGCCCCTGCTTCTCCCGCCCTGGCCGCCTCAACCGCAGCATTAAGGGCCAGCAGGTTCGTCTGGAACGCCACCTCATCGATGGTCTTTACGATTTTCCGTGTCTCCTCACTGGCCTTGGAGACCTCCTCCATGGCATAGGTGAGTTCGTCCATTGATATGTTCGCTTCAACTATCACCTTTCCAGATTCCTTTATCAGGGTGGCCGCCTGCCCTGCATTATCAGCATTCTGTTTGGTCATGGAGGACATTTCTTCGAGGGACGAAGAGGTCTCCTCGATGGAAGCCGCCTGCTCCGATGCCCCTTCCGCAAGTGCCTGGCTGGAGGATGAAACCTGGGAGGAAGCTGAGGCAACCTGTTCCGCACCCTCGTTCAGGACTTCAGATATACGGTTGATCGGCCTTGAAATATAGCGTCCCACCAAAAGGCCCACCAGGAGGATGGCCCCAAAGCCGACCACTGCGATCAGACCAATCCACCACTTCAAGGCATGCACGAATGAAAAGGCCTCATTCTCGCCAATCTCGGAAATGATGGCCCATCGGGTCCCGAACACATCAATGGGATCGTAAGCTGAAAGCACATGGTCTCCTTTGTAGTTGACGGTCCGCTTCAGGCCGGTTTTCCCTGCGAGCGCGTCCCTGCTGACCTCGGTATCCACTTTGCCTCTATCTGGATCTGCGAAACTGGCCTTGACCGAATGGTTAGCAGCGTCAAGGAATGAATCGGATCTCATGAGGTTGTCCGGACCCACGAGATAGACCTCTCCTGTTTGCCCCATCCCCTCACGTTGTGTCATCACCCGGTTGATGACGTCTGGATAGAGCTTGACTGCCACCACCAGTTCCACCTTCCCATCACTGACGAGCGGCTGTGCAAGAAAGGCGGCCGGCTCCCCTTTTGACGGCGCGTAAGGTTCAAAGTCTGCCATCGCGAACCTCTTTTTCTTAAGAACCAGTTGAACCAGTCTGCCCAGACCGGAGGAAGCGTATCTTCCCTGAACCATGTTCGTGCCATAATCAGCCTCATGGGTCACCGTATAAAAGACCTTTCCTGACGGGTGGATCAGGAGCAAATCAGCATAGCCGTATTCCTTTGCGTATTGTGAAAAATAGTCTTTTTTGTCTCCCTTTATCTTGGGCGCAATGACTTCCGCCATGTTGATCTTGGAAATCATGGCCCAGCTCGCGCCTTCAATGTGTAAAGGGTCATAGGCCACCATAGTCAAATTACCAAGACTGCCGCTGTATACTTCCCGTCCTTTCATCCCTGAGAGGGCTTTTACCATATATGGGGTGCTGGTTTCGTATCCAACTTTATAGACCTTGTTTTTTTCACCTGCAGTCGTCATATCGCTCCTGAAAGCGATCTTATCCCCCTGCTTTCCGACCAGGTATGTCTCGCCCGTCCGGCCCATGCCTTCACGTCGCTGGACAATGGCATTGAGAGGCACAGGCGAAAGTGCAAAGACGACGGTCCCGAGCAGGTCGTTTTCACTCATGACCGGTGCTGCCAGGAAGCTGGTATATTTGTTGTCGGCAGCTGCATACGGGGCAAAATCCTGGAAGACCGGACCTTTCAGACCCTTTTGAAAACATCTCGCCAGGGGACTTTCCTTCAGAGAACCTGAAAGCAGGTTCTGCCCCAGATCAGATCCCTTGTTTGCCGAGTAGACAACATCACCCTTTGTCGTGATAAGCAACAGATCCTGATAACCCTTCTCCTCACGATAGTTTCTGAAGGAATCATCAAACTTCAGGAGCAGCATTTCATAAAGGGGAGATTTCAGATCTCCTTTTTCCGAGTCAAAGACCGTTCCAAATCGATAGACGGCGTCCTGGACCGTTTTCATTTTGGAAAAGACACTGACCTCTCCGAGTTTGTCCCTAAAGAATGTCTCCAGTTGGGCCTTTTTGATATCCTGGACCGTTCCCAGTTTTTCAAAGGCCGCCTGTTTCAGGGCCGCAACCGTTTTCAGGAGTGCCGCCATATTTGCCTTTCTTTCCCTGAAGTATTCCCTTATCCGGGCCTTCTTGTTCATCTGAACGGCATTCAGTTCTTCAAAGGCAGCCTTTTCAAGCCCCTGATTGCCCTTGATCATGGAAACAGTGCCCATGACCGCAAAAGGGACTATCCCCACCGCCAGAAAGGCTATCAACAACTTGACACTCAGTTTCATATTCTTGAACATTCTCTCCGGTTCCTTCTTGGGAATAACGATTCCCCTTTTTTCATGAAGATCTCCTTGATGGCCCTTCGCCCACCGGCCATCTCAAGGACTTGACATGTCCCCACCTAAACTGCCGATTCCAGGGGTGCCACTTCTTCACTGTTGACGACCTGATCGATATCGAGCAGGATCTTCACACCCCCCTCTGTCTTTGCCATACCGAGGATGTAGGCCGTATCCACCTGTGATCCCAGCATCGGCGTATCCTCTATATCAGCCCCCTTGATATTCAGGACTTCCGAAACGGAATCAACCACAAGGCCCATCAGTATCGTTCCGGCTTTCCCGTCTATCTCCACGACGACGATGCAGGTCCTGTCTGTGAATTCCACCGCTTCCACATCAAAACGAAGCCGCAGGTCTACCACTGGTATGACCTTCCCTCTCAGGTTGATGACACCCTTGATATAATCCCCTGCCTGCGGAACCGGGGTAATGGGCATCATACCTATGATCTCCTTGATCTTGAGTATCCCTATGCCGTACTCCTCCCCAGCCAGGGAAAAGGTCAGGTATTTACCTCCTCTGTGACAATCCGGTTGCTCCTCTCCCTGTCGATTTTCTCTTGTTTCCCCCATATCCCTTTAACCTCCTTGCAACAAGGTTTGCCGCTTGCTCTCAGCTTCATTATTTCCATGCATTGGAAAGGGTCACCTTCCCTATGATCAAGAGTGCACGAGATATCGTCAAAAAAATGTCTTTTTATGCCAATGTAATGACACACATTATGAATACAGGTGAGGAAAGCCCCTCTTCTGCGAGTGGACCACCAATTCAGATAGGTAAAGGAAAGCAAGATGGATGCCAAAGATAGCGTGTCAGGACAGGCTCTGGCTCCTGTTAAACTGGCCCAAATCCTTTTCATCCAAAACGCGCCTGACCGTTGCGGCGAGTTGCCTCCTGACCAGGGGTTTCATGGCAAAGGCTTTGAATCCCTATCTCCCGTGCCTTTTCTTTTGCGATGATGTGGCTGAATCCCGTACAGAGGATAACGGGGATGGCAGGACGGATCTTCATGAGTTTCTTTGATGGCTGCTCTCCTGTCATGTTGGGCATGCTCATGTCCGTGATCACCAGATCAAAATATCCGGGCTTTGCCTTGAAGCGTTCGAGGGCTTCCAGACTGCTGGTCCTTACCGTCACTTCATACCCCAGACGTTCCAGGGTTTCCTTACCCACTTCTGCCAGCATCCCTTCGTCATCTATGAAAAGAATCCGCTCTGTCCCGGTAGTTGAAGGATGTGGCGGATTTTTTTAGGATATTTAGGAATAGTACTAGTAGTAGCGTTGATAGAAGAGTAAAAGGCGAGATGTCAAAGAATAAGAGATTGAATAAAACCGTCGAAAAATTAAGGCTCACGCTGACCAAGGATCAAGAGTAGACTTGACCTCTATCTTTTAAAGGATAAAAATGATGCAATTGATCCATGGTTTGATGGAATCGTAAAAAGTCCGTCCTTGGACTTTTTACTGACGTCCATGGGCACGATGATGACTTCCAAGGAAGTCGTCTCTTCGGCCGGAGTCAAGGAGCAGGGCGTGAGGGTCTTTTTCAGACCCTTTCTCATAGTGCACTTGGCACCAAACACCGACATGGACGACTATTTGGGGTTTATGCCTCCCAAACCCCAAGCGCTTCTATGAATTTACGCTAAACCCCAAATAGTCGTCCATTCCCTCCGAAGTGTTTAGAAAGGGTCTGAAAAAGAGTGTCAGGTTCGGCTCCACTTCGTTGCTCATAGGCTGCCGTTTGCGGTATAAACCAGCTTTTTACAAAGTCATCATGGTTTGAATACAAAAAAACAGGTGGTACGGCTAAAATGGTCTTGAATCTGCTTGACGGTGTGAAATCCGCAGAAATAAAAATTTCAAAAGAAACTAAAAATCTTAGCAATTTTGTCAAAGACAAGGGCCTGTCCATGGTGGACAGGATTGAATGCTTTGAGGATATCATCAGTATGGAAATCGGCGATACCTCTTTGAATCGGGCGCGAAATCTTGAAAGGGAACTGGATATCCGTCAGCTGTATATCAAATACGAGGGGGAAAACCCTTCAGGGACACAGAAGGACAGGATCGCTTTTGCACAGGTTCATGATGCCTTTAGGCGCGGTTTCGATGTCATCTCGCTTGCAACCTGTGGAAACTACGGTGTCGCCGTTGCCTTTGCTGCATTCCTGGCAGGATTGGAATGTAAAATCTTTATCCCGGAACGCTACCACACAGAGCGGATTAAGGAGATGGAAGCCTTTCATTCCCAAATCATCCGTTTGCCTGGATCAT
>Ga0315540_10000394_pt1 | contig 24699 bp, 20 predicted proteins | sample SalMarSW160110MG_FD_203677 | JGI IMG/M metagenome (GOLD analysis project Ga0315540, IMG submission 203677) | Salt marsh sediment microbial communities from the Plum Island Ecosystem LTER, Massachusetts, United States - Salt Marsh Sediment SW1601-10 ...
GTTGGCCAGCATGTCAGCGTAGATCGCCTTGACCCTGCGGGTGTCGCCATCGAGGCCGGCGGTCTCGGCTTCCAGTAGCTTGGCCAAAGGCTCATCCGGCAGAATGCGTGCCGCGACCAGCGCCTGCCGCCTGGCAGTGGCGATATCGCCGGCGCTGACGGCGATCATGCCGGCCGACAACGCCTCATGACCGTGCCGGGTGCGCCTGAAGCGGAAATAGTCGGTTACCGCACCTGGGGTTTGCAGCAAGCGGCGCACCAGCGACCACACCAGGGCGAGAAGCAACAGGCCCACCACACCGGCCAGAACGGCAAGTGCGAGCGGCAGTTCGATATGAAAGCCAAGCCATTCAAGTGTCAGATTGCCTGGACGATAGGCAAGCCAAGTTGCCGCCACCGCGGCGGCGGTCAATACAACGAACCGCAACAACATCCGGACCATGAGACTGTCCCTGCTCCTTAAGACGCGTTGCGTTTGAGACTTTGGAGAACGGCGGCAGAAAGGGCGCTCAGCCGGTCGAGAACTTGCTTGCGTGCCGTGGCCGCAGCCAGCCACGAGGCGATGGCAGGCGGGGTTGAGTCAGTGACGGGCCCGAAAGCTGCGATGGCGCCAGCAATGTCGTCGCGGGCCAGTGCGGCCTTTGCCTTGGCACCCGCCTCGTGCCAGTCGATCACGCCGATCCTGCGGACCTTGACAACACTGAAGAACCGCCGTTTCAACGCGGCCCACCAGCCTTCCTGGCCTGAATTGACGGATTTGCTGCTGGCATCGGGAAGCTCTGCCAGAGCGTCATCAAGTTGCCTTGCCAGACCATCGACGCCGGGCACGCCCTTATCCGCTGCCGCCTTCAACGCCGTCAGACCCGGCAGGTTCGGATCCAGCCCTGCAAGCGCATCAACTTCGGCACCAAATGGTTTGCCTTCGCCAATGCGCGTCTCGAGTTCAGAAAACGCGGTGGCAATCCTCGCCGCCTTGCTGCCCGCCTGAGGTGCGGCTGCTCGCTTGGCCACATCGTCCACCCGGGCGGAAAGCTTCGACAAGGCATCACGCGCCGTGCCAAGTTCGTCCTCGAGCGCCTTGACCCGCTGCCCCAAGGCGTCAAGGCTCCCGGACAACCGGTCAATTTGGAGGGAAAAGGCCGCACCATTGTTGCTGCTGGCGTTGCCTGATTTTGTCGCGGCGGCCAGCGCCGTCTTCAACCCGGCAATATCGCTGGCGGACTGCTGGCTTGATGCCTCAAGACCATCGAGGCGTCCTTGCAATGCGGTAATTGCCGCATCATTGGACTTGGCCGTTTGCCGGGTCTTCTCCATCGTGGCGGAAAGGCTGGCCAATTCGGTGCGTGCCTGCGTCAAACCATCGGCGGCTGCCTGCGCCTTATCTGCGATGGAAGCCATGGCCTGGCCGGTCGTCGATTGCGCCTTTTCGACCCCTGCCAGCCGGGTCTGCAGAGCTTCAAGGGCGGCATTGCTCGCGGGCGAGCCAAACCACTGCTCGCCATAGTTGCGATAGAGCCATGCCCCGCCGCCGCCGGCCACCACAAGTCCGACAACAACCATAGCGGTCACCAGGCGCTTGTGGCCCGGGGCATGCGGCGGCATGGCAGCTTCGGCACCGGGTTCGTCGGTGGCCTCTTCTGGCGCTGCGTCTGCCTCGCTTGCCTCGCCTTTATTGTCTGCCCTGACTTCGGTGTGCTCTTCGTCGGCCGCTTCGGTGCCGGCGGACTCCCCGGCCCCGGTCGCTACTTCATCTGCAGCAGGCTCGGCGGCTTGCGCTTCCTGGCCTTGCGGTTCTGTGACTTCGGTTGCCTCGAGATCCAGCACTGGCGGCTTGATCACGCTATCGGCCGACTTTGTCTTGCGCTTTCTGGTCATGCTCTCCGGTCCGGCTATCTCGTCTTTGTCTAATGCATGCGGGCAGGCCGCGCCAGTCACCCGTTTGCATTGGAAATGAGATTGAAAAGTGCCACTACGTCGGGTCGTGCTGCGACGAGGGCTGCTGTTTGACCACATCCGGCGTCCCGCAGCGCTGCTTTGACATTGTCTGAAAGGCAGAAGTGGGGCACGTCGGCGATCCTGTCCGCAAGACCGGCGGCCATCACCAGGCGGCACCAGATGCGCGCCGTGCGCGGTGAGTAGATGAGGACGCCTGCGGCCTCACCGTTGGCAATGACATTGCGGGCTGCCTCAGGCAGCGTTTCGGCTGGCACCGCCTCGTAAAGCACCGCTCGATGAACCGCATAGCCGGCCGCACCTAGCTCGCCCGCGATGTCGCCGGTGGTCTGGCGGCCGGACGCATAGAGCAGCGGGCCGCCATCGGGGGGCACATGCCGCTTCACCGCTGCGATCAGCCCGGCAACATCGCCGTCGGCTTCGATGACACGCTCAAAACCCGCTGTCCGCGCCGCGGCAGCCGAGGCCTTGCCGACGGTGATCGCGAGCGCTTCGCTAACCCGCGTGAATGCCGCGTGGCGGGCCAGTGAACGCATACCGTTGGCACTGGTCACCAACACCGCCTGGAAGGCGATGGCGGGAATGTCGGTGTCCTCCATGTCCTGAATGTGCATAAGCGGTGAAGCGATGGCCGCATGGCCAAGGGCCTTCAGGCGCTCGACCACGGCTTCGGCGTCGGGCAGGGGACGGATCACGATATAGACGCCCATCGCCTTGCCCGGCCTACTTGAACAGAGCCGGACCGGCAGCCACCCTGATCTCTTCGCCGGCATCGCGCCCAAGGGCCACGGCATCGACCGCAGCGCCTTGGCGCGCCGTCTCAAAGATGTGGCGTCCGTCGAGACTCAGGGTTTGCCCGCGGAATCTGATCTGGCCGTCCTCCAATATCGCGTGGCCGGCCAGCGGCGTGCGGCAGGATCCATCGAGCGCGGAGAGGAACGCCCGCTCCACCGCCACCGTAATTGCACTGGCGTTGTCGTTGATGGTGGCTATCAACCCTGCCATGCGCTCGTCGTCTTGACGGATCTCGATGCCGACGGCGCCTTGCGCTGCGGCAGGCAACATCACGTCCACCGGCAATGCGCTGGTGATGCGATCGGCCAGCCCCAGCCGGTTGAGACCGGCGCAGGCGAGAAAGGTGGCGACGACCTCGCCGGCTGCGAGTTTGGCAAGGCGGGTATCGACGTTGCCGCGAAAGGCGACAACCTGGAGATCGGGGCGCACATGCAAGGCCTGCGCGGTGCGGCGCACCGATGATGATCCTACCCTCGCCCCATGCGGCAGGCCGGCGAGATCGACAGCAACAGGTGACAGGAAGGCATCGCGCGGATCCTCGCGCGGCAGCACACAGGCGATACCAAGGCCATCTGGCAGTTCCGCCGGCAGATCCTTCATGGAATGTACAGCCATGTTGATGCGACGGTCGAACAGAGCCTCTTCGATCTCCTTGGTGAACAGGCCCTTGCCGCCGATATCGGCCAGCGGGCGGTCACGCACTCGGTCGCCAGTCGTGGTGATGACCGCGATCTCGATCTCGGCCGCTTCCAGCCCGTGTGTGGCGATCAGTCGGTCGCGCACTTCGTGGGCCTGAGCAAGGGCCAGTTTCGATCCTCGAGTGCCGATACGGATGGGAAGCATTTGCAACGGGCCGGATGGGGGTGGTATGGGCTCGCCTTCAGGGCGTCGGGCCGCACTATACAGACTGGCTCTTGAGAAGGAAGAACGAGATTGACTGCACCCCGACCCAAGGATGGCCGCCTCATCATCCTCGGCATCGAGACCTCGTGCGACGAAACCGCCGCCGCGGTGGTCGAGCGCGATGCTGACGGCAAGGGTCGCATAGTCTCCAATGTGGTGCGTTCGCAGCTTGCCGAGCACCGGGCCTATGGCGGGGTGGTGCCGGAAATCGCTGCTCGCGCCCATGTCTCCTGCCTCGACCACATCATCAAGGCCGCCCTCGACGAAGCGGGCCTTGGACTGGAGTCCATGGACGGCATTGCCGCCACCGCCGGACCGGGGCTGATCGGCGGCGTGCTGGTCGGGCTCGTCACGGCCAAGGCACTGGTCCTGGTGACAGGCAAGCCGCTCATTGCCGTCAACCATCTTGAGGCCCACGCCCTGACACCCGGCCTCACCGACCGATTGCGGCCGCCCTATCTTTTGTTGCTGGTATCGGGCGGCCATACCCAGCTTGTCGCTGTGGAAGGCATCGGGCACTACCGGCGCTACGGCACCACCATCGACGACGCGCTGGGCGAGGCCTTCGACAAGACCGCCAAGCTACTGCATCTCGACTATCCCGGCGGTCCGGCGGTTGCGGCCGAGGCGCGATTGGGTGATGCCGCGCGCTTCAGTTTCCCGCGCCCCATGCTGGGGCGCGAAGGCTGCCATTTCTCGTTTTCCGGCCTCAAGACCGCGGTGCGGCTGGCCGCCCAAGACGTCCAGCCGTTGCAGCCGGGCGACGTGGCTGATATATGCGCCGCCTTCGAGGTGGCCGTGTGCGACACGGTAGCCGACCGGGTCAACCACGCCATGGCGCGCTTTTGCGCTGAACATCCCGGTCTGACCGATGCTGCTCTGGTGATATCCGGCGGCGTGGCCGCCAATGTCGCCCTTCGCGCGCGACTTGCCGAAACCGCTGCCGCGCGCGGTTTCCGCCTGCTGGCGCCACCAGTTGCGCTATGTACTGACAATGCTGCCATGGTTGCCTGGTGCGGTGCTGAACGGCTGGCTCTGGGCTTGAGGGATCCGCTTAATACCCCGGCGCGGGCGCGCTGGCCGCTGGATGCTGAAGCCGAGCCGGCACCCTATGCGGGAGCCAAGGCATGACCGGGAAATGGCGATCAGCCGGCGTCATTGGCGCCGGGAGCTGGGGTACTGCGCTGGCGGCGGTGATGGCGCGCGCTGGCTTTGCCACCACGCTGTGGGCGCGCTCGCCCGACACGGCCACGGCTATCGAGCGCGATCGCGAGAACCGCGCCTATCTGCCCGGTGTGCGGTTGCCGGATAATCTTGCCGTCACCGGCGATAAGTCACGCCTTGCCGAGGCCGACTTCTTGCTCCTCGCCACGCCGGCCCAGACCATGGGTGCGGTCATGTCGGACCTTCGCGGCCTCGCCAAGGGTACGCCTGGCATCATCTGTGCCAAAGGTATCGAGCGCGGCAGCGACCGATTCATGAGTGAGGTGCTGCAAGAGGCCTGCCCGGCGCTCGAGCCTTACGTGCTCTCGGGACCGAGCTTTGCTGTCGACGTGGTTGAGGGCCTTCCCACTGCCGTTACGTTGGCCGGACGCGATGCCGACGCCACCCGCGAACTGGCGGCCGCCATGAGTCTTGATACCTTCCGTATCTATGCCTCTAATGACATTCGCGGCGTTGAACTGGGCGGGGCGGTGAAGAACGTGCTGGCCATCGCCTGCGGCATTTCCGACGGCAAGCGTTTGGGCGATTCGGCCCGCGCCGCCCTGACGACACGTGGGTTCGCCGAACTGGCACGTCTCGGCCTGGCACTGGGCGCACAGCGCGAGACACTGACCGGGCTTTCAGGCCTCGGTGATCTCATCCTTACCTGCTCCAGTACCAAGTCGCGCAATTTCTCCCTCGGCCTGGCGCTGGGTCGCGGTGAGACGCTCAGTGCCGTCCTGACCAGCCGGCGTGGCGTCTCGGAGGGTGTGCATACGGCCAGCGTGGTGAACGCCATCGCCGCCCGCCACGGCGTCGACATGCCGATAGCCGCGGCCGTGCAGGCCATCGTCGAGGACCGCTCCAGTCCTGATGCCGAGATCGCCCGCCTGCTCAGCCGGCCCATCAAGTTCGAAACCCAATGACCGATAAGGGGACTTCATGCTCTATGCCTTGATCTGCACCGATAAGCCCGGCAGTGAAGAAAAGCGTCTTTCGACCCGGCCTGATCATCTCGCCTATCTCAATTCGCTGGGTGATAAGCTGAAGGCCGCCGGGCCGTTCACCGACGGCTCGGGGACGCCCAACGGCTCGCTGGTTATCGTCGAAGCCTTCGACCGTGGTGAAGCAGGGTTGATTGCGGCATCGGACCCTTACGCTCTCGCCGGGCTCTTTGAGTCGGTCGATATCCGGCCATGGAGTTGGATCATCAACAACCCGGAGGGTTAGGGGTCATGGCCTACTGGCTGTTCAAATCGGAACCGGCCACCTGGTCGTGGGCACAGCAAAAGGCCCGCGGTGCCAAAGGTGAGCCTTGGGAGGGTGTCAGAAATTATCAGGCGCGCAACAACATGCGGGCCATGCGCCTGGGCGACCTTGGCTTTTTCTACCATTCCAACCAGGGTCTGGAGATCGTCGGTATCGTCGAGGTCTCGGCACTTTCCCATCCTGACAAGACAACGGATGATCCGCGCTGGGACTGCGTGGACATCAAGGCGCGTCAGGATATGCCGAAGCCGGTCAGCATGAAGGACATAAAGGCGAACGCAAGCCTTGAGAAGATGGTGCTGGTGAACAACAGCCGGTTGTCGGTGCAGCCGGTCGCCGAGGAGGAATGGCAGGAGATTTGCCGCATGGGCGGTCTCGCCGATCCGCCGCGTGCTCCATGACCTTTGCGGTCGGCGATCTCGGCGGCTTCATCCGCGCCAACACCGAAATTCTGTCGCCGCCGCTGGTGAGCGAAATCCGCCTGCATCTGGCAGCCGAATCGGTTCCTCTATGGCAAAAGACCGAAGAGGAACTGGGGGAGATCGGTCTGCCTCCGCCGTTCTGGGCGTTTGCGTGGGCCGTCGGGCAGGCGCTCGCCCGCTTCATTCTCGACCGCCCAGAGACCGTGCGGGGCCTTGATGTCATCGATCTGGCTTCCGGCTCCGGCTTGGTCGCCATCGCCGCCCGGCTGGCCGGCGCGAGCCATGTGCTGGCGGCCGATATCGACCCGTTCGCCGCGGTTGCCATCGGCCTCAACGCCGGTCTCAACCAGGTCGCCGTCAGCATCACGAGCGATGATCTGCTCAGGCGGCCGGCCCCGCGAGCGGCCTGCATCCTGGTTGGCGATCTGTTCTACGAGTGGCATCTGGCCGAACGCCTCTTGGCATGGCTGGATGCAGCGGCGCATCGCTCGGCTATCCTCATCGGCGATCCCGGCCGCAGCTACCTGCCTCAGACGAGGCTCGATCAGGTGGCCGCCTATCAGGTGCCGGTGACACGGGACCTCGAGGACGCCGAGATCAAACGCTCGGCGGTGTGGCGATTGAATAACCGATAGCGGCCCGGTTCAGTGCGGCTCTGGCAGCAGGCATTGAGCCCCGGTAACCCCATGGTTGCGCTGAAGAATCCGACGGCACAGATTTCACACCGCAAATGCGAGGATCGATTCAATGGGCTTCGCCGGCATCAACCAAATTGCCGTCATCAGGCCAGGAAGAGGGTTGGACTCTTGACGCATTGCGGATGAGCGATGCTGCCGCCATAATCCGGCCTAGTTCAAACATTCGCCGTGCCGGTGTCAGAGGGGAGGCTGCAGATCTATGTCCGAAGTTTATGTCTACAAGGTTCCGTCCCAGTGGAAGAAGCATGCATATGTGGACGATGCTGGCTACAAGAAGATGTACGCCGAATCAGTCAAGAACCCGGACAAGTTCTGGGGCAAGCAGGCGAAGCGTATCGACTGGTTCAAGGCGCCCAAGAAAATCAGGAACGTCAGCTACGCCTATCCCAAGGTGTCGATCAAATGGTACGAGGACGGCGTCACCAATGTCAGCGTCAACTGCATCGACCGCCATCTGAAGAAGCGCGGCGACCAGACGGCTATCATCTGGGAGGGTGATGATCCCTACTTCGACAAGAAGATCACCTATCGCGAGCTGTACGATCACGTTTGCCGTCTGGCCAATGTGCTGAAATCGAACGGCGTCAAGAAGGGTGACCGCGTTACCATCTACATGCCGATGATCCCCGAGGCGGCCTATGCCATGCTGGCCTGTTCGCGCATCGGGGCGGTCCATTCCGTGGTGTTCGGAGGCTTTTCGCCCGATTCACTGGCCGGGCGCATCCATGACTGCAAGTCGAATTTCGTCATCACTGCGGATGAAGGTGTACGCGGCGGCAGGCGCTTCCCCCTGAAGGCCAATACCGATGCCGCCCTGGAGCGCATCAAGGCCGGCAACAAGGTCAAGGTCCTGGTGGTGCGGCGCACCGGTGGGGAGGTGGCGTGGAACGACAATCGCGACCTCTGGTACCATGTGGAAATGGCCAAGGCGAAGCCTGATTGTCCAGCGGCAAAGATGAAGGCGGAGGACCCGCTGTTCATCCTCTATACCTCCGGTTCGACCGGCAAGCCCAAGGGCGTGCTGCATACCACCGCCGGCTATCTCGTCTATGCGGCGATGACCCACCAGTATGTCTTCGACTACCACGACGGCGACGTCTACTGGTGCACCGCCGATGTGGGCTGGGTGACGGGCCACAGCTATATCGTCTACGGGCCGCTGGCCAATGGGGCCATAACCTTGATGTTCGAAGGCGTCCCGACCTATCCCGATGCCTCGCGTTTCTGGCAAGTAGTCGACAAGCACCAGGTCAACATCTTCTATACCGCCCCCACTGCCATCCGCGCCTTGATGGGGGTAGGCGACAAGCCGGTGAAGGATTGCTCGCGCGCCTCCTTGCGGCTGCTCGGATCGGTGGGCGAGCCGATCAATCCGGAAGCCTGGGAATGGTATTACAATGTGGTGGGTGAGGCTCGCTGCCCGATCGTCGACACCTGGTGGCAGACCGAGACCGGCGGCATTCTCATCACTCCGTTGCCCGGCGCGACCAAGCTCAAGCCCGGTTCGGCGACGCGGCCGTTCTTCGGCATCCAGCCAGCCCTGGTCGATGCCGACGGCAAACTTCTGAAAGGTGCTGCCGAAGGCAATCTTGTCATCACCGATTCATGGCCGGGCCAGATGCGTTCGGTCTATGGCGACCACGAACGCTTCGTCCAGACCTACTTTTCCGCCTACAAGGGCATGTACTTCACCGGCGACGGGTGCCGTCGCGACGAGGACGGTTATTACTGGATCACTGGCCGCGTCGACGATGTCCTCAACGTCTCGGGTCACCGGATGGGTACGGCTGAAGTCGAATCCTCGCTGGTTGCCCATCCCAAGGTCTCGGAAGCTGCTGTGGTGGGCTATCCTCACGATATCAAGGGCCAGGGCATCTACTGTTATGTGACCTTGATGGCTGGCCAGAAAGGTGACGATGACCTGAAGAAGGAACTGCGCGACTGGGTCAGGAAAGATATCGGCGCCATCGCCTCGCCGGACCTGATCCAGTTTGCCCCCGGCCTGCCCAAGACCCGCTCGGGCAAGATCATGCGCCGCATCCTGCGCAAGATTGCCGAGGACGATTTTTCCAATCTCGGTGACATTTCGACGCTGGCAGATACCAGCGTGGTGGACGACCTCGTCAACAACCGACAAAACCGCAAGAAATAGCGAAAATGCGCCAAGCAAGGCCGGACCCCTATCGGGTCCGGCGGGCGCCCGGCGTGTGGTATGCTCACACGTTTGTGAAGGGCGCTAGGTCAGCTTGAGGGCGATGTCGTAAACCTGCTCTTATCACTTCCGGGGCAAACTGGATGCGGCTCCCGGTGAGTTGAGATCTCGCATCCACAGACCAAGAACAGCCATGAACCGCCGTCACCTGCTCATGACCCTTGCCGCATCGGTTAGCCTGGGAAACCCGGCGCTGGCGGAAAACAAGGGCAACCGCTTCGACTTTTCTGCCGTACTCGGAAATCGTACCTACTACGGCAGCTACCGCGGCAAGCGGATCATCGACTACCGCACCAACGAAGCGCCCGGAACCATCATTGTCGATACAGCGAGCTGCAGGCTGTTCTTTGTGTTGAACGCTGCTCGTGTCATCCAATACGGGATCGGCGTCGGCCGCCAGGGTTTTACATGGTCGGGCGTGGCGCAGGTTGGCAACATGCGGGAATGGCCGGACTGGCATCCGCCCAAGGAGATGATCCAGCGCGAACTGCGCGAATATGGACGCCGCCTACCCGACGTCATGCCGGGTGGCCCGGACAATCCGCTCGGTGCCCGTGCGCTCTACCTCTACGAGGACAACCGCGACACGCTCTATCGCATCCATGGCACCAACGACCCCTCGACCATCGGCAAGGCGGTATCGAGCGGCTGCATTCGCCTGGTCAATGCCGAGATAATCGACCTCTATAATCGAACAAAAATCGGCGCCAAAGTTATTGTGCTGTAGACCACATTAACCGGTAGTTGGCCTCTTGCACCAAATGATCTTATGATGGGTCGTTTCCGGCCGCATTTTCCCGGCAGCCGGGTGGGGAGGAAGCTGGATTTTCAACCGGCCTCACAAGCTGGCAAATCCATGTAAATTAAGGATAAAACGTCAATGAACAAGCCGACCCGGCCCGTCGCCCGGCTGGAATCCATTGTGGCTTTGCTCAAGTCGAAGCCCGGCGCCCGCGATTTGGCGGCCCAGTTGTTTGCTGCCGCCGTTCCCGCCGACATTGCGTCCTACAGCAATCAGGACCTGGCCGATCTGGCGAAAGCGGCGTTTGAATTCCTGAAGGAGCGGCGGCCCGGACGACCCAGCATCAGGCTCATGCCGGGCATTGGCGATGTCACTATCCTCGAGATCATCAACGACGACATGCCGTTTCTGGTCGATTCGACGCTCATGCTGCTGACCGAGAAAGGCTGCGAGATCCGGCTGGTCCTGCATCCTATCCTGTCCCTGAAGCGCCAGGCCTCAGGGAGGCTCACGGAGTTATCGCCCGAGCGTCGCGACGGCGATGGGTTTGTCCGCGAGAGTTTCATTCATGTCCATCTGGCGGGCAGCATCGAAGAAGCGCGGCACAAACAACTGATCGAAGAGATCGGCGAGGTGCTGGCCGATGTGCGCATGGCGGTACTTGACTGGCATGCCATGCTCGCCCGCTTGCGACAGGCCATCGGCAGCTACCAGAGTGCCCCGCCGCCGGTACCGGTTGAGGAACTGACCGAGGCGATATCGTTTCTGCAATGGCTGAGCGAAAACCATTTCACCTTGCTGGGTGTGCGTGAATATAGTTTCGTAGGCGGGGCTGAGAATGGCGAACTGAAGCCGCTGGACGACACCGGTCTCGGCATCTTGCGCAATCCCGATACCCATGTCCTGCGCCGCGGCAAGACCATGGTTTCGATGACGGCTGAAATCCGCGCCTTCCTGCTGCAGCCGGCACCGCTCATCATCACCAAGGCTGACAGCCGCTCCAAGGTGCATCGCCGAGTGATGATGGACTATGTGGGCATCAAGCAGTTCGACGCCAGCGGCGAGTTGAGCGGCGAATTGCGTCTTGTTGGCCTGTTCACGTCGAGTGCCTACACCCGTTCGCCGCGCGAGATACCGCTGATCCGTCGCAAAATCGCCAGCGTCGTCGCCAACTCCGGCTTCAGCCCCAACAGCCATTCCGGCAAGGGACTGCTAAACGTGCTGGAGCATTTTCCCCGCGACGAGTTGTTCCAGATCGAGATCGAGCGCCTGGGCGAGATGGCACGCGGCATCCTGCAATTGGAAGAGCGCCCGCGCACGCGCGCCTTTGTGCGCCGAGACCGCTTCGACCGTTTCGTCTCGGCCTATGTCTTCATCCCGCGTGACCGCTTCAATACCGATGTGCGCGTCAAGGTGGGCGAGGAATTGGCTCAGGCCTTTAGCGGGCAGGTGACGTCCTTCTCGCCGTTTTTCGACGAAGGCGCGATGGTCAGGGTGCATTTCATCATTACGCGGCAACCGGGCAAAGCGGTTGATCCCGACATGGCCGAGCTAGAGGCACGTATTGTCGAGATCGTGCGTAATTGGGATGACCGGCTGGCGGAAGCTATTGCCGAAGCCATGCCAGCGGAAGCTGCCTTTGCCATAGAACAAAGCTATCGCGGTGCTTTTTCCGTCGCCTATCAATCGGCCTTCACGCCAGGCGCGTCTTTGCAGGACATTCATGAGATTGCCACCCTCGGGGCCGAGGATGCGGTTGCCGTGGAATTTTATCGCGTCGCGGCCGATGCCGCAAACACCTGTCGGCTGAAGCTCTACCATTACGATGACGCCATTCCGCTTTCCGGGCGGCTGCCGATCCTGGAGAACATGGGATTGCTCGCCATCGAGGAAAGCACCTTCACGGTTTCTCCCCTCATCGATGGCAAGCGCCGTACTGTCTTCATCCACGAAGTCATGCTGGCAACCGCGGACAGCGCCGAATTCGACGTGCTGGCCGAGCGGGAAAAGCTCGAACAGTGCTTCTTGGCGGTGTGGACCGGGCAGGCCGAGAACGACCGTTTCAACAGCCTCGTCCTCAAACAAAGCCTCGATTGGCGCGACGTGGCGCTGCTGAGGTCCATGGCGCGCTATTTGCGCCAGGCCGGCATCGCCTATTCGCCCGACTATGTCGCCACGACACTGGTGCGTCACGGTGATATTGCCTGCCAACTTGTCGAACTCTTCTATCAGCGCTTCGATACTGCGCACACCACGACCTCGGGCGTGCCACTGGCCAAGGATGCGCGCAAGCCTGGCGAGCGCAAGCTGTCGCGTGCCATTGTCGCTGCCCTTGCCGAAGTGCCGAGCCTTGATGAGGACCGTATCGTCAGGCGATTGCTCAATCTGATCCGGTCCATCACCCGGACGAATTATTTCCAGCCCACCAACGATGGCGCGAAGGCACCCACCATTGCCTTCAAGATCGACAGCGCTGAGATCGACGACCTGCCCGAGCCGCGACCATTTGCGGAAATCTTCGTTTATGCTCCTGATGTGGAAGGCGTGCATTTGCGCGGTGGGAGGATTGCCCGCGGCGGATTGCGCTGGTCAGACCGGCCAGAAGATTTTCGCACCGAGGTGCTCGGTCTGGCCAAGGCCCAGAACGTCAAGAACGCGGTCATCGTGCCGGTTGGCGCCAAGGGCGGCTTCGTGCCCAAGCGCCTGCCCCAGGGCGGCAGCCGTGATGAGATCTTCGCGGAAGGCACCCGCGTCTACAAGTTGTTCGTGTCAGCGCTGCTTGACCTTACCGACAACGTGGTGGCCGGCAAGGTGGTCCCACCCAAGGACGTAATCCGCTATGACGGCGACGATCCCTATCTGGTGGTCGCCGCCGACAAGGGAACGGCAACCTTTTCCGATACCGCCAATGGCTTGTCGCTGGAGCACGGATTCTGGCTCGATGATGCCTTCGCCTCCGGCGGCTCGGCCGGCTACGACCACAAGAAGATGGGCATCACCGCGCGCGGCGGCTGGGAAGCGGTCAAGCGTCACTTCCGCGAAATGGACATCGATATACAGTCGAGCCCCTTCACCGTCGTCGGGGTTGGCGACATGTCGGGCGACGTGTTCGGCAATGGCATGTTGCTGTCCAGGCAAATCCGTCTATTAGCCGCCTTCGACCATCGCGATATCCTGATTGATCCTGACCCGGACGCCGCGGCGAGCTTTGCTGAGCGCGAGCGTTTGTTCGCGTTGCCGCGGTCAAGCTGGCAGGACTACGATAAATCCCTCATCTCCGCTGGCGGCGGGATTTTCTCGCGTCAGCTCAAGTCGATCACTCTCAGCCCGCAAATCAAGAAGCTGACTGGGATCAATTCGACCGCCGCGACCCCCACCGAAGTGATTACCGCCTTGTTGAAGGCGAAGGTCGATCTTTTGTGGTTCGGCGGGATCGGCACATATGTGAGAGCATCGAGCGAAACCAACCCGGACGTCGGTGATCGCGCCAACGATGCCTTGCGCATCACTGCCCGCGAACTTGGCGCCAAGGTCGTCGGGGAGGGCGCCAATCTCGGCCTCACCCAGCGCGCCCGCATCGAGTTCGCGTTGCACGGCGGGCGCATCAACAATGACGCCGTCGACAATTCCGCCGGGGTGAATTCGTCGGACGTGGAGGTTAACCTCAAGATTGCGCTTGGCGCCGCCGAAGCGGCCGGGCGCCTCAAGCGGCCGGCGCGCAACAAGCTTCTGGCCGCCATGACGAGCGAAGTCGCCGAAATCGTGCTGCGCAACAACTATCAGCAGACCTTGTGCCTGACCATGTCGGAGAAGCGCGGCCAGGCCGAGTTCGGTTACAATGCCCGGTTGATGCGGGCGCTGGAAGCTGACAGCGTGCTGCATCGCCGCCTTGAGGCGCTGCCCGACGACACCGTCCTTTCCGAACGTGAAGCCCGCGGCAAGGGATTGGTGCGACCGGAACTGGCTGTGTTGATGGCCTATGCCAAGATCGATCTCTTCGATCATCTGATGCAAAGTGGCGTGACCGACGATCCCTATCTGGAATCGGAGTTGATCCGCTATTTCCCGCCGCAGATGCAAAAGAAATATGCCGCCGATATTTCGGCCCACAAGCTGCGTCATGAGATCATTGCCACGCGGCTATCCAATTCGATGATCAACCGCGGCGGCCCCAGCTTCGTCTCGCGTCTGACCGAAGAGAGCGGCCGCGATACCGCGGCGATCACTCGCGCCTTCGTCCTTGCCCGCGACGCCTTCGATTTCGTCGCCCTCAACGATATTGTCGATGCACAGGATACGGTTATTTCCGGGAAGTTGCAGACCGAGCTCTACCTTGATCTGCAAACGCTGCTGCGGCGCGCTACCGCGTGGTTCCTGCGTAACGAGCCGGCGACCGATAATCTGACCAAGCAGATCGCTCGCTATCGCAACGGCATCGCCGAATTGCGCGAAAACCTGGACAAGGCTCTGCCGCCGGTCGCCGCTGAGCGCATCGCCGAGCGCATTCGCGTTCTGACCGAAGCCGGCGTTGCGAAGTCTGGCGCTGAAAGGCTGGCGCAGTTGAGCCATGTGCAACGTGGCCCTGACATCATTTACGTCGCTACCCGCACCAGCCGGCCCATCGCCGCGGTGGCGCGGGCGTTCTATGAATCGACGAGCGATCTGGGTGTCGACCGGTTGGTCGTGCAGGCCAGCGCCATCGAGGGGGCGGATTTCTTTGAAAGGCTCGCTGTCAGCCGTGTCATCGATTCGGTATTCCAGACCCATCGCGCCATCGTCTCGGCGGTGTTTGTGGGCAGTGCCAAGGACAGGGTCAGCTGGCAAAGTTGGGCAGATCAGCGAGCGGCCGCGGTGGCGCGAATCCGAACTGGCATCGATGAATTTGCTGCCGATCGCTCGTCCGGCCTCGCCCGGCTGACAATCGCTGCCGGCCAACTTGCCGAACTGGCGGTTTAGGCGCGAACCACTATTCGATGACGACGGCGGTTCCGGCGGCCGTCACCATGAGCATAGAGCCGTTGTGGCCAACTGTCTCATAGTCGATGTCGACGCCGATCACCGCGTTGGCGCCAAGGCGGGAAGCCTTGTCGGTCATTTCCGCTATTGCCGTCTCACGGGCATCGCCGAGTACCTTTTCGTAGGCACCCGCCCTGCCACCGACGATATCGCGGATGGAAGCGAACAGATCGCGAAACAGGTTGGCGCCCAGAATGGCTTCACCGGCGACGATTCCCTTGTACGTAGTGACGCGATGACCTTCGATGACATTGGTCGTGGTGACGATCATGACGGCAACCTCCTTACGAAAGGATCGGTACGATATTAATGGCGAAAATGCCGCATGCCAGTGAAAACCATGGCGATGCCGGCCTCGTCGGCGGCACGGATCACGTCGTCGTCGCGTAGCGACCCGCCGGGCTGGATTACTGCCGTGGCGCCGGCTTCGACGGCCTTCAACAGCCCGTCGGCGAAGGGGAAAAAGGCATCGGACGCCACGACGGACCCCTGCGTCATGGGCGCGGGTGAGCCGGCTGCAGCGGCTGCATCGACAGATTTCTGCGCCGCGATGCGGCTGGAATCGACCCGCGACATCTGACCCGCGCCGATCCCGACGGTGGCGCCGTCACGGGCATAGACGATGGCGTTTGATTTCACGTGCTTGGCGACACGGAAGGCGAATCTCAGATCGGCGAACTCGGCCTGGCTCGGCGCGCGCTTGGTTGCCACCTTCAGGTCCAGATCATCGACGGCACCGGCATCGCGCGACTGCACCAGAAGTCCACCGCTCACCGACTTCACCTGCACCCCTGGCCGACGCGCATCGGGCAGGCCGTCGGTCAGCAGCAGCCGCAGATTCTTTTTGGTGGCGATGATGGCCTTGGCCTCTTCGTCGGCACCGGGGGCGATGATGACCTCGGTGAAGATCTTGGCGATCTCGCGTGCCGATGAGGCATCGAGCGGCCGGTTGAGGGCGACGATGCCGCCGAAGGCGCTGACCGGATCGCAGGCAAGCGCCCGTCCATAAGCCTCAGTCAGGTTCGCCCCGATCGCCACGCCGCACGGATTGGCATGCTTGACGATCACGCAGGCCGGCGAGGCGGTTGGATCGAACTCGGCAACGCATTCAAACGCCGCATCGGTATCGTTGATGTTGTTGTAGGAGAGCTCCTTGCCCTGTACCTGACGCGCCGTGGCAACGCCTTCGATACCGCTACCGCTGGTATAAAACGCTGCCCACTGGTGCGGGTTTTCGCCGTAGCGCAGGGTCTGGGCGAGGCGTCCGCCGAAGGCACGGTAGCGTGGGGTCGTCTGGTCGGTTTGGGCCAGCAGCCACGTGCTGACCTCGGCGTCGTAGGCGGCGGTGCGGGCAAAAGCCTTTGCGGCAAGTCGCCGGCGGGTTTCAGGCGTGGTCGCACCACCACCCGATTGCATTTCGGCCAGCACCGGCCCGTAGTCCTCGGGATCGACGATCACCGTCACTGCGGCATGGTTCTTGGCGGCGGCCCGGGTCATGGCGGGGCCCCCGATATCGATGTTCTCGACAAGCATGTCGTAATTGCCACCTGCCGCCAGTGTAGCCTCGAAGGGGTAAAGGTTGACCACCAGCAGGTCGATATTGACGATGTCGTGCTGGCGTTGCGCCAGTTCGTGGCTGGGGTCACCACGAACCGCCAGCAGGCCGCCGTGCACCTTGGGATGCAGTGTCTTGACGCGGCCGTCCATGATTTCGGGAAAGCCGGTAAGATCAGACACATCGCGCACGGCGATGCCGGCAGCAGCGATTGCCCTTGCCGTGCCGCCGGTCGAGATGATCTCGACGCCGAGGGCGGCCAGATGACGGGCAAGGTCTTCAAGCCGCTGTTTGTCGGAAACCGATATCAGAGCGCGCCGAATTGGTGGAGACATGGACATGCGAGGCCTTGGAGCAGAAGTGCGGAATGGGCTCGCATAGCATGGGTTGGCCGGAGGCGGAACCGGCCAATCGTCTCAGTTCTTGCGGTATTGGATCACAACGGCAATTCGGGCTCGCTTGCCGGGCTTGGGCGGTTGGCGCCGGTGCGCTCCATGCGCTTAAACGCCCACAGGACCCGGTCCGGCCGCCCGACGGTGCCCTTGAGCACGATTTGCTGACCACGTCTTGGCTTTGCATGGCCGGGGAGGTAGACGCTGTCCTCCAGCACCATGACACCGCCACGCGCGGAAAAGCGCCAGCCCTGACGGTTGGGGAGCACCAGCATGACGCTCGATCTGTCCCGGGACAGACTGGCATTGAGCGAGGGATGCAGGTGGAAGCGGATGGCGAAGTCGACATTGGCCAGGTGGTCGAGGCTGTCCAGGTCGGCAAGGAATCGGTCCTCGCCCCGCAGATCGCGACCGTTGGCGGCGAGAAACAGGCGGCGTTCATGGGTCACGCCGAAGGCCTGCTCATAGCCATCATGGCGGGCGACCATCACCGAGCCCTCGGGGTTGGCGGCGATGTTTGCCTCGATGCCTCGGGGGCCGAGCACGACGGGTCCACCGAACATGCGACAGGCTAGGCGGCCGGCCAGGATACGGCCGGCAGGGGCACCGCCGAGGCAGACGGTCGAATGGGCAGCGGTATGGCGGGCGGCCATGTCCCAGTCGGAATCGGCCTCAGCAAGGGCGCCGCAGTTGACCACAATGCGGTGAGCGCCGTCGGAGAACTCAAAGGAAAGCGCCCCGAGGCCAGCTTGCGCATTGGTGCCGGGTGAGGGTGAGCGGCCGGCATCGGCGATCACCACGGCTTGGCCCGCCTGCAGTCGGCAATAGCCCGAATGCACCGCATGGGTCAGCGGCTTGCCTTGAACGTTGTCGGTTTCCAGAACGGCGCGCGCCCAGCCGGCCATGCCGTCCCTGAGGCCGTTGAAGGCGGCAAGCCCGCCATCGCCATGGGAGAAGAAACGCAAGGCCGGCAGCATGCGCTCGATGGCGGCGTTGAAGCGGGCGGGAATCTCCAACCGGGCCGCCTCGAGTGCCATGCGCAACGGAACCAGTTCGACCATCAGTGCCACGATGTCGGCGGGATTGCGCGAACGGTGTCCGCCGTCTGACAGGACTTGCAGTTCGAGCTCAGCTTCCAGCGCCTGAAAGGCCACCGGCATCAGCGCTTCCGTGCCCTGAAGTCCGATGCTGGCGCGGGCAAGGGCAATGGCCGCAAGCAGGCGTTGGCATGGATCGGTCTCGGCCCGCAAGCCATGCAGCAAACGGCGTGTCTGGTGGGTGAGGCTCTTGAACAGCAGCGTCTCGAAGCTTTGGGAGGCACCGCGCATGTAGAACGGGGCATGACCGAGCCAGGCGATCAGGCGACGGGCGGTCACGTCGTTGCGCCGGGCTTGCGAGGGATGGCGGCCGGCGAGGGCGACCCAGTCCGCGATGAGGGCACGTGCGTTGACCCGGTTGAGCTCCCGACCCGATGCCGACAGATGCCTTAACCAGTCGAAGCCATGCAATTGCATGAGCCAGTCAACCGGTGCTGCGGTTTCGATGAAAGCGGCCCCACCTACGCCACGGGCGGTGTGGCCGGCGAAACTGAAAGTGCCACGATAGATGTCGCTGGCGCGTTCCGGCCGGCCGCGAATGAGCGGCGGCATCGGCCGGCCGATGCCGGTCGCCCTGATGGTGCTGAAAGCAGGCGCCATGCCGGCCAGCTTGCGGCGGACCACGTCGGCCATGCCGCCCATGACAAGGCGTGCAAGCTCAGCCCGGTTGCCGGGCACGGCTGGGTCGTGGACAGTAATCAGGGCGCTCAATGCCATGGTCGGTTTAGGAGTTTGGTGCCCCTTGGCACCGGGCAGGCATTGTAAGCTCGAAGCCCCTTAACGATCTGATAACGATACCGCGATACGCCGTAAGCGGGCGATGAAAAATCCATCGAGGCTGCCACCGCCGTCAATGATTTGCCCGGGCAGGGTGCGTACGTCGCCGTTTCGATCGATGGCAGCTGCGAGACCGCCGATTTCAGCGGCGGTCACCGGAACGCGTTGGAATTGGCTGTTTTCCGCTAGAAATCGCAACACCTGTGCCTCGCCCTCTTCCGGTTCGAGCGAGCAGGTGCAGTAAACGAATAGACCGCCGGGCCGCACCAGTCCGGCCGCATGGTCAAGGGCGCGGGCCTGAAGCCGGGCGAGGGCTGCGATGTCGGCCGCCTTGCGATGGTAAAGCACGTCAGGGTTGCGCCGCGCCGTGCCGGTTGCCGAACAGGGCGCATCGAGCAGCACCGCGTCGAAGGCTTCCGGCGCTGCAAAGTGCAAGGCGTCAGTCACCGCGAGTTCGGCGTCGAGGTGCAGCCGCTCCAGGTTGTGGCGGACCTTCAACATGCGCGGCGCGGATATGTCGACGGCCGTCACTTGAGCGCCAGTTGCGGCAAGTTGCGCCGTCTTGCCGCCCGGTGCCGCGAAAAGGTCGAGGACCCTCTTGATCTTGAGATCGCCCAGCAATGCAACCGGGAGAGCCGCTGCGGCGTCTTGCACCCACCATTGACCTTCCCCGAAACCGGGAAGCGCGTCGATGGCACCGCGTGGTGCGTCGATCCTCAGGCTGCCGGTTGAAAGCACGCGCGCGCCCAGCCGTTCGGCCCAGACGGCGGCATCGTCCTTGACAGAGAGGTCGAGTGGCGGCTCGTTGAGCAATTCCGATGCGATGGCTGCAAAGGCCTCATTGCCCCAATTGGCCCGCCAGCGGGTGGAAAACGGGGCTGGAATGTTGATGGTGGATGCGGCGTTCCCATCCAGTGGTGTGCTGTCGGTCCGCCGCAGGACTGCGTTGACGAGGCCGGCCTGGTGTTGCGCCTTGCGATCCGCCTTGGCCTGGCGCACCGCAAGATCAATAGCCGCGTGAGCAGGTACCCGCATGTAGAGCAACTGGGCGGCGGCGGTAGCCAGGATGGCCCGCGTCAGCCCCGACTTGGCCGGCAGCGGCTTGTTCAGGTGTTGCTTGAGGGTGTGCTCGATTTCGCCCAGATGCCGCAGCGTTGCGGCGACAATGGCGCGGACAAGGGCCAGATCGGCGCCGGCAATGCCGCTGGCGGCGGTTTCTAGCGTCTCCTCCAGTTTTGCCCCATCCTCAATGACGGCACGAAACGCGGCGGTCGCGGCAACGCGTGCCGGCAATCCGGGCAAGGCCTGGCCGGAGGTCTTCTGCCTGTCGGGTCTTTCTGATCTCACCCCCATGGCCCGCGCTGGCGCCGCCGTCCGGCCATGGACCATGGCCCGGGTCGGGCCTCACCATCGGGGGCGGGGGCCTCATGACGCATGGGTATGGGTGCTGCCCTGTCCGTCGTTTTGCTGCTGCCCCACTCGGCTGCCAGTTGTTCGAGCGCCGCAATGCGGTTCTCGGTGGCCGGATGGGTGGTGAACAGGTTGTCCATGCGCGCACCCGACAGGGGATTCATAATGAACATGTGGGCAGTCGCCGGATGGGCTTCTGCCTGCAGGTTTTCGGTACCATGGGCAGCCGCGTCGATCTTGGCGAGAGCCGAAGCCAGCCACAGCGGATGGCCACAAATTTCAGCGCCACCCCGATCGGCGGCATATTCGCGGGTGCGGCTTATCGCCATCTGCACCAGCATCGCGGCCAGCGGTGCGAGAATCATCATGGCGATGCTGCCGACAATCCCGAGGGGATTGTCACGACTGCGCCCGCCGAAAAACATGGCGAAATTGGCCAACATCGAAATGGCGCCCGCCAGGGTCGCCGTCATGGTCATGGTGAGCGTGTCGCGATTGCGGATATGGGTCAATTCATGGGAGATCACGCCGGCAAGTTCTTCGTGCGACAGACGCCGGATCAGTCCGGTCGTTGCGGCGACGGCGGCATTTTCGGGATTTCTGCCGGTGGCAAAGGCATTGGGCTGGTCCTCGTGCATGAGGAACAGCTTGGGCATGGGCAGTCCCGCCCGCTGCGCCAGACCTTCCACCAGATGATAATATTCCGGCGCGGTGGCCGCATCGACCTGTTGGGCGCCATACATCGACAGCACCATGCGGTCGGAATTCCACCAGGAAAAGACGTTCATGGCGATGGAAAAGGCAAGTGCAATGAGCATGCCCGCCTGACCGCCGATAAGGTAGCCGACGGCGAGGAACAGCCCAGTCAGTCCCGCCAGTAACAGGCCGGTACGCATGAAATTCATGGCTTCGCAGCCTCCTAAGCTGCCCGCGACCGCTTGATTGCTGCTCGCTCTGCCCCCTATATGAGGGGGTTCGAAGATGACTTCAACAAGACCTTGGAGATCATGGAACCCGACGAGAAGGCCAGGACCCGAGCCGACAACCTGAAAGCGGCAGCTCGCCGCGCACTCGCTGAAGCGGCTGCCCGCCGGCAAGCATCGGGCGAGGTGGCAAAACCGCGCGAAATCGGCGGTCCCGCCGGACCCGAGCCCACCCGCTATGGCGACTGGGAGCGCAAGGGCATCGCCAGCGACTTCTGAAAACGCAAGACAAGGAATGGCTCCGAGTATGACCAATGGCATGACCGCAACGACCGCCCTCGACATCGAGCCGGAAGTCCCGCTCACGGAGCGGCAGGAGAAATACTTCGGCGTGTGTGAGGAAAAACTCGGCTTCGTGCCGAATGTCCTCAAGGCCTACGCATTCAATCCGGTGAAGCTGCAAGCCTTCATGGATATGTACAATGACCTGATGTTGGGGGACTCAGGGCTGACTAAGCTGGAACGCGAGATGATCGCGGTCGCAGTTTCCAGCTCCAATCACTGCTATTATTGCCTGACCGCCCACGGCGCCGCGGTGCGCAAATTGTCCGGTTGCCCGGAACTGGGCGAGCAGATGGTCATGAACTACCGGGCCGCACCGCTCGATCGGCGCCAAAAGGCGATGTTCGATTTCGCCCACAAGCTCACCGTCGACCCCGCCAGCGTCGTGGAGGCCGACCGCGCCGCCCTCCGGGAATGCGGATTTTCCGATCGCGATATCTGGGACATCGCTTCCGTTGCCTCGTTCTTCAACATGTCGAACCGTATGGCCGCGGCTGTCGACATGCGACCCAACGACGACTATCACGCCATGGCCCGCTGACGGCAAAGAGCACCCGATATGACTGTCACGATTGCCAGTCGCCGCGATATCACTCTCGAGGCGGTGCTGAGGGTCGCGTGGAAGGGCGAGGGGGTGACCCTGGCGCCTTCGTCGATCGAGGCGATGCAGGCGGCGCGGGCGCGGTTCATGCGGCTGATCGACGATCCCGACATTGTTATATACGGCGTGACCTCCGGTTATGGCCAGTATGCCAAAGTCCGCCTCAAGCCCGACGAACGCATGGCGCATGCCCGCCGGCCTCCGGTGGCGGCCGCGGCCTCCTGGGGCGATCCCCTGCCGGAACGGGTGACGCGGACCATCGTGCTAGCAAGGCTTGCCAATTTCGTGGGGGGCCACGCCGGGATTTCGCCGCATGTTGCTGAGGCTGTTGCTGCCATGCTCGATGGGCAGGCGTTGCCGCAAGTGCCGGCACGCGGTCAGGGCGGGGCGGGCGAGATCCTGTCGTTATCCCATCTCTTTGTCGATCTTGCCCGTTCGGTGGAGCTGGCGGAGAAAGACTCGCTTTGCCTCATCAACGGCTCGCCCGCAGCCAGCGCGCTGATTGCCGATGCCGCGCTGGCGGCTGCACGGCGGATCGACCTGACGGCGCAGGTCCTGGCTTATGCCGTGGAGGCTTTCAACGTACCGCTTACCCACTTTTCGCCCTGGCTCGATGACTTTTGGAACAATGCCGCCGATGCCTGGGCGCTGGCACGGTTGCGGCAATTACTTGGATCCCCAGAAGGGCCCCCACGCCGCCCCTACCAGGCCCCGGTCAGCTTTCGCGTCCTGCCGCGCATCCTCGGCCAGGCGCGCCGCGCCTCTAGGATGGCAGAGGAGGTGGCGGCCGAATCGCTGGCCGCGGTCAGTGACAATCCGGTGATCGTTCCTCCCGATGATGACCATCCGCTAGGTCAGGCCTTTTCGACCGGCGGTTATCACAACGCCCAGGCGCCGATGGCCATGGATGGTCTCACGGCGGCCTACGCTAACCTGTGCATCCTGGCCGAGCGCTATTCCGCCAAGCTCCTCGACCCTGCCCTTTCGCTTCTCGGCGAGATCAGCAGAGTGGACGGTCACGCCTACCTTGGGTGCCTGCCCATGGCGGTGACCGGCTATGAAGAGGAAATTCGCACGCTCACGCAGGCGACGCTGCTGCCGGGCAGCGAGTCCGGCGGTTTCGGCCAGAACGATCTGGCTTCACCGGTGTTTCTCGCTTGGTCGAAGCAGGAACGGGCAGGCGTTCTGCTGGAATCGGCGCTTGCCGCCTTGTGTCCCATAGCAGCAAGGGCGTTTGCCGTCAGCGGTCGGCCGGTGCCGGAAGGACTCAAGCCGCTGGCCCGCCTGATCGCCGAGACAGTTCCCGATTACGAGGACGCCTCGCTCGGGCAGCCGACCGGCGAACTGGCGCAGTTGCTGCGCGAGGCGATCTATTCCAGCGACTTGTCCGAGGGTAGCTTGGAGATATCGACCTCCGGGTTGGGCGTATAGCCCGGCCCCAGCACCAGCGGCTTGTCGGGCATCGTCCTCTGGTCGACGTCGGTGTAAAAGGACTTGTCATAACTGGCGAGGACCTTGGCGGCGCCGGGTTCGATGACGCGCAATTCGACCTTGTATTTGTGATCCTTGACGATGCCGTGCAGTGCTGGTGTCCTGAAGGTGTATTGCAACATGCCGGTCTTCGCCGGCTGGCGCGCGATGAAGGGCTGATCGGAGCCCGGCACTTCGAAACGCGCCTCGATCAAAGAGCCTTCGGGAATGCCCCTCCTGGGCTTGGCCACGAAGCCGTAAAAGGCCTCGCCGATGCGATAGTTGAAGATGAAGCCACCGCCTGCGAAGCTGAGATAGGGCCGGTCGTCCTTTTCATTGCAGCCTGCAAGGGCGAGCGCCAGGGTGAGGGTGAGCAGGAAAGACAAGGCACGCATGTTTCACCTCGCACGATCTGGCTGATCGACGCGCAATGGCCGGCCGACAAGGCCGTCGGGGCGCAGCATCAGCACCAGAATTATAACACCGAAGACCACGACATCGCGGTAATTGATGTCGAAGGCAGCCTGCCAGCCGGTCTCAAGAGCCGCCAACAGCACGGCGCCAGCGATGGCGCCGGATATGGTGCCGAAGCAGCCGATAATGCCTGCAAACAAGGCCTTGAGGGCCAGCATCAGCCCCATGGTAAAGTTCACCCCGCTGTAGCGGACAGTGAGTATACCGCCGGCGGCGGCCGCAAATCCGCCAGCCGATGCAAATGTGATGGCAATCACCCGGCCGACATTGATACCACTGAGAGCAGCCAGCCCGGCATCCTCGCTCACCGCCCGCCACCAGCGCCCGGCTGGGGTCAGGCGCATGAACCCGAGGAGCAAAAGGCACAGGAAAACGGCCAGTGCCACGGCCGTCAGCGACATGGCGCTGGCCCGCACCTCAAAGCCCGACAACTCGAAGGAAAGCCC
>Ga0315540_10000395_pt1 | contig 24678 bp, 26 predicted proteins | sample SalMarSW160110MG_FD_203677 | JGI IMG/M metagenome (GOLD analysis project Ga0315540, IMG submission 203677) | Salt marsh sediment microbial communities from the Plum Island Ecosystem LTER, Massachusetts, United States - Salt Marsh Sediment SW1601-10 ...
ACGAATCGAGCTGATGGCTACTCGGCGCCGTCACGCAGGGCCGCCTCGATCGACCGCTTGTAGCCCTCGGGCACAGGTAGTCCGGTGACGGCGTCGCCGTCGAACCAGCCGAGCCGCCTGTGCTCCCGGCTCAGTCGGGGAACGCGGGAGCGGTCGAGCTCGCCGCAGACGAAGACCGCGACCACCACGTCGACGCCGTGGGCGATGTGGAACTGCCACAGGTCCAGGAGGCGATCGGCGCGGACCTCGAGGTCGAGCTCCTCGTGAACCTCCCGCTCCACGCATCGCGCCGGATCCTCGCCGACCTCGAGCTTGCCGCCGGGCAACTCCCACTCGTCCCGCTCGTTGTTCAGCAGGATCACGCGGCCGGCTCGGACGATGACGGCCTTGACCGACACCGGGAAGCAGGCGGAGGCGTCGCCGCTCGTTGCCTGCGCCGGACCGTCCATCCGCTGTCAAGGCTCGACGATCCACCACGCCTTGTCAAGCCGGCTCCTGCTGCCTGTCGGCGGCGGGCCGTCGCCGACGGGTCGCCGACGGGTCGCCGCCGGGACGTCGCCCCTGGCACGTCGCCCCTGGCACGTCGCCCCCTGCCCGCGGGTGGCCCTTGACGGCGGTCGCACCGGCGGCTAGGCTAGGGCGACAGGACTTGACCGTTTGGTCAAACCATATAGTCAGACCGTCTGGTCAACCCATCGAGAGGACGCAGCATGACCGACAACGCGGAGATGCCGAGAGAGGAGCAGATCCTCGAAGCGGCCGAGGCGGTGTTCACGGAGCGCGGCTACGGGGGTGCCCGCATGCAGCTGATCGCCGACCGCGCCGGCGTCAGCAAGGCGTCGCTGCACTACTACTTCAGGTCCAAGGACGCCCTCTACCGCCGCGTCCTCGCCAGGGCAACCGCCGAGCTCGTGGGGCAGGTCGACGCCGCGCTGTCCACCTCGGCCTCCTTCGAGGAGACGCTCCGCCGCTTCATCTCGGTGTTCATGGACTACGTCGCGGCCAACCCGCACGTGGCCATGTTCGTCATGCAGGAGATCAGCCATGGCGGCAGCGTCGGCGCCGAAGCGCTGACGGCGACCCTGACCGGGCCGGAGGTGTCGTTCCCTCAGCGGATGGGCGCGCTCCTCCGGAGCGAGCACCAGGCCGGGCGGATCGTGGCGACCGACCCACTCCAGTTCCTGGTGACGCTGGTTGCGAGCTGCCTGTACTTCTTCCTCGCCGAGCCGATCGTCCGGGGTATCGCCGGGAGCGTTCGCCCGGACGACGGCTTCGACAGGGCGCGCTTCGTGGAGGAGCGCAAGCGCGCCGTCTTCGACGTGCTCTACCTCGGCCTCAAGGCCAGGAAGGGCGTCGACGGTGCCTGAGCCCGTCGACCCCAGGAGGGGACCATGACACAAGTCTTCAGCTACCTAAGCCGGCCCCGGGTGTGGCTGGCGATCGCCCTGCCCATCGTGGTGCAGCTCGCGTTCTTCCTGATCATGCTGCCCGCCGTCCAGGGCTCGGAGGGGCGCGTCCACAGGCTGCACATCGCCATCGTCAGCGCCGACCCGGGGATGGGACGGCAGATAGCCGACCAGGTCGCTGCCAAGCTGCCCTTCACCGTCGACCGGCCCGCATCCCTGGCCGAGGCCGAGGCGACCCTTTCAGGCGGCAGCGCGCAGATGGTGGTGGCCTTCCCGGCGGACTTCACGTCGTCCCTCCAGGCGGGCCACGCCAGCGTGCGCTACGAGATCGACCCGGCGGCTGCGTTGATGACCAAGCAGCTGATGACGCAGGTCGCCCAGTCGATGACCGAGCAGCTCAATACCGTGGCCTTCGCCAACGCGCAGCACGCGATCGCACAGGGAGCCTCGGCCGGCCTGCGCAACACCCCGCTCCCCGCCCAGGCTGCCCAGCAGATCGCTACCAACCTGGAAGGAGCCATCCAGTCGCTCCCCCGCTCCCCCGTCACGGCAGATCTGGGAGCCGCCGCCGCGACCGTGAACCCGCTCCAGGCGATCGTGCCGCTGTTCGTCATCCTCCTCGGCTTCGGCGGCGCGGTGGGCGCCGTGGCGCTGCTGTGGCTCACCCCTGCCACGGAGGGCCGCTGGGCGGTCTTCGTGGGGCTGCAGCTCACCATGGTGATCGTCGCGGCGGTTCTGCCGGTGGTGACCCTCGGCCTGCTCGCGCTCTTCGGGCAGACCCTGCCCCTGGGCGCGGTGGCGTCGTGGTGGGCGCTCGCCGTCGCCTACTGGGCGATGCTGCTGTTCGTGGCGGCGCTGGTGCGTCTGCTGGGCAGGTTGGGCATCGTGCTGGCGGCCGTCGCACTGCCCTTCCAGATCATCGTGGCGGGCGTGATCATGCCGCAGGCGCTGCTTCCGGGCTTCTACGACTGGCTGGCGCGCTTCACGCCCGGCCCGTACGGCGCGCGAACGCTGCTGCACGTCCTGGCAGGAGAGCACGTCCCCGCGTCGACCACCGGCAGCCTCTGGCTCGTCCTGGTGGTGAGCCTGCTCGTCACGCTCGCCGCGACCTGGCTGCCCCGCCGTACGCGCAGCGCGGCCGGCTAGCCGAGCGGCCCGCGCCACATCAGCCAGAGGCGGCCCCGGGCGGCGGGGACGCGGCGGATCCGCCGCCGACCCAGCGGCGCGCCTTCGGCGTCGCGCGCGCAACCAGCTCGTAGCAAGCCAGCAGCGCCAGCGCGAGCGTGACGAAGGCCAGGCCCACCGCCTCCAGCCCGGCCGCTCGCGCGAGGACGCCGACGACGCCCGTGATGATGGCGCCGCCCAGGCCGCCGGCCGCGACCTGGAAGCCGATGGCGCTGTCGGCGTGCGCCGCGCCCACCCTCGGCGGCGTGAGGCTGACGAGCGAGGCGAAGATCGGCGCCTGGGCCAGCCCCACGACCAGCAGGCCGGCGAAGGAGAGCGCGCGGCTCGGATCCAGCCAGAACAGCAGGGCGCCGCCGATCACCGCGAGCAGGCACAGCCGCAGGGCCGCCACCAGCGCCACGCGGTCCGCGACGATGCCGAAGAGCACGCGCCCGACCATGAGGCTGCCCCAGTACAAGCCCACGACGAGGCCCGCCGTCGCCTCGGGCACGCCTCGCCCGAGCGTGAGCAGGGAGTAGCTCCACGCCCCCAGCCCGGACTCCATCCCCACGTAGAGGAAGAAGACCGCCATGCCCAGCCACACGACCGGGCGCACCAGGGTGAGGCGTGCGCGCGCGGCGAGCGTCGGCGCGACCCCCTCGGAATCGAGCGCCGGCACCTCGCCCCAGCGCCCGCGCGTCGCGAACAGCGCCACGGCCAGCAGTGCCTGCGCCGCTCCCACCACGCCGTAGCTCCAGCGCCAGGCGAGCCCCGCCTGTAGCACCGCGGTGGCGATCATCGGTCCGAGGGTGGTGCCGAGCCCGAAGAACGCATGCAGCCAGTTGAGGATGCGTGGCGTGAAGTGGGTAGAGCCGTAGGCGTTCAGGCCCGCATCCACCGCTCCTCCGCCCAGGCCGGCGAGGAACGAGAGCACGACCATGAGCCACCACAGGGGCGCCAGCGCGTAGCCGAGCAGGCCGACCGCGGCAGCCGTCGTCGACAGCGACAGCACTGTGCCGAGGGGCACGGCGCGGAGGATCCAGCCGCTCAGGAAGCTGGAGGCGAGGTAGCCCGCGGTGGTGAAGCCGACGAGCACCCCGAGCGCGTCGATGGGAACGCCGAAGCCGGCGCGGATCGACGGCCACGCCACGCCGCGCAGGCCCTCCGGCAGGCCGAGGCCGACGAAGGCCAGGAAGGCGAGAGCCGTGAGCAGGGTGCGGGTGGAGAAGCGCGGCATGGGTCGGAGGGCCTCGGGCAACCCACTCACTCTACGCGGCGGCGTGCCCGCTGGAGTGGTGTGCAAGGTGCGGCTGGGCTGCGGCGTGGCGCACCGCCAGCGAGACGGCCGCTGTGTTACCGCATCGGTGGGCACGCCGGCGAGCCGGCAGGCAGCTAGCTACCCTCGCCCCCAGCCGCATGCGTGAATGCGAACACACCCGCGCAGAACGACGTCGGCCTGAAGTCGACGTGCCACCCGTCGGCGCGGAGCCGGGGAACGATGTCGTCGACGATCCAGTAGTCCTCGTCGTCCCACACGTCGCGCCACCTGGCGCGCTGGCGCTCGCGCTCGGTAACCGAGGCGAAGGCGATGTCGCCGATCACCACCGCACCGCTGGGCGCAAGCCGTGACGTGCGCAGGGCGCGCAGCAGCGCCAGCTTGCGCTCGTCGGGGAACTCGTGGAAGGCGTACGTCGACACGATCCTGTCGAACCGCTGGCCATCCAGCTCCCGCGGCCAGGCGCCCAGCACGTCCACCCGTAGCAGCCGCGCGTCCGGCGCCCTCTGGCGCGCTCTGGTCAGCATGGCGGCCGAGAAGTCCACCCCGACCAGCTCGCGTCCCGGCCGCGCCAGCCGCGCGGTCAAGGTGCCGGTGCCGACGCCGATCTCCAGGATGCGGGCAGGGGACGGGACGTCTGCCAGCCTCTCCACCTCGGCCAGGGTGCGGTCGTAGCCCTCGAACGGGAACCCGGCGTTGGCCGAGACCTCCTCGTCGTAGCTGGGCGCCCAGGCGTCGAACATGCGCTCGCGATCTTCCACCTCGACAGCATAGTGGTCGACGGCACGCCCGTCAGCCGGGCGGCCGCCATCGACTACCATGGCGGGAACCGCACGCCCGAGCCCGCCTGCGCCAGCGGCAGGGCTGGTAGGGGCGCGGCGGGACGTCGCCGTGACCGATCGATCGGAGGGCCCATGAGCAGCCAACGAGAGAAGGCCGAGGCGTTCCGCGCGCTTCACGCCGGCGAGCCGTTCGTGATCCCCAACCCCTGGGACGCCGGCTCCGCGCGCGTGCTGGAGGCGCTCGGGTTCCGCGCACTGGCCACTACCAGCTCCGGCTTCGCCTTCAGCCTCGGGCGCCTCGACGGTTCCGCCACCCTGGACGAGGTGGCGGCCCACGTGGAGCTCCTGTCTCGCGCTACCGACCTGCCGGTCAGCGCGGACCTGGAGAACGGCTACGGGGCCGACCCCGCGCAGGCCGCGGCGGCCGTCGTCCGCATCGCCGCGAGCGGCGCCGTGGGAGGCTCGATCGAGGACTGGGACGGCGCCACGCGCAGCCTCTACGCCCGCGATCGGGCAGCCGAACGCGTCGCCGCGGCGGTGGAGGCGGCTCGCGCGCTGCCGTTCCCGTTCACCCTGACCGCCCGGGCCGAGAACCACCTGCACGGCAACCCCGACCTCGACGACACCATCGCCCGCCTGCAGGCCTTCGAGGCTGCCGGCGCCGACGTGCTCTACGCTCCGGGGTTGGCCGACATCGAGCAGATCCGCGAGCTCTGCGCCGCCGTGTCGCGGCCCGTGAACGTGCTGGCGCGGCCCGCGCTGTCGTTCGCGGATCTCGTCACCGCGGGCGCGCAGCGCGTAAGCGTCGGCGGCGCGCTCACCTGGGTGGCAGCCTGGGCGATGGCCGAGGCGGCGACGGCGATCCGCGACCGCGGCGACTTCTCCGCGCTCGCCGCGCGGCTGCCGCTGGCCGAGTGGTTCGGGCGAGCCTGACGAAGCGATAGGCTCTCCGACCGGGGCGGCAGCTACAGCAGCGTGAGCTTCGCCGCCAGTGCGGTGATGGACAGCACCACCGTGTACGGCAGCGCCATCCACACCATGCGGCCGTAGCCGAGCCGGATGAGCGGAGCCAGCCCCGAGGTGAGCAGGAACAGGAAAGCCACCTGACCGTTGGGGGTGGCGACGCTGGGAATGTTGGTGGAGGTGTTGATCGTCACCGCCAGGTTGTTGAACTGCGCGGTCGAGATGAGGCCGGACTCGAGCGCGGACTTGATGCCGCTGACGTAGACGGTGGCCACGAAGACGTTGTCGCTGATCATCGAGAGCACGCCGCTGGCGCCGAACATCACCGCCAGCTGAGCGCGGCCGGTGAACGACAGCACCAGATCGAGCACGGGCGCGAACAGGTGCTGCTCGTGGATGACCGCTACCACCGCGAAGAACACCACCAGCAGCGCCGTGAACGGCAGCGCCTCGTGGAAGGCGTGGCCCAAACGGCTCTCCTCGGTGATGCCGGTGAACGCCGTCGCCACGATGATCACCGCCAGGCCGATCAGGCCCACCTCGGCGACATGGAACGCCAGCCCGGCGATGAGGAGCACCGCGACCACGGCCTGCACCACGATGCGCAGCACGCCGGCGCCGTCGCGCCGGGTGGACTCGCGCCGCTCGAAGTCCTCGAGTATCTCCCGCACCGAGCCCGGCAGCTCCTGCCCGTAGCCGAACCGGCCCGCGCGCTCGAGCACCACGCAAGCGAGCAGGCCCACCACCACCACGGGGATCGATACCGGCGCCACCTCCGTGAAGAACTGCCCGAAGCTCCAGCCGGCCATGCGTGCGATCAGCAGGTTCTGCGGCTCCCCCACCATGGTGGTCACTCCGCCCAGAGCGGTGCCGACCACCGAGTGCATCATCAGGCTGCGGAGGAACGCCCGGAAGCGAGCCAGGTCGCCCTCGCGGAAGTCGTGCACCAGAGTGTCGTCACGGTGATCGTGCTCGTCGTCGAAGCCCTTGCCCGACGCCACCTTGTGGTACACGCCGTAGAAGCCCAGCGCCACGGTGATGATGACCGCCGCCACTGTCAGGGCGTCCAGGAACGCCGACAGGAAGGCCGCGGCGAACATGAACGCCAGCGACAGCAGCACCTTCGAGCGGATCCCGATCAGCAACCTGGTGAACACGAACAGGAGCATGTCGCGCAGGAAGGTGATGCCCGCCACCATGAAGACCAGCAGCAGGATCACCGGGAAGTTGGTGAGCGCCTCCTGGTAGACCGCATCGGGGCTCGCCATGCCGATGGCGATCGCCTCGATGGCGAGCAGGCCGCCGGGCTGCAGCGGGTAGCACCGCAGCGCCATGACCAGCGTGAAGATGAACTCCACCAGCACCGCCCAGCCGGCCACGAAGCCGGCGTGCGGCCCTCCGAGGAAGAAGATGAGCGGGTCGACGATCAGGAACGCCACGATGGTGAGCTTGTACCAGCGAGGCGAGCGGCCCAGGAAGCCCTGGCCGAGCGCGCGAGCGAGTCTTGAACCCATCAGTCGAGGCACCTCTTCGGGCGAGTGGGCGGGGTGGGGTGGGACGCCGGGGCCGCCTCTGTCTTCGGCCGCGACCGGCGCTCGCTAGCGTGGCGGCCGTGCGCTCCCGCGCGCCGGCCTCTCACCACGATAGCGGGCCGCGCCGCCCTCGCGCTAGCGGCGCGCACCCAGGCCCCGGCGCCGCGCGAACGGCGGCCGGCCCGGTCGGGTGCGGCCCGGCCCCGCCGCGCATGTGAACGCCACCACTGTGCCCCGGGCCCCGCACGGCGTGTGATCGTGAGAACGCCGCGAAGGAGGGACCATGGAGGAGTTCAACCCGTTCAGGTTCGATGGTCGCATCGGCCGGCTGCAGTACTTCGGCTACGGCATCATCTGGGCCCTGGTGATCTTCCTGGTGACCGTGCTGGCCGGGGGCTCGCGCGGCGCGCTCGGCCTCTACATCGTGCTGATGCTGGTGTTCTTCGTCGGCACCGTCTCCTACGGCGTCCGGCGCCTGCACGACCTGGGCCGCACCGGCTGGTGGTACCTGCTGGCGTTCGTGCCGTACGCCAACGTGGTGCTGGGCGTGGTGCTGCTGCTGGTGCCGGGAAGCCAGGGGCCGAACGCCTACGGCGCGCGTGTGAGGTGAGCGCTGGCGCGGCCGGTCGCGCCCGCGTCATCCTTGGTGGCCGCCGGCTCGGGAATCGGCACGCGCAGCTCGAGCTCGAACCCGCCCCCGGGCCCGCGCCCGTGGCGCAGGCTGCCCCCCGCCTCGGCGGCCCGCTCGGCCAGGCCCGCCAGCCCGCTACCCCCCGCGTCGCGGCTCGCCGCACCGGCGGCCGCGCCGGCACCGTCGTCGACCACCCGCAGACGGAAGGACCCGCGCGCGCGGTCCGTGGCGATCTCGCAGCGCTTCGCCCCGGCGTGCCGGACGACGTTGGTAACGGCCTCCCGCACGGCCCAGGCGAACAGCTCGTCGACGGCGGGCGGTAGCGGCTCGGCCGAGGCTCGCACCACCGCCTCCACGCCGGCCGCCGCCAGCGTGGAGCGGGCCCCGTCGAGCTCGACCTCGAGCCCCTGGCGGCGGTATCCGGTGACCGCCTCGCGCACCTCCGCCAGGGCCTTGCGGGCCACGCTCTCCACGTCGGCGATCTCGCGCGCGGCGCCCCTGGGGTCGGATTCCGAGAGGCGCTGGGCGAGCTCGCTCTTGAGCGCCACCAGCGACAGTGTGTGACCGAGCAGGTCGTGGAGGTCGCGCGCGATGCGCAGCCGCTCCTCGGCCACCGCCAGGCGCGCCACCTCGTCCTGGGCCCGGCGGAGCTGGCCCACCAGCCGCCGGTTGTGGATGAAGCCGAGCATGAGGCCGCCCACGCCGGCGGCCGCGATGGCGTTGAGGAAGGCGTCGGGCGTCGCCGCCCCGAGCAGCAGCACCTGAGCGAAGATGAACAGCGCCACCCAGCCGATCCCGAACACGGCCTGCCGCCTGGGCAGCACCACCGCGAGGATGATAGCCACGTAGAACGACAACGCCACCCAGGCCTCGCCGTAGACGAACGGCATCGCCACGGCCAGCGGCGCCATCACGCTCACGCCCGCGACCGCCAGCAGCCGCCGGCGCCGAACGAGGAACATGCCAGCCACGAAGCAGGCGAAGTAGGCCGCCACGAACACCAGCAGCGCGGCCAGGGCCAGCGCCATGGCCGCGCCCCGCAGGTTGGTGACGACATCGATCAGCGGGTAGCTGAGGTAGAAGAGCCCGATCGCGGCGCCCCACAGGCGGCCGCGGGGCACCTGCGAGAGAGTGCTGGGCTGGGGGCCGCGAGGGCGGGTCATGCCCTCACGGTAGCTCGCCGGTACGCCAGCGCCCCGGAGGCGCAGAGCAGCAACGTCCAGGCCGCCAGCATGGCGACGGCGCCGAGCCCCGGCAGATGCCCGCCGGCGACCGCCCTGCCGATCTCCGTGTACTGCGTGGAGGGCAGCAACCGGGCCACGTTCGCCAGCGACCTGGGGAAGACCTCGAGCGGGATGAAGATGCCGCCGAAGATGGCCAGGAAGAACATGCTGCCGGTGACCATCGGCTGCGCGGTGTCGACGCTGGCGGCGGAGCCGATGAGCACGCCCAGCGCGGCGAAGGGGAGCGAGGCGAGCCAGCTGACGGCCACCAGCGCCGCCCATTGCCAGCCGGGCAGGGCGACGCCCTGCGTGAGGCCGGCCACCAGGTAGACGAGGATCACGGCGGGCAGCGTCAGGGTCATGGCGGCCAGCGTCTTGGCGCCGACGACCGACCACGCGGAGAGCGGGGTGACATCGAGCTGTCGGAGCCAGCCGTTGTCGCGCTCCTGAGCCAGCCGGGCGCCGGTGGCGCTGAGCGCCGCCACGATGGCGCCGTAGGCGGCCATGCTGATCATCAGGTAGCCGGCGACGCTGATGCCTCCCAGGCCGGTGTCGCTCTTGAAGATGCCGGCGTCGACGAGGAAGAGCACGACCGGGATGACGAGCGTGAAGATGGCGAAGCGGGGCTCCCGCAGCATGCGGCGGATCTCGAGGGTGGCGTAGCGGAGCATGGGTGGGTCCTTTCGGAAGCGCGCTCGGGGCGCCGGATCAGGCGGCCTGGCGTGTGAGGTCGAGGAAGGCCTCTTCGAGGTTGGCGCCCGCGACGGAGAGGTCGCGCACGCGCAGGTCGGTGGCGTAGAGGGCATGGAGCGTTTCGTCCTGGTCGCTGGTCTGCAGCGTGGCCACGTCGCCACGGACCTCCAGCGCGGTCACGCCCGGCAGCGTCTTCAAGCCGGCCGTGGGCTGCCCGCCCAACGTGAAGCGGATGGTGCGGCCGCCGGTGGTGGCCTTGATCTGCGCCGCGGTGCCGTCGGCGATGACGCGGCCGTGATCGATGACCACGATGCGGTCGGCGTTGGCATCCGCCTCTTCCAGGTAGTGGGTGGCGAACAGGATGGTGCGGCCCTGGGCGGCGTAGCCGCGCATGCTGGCCCAGAAGCTGCGGCGCGCGGCGACGTCCATGGCGGCGGTGGGCTCGTCGAGCAGCAGCAGCCGCGGCTTGCCGGCGATGGCCAGCGCGAAGCGCACCCGCTGCGCCTGGCCGCCGGAGAGCTTGTCGGTGCGCCGCTCGGCGACGTCGGTGAGGTCGGCGAGCTCGAGCACCTCGGCGAGCGTCAGCGGGTCCGGGTAGAGCCGGCGCACGAAGTCGACCAGCTCGCGGACGGTGAGACCGGGGACGAGCTCGCCTTCCTGCAACATGGCCCCGACGGTGCCGGCCTTGACCGCGTCCTGGGGGGAGCGGCCGAGCACGTCGACGCTGCCGGCGTCAGGCCGCGCGAGTCCCAGCAGCAGGGACAGGCTGGTGCTCTTGCCGGCGCCGTTGGGGCCCAGCAGGGCGACGCTCTTGCCGAGCGGCAGGCTCAGCTCGAGCCCGTCGACGGCCAGCACAGGACCGTACCGTTTGGTGACCGTGTGGAAATCGATAGCGTTCATGGCGCCACTTTGGCGCGCCGGCACGCGGCGGTCCTAGTGGGTTCTGTCATGAGCCGCACGTGACAGTTGTCACGCGGCGTGTGGGAACGCCGGTCGCTGGCCGCAGGAACCGCCTGCGGGACGGGGTCCCTGCGCGCTGCGCGACGGCCTGCGCGAGGCGCGCGGCCGTCGGCGCTTCCCCTACGCACCGGTCCGGAAAACCCCCAACGCCGGTTCATGGCCCGCTGGTCACACTGGATGGCGCCGGCACCGTCCTCGCGTGCGCCGCACGCCGGCACCGGCGCGACCCCGACGCGTCGGCAGCGGAAGCCGACGCCAGCCACCGTCCTCGGGAGGACAGTCATGAACCACCAGCAAGCCGACGGCCTCGCTCGACGCCATGCCGACGCCCTGGCCGCGTTCTTCCGGCGGGCCTCCGTCGCCCTGCTGGCCGCGCTCCTCGTGGGGCTCGCCATGGCCGCCAGCGACGTGCGCGACCTCGACCTGCAGGCGGTGACCAACGTCGACGCCCGTACCGTCAACGGCCGCATCGTGGTGACGGTCGGATCCGGCCGCCCGGGTGTGACCGTCGAGCACCGCGGCAACGTCGACTACGAGGTGAGCGTGCAAGGCGACACGCTGCGCCTCACAGGCCGCAACCGCTCCCTGCTGTGCATCGCCTGCGAGGTGAGCTTCGAGGTTCGCCTGGCGCACGCGGCCGCGCTGCAGCTGCGCACGACGAACGGCACCGTGAGCGTGACCGGCGAGGCGACGCGGGTGGACGCCGCCACCACCAACGGCGACGTCGTCACCATGGGGACCGCCGCCGGCCCGCTGCTCTTGGGCACCACCAACGGCCGCATCGCGGTTACGGCCGCCCGCGCCGAAGTGCGGGCGCGCAACACGAACGGCAGCATCGAGCTCACCGACGTGACGGTGCCCGCCGGCAGCGAGAGCCGAGCCCAGACCACCAACGGCTCCATCACGGTGCGCGGGCTCGCCACCGGCGCTGCGCTCGAGGTGACCGGACGCGTGACCAACGGGGGCATCAACGTGTCCCTCGACGGCTTCACCGTCACCTACCCCGGCAGCCGCAGCTTCCGCGCCACCACCGGCGGAGACGGACCGGCGAGCCTCGAGCTGGTGACCACCAACGGCAGCCTCACCGTGCTGCGCTGAGACGCACCTCGAGCAGCCGCCGGTACCCGGAGATCCAGGCGGACGCCTCCTCCAGCCGGCGGGGGCCGAGCGTGCAGCGTCGCACCCGCCCCACCTTCGCCGTCCGGACCAGGCCGGCGTCCTCCAACACGCGCACGTGCTTCCTCAGGCCGGTCAGGCTCATGCCGAACGCCTCCGCCAGATCCCCGATGGAGGCGTCCTCATGGCCCAGCCGTTCCAGGATGCCGCGCCTGGTGGCATCGGAGAGGGCGCCGAAGGCGGCATCGAGTCGCTGTGCATACTGAACCATACGGTTCACTATAACGCTGGCCGCGACCGCCGTCAAGACGGCCTCACGCGGCAGTTGCGGGTGCGCCGCCGCTACAGCGGTCTCAGCTGCTCCTCGATCAAGCGTGTCATGCCGCTCACCTCGTCGCCGGTGTGCTTGGTGGACGCACGCTCCACCAGCATCACCAGCCACTCCCGCTCGGCCACGGGGTCGTGCCGCACGCCTCTGGGCACCACGTAGGCCTCGCCCGGCCCTCTCAGCCGACCAGCCTGGCCTCGAGGGTGATCTCCACCCCGGCCAGCGCGTTGGAGACGGGGCAGCCCGACTTGGCTGCGTCGGCCTGCTCCGCGAACGCCTCCTGCGAGATCCCGGGGACGCTCGCCTCGCACACCAGCTGGCTCCTGGTGATGCGGAAGCCCGCGTCGGTCTGCTCGATGCTCACCTTGGCCTCGGTACGGATGCTGGTGGGCGTGAAGCCCGCTCGACCCAGGCCCCCCGACAACGCCATGCTGAAGCAGCCGGCGTGCGCGGCCGCGATGAGCTCCTCCGGGTTGGTACCGGTCCCCTCCTCGAAGCGGGAGGCGAAGCTGTAGCTGCCCTCGAAGGCGCCACCGCCCAGCCTCATGGTGCCGGTACCCTCCCTCAACGTCCCTTCCCAACGTGCGCTCGCTCGACGTGTCGGCATGGCTGCTCCCTTCCGTCCGGTCGGCGTGGACCGGCTCACGGTACGCGGACTGCGGCTGCCATTCTCCCTTGGCGTGCGCCCGCCGGCCGTCGCCCGCCTCACCGGTGCACGCTGGGCGGCGTGGCTATGCTTACCGGGAGGACGCCGGTCCGCCGGCCTCCCAGCTAGCCATGGTCCAGCCCTCCCACACGCAAGCCGACTCCATCGCCGAGCTTCCCCCGTCGAACCCGCGCCGACGCCGCGGGCAGCGCCTGGCCATCGGTCTCGCCCTCGTCCTGGCGGGGGGCGCCGCCGGCCTGGCCCCGGCATGGGCCCACGGCAACCTCGTCCGCGGTTCCGTGACGGTGGCGCCGGACCCGCCCCGGCCCGGCCAGGCGATGGTGATCACCGTCGATCTGGCGAAGACCAACGACAGCCCGGTGGAAGGGGCGACCCTGACCGCCGAGCTGACGACCGCGCAGAACTCCGCGCCCCCGGCCGGCGCCGTCGCCTCGGGTGGCTCGGCCGCCACCGCGCCCGCGACCTCCGCCGCGGGGACGGGCGGGGCCGCAGCGCCGCGAGGGCAGTCGTTCCCGTTGCAGGAGTACCGCGAGCCGTACGGCACCTATCGTGCGCAGCTCACCGCACCGCCGGCCGGACGCTACACCCTCACCGTCCACGACCGCACGCAACCGGGAGAAGACAGCGTTGCGCAGCTGCCGCTGCGCATCGGCGGCAACATGGCCAACGGCTCGCGGGGCTTCACCTTCGCAGGCGCCGCCGGCGGCTCGAACTCGCTCCGCTCGTGGCTGCTATGGCTGGTGGCGCTGCCACTGGTGGTGGGCGTGGTGGTGACCGTGCTGGTGCGCCGGTCCGCCGCCCTCGAGGCGGTGCCGGACCGTGCGACGGGCGACCTCGACGGCGCCGGTGAACGTGGCAGCGACCGTGGACGCGGCGAATGAACGGGCCTCACTAGGCGCCGCGGCGGAAGATCCCCGGCCTGGCGGGCCCTTCCACCTGGATGATGCCCAGCATGCCCTTGCGCGCCACCCGGCTCAGGGCGTGGTCGACCAGCTTGACGGGGCCGGGCACGGGCAGCTCGAGCTCGGTGACGGCGGTGCTGCCTGGCGCCACCTGCAGCGTCTGGAGGTAGCGCTCCGGGGTATTGACGAGCCCGCCCTCGCGCCAGGCCCTGCTCCAGACGTTACCGATGGGGTGGAAGCTGCTGGTGAGGTTGGGACCGCCGTTGACGAAGAAGACCCGCACGGTCTCGCCCACCTTGGCCGTCATGGGGCCGCGCACTCCCTCGGTGAGCGCGTACTTCTCGCCGTTGAGCAGCACGTAGGTGGGGTCCTCGGCGGCGAGTCTGGCGAAGTCGAAGGCGTGCTTGCCCGGGCTGCCGGCAGGAAGCTTGGTGTAGACCTCGTTCTGGCCGAGGTAGAACTCGCGGTCGACCGGCGGCAGACCCTCCGGCGGCTCGACCACGATCATCCCGAACATGCCGGCGCTGATGTGGAAGTCCAGCGCGCCGGCTACGGCGCAGTGGTAGATGAAGGCGCCCGGGTAGCGCGCCTGGAAGGTGATGGTCTTGCTCTCGCCCGGCCCCACCAGGGTGTCGGCGGCACCGCCGCCGGGGCCGTAGACGGCGTGCAGATCGATGTTGTGCGGCATGATGCCGGTGCCGTGCTTCAACGTCAGGCTGACGCTGTCACCCTGGCGGACCCGGATCATGGGACCGGGCACGCGCCCTCCGAAGGTCATGTAGTCGAACTGCACGCCCGGCTCGATCTCACCGGTGATCTCGTCGCTGGTGATGGTGATGTCGTGGTGCCTGGCGTTGGTGCGGCGGATGGGGGCGGGCAGGTCGGTGGGATCGGCTGCCAGCCGGACGCCGGCGGCCATGGCCGCCGCCTGTGTCGCCGTGGTAACGGGCGCGCCGGAAGCGGTCGAGCTACCGGCTGCTCCCTCCGCCCAGGCGGCGAACGGTGACCGCAGGGCCGTGGCGGCCACGCCAGCCGCCACGGCCACGCCGGACCGCCACAGCAGCTCCCTGCGGCTGAGGGCGCGCTGCCTTGGCGCGCGGTCGTTCGCGTCGGCTGCGGATGCGGGGCTGCGGGGGTCGTTCTGGCGGGTGGGCATCGTCGTCTCCTTCGCGCGGCGCCGGCTTCCCGGCCCAAACTTGGATACTAATGTCCACATTAAGCAGCGGGCACCGCCGGGTTCAGGGACAGACGTCCCGCCGGCAAGCGCCACCCATGCCCCCCCCGCCGGCGAGGCGGGCGCCCCTAGCCCCGCAGGTACGAAGCTCCGTTCACGTCGACGATCGTGCCCGTGGAGAAGAACGCCGGCTCGGACGCCAGGAACAGCACCGCGTAGGCCACCTCCTCGGGCCTGGCCACGCGGCCCAGCGGGCTCTGCGCGCGGATGGCGTCGCCGCCCGGGCCTGCCAGCTGGCTGCGCGCCATGTCCGTCTCCACGAACCCCGGGGCCACCACCCCCACGGCGATGCCGTGCGGCGCCAGGTGCTGCGCCAGCGACTGGCTCATGGCGTGGAGCCCCGCCTTGCTGGCGCCGTAGGCGGGCTGCTCCGGCTCGCCGCGGAAGGCGCCGCGCGAGCCGACGTTGACGATGCTCCCGCCGCCCTGCGCCATCATGTGCTGCGCCGCGACGTAGCAGGTGTTCGCCGGCGCCACCAGGTTGACGCTCAGGATCCGTTGCCAGGCGGCCTGCCAGGCGTCGTAGTCGACCGCGTCGAGCGGGTGGTGCAGCCCGATGCCGGCGCAGTTCACCAGCACGTCGAGGCCGCCCAGCCCGTGGATGGCGTCCAGCACCACCCGCCGAGCGACCTCCGCGTCCGCCAGATCGCCGCCGAGCGCCACATGCCCCGTTCCGGCCAGCGAGCCGAGCGTCTCTTGCGCCGCCGCCTCGTTGGCGTGGTAGCCCACTGCCACGCGCGCACCGCGCTCGGCGAAGGCCCGAGCGATCGCCCGACCGATGCCCCGGGCGCCACCGGTCACCAGCACTCGCTTGTTCATGAAATCCATGGCTGCCTCCTCGACCTTCGGCCCCTGCAATCTAACGCAGGCCTCACGACGATCCAACGCAGGCGCCGCAGGATGAGGACGGCAAGCTCGTTCCCAACTGCCGAACGAAGGAGGTCTCCGATGCCAGCCACACTCGCCACCGACGTCACGTCGGCCGCCCGCGCCCGGAACAACCTGCTCGCCCCGGACCGCTGGGAGGGCGAGGCCGACTGCCGCGTTGGCCCCTTCCGCAACCTGCGCGCCGCCGAGAGCTTCGCCAACGCCCTGGTGGACTTCGGACGCTACGAGACGCTGCGCGAGCGTGTGGTGGTGGACGACGACGGGGTGTTCGTCGAGATCCTGCCGGTGTTCGCCTGAGCGCCGGCGGCGGCCGCGTCGGTCGACCGCCCGGCGCTAGAGCGTCAGCACGAAGTTGCGCAGCTCGTAGCCCTGCGCCAGCTCGCTGAACCCCACAGCCGGCCCCGAGGCGATGCGCAGCCCCGGCAAGCGCAGCAGCCGGCTGAGGAAGACGTCGGCCTCCTCCAGCGCCAGATAGGCGCCCGGACACCGGTGGTGGCCGTCGCCGAAGGCCATTCCGTGGGCCTGCACGCCCTTGGCCGGCACCCGCCGGTGGGGATCGAGCGTGAGCGGCTCGGGACCCACGGCGGCCTCGTCGGCGTTGCTGGCGCGCACGTCGACGGCCACCAGGGTGCCGGGCACGAGGGCCTCTCGTCGGCCGCCCGCCTCCAGCACCAGCTCGCGGGTCACGCGCCTGAGCAGCCGCCCGACCACCGGCTCGAGCCGCACCACCTCGGCCAGCAGGCCCTTGCGCCCCTCGGCGTCGCGCGCCAGGTACTCGGCCCGAAGCTCCTCGTCCTCCAGCAGGTGCCAGGCGGCCATGGAGATGAACTCGCGGGTGGTGACCATGCCGGCCGCGCCGAAGGTGACGGCCTCGATCAGGATGTCGGCGTCGCCGTAGCCCTTGCCGACCAGGTGCGAGATGACGTCGTCCCGCGGCTCGGCGCGCCGCGCGCGGATGGCAGGGCGCACGTCGCGCCGGTAGAAGCTCAACATCCGGCGCTGCGTTCGGAGGAAGGCCAGCAACTTCAGCGGCCGCCAGGACAGCTTCACCGGCTTCATGGAGAAGAAGGCGTCGAGCCGGCGGTCCATGTGCGGGTCGCGGCTGTCGGTCAGGCCGACCACCTCGGCAGCCACCCACACCGCCAGCCGCATGGAGAGCTTGCTCAGATCGGCGCCGCCCGCGGCGCGGAGCTCGTCCACCAGGCCGTCCGCGAAGCGCTCCATGATGCCTCGGTAGCGCTGGCTGGCGGCCATGGGCGTGAAGTAGTGGGCGCTGGCAGTGCGCTGGCTGCGGTGCTCGTCCCCCTCCTGGAAGAGGATGGGACGCCGCAGCCGCTGGCCCGCCGCGTCCATGCTCTCGCTGTTGAAGCCGGCCTGCCGCACCTGCTCCGCCGCGCGAAGCACGGCGCGCGCCAGGCGCATCGAGCGCACCACCACGGTGCCGTCCGCCAGGCGCTCGAGCTCGGGCGCGCCGCCGCCGCGCGGCGGGTCGTGCGGCGAGCGGCTGCGACGGCTGCGTGACGCGGCCGCCGCGCCGGCACCGGCGCGCCCCGCCGTCGAGGGGGCCGCGACGGCGGGGCGGCTGGCGTTGGCGAGGAGGGGTTCGGATGCGCTTCGGCCCATGCCCCCTATGATATAGGGTGGCTCGTTTTCGATAGGCTGTCTCGTTACATGATCGGCGATCGAGGCCAGACCGGCTCCAGGACGGTATACTCACGATGCTCATGACCGACGATGCCGACACCCGGCGGCATACGGACCTGCGCGTGGCGCGCACCCGCCGCAGGCTCGCGCGCGCGATGGTCGAGCTCACCCTCGATCGCGGCTACGACTCGGTCACCATCCGCGACCTGACACACCACGCCGACATCGGCTACGCCACCTTCTTCCGTCACTATGCGGACAAGGAGGCCCTGCTGCGCGAGCTGCTCGACGGCCTCCTCGAGGAGCTGATGGGCCTGCTCGAGCCGGTTTCCGCGGACCTCGAGCCCGCCGCGACGGGCACCCTGGTGTTCCGCCACGCGCAGGAGAACGCCGCGCTCTACCGCGTTCTGCTCGCCAGCCACTGCTCGGTGGACCTCGTCGGGCGCGTCTACGAGGTGGGCAGTGACGGGGTGGCGCGCAGCTTCCGGCCCCGCGAGGACAGCCCCGTGCCCTTCGAGATCGCGGCCAACCACGTGATCCGCTCCTTCGTGGCGCTGATCGAGTGGTGGCTCGAGCACGACATGCCCTACGCTCCCGAGGTGATGGGCCGCGTCTACGAGACCCTCATCATGCGGCCCGCGCGCGTAGCCGCCTTCGAGCCCCTGGCGGGGTGAGCGTGCGCCGGTTCCCGACGCGCCGCGCCAGCCGCGGACGCGAACCGTCCGCGAGCGCGCCATGCCACCTGCATCCCGCCTCGCGGCGCGGCTGACCGGACGCAACGCGGACGATTACTCCGAGACGCGGAGAATCGCGTCCCGTGTCCAGCAATGCCGCCTCGCGCCCGGCAACCGCTTCCATCCGGAACGATGCTCCGATTTTGTCCGCAACGCGTCAGGCGGGGTGTATCGTTGCAGACGAACGCGTGGGGGGCAACCGGACTAGCGAGAACGGGCGCGCCGTGGCGCGCCCCGACTCTTGCCGACCGCCGGGATCAGCCGTCGGCCAGATCCGAGAGCAGGCTCGCGAACAGCGCCAGCCGCCGTGCGATCTCGGAGCGCAGGATGTGCTCCTCCCGGGTGTGGTCGGCGAAGCCGACCGGACCCAGACCGTCGAGCGTCGCCACGCCCATGGCCGCCGTGAAGTTGCCGTCCGAGCCGCCGCCGACCCGGCCCGGCGACAGTGTCAGCCCCAGCTCCCCGCCGATGCGCTGCGCGCGCTCGAACAGCGCCACGCTCCCCGGCAGCGCCTCCATCGGCGGCCGCTCGAAGCCGCCCGCGAGGTCCAGCGCGGCGCCCGGCAGCACGGGTCGGAGCGAGCGCAGGGCGCGGTCCACGCGGTCTCCTTCGGCCAGCGTCCAGGCGCGTGCGTCGATGTCCACCTCCACCCGGTCCGCCACCACGTTCGGCACGGTGCCGCCGCGGATGACGTTGGCCCCCAACCGGGTGCCCGCCTCGACATCCTCGATGGCCCCGAGCGCCAGCACCTGATGCGCCGCCTCGACCACCGCGTTGACGCCCTTCTCCGGCTCGACGCCCTGGTGGGCGGCCTTGCCGTGGACCGTCAGGCGGTAGCGTCCGCCGCCCTTGCGGGCCACCTTGGGATCGCCGTCGTTGGTGGGGGCTTCCAGCACCAGCACCGCGTCGACGTAGCGGGCCGCGTCCTCGATGCGCGGTCGGCTGACCTCACTGCCCACCTCCTCGTCGGGCGTGAGCAGCACCCGCAGCTCCGGCCGGCGCTCCGGTCGCAGCAGCTTGAGCGCGTGCAGGGCGAACAGCAGGCCGCCCTTCATGTCGTTGGTGCCGGGACCGTAGATGCGGTCGCCCTGGCGCCGCCACGGCTGCGGCCAGGAGCCCACCGGCTGCACCGTGTCGTAGTGGGCGAGCACCAGCACCCGCGTCCCCTGCCCCTGCGCGAGTACCGTCAAGAGCGGCCCCGCGGGCGTGTCGTCGCGGCTGACCTCGCCCACGGCGCCGAAGGCGTCCGTCAGCCAGGCGGCGGCCGCCTCGAGACCGGGAAGGTGCCCGCTGGGGGTCTCGATGCGCACCAGCGCCTCGAGGTCCCCCAGGTAGGCCGCCTCGGCGCGGTCGGCGGCGCCGAGAAGCTCGTCGATGGCTCGTGGGTCGATCACCAGTGATACACCCGGCTGGCGTTGCCGCGCAGCACCCCTTCCGCGACCGCGTCCGCCTCGCCGGCGGTGAGGTCGCCGTCGGCCACCGTCCCCTCAAGCACCTCGCCGAGTACGCGGCGCCCCCACCTCCCGCAGACGTAGTAGAGCTCCGGCACCAGGTGCGCGTCGGAGCTGTAGAGCACCTTGCTGGCGGGCGCCAGCTCCAGGAGCATCGCCAGGGCGCGGCGCATGCCCGCGACGCTGAGGCAAGGCACGGCCAGGCCGTAATCGACGTACACCTGCGGGTACATGGCTGCCAGGTAGCCGGCCTCACGGCTGTAGGGGTAGGACGCGTGGAGCAGCACCAGCCTTGCCTGCCTCAGCGCAGGGTCCTCCAGCAGCGGTCGCAGGTGCAAGGGGTTGGCCAGCCTGAGGTCCAGGTCGGGGTCGCCGAAGCCCGTGTGGAACTGCGTCGGCAGCCCCTGACGGGCGGCCGCTCGCAGGCCCTCCACCACCACCCAGTCGACGAGCGGCTTGTCGGCAAGCCGCGGCTCACCTTCGGGCCAGGCGGCCTTCAGCCGCCGGAAGCCCGCCTCGGCGGCCTCCGCGTCGGCGCCGTCGATCGCCAGGCCGGAGCGGTAGGCGGCGATGCTCTTGAAGGCCACCACCCCGGCAGGCGCCGGGTCGATGGCGGCGAGGAAGCTCTCGCGGAACGCGGCGAAGCTGCCTGCCTGCTGGATGTGCTTCTGCGCCAGCGTCTCCAGCCGCAGCACCCGGCGGGTGGGCACGAACCGCTGGTGCCACGCCAGCGGCCGGACCTGCCCTTCCATCAGGCCGTCGTCGAGGAATAGCGCCTCCATGTTGGCGGCCTCGAAGCAGCGCCGGGTGGTCTCCTCCACCCCCAGGCGCTCCCGCTCCGCGGCTAGCGCCCCGGCCTCCGGAGCCACCCCGAAGAGCTCCCCCAGGTCGCGCAGGCTGCGGCGGTAGGCGAGGATGTCGGGCGCGAAGCCGCGCACGCTGTCGGGATCCGTCGCCTCGGTGAAGGGCGCGGCGTAGGGAATGGCGGCGATGACGTCGTCCACGGCGATGTTGTGGGCGTGATGGTCGACGACGGGCACCGCCGAAAGGTCCATCAGGTCCGCTCCACTAGTAGCGCTCCAGGAGCATGGCAACCTGGTCCTCCAGGGCGAGGTCCTTGGTCGCCTCCCACTCGTTGCGCTTCACTGCCACGTAGGAGCGCAGGAAGTCGGCGCCCATCGCGTCGGCAACGAGCTCGTCGCGCTCGAGCCGCCTCAGCGCCTCCTCCAGATCTGTGGGTAGCGGGTCCACGGCGAGCGCCCGGCGCTCCTCATCGCTGAGCAGGCCGGGATCCCCCTGGACCGGCTCCGGAAGGCTGAGGCCGCGCCGCATGCCGTCCAGCCCGGCGGTGATGACCGCCGCCAGGGAGAGGTAGGGGTTGGCGGTGACGTCGTGGGTCTTGAGCTCGAAGTGGTTGGGGCCGACGCCGTGGCGTCCGGTCGGCAAGCGCAGCGCCGCCTCGCGGTTGTCCTTGCCCCAGGCGCGGAAGGCGCCGCTCCAGAAGTGCGGGCGGATGCGCCGGTAGGAGTTGGCGCTGGCGACCGTGATGCCCATCAGTGCCGGCAGGTGCTCCAGCACCCCGGCCATGAAGGCCTCCCCCTCCACCGAGATGCCGTGGGGCCGCGCCGGGTCGGGAAGCACCGCGGCGCCACCCCGCCACAGCGACAGGTTGAGGTGGCAACCGTTGCCCGCCGTGTTCTCGAAGATCTTGGGCAGGAAGCTCGCCACCAGGCCGTGCTCGCGCGCCACCGCCCGCACCGTCTCGCGGACGGCCAGGTTGCCGTCGGCGGCCTGCAGCGGGCCGCAGGGCGCCACCGCCAGCTCGTGCTGGCCGGGCGAGGACTCGGCGTAGTGCTGCTCCACGTGCACGCCCTGGCCGTCGAGCGCCTCGTTGATGTCGTCGATGAGCTCCAGGCCGACGTCGGCGCCTTGCGTGGCGGCGAACACCGTGTCGTCCATGGCTTGCAGGGGGTCGCGGCCTTGCAGCACGATGAACTCGTACTCGAAGCCCGCCTGCAGGCTGATGCCGTCCCGTTCCGCGGCGGCCAGCACGCGTTTGAGGAAGCTGCGCGGGCAGTGGGCCCAGGGCTCGCCGCCGACGTGGAAGTCGCCGAAGACGCGCGCACGGCTGGGCGCGTGCGGCAGCGGCCGCAGGGTGGGCCAGTCGGCGACCAGGAAGGCCTCGCCGACCGGTCCTAGCCCGCTGTCTCCCACCACCGCATCGAACATCACCGGCAGCGCCTGGAGCGCCTGGGTGAAGCCGATGCCGCCCTCCCACACGTCGCCGAGCGACTCCAGCGTGACGGCCTTGCCACGGATGACGTTGCTGTTGGGGCTGGTGACGAAGCGCACCGAGCGCACCCCCAGCGCCTTGAGGAGATGGTAGGTCGCGTCCTTCATCGCGGCGCCTCCCTCATCGCACGCCTGTCGGTTTCATCTGTCCTGGTCCTCCATGTCGCCTCCCGTCGTCAATGGCGCCAAGCCGGCCGCCCGGCCTCCAAGGAGACCGGGCGGCCGAGAAGGCACGGCGCTCAGGGCGTGGGGATGTAGCTCGGCGCGAGCTGCGCGGCGAGGTAGAGCTGCTCGTTCTTGACGCCGATGACGGTCACCTGCTTCTGCGGGACCCGCTTGCCGTTGGTGTAGCTGATCGCTCCGGTCACGCCGGGCAGGTTCTTGGTGGCCTGCAGCGCGTCGCGGATCTTGGTGGGATCTGTCGACCCTGCCTGCGTGATGGCATGGGCAATGAGGTGCACGGCGTCGTAGCCGAGGGCCGCGAAGGCGTTCTCGGGATCCTTGCCGTACTCGGCCTTGTAGGCCTTCATGAACTTCTGGACGGCCGGGGTGCTGTCCATCGTCATGAGGGCGTGGGTGGTGTAGTAGACGTCGTTGGAGGCCGGGCCCGCCACCTTCACCAGCAGCGGCGTGTCGTAGCCGTCACCGCCGATGATGGGCTTGTCGATGCCGGCCTGCCGCACCTGCTTGACGATGGTGCCGATGTCGTCGGGCATGGCCGAGATGTAGAGGAAGTCGGGCTGGGTCGAGAGCGCCTTCAGCTTGGTGATCTGTGCCGTGTAGGAGGTGTCGCCCGACTTGTAGGAGTCCTCCAGCAGGATCTTCCCGCCCGCGTGGGTGAAGGCGTCCTTGAAGTACCCCGCCAGCAGGTTGGTGTACTCCGTCGCCTTGTCGTAGAGCAGGTAGGCGTTGCTGCCGAAGTTCTTCATGGCGTACTCGGCGCCGACCGCCGCCTGCACGTTGTCGCCGAACGGCTCCAGGAACATGTAGTCGCCGATCTGCGTTGGCAGCAGCGGCGAGGTGGCGCCGGCCGTCACGAAGGGGATCTTGTTGCGCTGGGCGATGGGGCCCAGGGCCAGGGCAGAGTCGGAGTCGGTGAACCCGGTGATCGCCACGACGTGGTCGCCGTTGATCATCTGGGTGGCGATGTTGGTGATGGTCGCCGGATCCGTCTTGCCGTCGTAGACCACCAGCTCGAGCTGGCGGCCCAGCACCCCTCCGGCGGCGTTGATCTCCTTCACCGCCAGCTTGGCACCGTTCGCCGCCGGCACGTCCAGCGAGGACAGCGCGCCGGTCAGGTTGAAGGCGCCGCCGATCTTGATCGGCGTCTGGGCCAGACCCGCACCCGCCAGGAGAAGCGCCGCCAGCATCACCACTAGGGGCCGAACGTTCCTCATGCCTGTACCTCCGTTTCCTCTGGTGTCGTGCCGGCGAGGCGAGAGCGCCGGCTCCTCGGAACGAGGACGAGCTCGAAGTCCCCCAGCAACCCTTGGGGCCGGAAGACCATGATCAGGATGAAGATCACGCCGAGCGTGACCTGACTGGCGCCGTAGAGCGGAGGGACGTGCAGCGCCCCCAGATGGAAGCCGCGTTCCAGGTTGCGCAGCACCTCGGACAGGATGGTCACCACCACCACGCCCACGCTGGCGCCGGTGAGGCTCGACATGCCGCCCACCACCAGCATCACCAGCAGCTGGATCATAAGCGGGAAGTAGAACGCGTGCGGCGAGAAGGAGGTGAGGTAGTGGGCGTAGAGCGCGCCCGCCACGCCCGAGAAGAACGCGCTCACCACGAAGGCCGTCAGCCGGGTGGGAAGGATATCGATGCCGACCGCCTCGGCGGCCACCAGGTCCTCGCGGCTCACGCGCATGGCGCGCCCGAAGGGGGAGTACGCGATGCGCGAGCTCACCAGCCAGGTGACGGCCAGCCAGCCGAGCACCCACCAGATGGTCGTGTAGGGCAGGACGCCGGTGAAGGTGCGCGAGCCGCGGGTGAAGGCGTCGGCGTTGACCAGCACCACGTTGACGATCACCAGCAGCCCGAGCGTGGCGACGGTGACGTAGTGGCCCGACAGCCGCATCAACGGCAGCCCCACCAGGAACGCCACCAGCACGCACAGGGCGCCGGCGACCAGCGTCGCGGGCAGGAAGCCGAGGCTGACGTGGGACAGGAAGCCGGGCAGGTCGCGCAGGTAGGCGTGCTTGGCGGTCACCGGCAGCGTGAGGATGGCCGCCGCGTAGGCACCCAGGCCGATGAAGCCAACGTGGCCGAGCGAGAACACCCCGGTGAAGCCGTTGGAGAGCGCCATCGACACGACCATGATGATCTCGATGCCCATCACCAGCAGCACCCGCATCGGGTACTCGCCGATGTGCGGGGCGGCGAGCCCGACCGCCACCATGCCCGCGGCGAAGAGCACCAACCGGCCCGGCCTCACAGCTTCACCTCCCGGCGGACGTTGGTGATGCCGCCGGGGCGGAAGAGCAGCAGCACGATCAGCAGACCGAACACGATGGCGTCGCGATAAGGCGAGACCGAGGGAGGCAGGAACGCCACGATGGCGATCTCCAGCGCGCCCAGCACGTAGCCGCCCAGCAGTGCGCCCTCGATGGTGCCGAAGCCCCCGATGATGGCGGCCACGAACGACTTGAGCATGGGCGTGAAGCCCATCAGCGGATAGGCGACCCCCACCTGCGCCGCCCACAACATCCCGGCCAGCCCCGCGAAGGCCGACGCCAGCACGAAGGCGACCACGATCACCAGGTTGACCCGGACCCCCACCAGCCGCGCCGC
>Ga0315540_10000398_pt1 | contig 24631 bp, 19 predicted proteins | sample SalMarSW160110MG_FD_203677 | JGI IMG/M metagenome (GOLD analysis project Ga0315540, IMG submission 203677) | Salt marsh sediment microbial communities from the Plum Island Ecosystem LTER, Massachusetts, United States - Salt Marsh Sediment SW1601-10 ...
GAGGCGCCAAAATATATGCGGAAATCATCGGTTTTGCCATGACCGGAGATGCCAGCCACATTACCGATCCGGATATGGACGGTGCGGTCCGATGCATTAAGCTGGCATTGGAAGATGCACAAATTTCTCCCGAAGATGTCGACTTGATCAATCCCCATGCGACTTCGACGTCAAAAGGCGACATCAATGAAGCCACCGCCATAAAAAAGGTTTTCGGAACCGGGAAGGAAAAGCCGTATATTACGGCCAATAAATCTCAACTCGGACATTCCCTGGGCGCCGTCGGCGGGATTGAAGCCATTTCCAGCGTGTTGTCGGCGCATGAAGATAAAATACCGCCGATCTTGAACCTGGAGCAGATCGATCCGGAATGCGAGGGTCTGAACTATATCAGGGAACAGGCAAAAGCGGTTGACGTCAATGTGGTACTTTCAAATTCATTCGGTTTCGGCGGAACCAATGCGACGTTAATTTTTAGGAAATACATCGCTTAAAGCGCAGAAGGTCCGGCCGAAACCCTTATGACCCGTCAGGAAAATCCTGGCCACAAAGCGGTGCTATCCGCATATTGTCTTAAAAATGATAATTATGTCGCGCATCCTGTTGATAGAAGATGATATTCAGCTGCAGAAAATGTTTCACCAGATGTTAACAAATGAAGGTTACGACATGCAGAAGGCTTCCAACGGCGATGAGGGAATAAACTGCTTTCATGAAACGCCGGGTTCAGTGTTCAGTAGTTCCCGGTGAAACGCTGAAAGGCGGCGGCGGGGAAAATGGAATTGCTTAAAATAACAAAAGCCGCATCCGGGAGATTCCCATGATGAGACTTTTGCAAAACGCCCCTTTTTGTCCAATCCGCCGGTCGAAGATGCCGCTGGCGGTGAGGCGAACAAGTTTCTGCGCCTGCCCCGTGAAATGCGAAGCCTATTTCTCTGGGGTCAGACTCAAATTCTAATCCTCAAAATACTTAATGTATTCATGTGATTAAAACTTTTACCTTCCCCCCCGGGGCGTAGGCCCTACTGGCCGGCGGCTTGAACTTGAACAAAAATCAGCATTTTTCAAAGGTCTCATGATCGCGGCTTTTATTCTGATGAATATTGAAAAATATGTATTAATCCGGAAGATATTCCGGAACAATTTCTTTAAGTTTTTCTTTAATCTTTTTCGATTCCTGGTCTTTGGCGATGTGCATCAAGTGATTTATCTCACCATTTAAAAGCTGTATATTGCAATCCATTCCTTTTAACACCATAATTTTTTCATGGCTGGTGGGAATAACATCTTCCCCTTCTATGATGAGCTCCTCATAGAGTTTTTCACCGGGTCGAAGGCCGATATATTCGATCTTTATGTCTTCTTCGGGCTCAAACCCGGAAAGACGAATGAGATCCCTGGCCATATCTACAATCTTGATGGAGGTCCCCATTTCCAATAAGAAAATCTCACCCCCATTACCCATAGCACCTGCCTGAAGAATCAGCTGGCATGCTTCCGGAATGGTCATGAAAAATCGGGTGACATCCGGATGTGTGACCGTAACAGGTCCGCCTTTTTGGATCTGCTTTTTAAACAGCGGCACAACACTGCCGACACTGCCGACAACATTCCCGAAACGAACCGTCATATATTTGGTGCGTGAAAGACCGCATCCGTTTTGGCTTTGTATCAACATTTCAGCGATTCGTTTGGAAGCGCCCATTACATTTGCCGGTCGTACAGCTTTATCTGTAGAAACGAAAACAAAGCGTTCGACATTGAACTTATTTGTAATTTCAATAAGATTCGCTGTCCCCTGGATATTGTTATCCACCGCTTTCCAAGGCTGGTTTTCCAGCATGGGGACATGTTTATACGCTGCGGCATGAAAAACAGTTTGGGGTTGATAAGCCTCAAATGCCTTTTCAACCTGCTCTTTATCCTGTACGTCAGCCAATACCGGAATGATTTCGATACTCCCAAAGTCATGTTCGAGTTCATGGTTAATTTCGAACAGCGGACTTTCCGCTCTTTCAAACAATACAATGCATTCCGGATTGAATCGACAGATCTGCCGGCAAAGCTCAGATCCTATAGAGCCGCCGGCACCGGTGACCATGACACGCGCTCCTTTTAAATAGGACCCGATTTTATCTTCATCCAGTTTGATCATCTCTCGGCCTAACAAGTCACGATAATCCACATCTCGAATAACATTAACCGTGACTTTTCCATTTATGAGTTCTCCGATGCCGGGTATGGTTTTAAACTTGATACCGCATTCTTTGCAATGACCAAGAATTTCTCTCATCTGGCTTGATGTTGCAGATGGAATCGCAATCAACGCCTCGTCGGCATCAATTCGTTTTGCGATTCTTTTAATATCATCAATTTGGCCAAATACCGGGATACCATGAATTTTTCTCCCAATTTTAGTCAAATCATCGTCGAGGAATCCGACTACCGCATATTTTAGCCTCGCATTGTCATGGATTTCCCTGTAAATTTTTTCACCACCATGCCCAGCTCCGATAATTAGGAGTCTTTTTGTTTCCCCGATTTTTTTAAAAAACATAGTCAAAACTTGGCGGGTTGGTACGTATGATGTTTTACCATTATTCATCCGTTCAAAATAAAGACGAATACAGAGCCTGTATCCTGAAATCAACAGAATCGTTAGACATCCGTCTATAATAAACACCGACCGCGGAAAACCAATGAATCTGGAATGACTGAAAAGAATCAAACAGACAATAATTAGTGAGCTTACGCATGATGCTTTAATGATATTTAATAGATCGGAAATGCTGGTATATCTCCACATGCCGCGGTAGAGGTCGAAAAAATAAAAACAGCTAATTTTAATAATCAGCACAAAAGGCAGCAATTGATAAAGCATTATGGAATGTTGACGAGGAAGATGAAAATCAAAACGGATCAAGTAGGCTAAAAATAAAGAGATTGACAACAGGAGAATGTCAGCAAGCAAAACGAGAATAAAATTCTTATATACGAATCTGATCTTCATAAGGGTATTTACTGTTTTTATTAATGATTTGATTTTTATCCGGTGAACGTCCGAGGCACTTAAAAATTAGAGGTTTTTCAAGCTGCTGAATCTTTATGTTTAAGCCTTAAGCCGCATTGCCCATTACGCTCTGGTTTGTCAAGCCTGGGGGATGGACCCTGTTGTTTTGCGGGTCTGTCAGTAACTTCCGGGCATATGTATTTTAGGGTGAGATTTGTCCCCTCAACCTGGCCCACGCGATTCCTAAATATTCGTAAACCACTCTTTGCATTTTGTCAATCCCTTTCCCACTCGGGAAAAACCTGGCAGGGCTCATTTTTAACGTGTTATTGACCCAAAACCCAGTGGGTGCCGGTATTGGCTTCATTCCTTTTGCCGCAAAAAGTGCAACAGAACGCGCCATATGGGATGCGGATGTTACCAGAACGAACCGGTTGTTTCCGATAATGTTCCGAATGAACAGCGCTTGATCTTTGGTATCTTTGGATTGGGATTCAAGAACGATTTCTTTTTTCTCTATTCCCAATGCCATGGCCATTTTTGCCATTGCACCGGCATCAGACGTTGAATCAAAGACGCTGCCGCCGGATAACATCAATGTGCTGTTCGATATTTTTTTGTGAATGCGAATTCCTTCTACAAGCCGAACAAGAGAGGCTCCTGAGAGCTGGTCGGTTATCGGAAGTTTAGGATCTGAAAAATGTCCCCCGCGCAATACGACCACCCATTTAACATCTTGAAAGGCCGATGTGTCCGTAATCGGTGAGTATTTAAATTCCAGCGGAGCCAAAAATATGTTGGAGACAGCGCCATAACTTATTAAAGCGAGCCAAAAAACTCCTATGGAAACAATAACTTTTCCTGTTTTTTGCCGGCGGGTAAACCAGAGAGTAAGAAGACCTATCAAAAGTATTTCAAAGCAAATGGGTAAAGGAAAGAAAAATGGCGCAACAATTTTTTTAAACAAAAACATTAATATTTCTCCTTACCATCCGTGTGTCCATCTCTTTGTCTATTTTTTTAATTATTTTGAAACTTAAAATTTTATCAGCTCTAAGCAAAATCACGCATCTTTTTTCTAAAAATGAATGAACATATCGCAAAAAAACAACCGTAAATAACAAGCACCGATATCACTTTTATTAAGCCCATATTTTTTGCCATAAGGATACTGATACCAATCATCAACTGAAATAAACCATATCCTACAGATACCTTCCAATGTGAAATGTCATATTCATTGGCCAAAATTTGATAAAGATGACGGCGATGAGCTTTTGTCAACTTCTCTTTAGCTCTTAATCGCAAAGCCATTGTGGTTAATTCATCGACATAAAAAGGGAAAATAAACGACATAAGACAGACAAAATCCAGGACATTTTGAGAAAGATAGACAACCAATCCGGAAAAAACAAATCCCAGTAAAATACTCCCGACATCGCCCATGAAAGCCTTTGCTTTCGGTATGTTAAATGGGAGAAACCCCAGACAAGCCAGTGATATACAATAGGCGATGTGCGACAATGACGAACTATTTCCAAAATTCAAAGCATAATAACCGATCAGCCCAAAGCCGATAATCCCTGTTATACCTGCAATTCCGTTAATTCCATCCATAAAATTATAGAAATTAGCCGTCCCCACAACAAAAACTAACATTAATGGCATCAAAGCATGTGCTGTAAATCCGCCGCCTTTTTCCGTTATGATTCCGATTAAAAAAATGATCCCCGCAGCAAGCTGAAACAACAGACGCACTTTTGGCCTGATCTCTGAACGATCTCCCCAAAGACTGAACAGAGACAAAAATACCGCCGGAATCCAAAAGCTTTTTGGAATGGACAAAACGATCGAGCAAACAAAAAAAGCGGCCAGGATCCCGATCCCGCCGCCTTTTGGAGTCACAGTCTCATGTGAGCTTCGCGAGTTTGGTTTATCCAAAAGCGATAGCTTCATTCCATATCTTGCGATACTCCATGCCCCTGCCCCTCCAAGCAATAATGATATCAAAAAAAGCATTAAATTCATTTTTACAAAATTTCGAAGAACTCAGATGAACAATCCGTTTGTATAACTTTCAAATCGATATGTCGGAATGATTTTCCGACCTTTATACCCGATTGAACAGGGGCTCCGTAGTAAAACTCAACCCGGGGGCATTTTTACCCCATGAAATTTCTTCTATACTTTTTCAGGAGCGCGACCCCCGTACTACTTCATTTTTTTTCAGTCTTATGATACCGACATCCGACCTCTGACTTCTGACCTCTGTTTATTGTACCATTCTGCCGTCTCTTTTAATCCTTGGTCCATCGAAAAGGGTGCTTGCCACTCCAACTCACGACGAATTTTTGAACAGTCAATCGTTAGCGAGCGAAGAAGTCTATCAATCGCAACAGACTTTCCTGTAATGATCCCTGCCATTTTTAATAAAATAGGTGGGAAAGGGAAAAGTCTTGTTGGTTTTCCCAAGGCAGAACTTATGCGGCGGACCAGCTCTGGTGTTGAAACATCTTCACCATCACTCACAAAATATGTTTGTCCGGAAGCTTTTGAATCTATTATACAAGTGACAACGGCATCAATCAGATTCTCCAAGTAAATGAAGCTTCGTCGGTTTTTGATGCTTGCTAAAGGGAGTGGGATGCCGTAGTCAACCACTTTCAATAGACGTAAAAAATTTGCTTTGACATTGGGACCATATACCAAGGGTGAACGAAGGATAACGATTTCCATTCCGGTTTCTTCAGCAATTTCTTGCAGTACCTGCTCGGCTTCCCATTTGCTGATTCCATAAGCATCCCGCGGTTCAGGATTATCATTCTCAGAAAATGCCATTTTCAGCTGAGCTTTCCGATATCTGACTTCTGACTTCTGACCTCCGGCCTCCGTGCCTTCTCCGTTCACTTTAACGGAACTCATATAAACAAATCGTTTTACATTGGCAGATGCTGCCTCGCGTGCCAGATGCTCACTCCCTTTTACGTTAACTTTATGAATTGTTGTTAAAGAATCAAAGGGAGTTTTCTTCATTATATGAACATTTGCTGCCAAATGGACGACACAATTTACATCTAAAAGAGCTTTTGACCAATCGGTATCCGGTCCGATCGATTCTACCTGTATTGCATTAACTCCTGCTGGAAAGCTGTTCAGTTTTTTTAAATGTCTCACAGTTCCCCGAACGTTCCATCCTTCGTCAAGCATCCTTACACACAGAGCACGCCCGATAAAGCCATTTGCGCCGGTAATTAGAACTTTTTTCTTTTGTTGGAGTCTGGTAAAAGACAATATTTGGAGCCCTAATATCAGTCAGCAGCGATCTCTTTTTTGAGAAAGGAGTCTCTCATAAACTTCCATCGTCTGTTTAACCACAATCTTTTCCGAAAATTCAGCTTCAACAATTTCACGGCCACGTGCTCCCATCTTTGCTCTTAAGTTCGGATCTTTAATTAAAATTTTGAGTGAAGCAGTCAAAGATTTCAAATCCTTCGGGGGTACTAAAAAACCATTTTCGTTGTTACGGACAATTTCTCTACATCCCGGAACATCAGTAGCTACAATGGCTCGGCCGCAAGAAGCTGCTTCGATTAAAATTTTTGGAACACCTTCTCCATACGTTGTCGGTAAAACAACAATGTGGGATTTCGACAGTATCTCCGGCATATCTTCTCTATATTTCAGCCACTCAACTATCCCCTCAGAATGCCAGCTTCGAAGAATCTCTTCCGGGATAGACGTTGGATTTTCAGAATCCGGTTTGCCCACCAAAAGTGCACGACAGTTCATTCCATTTCTACGGAGTTGTCTAGCAGCATTCACAAATTCACTAACTCCTTTCTCATATAGCATACGAGATGCTAATACTATCGTTGGGATACCGGACGTTTCGGGAAGATGGATAAAATGCGATGTGTCGACACCAGAACCCCGGATCAAAACGGCTTTTTCAGTTTTAATAATTCCCATGTCAACGAACATTTCCAGATTTTCCGGGTTTTGAAATACTCCGATCGTGTTTTTTAATGAGAATGTTATGCGATAAGCTAATGCAAGAATCCGTTTAAAAAATGAGGCTTTCTGTCCTTGCCCTACAAATATGAGACCAAGACCTGCAAAAACATTAACAACAGCGGGAATACCACAGAGCCACGCTGCCAGAGAACCATACAGAATTGGTTTTAAGGCCACGTGATAAACAATAGTTGGTCTTATTTCTCGGTATATCTTGATAATTTGAAGCGCAGAAAATAATTCCTTGAATATATTTCTGCTTCGTCTTTCAAGCTTGAGAGGGAAGAGTTTAAAACCTTCTTTTACAATTCTTTCTTTATGTCTATGTCCTCTTGTCGCTATTATCACATTGAAACCCGCATCTCTGGCTGATCGCGCAATCGACAGACGATGTGACCAGAAATACCAGTCTTCGGTGATTAAAAATAGTAATCGCGGTCTTGAAGTCATTTACTATCTGTTCATGCCGGTCGTAAGATCACATTGAATCCGGATACACATAATTCATCATCAGGAAGGTGCCTGAAAGGATAGGCAAATTTTGACTTTGGTGAAGGCAGTCTATCCCAGCGATCGATATTGCATACCTCAACATTAAAGCCCGCCTTATTAAACAATTCCAGCATTTCCGTGTACCGTATTCGATTGGTATAGAAACCTGAATTTGCCATCAAATCCGATTCCCAAAGTTGCTGAGAAAATCTTAGATTATTTAACGCCCCTCCCAAATGATCCTTTAAATCAACACGATGAGAGCATACACCATCTGCCCGAATCACACGGCGCAGTTCTTTCATCATATCGAGAAAATTCCTGCGTTTAATGTGTTCAAGAACAGCCTGGGACCAAATAAAATTTATGGATTGATCAGCAATGGTTCGTATTGATGTCAATCCATGAGTCAAATAATAGGCTTTGCAGGAAGCAAGCAGTTCCTCTAATGAGAAGATGCCATCAATCTTTGGAACGATTAAGCCTTTTTCTCTGAGAAAATTTGCCATAGCTCGATAAGGCTTCAAGTCCTTTGAGGCAAAACTCCCCACATCTATCAAATAGGAAGTTGATGCTCCGAAAGCGTGTGCAATCATCGCAGAAAACAGCGAATCCCCCGGACCGAGCTCTAAGGCAACGAAACTCTTATTAATCGTGCTGAGATCAGCTAAGTCAAAATGAGTTTTAAAGACCTCGTATGCATAGGCAGGAAGGTCCATATTTCCGTGTTGAAACATGCCTAATTGCCGCCAAAAGCTATACTTTGTGGGAATACGTGAAAGTAATAACTTGGTGGCGAGCTTGATTTTCCAGTTGATCTTGTTTCTTAACATCTATGCCAACGTAGGTCTTGGAAGTTAAGCATATCCGTATTCCGCTTGCCAAGCCTGAAACATTAGAATTCCCCACAGATAATATTGCCAATCCCGTTTTTCTGATAGATGCTCCTTCCACTTCATACGAATGGGAATCGGGTCGAAATAACCGGCTTTCCTTAAATTTTCTTCATTGAGAAGCTCCTCGGCCCATTCCCGCAATGGTCCTCTTAGCCAACTATTAAGGGGAACATCAAATCCTGCTTTGGGTCGATCAACTAACATCATCGGTACATATTTATAGAGCATCTTCCTGAGCAGCCATTTGCTCTTACCATTTTTAATTTTCATAGAAAAAGGTAGCTTCCAAGAAAACTCAGCTATCCTATGGTCTAAATAGGGAGCCCTAGATTCCAAACTCACAGCCATACTTGCTCTATCGACTTTGACCAGAATATCATCCGGTAAGTATGAACACATGTCCAAAAACTGCATTCGATCTGTGAAATTAGATAATTCAGGCCATGCTGTCACGTCGGTTAGCAAAGTAGAAGGCTCTTTTCCCCCAAAGATAACTTCCTCCGGTGATTTCCAATAGGAAACGAGACCAAGATAAAGGTCATGAGGATCTTTCGACATAAGGACCTCGGCCAGTTTGTGAATTTTATATCCCGGAGTTATAGGAGTCATATGTCTGAAATATGCCCATGGTATGCCCTTGAGAGCATAAAAAAAGCCGTCCCATTGATTTGGAGAAAGGCTTTGTAAAGTTCGAGATAAGAATTCACGCCAGCGATCCGGAAATTTACTCATTTTGTTCCAAATTTTTCCAGCCCAATAGTGTCGGTTATACCCAGCAAAAAGTTCGTCTCCACCATCTCCAGACAAACTTACGGTGACATAGTTCTTGGTTAATTTTGAGATCAAATAAGTTGGCAACTGTGAAGCATCTGCAAAAGGTTCGTCGTAAATTTTCGGCAGCATCGGGATGGTGTTAAGCGCTTCTTTTGGGCTAACATATAGTTCAGTGTGTTCGGTACCGATGTGTTCGGCTACCTTTCTGGCTTTTTCTGCCTCATTGTATCCTTCTTCCTTAAAGCCAATGGTAAAAGTTTTCACAGACCGTACACTTTGAGCTTGCATGAGCGCGACGACAGTTGAAGAATCGACCCCTCCGGAAAGAAAAGCTCCAAGGGGAACATCAGCCACCATCTGTTGCCGGATCGTTGTTTTAAGCAATTCATGCAGCGTTTCCAGCGCCTCTTCTTCCGTTCCTGGAAAAAAGTTTTTCTTTCCACTCTCAACGACATCTTTCAAAGACCAATATGGTTCCGGTTTTTTTAAATTAAAGCCGTTGTCAAGATTAATGCTGAGTAGTGTTCCCGGCGGCAATTTACGAATTTCCTTATAGACGGAATAAGGGGCAGGAATGTAGTTGTGACGCAAATAAAGACACATGGCATCCCTATCAATCTCGCCTCGCCAGGCCGGATGCATCCGCAACGCTTTAAGTTCCGAAGCAAAAAAGAAAACTTTGTCCATCCACCCATAGTAGAGTGGCTTTTCACCCATCCGATCCCTGGACAGGTAGAGCTTGTGGTCCTTTTTATCCCAAAGAGCAAAGGCAAACATTCCCACAAAGACTTTGAGAGCTCCTTCGACTCCTAATGTTTCGAAGGCAGCAAGGATGACTTCAGTGTCAGAATGGCCCCGCCAAGTTAATCCAAACTTCTCAAAATCTTTACGAAGTTCCTGGAAATTATAAATCTCGCCATTAAAGACGATTATATATCGTCCGTTCGGAGATACCATCGGTTGGTGACCTTCCGGAGAAAGGTCAATGACTGATAGACGGCGATGCCCTAAAGCGAGTCCCAATCGCTCATCCACCCATGCGCCGCTGTCATCCGGTCCCCGGCTTACGAGAGTATCTGTCATTGCCGCGATTTGCCGTTGAAGCACATCCTTCGGCTTATCACAATTAAAATCGATAAAACCTGTTATACCACACATTTTGCCAAGTGTTTAAATGATATAAAATTTAAAGCAATATCACCAATAAAAGCCGATTTATATATTTTCGGATTGCAAGCTTTTGCCTTCTCTCATCTATTTCATCAGTTTTATTCGTTCAAAGAACTCGCTAATCAAACCAGGTCTAAATAAATTTTCTCATACTGTTTTACAACCTTTTCGATCGAATATCTCTCGATCACTCTTTTTCTCGCTTTTTCTCCAAGCGTCTTTCGTTCCATTGGGGATAACGATAAAAGCTTGAGTATGCCATGAGCGAAAGATTTAGGGTCCTTAGCCGGAACCACAATACCGGTTTCGCCTACAATTCTGGCCGAATCCCCTACATCTGTTGCAACGCAGCAAATTCCACAGGCCATGGCCTCGCCGATCACATTTGGAAAACTCTCTCCATATGATGAAGAACATGATATGTCCAGGCTAGCAATAATTTCCGGAATATCTTCTCTCGGTCCCAGAAGATAGATTTTTTTTTGAAGCTTTAGTCCCTCGATTTGTTTTCCAAGTTCGTGATTCTTTTTAGACACCCCTTCACCGCAAAGAAGAAACCGAACATTCGGTAGAACTGCGGAAACTCTTGCTGCCGATTCAAGAAACGTTTTATGGTCCTTCATCGGATCGAAACGGGCGACGAGGCCGACAAGTTGAACATTTTCAGATGTCCCCAGTTCCTTGCGAATTTTTCGTCGAGCCATTGGATCAGGTTTGAACCGATCGACATCAAATCCGTTAGGAATAATTTCCAAGCGTTTAGGTCGGTATCCAAGTTCAAGATGAAATTCTTTTGCAGCATAAGAATTCATGATAACCAAGGTCGGGAGGGATGATAATTTGACGCAGGCTTTGAGAGTCCAAGAAGTTAATCTCCTATATTGTTGGAGGTCCATATTGGAACAGCGGATGTTCCATACTACTTGGCCTGCTTGAAATGTTTTCGCAATCAATGAAGCAAACAAGTCGGAATGGTAAAGCCAGCTCTGGATAATGTCCGGTTTTCTCTTTCGTAAGATACGAAACATTTTGATTGCGGCTATCGGATTTGGCAGGCCTTTTTTCAAGCCCAAGGATTCAATTTGGATTCCCAGATCCCTTATTTTCACTTCCATTGGTCCTCGATGCGTCAGGCAGATTACGCTGCAGGCGAATTTTTTTCGATCCATTCTGGAAAGAAGGTTAACAAGCATTATCTGTGTCCCGTGAGCATCAAGACTTGTGATAATGTGAATGATCTTTATGCGGTTAAGCATAATCACTATTCTCGTGATAATATAGATTTAATTGAAACGTTTGGAGTTAAGTAAAATCTGAAAAAGGGGATTATTTTATTTAGAAGAAGAATATCCTGACTATGGGGTATTTTGTTTGAAATTATATTTTATTGCCTTTAATTTAAAGGTCGGAATTCTAGTTTTTAGAGATTTGTCCCAGCGAAATCTTAATACTGTTCTATGAGGCATCGCAATAATCAGCATGAAAAAGATCAGGTTTACACCAATTAGTCCACTCTGCCCAAAAGTCAGATAGAAAAAATAGGACATTATATATGGCAGGTTATCCTTTGAAAAATAAGGATTCAATATCTTTGATATAATAAATAAATAAAATGTCGTGAATATGGCTCCATACGTGGTCAGAGTCTGCAAAAATGAATTGTGTGGACTCCAGACGCTAAATTTTCTAAAAAATTCATCAGGTTTTTCACCAGCTCCAAACATAAAAGCATGTAAATCTTCTTGCATTAAACTCATTATAAATACATTGGACTCAAATCTATTATAATTTGAAGCGTCAGCATATTGCAACAATCTGTCTTCCCCTATTAAGTAATATGCAGTTAACTTTACATGGTTTACATAATAAAATGAAAGGACTAAAACCGCCAATATCGATGCAAAAATCAGTATTCCAATTCTATCTATCTTCAGCTTCCTTAACATTAGATAGAGTTTAGACTTAAATACTTCAAAGAAAAAAAATACGGATATTGATAAAAAATAATTTCTACTTATTAAGAAAAAAATTGCGATTAATGATAATAATTGACCAAAGAAAAGCCTGTTTTTTCTGCAGTAATAAAAAAATAAAATCATCACCAGGCCATCTATATTAGGACTTTGCGCATTTAAGAGAATTCTTCCATTATATTGGCTTGAAGCAAAGCTATAAATTATTGAAAATAACATTATCAAATAAATAATATACAAATAATATGCTGGCAATTTAATGGGTTTTCGAAGTAAGATATAGGCTATAAATATGGTCGCTATTGTACCTAAACCGGTTCCATAAATATCAATGTCAAACACCCAGTACAAAAGTAGTAATAAGCTTATGCCACAAAACATGAGAAAATCTTGTGGCGGGAATAATTTTTTATTATTGAAAACTGATAAACCAAAATACAAGGGAATAATTATAAAAATACCTTTTTCTTTATTCAAAAAACTGCCATAAGGCATCACATAACTTGATATCGAAACATATAAAAGCGCAAAAGAAGCTAAAAAGATCCGTAAATTGAATTTAAACAAATGCTTGTAATTTGTGGGAGTTAAAGCCAATATTTTTCCCTATTCTATAGAAACAATTTTACTGCGAGTCGGTTATCCCTTCCAGCACATCCCTCGCACGGACAGTCCATCGGTGTTTTTTCACAAAATTATGGTATGCTTGATTTGCAAGTTTGTCTCTCAACGATTTATCTTTTAAGCTTTTTAAAGCGTTCTCCCATTCACGCATAATATCCGGAGGCACTAAAATTGCATTATTCTCATTGAGTATTTCCCGTAAAACTTTTAAATCTGATGCGACAATCGGTTTTCTACTGGACATATATTCAAATATTTTCAGCGGGGAACAGAAGCTGCTGGTTTCGAATTTGCCGGTTGTCAGTCCGACTTTATTTGCGTAAGGTGCAATTAAAACGTCACAGCTATTTCGGTATTTATGAATAATTCTGGGAGAAACATGACCATGAAAGAAAACATTACTGAATTTCGAGCGCGATTTCCAGTATTGAATGTCTTTCTCCATACCCCCGATGATATGAAAGTCAAAATCTGGAATCTTTTGAGCAAGATTAAGTATCAAAGCTGTTCCCCTGCCTTTATATAAATGTCCTGTATAACCAATCTGCAGACTGTCTTTCCTTCCTGGCCAATCTTCCAACGCTTCTCTTTCTGCACTTTCATCGGCACCATCGTGAGCTACGCGAATATTTAAATGATAAGTTGAAATTGCAGACTGGAACATTTTTTTTAATGCATCAGATATGACAATAAGTTTCCTAAAATTTTTGTTTTTGATCATTCTCTTGAAAATAAGTTGCGAATGCCAATTCGTTTCCCATATCGGATCGTGTGCTTCATAAATAGTGGGATACCCAAGTAATGCCGCATAATAACAGCCGGCAACGAACCGACCATAAACAATATGGGGTTTAATTTTCTGCAACGCAGAAGCAATCATCACATCATAAAGGATGGACCTGCGATTTACCGTCAAACAAAACAACTTTTTAATATCAAAACAATTCTCGACTCCGTAATAGCCAAAAGGGTCTTTGACGCTATAATCGTAGTCATCGATCTGTTTGTCAGGTGCCAACAAAGTTACTTTATGGCCGTTTTGGGCAAATGCCTGGCACATTTTCATGACATGAATACTATTGGCCGATCTTGAAGGAATGCATGAGTTTGATATATAGACGATATTCATGGCGAGGATTTAGAGCAAGCATAAAATGTTAAGATTTCAATTTTAAAGGCAAAATAGAGATAATCGAGCTGTCGGTCATTAAAGCGATCACTTATCAATTGTTAAGCCTATGGAATTAAAGTAAATAAGCGGATCATTGACAAGTTGTTTCAGCACACTGGTAGTTGCTAATTTATACAATTTACCGTATTTTTGTAATTTATCGGGTCTCTTGATTTCATGACGGACCTTGAATCCAGCTCTTTCAAAAATATTCTTTATTTCCGAATACTTTCGATAATGGGTCTTAGTAATTGTATAATCGTAAAAAACATCGACCTTTTCTCTCATCATTTTATTTTTTACGTTTTCCCAATCTGGCCCAAGACCAATAAATAGAAATAGTAGAATTAGGTATCGGCGAACTCGATTTTTAGGCAACCAATGTACAAACGGCATAAACAAGTGACCTTCAAAAAAAAATTCGCGTGAAGGAAAAACGTGATATCCTGATGAATTCTTTGAGCTTATTCTGCTGAGTTCTTCTGCAACGATTTCCAGATCTTCAACATGTTCAAAAACGTAATTCGAATATGTAAAACTGAAATATTCATCTGGAAATTCGGTTTTTCCACTTGCATCCAGTAAATTAAGCACCGATGAATCGTATCCTTTATTTTTGCATAATCTACTACCCTTTGATATGGGTTCGGGATCGATATCGACGCCGAATGCACTATATCCTATATTTCTTAAACAAAGCACGTCTTTGCCTCTGCCGCATCCCCAGTCCAAGATCCTTACTTGATCCGATTTTAATTGGTATTTTTCACAGTATCCACTGATTCTCCTTATCAACGATTCAGAAATGACGTGTGTTGAAAGTTCTTCCTCAGTTAAAATATTATGCTTTGACATAGACGCCTATTTTTTATTGATGTTCGGATTTTCATTTTTGAGTTTACAACCTGAGCCGTAGAATTGATTAAATATTGACATTTAGATGTCAATTACGATCATTTTTCTACCTTTTGAAATTGGTGTATCTACACATACTTTATTTAAATTGGCATCATATCTGGGATGAAGGTCACATCGAATCTCGCCTTGATATGAGAAGGGAGAATAAAACATAGCTATCTTACTAATTTTACCGGAAAGAGTTAAAAATAATAACTTCTGTTCGTGAAAAAAGCCTAACGGGCAAGTATCAGTTAATATAGTATAAGGATTAACGAAACTTGGGTGACCATCATTTATCAGTATTTTCGACGAAATATCTGAGTATTGAGCAGTATGATCTTTATGCAAGTAGTAGGCATATCCTTTCTCTCCTTCCGAAAAAAAAAGTAATTCATCGTTGTTTTTCCAGGTATAATGCGAAACATTCCTTCCATCATTCAATAAAACAAGGTTTTCACCATCAAGATCACAAGTAAATGCCATAGTCCTTCTTATAGTCTTCGTAACTATTATATGAAAAAATAGCAACCTGCTTCCTTCCGGATTAAAACAAAGATGATTAACGTAGTGATTCCCATCTGGAATTGTTTCGTTCTTATTGTAACGCGCAAGCCGATCCATGCTAAGGATCAACTCTTTTTTGTTTTGCTGTATATCACAGATCCAGACGCCATCATTTTCAGGGATCTTGACATCTTTGGTTATATCGGGAAAGTTTATATACCCATATCCCGGTCGCAGTCTTGCCAATCGCCCAAAATTCAATGTGGCAGCGAACCTTCCCGTCTGCTCAATATCGTAAACAGGAAAGTTCATTTTTCTTACTGTTTGCTTTGTTTCAATATCTTGGATTACGGAGCCGAATGAACCATTTATTGGTTTATTATATAATATCAGTTGACTTTCATTGGACGGAAACCACATCAATCTTGCTCCCTGCTGCCAGCACCATGTTGTGGTCAGTCCAATGTTAACGAAAATGTCAGGGGTATTCAGATCGAAATAACCGATGTTGGCAACGCATGGATCTTTTAACGGCTGGTTATCTATATCCACCGTCATAGCCAGTAAAAATTTGCCATTTTTGGAGAAGGGTGATTTATCATAATAACCAAAAAAAGTGTGTTTATCAGATGATTGATAAACTTTATACGGACAAGATATTTGCAGGACTTTTTTGATCCTGCATTGTCGAAGAATCTTATTTATGACATTTTTTATTCCATTATAGACAGGTCTGAATAATGAATGAATTGTCCTCGCAAATTTAAAGAGGATTGGGTTATTTCGAAGAAATATTTCAATTTTATTTAACATTAATTTTTAAGAATACTTTTATCATTATGATCCAATACGTAAGCGTCAAATATATTGTTAGAGAGTAAACGTGCAAGCTTTGTATATTGCAATGAAATTCTAATAAACATTAATAGGTGTCTTACCGAACGTTAGCCTTCATATCTGTAATAGCGAGCGAAATTAGATCTGAAATTGTACCACCACATTTCCCACCATGGAATATCAAGAATAGACTTGATAGTGTATTTAATATAGTCGTTTTGGTTTCGAATAATGGCATGTTTCAGCATCCCCAGAGGAGTGAAACCTTTATCACCCATAAAGCGATCAAGTGTTTTTATCGGAAAGTAGTTGATATGTTCGACAAAATGAGCAAGATTAAAGTCTTTTTTCAATCTTTCTATCCAAATCACTGCAGGCGTCAGACCATTTACAAAAAGTATAGTTCCTTTATTGCAAAGCCTATTGATTTTTTCGAGGCCATCATTTAAGTCAACCAAATGCTCTATGTTACTTTGCCAGAGAATAATATCAGCCTTCACATCCGGATATCGATTCATAAACTTTTCCGGTTCGCATACTGTGAATTTTTGTGCTTTTGACAGGGCGAGACGTTTTTGGTCAATATCCACTCCGTAGACATTTATTCCGAGCCCCCTTCCCATTGCCATTGAATGTCCAACACCGCAACCGAAATCAAAAAGAGTGAGGGAACCGGATTTTTTTATGTATTGAAGGGCTTGTGTCAAAACCGGAAAAAAAGATATCCTGTTTTTTCTTGCATTATAATAAAATTTATCATCCAATTGATAAAAGTTTCCACCTTTTGAATATTTATTCAATTTCGCCTGATTATATACAAGATCTTCATATTCTTTTTTCAGTCGGGGATTTACAAAAACGAAAGCACAGTTTTTGCATTTTGATACCTTAAGAACAGTGTCCGAATTAATGCCAATAACACTGTAATCAAGTGATGATTTCTGCCTGAGTTTTCCATACGGAATTTTGAAATAAGGTTTAAGGTGTTCGCTACCGCAGACCGGACAGGAAATCGTTTCACAGTATTGCTCGTATGATTTATTGTCCATTTACTTAATCCAATAAAACGGTCATCGCGAAATCTTATACAAATAATGATTCAGATATTTTATTTTAATGTTAGATTTTAGAATTCTATTCAACGCATCAAACTCATCTGTAACATTCTGCTTGTCAAGGCCTTTTAACTTATTCTTAAGCAATCGCCTCGCACTGTTTTTATCGAAGATTTTGCTGAAATTATTTTTAATGGCATTTTTTGCCTTGAACTTAGAATTTTCAAAAGGTAAAAAAAAGATGGATCTGTTTTTACCAGGCCCTGGTATTTTATTTTGAGTAAGTCGTAAAATATTTTCTACTACAATGTCTGTTGACATCAGGTCATAGCTAAAGTAATCGGCCAGCAGCCCATCGGTTTTATCAGTTCCGGCCATATTATCTGTTTCATGTTTACCGCTGCCATTTTTTATAAACTCCAAGACATCTTCAGCATTGTTAAACCGTTGACTCAATTCAACCGGCAGCCATGGTGAGAGATCTTCATTAAAATAAGGCAGATACGATATGACTTTTTTACCTACCATCGCGCTTTCGACACCAGTGGAACTGTCGTTGTGGATCACAATATGCGCTGCCAGTATCCAATAAATAACGGACTTGTCATATATGACATGTATATTTTTTGGGGTCCGAAATTCATTTAAATAGCAATTTATATCCTCTTCCGGATGTGGCCTGATGACAATATTCATATCGGTTGTTTCTGACAATTTGTGTATTAGCTGGATAGTTTTTTTAAGTTTTATTTTTTCATACTCAAATCTTTCATCAACCTTTTTTGCTCGCCCTCTGTAGTTTGCCACTACTTCTTCACGGCTCCTGATGTTGTTATAATATTTGATACACATATTGAACAGAATAAATTTTCCATACTTCTTCCTCAGGTTATCAACGATGTGATTGTATAATGTATTATATTTTGGTTTAAGCAGGTCATATTTAGGATGTCCGGATATAACGATCTTTTTGTCCTTGTAATTAAGCCTCTTTTTCTTCAACAGCTCAGCCTGTTTTTTCCCCCACAGAAAAAACAAATCATACAGATCAAATGCTTTTTCGGGAAATCTTTTCAACAAGTTATGATAGTCTTTATAATCAACGCCATTTTCTTCGTCCAGGCTGATCATCAAGCCATTTGATTGCTTTACTTTCTCGTGTATTTTTTCCGTAACGTTTTCATGATACCCTTTGTCAAAATAGATCACCGGCTCAGTATAGGTTAAAACTTTTTCAATTTCAGCTTTTGAGCCGATAAAACAAGCAAATCCTCTATCAGCAAAAGTGGTCGCCAGGAGCAATTTGGATTGAAGCTCCCTGACAGTGGTCTCAATAGGAAACAGTAATGTATAGCGATTGGACATCAAAACCTTCAATATGGTTAGTCAACTACCACCCGCGAAGCGGGTGGCTTGAATTTGTCCGCCGCTTTATGGCGGACAAAGGCAAAAGTACGTCAGTGCTTTCGACGTTGAACTTGCATCCGGGTGCAAAGCACCCGGTTCGTTTTGCAAGAATCAATAACAGATCTGCTTTTGTGTTTTTACATTCTTTAGATCGGCCAGTTTTTCAGCTATTAAAGGGCCCGCATCGCCCGTGCCGTATATATGATCTGAATCGATTTTTCCACTATCTATTTGTTTTATCACGTTTTCTTTTATCTGATCGGCGTTGTAATCAACGTCTATTACATTCTTGCCTCTAATTCTACCCTTCTGACGCGTACCGATATTTACAGCAGGTACGCCGATGAATGCGCCTTCCCTGATGGCGCTGCTTGAATTTCCAATCATACAAGCGCACATACTCATTAGCTCTACATAAACATCTATTGGCAAATTAATAAACACATGCAGCCAATCAGTGCTACCTCTTTCGCGAAAGGTCCTGATCCCTTTTGATATTTCATCAGAACCCGCATCAGCGTTAGGCCAAAGCATAATTGTGGGCATTTTTAAATCGCTCAGCGCTTTAAGGGTTGCTTCAATGTTTTTTCTGTTTTCCCCATACTCAGTTGTGACAGGGTGTTGGGACACAAGCAGAAAATTATCTTTTTTAATATTAAACTGCCCACCAACACCTTTGAATTTCTCGAAAAAATCTTCTTTCTCGAAAACATCATTATTTCGATTGTTTTCAATTATGTGTTTTACAAGATCAATTCTCGGACAGCCAAAATTAAAGACCATATCCGGATTTTCGCCCATTTTTATTATTCTCTGACGGGCGTCTTCATTTGCAGCAAAATGGATATGCGCCATTTTGGTAATTGCGTGGCGAATGCTTTCATCGATTGTTCCTGAAACTTCGCCTCCCATGGTATGAACAATGGGTATGTTAATATACGAAGCCACAATTGTTGGGGCCATGACTTCGAAGCGGTCACCCACTACGACGACCATGTCCGGTCGCAGATTGTCAAGTATCATGGTCATTTCAATTATACCCAGGCCAGTGGACTGAGCCATAGTGATTGGGTTTTCGCCTTCGATGATCATATAAAACTTGGCGTCGATATCAAAACCATCATCTTTGATCATATTTTCGATGTTGCCATATCTGTCTAAAATAGCAGAAGATCCGATGACAACTTGAAGCTGCAGATCTTGATGGGCCTTAACGGCTCGCATGATTGATTTACATGATGAATAATTCGCACGACTACCAACAAAAAAGCATATCTTTCGCACTATTTCCCCTTTTCTGCATACATTCTCAGATTTTTTCCATGACCGGAAGCATTAACATAAAATTGTAGCTGCTCTAAGTGTTCTTCCAGTAATTTTGTATCAATATCAGTCTTGTCATTGAGATACCATTGCCAGTCATACATATCCAATCCTTGAGTTTCCCAATTAAAAACATTAAATCCATGCCTTTCAAGAAAAAATTTTAATGATTTAGGCGAAAAGTAGGTTAGATGATGTGTGGGCCATATAAAATGGGCGTTTTCAATTCCTAGTAGTTCTCTTGACGCTGAATTATAATTAGGAACATAAATGTAGATTTTCCCGCCTGGAGTCAGTAATTGATTAACTTTGCTAATTATATTGGATGGCGATACTAAGTGTTCAAGTACGTCATACAGTGTAATAACAGAGAATTTATGATCAAATTGAATCTCCTCCAACGGGATCTGGAACACCTGCAAGTTCCTATTGTGAGCAAATTCGGCCGCTGAAGGATTGAGTTCTATTCCCTGCGCATTCCAATGCCTATCCCGGGCTTCCTCAAGCAAAAATCCGGTAGAACAGCCAATATCAAGAAGATTTTTGGGCAGGTTCTCATCATGGTATTGTTCAATGACGTTCATCCGCTCCTTTCCGAAGCGCTCCTTGCGATAATCATGTGAGGCTTCACCAAGACCTTTAACTATTTGCTGATACTGTTGTGAACGATATATTTTGAAATAGGTTTCCTCATCAAAGATGGGATTGACATATACAACCATGCAATGATTGCATTTCACTAAATCCAAAGAATCTTTTTTATACAAAAATATATAGTCATTCCGGCTACATACCGGACAATTTCGACAATTAAGAAAATCCTTTAATCTTTCTTCATTCGCAAGCAGTTCTTTTAAAGATGCATTACGATTTTCAATCAAATAATCGTAAGATTTGTGGGGGCGAAGCTTTTTGATGTCGATTGCTTGATATTCAACTTTAGATTTATAATTTATCGATATCATTTGTCTATTATTTTTTTTGAGGATTGTTTTTTCTCTTGGGTTCTTTTGTAAGTATTTCTTTTATTACCAAAGCGCAAAGATTTAGATCAAACATATCGTCTATGTCAACCGATTCTTCACGCGTCATTTCGTATGCAAGGATTTTGTCTCCATAGATGCTATTTTTCTCTGTTAAACATTTATGGGTAAATGCATAGATTGCTGCTCCGTTGCGAGCATAAAATACAGGCTTCAGTTGTCGTACATTCTTCAGCTCATCATATTGTAAAAACGGTTTAAGGAAGCCGTCTTTCATTTCCATAATAGAGTAAGGATTGAACCGGTGGGGCGTCTTTACGACGCTTACAATGGAGTCAGCATCGGAATTGATTAGTTTTTCCAAAGCCTCATCAATGTGCTTTGAAGTTCGAAGGGGAGATGTAGGCTGGAGCAGGACGATATAATCGGGTACATACTTCTCATTTTCCTTCAGCCAGTCCACAGCATGCCGAATTACCGGAAGGGCAGGCGTATCGTCTTCAGCCAGTTTTCTTGGCCTGACAAATGGCGCTTCGACGCCATATTTTCTTGCAATATCAATAATCTCAATCGAATCCGATGACAGGATCGTTCGTGAAATGTGTTTGCTGCCGTTTGCGGCTTTAATGGTCCAGGCAATAAGCGGTTTGCCGCATATCGGGTATATATTTTTCTTAGGAATACCCTTTGAACCGCCACGGGCAGGGATGATGCCGAGAATTTTCATGCTTTATTACTTGTTGTATCTCGCAGTATCAATCATGCTCCATTCCAGCTTCGTGTTAGCCGGGATATCGTTCATGATTTTAATTCCAAGTATTTCTCGAAACATTCTTGCCGGCACCCCGTCACCAGGTTTTTTATAGGCCAAATGCTTTTCCTCAAGTATAGTGTCTGCCGAGATGTCGCATGCGGTAACAATGCTCTTTTCGAAGATTGTTTTCATTCGTGTCAGGGTGGCGACGTTGGCATCTTTATCAATCTTATTCCCCAATGCTTTTTCAACAGATCTTATATTCTCTACAAGTGCTTTCATTTCTTCCGGAACGACGGAAAATCGTGCATCTGGACCGTACATGGATTTGCTCAAAGTAAAATGTTTTTCGATAACGATAGCTCCCGAACACACTGCGGCAATACTTATCGCAATTCCTAAAGTATGATCTGAAAAGCCGACCGGGATATGATACCGATCCTGCATATCTTTTAAGATATTCAAACCGGCATGCTCGGAGGGACAGGGATATTCTGAGGTACACTGGAGCAATATCAACTCCTTGCAACCATTATCCTTTAATGTGCTGACGCTTTCATCAAGTTCATCCCAACTGCTCATTCCACTGGAAAGCAGAACTTTTTTCCCGGTTCGGGCGATTCTTATAAGAAGCGGAAGATTATTAACCTCGCCGGATGCTATCTTGTATGTCCGCACACCGACTCGTTCCAGCAAATCCACAGCTTCTATTGAAAAAGGTGAAGACAAAAACTCTACTCGCATATGTTTCTCGGCAAATTCTTTTAATAATTTCCATTCCCTTAAAGAAAAGCCGGTGCGTTCAAAATAGTCTCTGCGACTTTCGTCTTTGAAGTATGGTGGGTTGGGAGCATCAGGCAGGCTTTCGCAATCAAAAAGGTGTGTCTGGAACTTGACGGCGTCTACGCCACACTTGGCGGCCTCCTGAATGAAACACTTGGCAAGACCCACAGACCCTTCATGTGAGTTTCCAATTTCGGCAATGATAAAAACATTTTTCATAATCAGCAATCTTTCAACATGCAATTCTAAATTTTCTCATTACCAAAGTCCATACTGATCGATCATTGTGAAAGTAATCGTATAATACCATAAGAACAATGAAGCTTATCAATATGATGAACTTTATATAGAGAGATATGATAATATCATAAAAGCTGAAAAGATAGACAACAAATAAACCGAAAACAATCAAGAGATAAATGTTGAGGTTTAGATTTGTCCTGTATAATAAAACCTTTTCACTGATATAATAACCGGACCAAAAAATTAATGCATATGTGATCAACGAGGCGGTTATAGCACCACTTATTCCGAAATAAGGTATCAATACCAAATTCAGGATGAAATTTAAAATTCCGCATATAATTGAACGAGCCGCTAAGTAATATGTTTTCTTGGAAACAAGAATATTGTTGCTATACAGCATGTCATAGCTGCTAATTAGAACTTGAAAGCCTAAAATTGGTGCATATTTGGCACAGGGCCAGAAACTTTCGTTTATTTTGATTAATTTGAATATTTCAGGCAAAAATAAAATGAAAAACAACAGAATTGCAGATATACAATTAAGCCAGTAAAACATCATCTGTTTCGTGTTTTCATCATTACCACTTTTAGCCATGTTTTTAACATAACTGGGTGAGAAAGCATTGGAGAAAGCCTGATATATTTTGCGTAATCCCTGATTTAAAAACTGGCTTTTGTCATATATCCCTAGCGCGCTGACAGGCATAAAAATTTGCAAAATATATTTATCGATGTTCTGTTGAATCTTTGAAAAAAAACTTTTGGGAGCGGCCGGTATACCGATTCTAACAACATCCAAAATGATTTCCTTTCGAAATTGGAAATTAAATTTATGCCTGAACAAAAAGGCTGATACCAGAACAAAGAGAAAACTGCCGATTAACTCACCATAAAAGAGGGATGCAATACCGAAACCTTTTAAGATTAAAAAATATAATGAAAAAGATATGCTGCAAAAATATACTATCAAAGTGAGCCATGAATACTGCTTGGCCAAGCGCTCCATTAAAAATGTCTGAGTGAAGACAGGTCGGCAGGAATCTAACACAAGGATAAACAGCTGAATCTTGAATAATGAATCGTAAGAAGAATCCCAAACCCTGAAGAAAACATGGAATATTGAAGAAGGAACAAATAAAAACAATGTGAATATAATTGAGGCTGGCACACAAGAAATAAACAGAAGGTTTGTCAGGAAAATATTCCTATCGGCATCGACATCAAAACTAAAATACTTGGAGATGACAACCCAACTCGAACCTAAATTGCTGCACGCTTGCAAAATAATAATAGCCATTAATACGACGGATCTGATTCCATAGTCAGCCGGTGTCAAATAGGCGGTGAAAACCGGCAGCAGGCCAAAACTGATAAATCCCGGCACCCAGATGGGGATGTTGTAAATAAGAAAATTAATCGCATTTGATTTATTTTTGGAGGCTGGCAATATATTTTTCCAATTAATTTTGATTCATTGCATTTGAAGTTCATTTTCGATTTCTGGCAGCTTCTATCTTTACCAGTTGTATGTATCTATCAATCACCTTACCATCAAATATGCTTTCACGCGAAAGTTTTTTCCAATCCTGCGTAAAATCCAAATCCATTTTTAAAGCGGCTTGCAAGGCATCGACAAATTTGTCTCTTTCAGTGACAACCTTGAGCGTCTTCAGGAAGTCATACATCGAATAATTATAGCCCCAGAAATCATACGT
>Ga0315540_10000400_pt1 | contig 24547 bp, 29 predicted proteins | sample SalMarSW160110MG_FD_203677 | JGI IMG/M metagenome (GOLD analysis project Ga0315540, IMG submission 203677) | Salt marsh sediment microbial communities from the Plum Island Ecosystem LTER, Massachusetts, United States - Salt Marsh Sediment SW1601-10 ...
CGCCAACAATCACCTCATGCCGCATACCGCGCTCCCGCTCGATACGACGTCGTTACCGACGCCAATAACGACGGAGCATAAGGTCTGCTCTCACAACTTGGCAGGCGGCCTCAATCGGGTGGTTACTCTCCATCACACCTGGCGTGCCGGTAAGATACGTCACCCGGCTACTGCCGACGGATACGCCAATCTGATCACTGCCGCTATCTTACTGTGCGAAGCCACAGGTCACAGGAGTTGGATATCTCAGGCCGAAAAACTCTTTGACGCCCTGGAACATCATCATTGGGATTCCGAGACGGGAGGATATTTTTTTGCTTCATCCTCAGACGACAATCTCATCATCCGCCCGAAGTTTGCCCATGATGATGCCACCCCAAACGCCAATGCGGTCATGCTGTCGAATTTAACAAAGCTTCACGTGCTAACCGGCAAGGATGTCTATCGCGACCGGACTCGACAGATCCACAATGCCTTTGCCGGAGCCGTCAAGCGCAACCTGATCGCTCACGCCTCGTTCCTATCCAGCTTCCAGGACATGACCGATCTTATCCAGATTATCATTCTCTCAGCACCCAACCACGAGGCGGAAGCGCACAACCTTCGGAATGCGCTTCTCGCCTACCCACTACCTAACCACCTTGTTGTGAACATACACAACTCGGGCGAGCTCCCGGTACGACACGCTGCGCACGGCAAACCCACACCAGTCGGAGGGGCCTGCCTCTATATCTGCCGCGGTGAAACCTGTTCGCTACCCGTGAGCCGACCAGTAGACATTATCACCGTATTGACGATGATCGGATTATCCTCACCCAAACGCTAAGCATTCATCGAGTCGAAGAAATCGCTATTGCTCTTGGTCTGACGCAGCTTGTCGAGCAGGAATTCGATGGCATCGACCGTGCCCATGGGATTTAGAATGCGGCGCAACACGTACATCTTTTTAAGCAGATCCGGTCGAACCAGCAGCTCCTCCTTGCGAGTACCCGAACGCAAGATATCCAACGAGGGAAAGACCCGCTTGTCCGCTACCTTTCGGTCAAGGATAATCTCCGAATTTCCGGTGCCTTTGAACTCTTCGAAAATCACATCGTCCATGCGACTGCCGGTATCGATCAAGGCCGTCGCAATGATCGTCAACGACCCTCCCTCCTCGATATTGCGCGCCGCACCGAAGAACCGCTTAGGCCGCTGCAATGCATTCGCATCAACACCGCCAGTCAGTACCTTTCCGGACGACGGCACAACCGTATTGTAAGCACGCCCCAGCCGCGTGATAGAGTCGAGCAAAATTACTACATCCCGTCCATGCTCAACTAGGCGCTTAGCCTTCTCGATCACAATCTCTGCCACCTGGACATGCCGAACCGCAGGTTCATCGAACGTCGAACTAATCACCTCACCCTTCACCGAACGCTGCATATCCGTCACTTCTTCCGGTCGCTCATCGATCAGCAACACAATGAGATAGCACTCGGGGTGATTGCTCGTGATCGAATGCGCAATATTCTGCAGCAGAACAGTCTTGCCGGTACGCGGCGGGGCGACGATGAGGCCACGCTGACCCTTACCCAAAGGCGCAACCAAATCAATTACTCTAGCTGAAAAGTCCTTTTTGGTAGGATCCTTGATTTCCATCTCTAACCGCTCATCAGGGTAGAGAGGCGTCAAATTATCAAAATGGATTTTATGCTTGGTTTGCTCAGGATCTTCAAAATTGATGCTGTTTACCTTCAACAACGCAAAATATCGCTCGCCATCGCGCGGGCTACGAATGTCTCCTTCCACCGTATCGCCGGTACGCAATGTAAAACGCCGGATCTGGCTGGGACTGACATATATGTCGTCTGGACCCGCTAGGTAGTTCGCATCCGGCGAGCGAAGGAACCCAAAGCCGTCCTGCAGAACCTCCACAACCCCCTCACCAATGATGTCGACCCCGCGTGCGGCAAGATTCTTGAGAATGGCGAACATCAGCTCCTGCTTTCGCAATGCGCTGGCATTCTCAACTTCTAACTCCTCGGCAAGCGCCAGCAATTCAGCCGCGCTCTTTTCCTTCAGAGCGTGTAGTTTAATGCTTTTAAGTTCAGAAATTTCGGTCATTTTACAATCCGTTCAGGGACAATCCACCGGGGGAAAGGTATCGGCTGCCAGGTTCTGGAAACAAGCCACGAAGCGAGAGGGATCTTGCCGACGAAAAGGATGTAAAGCAGGCTGCAAACATCCCCGTGCGGGAGAATCAGTTGGGATCTAATCCTCTTACCAGCACAACAGCAGACTCTTTATCAGAAATCCAATCCCGAGGAAACACCCGAGATTCCCAAGCCATGCGGCCAAGCGCCTCAGAACGGCCGCACGACAACCAGGATCACGATCCCCATCATCAACACCGTCGGCACTTCGTTCAGAATGCGGAAATAACGCTGCGAATAAGCATTATGATCCTTTGCGAATTCCCGCACGTGCACGCCCAGCAGCCCATGCACGCCAGTCAGCACCACCACCAGCAACAGTTTCGCCCACATCGAGAAGCCACCCGACAGCGCCCCGCCTGCTGACAACGCAACCATCGCAAGCCCCAGCACCCACGTCGCCAACATTGCCGGCATCATAATGCCTCTGAACAAACGACGTTCCATAACCTTAAAGGTTTCCGACTGCACCCCACCTTCTTCAGCCTCGCAGTGATAAACGAACAGACGTGGAAGATACAAAAGACCTGCCATCCAAGCTATAACGGCAATCACGTGCAGCGCCTTTAGCCACTCATACATCGACAAAATCTACCGCATCACGTGCCCGCACTAAATCTATAAGATCTGCTACATGCCCAAGCGGTGTCTCCGGCCGCATCCCATGCCCTAAATTCACTATATGCCGTTCCACCGGTACCGCATCCAGCAACCCATTGACCTCAGCCTCCAACCGCGGCCCACCAACTATAACGGCAACAGGATCGATATTGCCCTGCAACACAACATTCGCACCGATAGCTTGTACAGCCCACTTTGCATCTATGCTCGACTCAAGCCCTATTGCAGCAACCCCTGTATGTTCGGCAAACTCAACTTGTCCTGCTCCGACACCACGCGCAAATCCGATCACCGGTACATCGCATCCGGCATCGTGCAAACCCGATACAATTCGACGAACTGGCTCGTCACACCATTGCCGTCGTAAGCTAGCCGGTAGGTCACCAGCCCAGCTATCAAAAATCTGAACCACTTCCACCCCGGCCTTCACTTGCTCAACCAAATAAGCTGTCGATACCTCAACAAGTTTATCTATTAGCAATCCAAACCACTCAGCCTCATAGGCTGCCTGTCGGGCCAATGACCGATCAGTTGAACTGCCGCCTTCGATGAGATAACTCGCAACAGTCCAAGGCGCCCCACAAAATCCGATCAACCCTACATCGCTAGCTAATTGCCGACGCACCACTTTCACAGTCTCGTAAATAGCCTCTAGCTTTCCAGCAGCTCCAACCGAATCCAAACGAACCACATCTTCTCTACTCCGAACTAATTCAATTTTCGGCCCTTCATTCTGCACAAACTCCAGCTCCAACCCCATTTTCTGTGGCACAAGCAATATATCTGCAAAAAGAATAGCCGCATCGAGATCGAACCGCTGCAGTGGCTGTAGCGTTACCTCTGCCGCCAACTCCGGCGCATAACAGAGATCAAGAAAGGACCCAGCCTTCTCACGTAATGCTCGATATTCCGGGAGATAACGGCCTGCCTGACGCATAAACCAGATCGGGCGACGCTTCGGATACCGATGGTTCAACACATCAAGGAGTGATTTTGAATCAGATTTCAATGGAGCGTTCACAGCTTAGCTTTCCTTACAATCAAAATTGAACTCTTATTCTTTGTTGATGTTGTTGTTGGGAAGGAATCGGGGATTATAATTGTCCCCAATTTTGCTCTCAGGTTTCTCTTTTGTACAACATAATCGGAAGTTTTGATCATAACCCAAAAAGCTCATATTTTTTACTTTAAATTCAATGAGTTACAATGAATTACAGAATACTTATACACAATTTTCCCACAACTTCTTTACTGCGAAATCTCATTGAGCAACTTTTCCAGTCGCTCGCATAAGGAGTGTTCACAGACCGGCCCCGATTGGATAACGTCATGGCTTGCATCATTGACGTCCCCGCGCTTGCCGCTGCCGATTCCATTATCCACAATAGATCCCAACCGTATCCCCTATTTGTCGCAACCCATGCCTGACCGTCAGTACTTTCACATGCATATGGTTTCCGACGCGACTGGTGAAACCCTCAGCACCGTTGCCCGCGCAGCTACGGCGTATTATGCCGACTATCAGCCCATCGAGCATATGTACGCTCTAGTGCGAACGTTGAAGCAACTGGAACGAGCGCTGATCGAAATTGAAAGGCAGCCGGGTATTGTGCTATTCACAATAGCTGACAAGCCTCTGCAACAGCAATTGGAACGCCATTGCATAGCATTAGCCATTCCCACTATCTCCGTTCTTGATCCGGTAATTAACAGTCTCGCTGCATATCTGAAGACGGAGTCTCGTCCTCATCCCGGCGGACAGCACACACTCAACGCCGAGTATTTCCGCCGGATGGATGCCCTCAACTACACACTCATCCACGATGATGGCCAACACGTGGACGATCTGGATGCTGCAGACATTATCCTCGTCGGTGTTAGCCGTTCCTCCAAGACACCGACCAGTATTTATCTTGCCAACCGTGGCATAAAAACAGCCAACATTCCGTTGGTGCCCGGCGTGCCACATCCTCCCCAGTTGGAAGTTGTCACTCACCCGCTAATTGTTGGACTCGTAGCTTCTGCCGAACGCATTTCACAGATCCGCCGCCACCGCCTGATTACTCTGAATGAAACCCGGGAGACCTATTATGTCAATCGCCAAGCAATCACTGCGGAACTCCTCACCGCAAAAAAGTTGTTCACGCGACACAACTGGCCAGTCATCGATGTGACCCGCCGCTCCATCGAGGAGACCGCTGCTGCCATCCTCAACCTTCTCGCCGAACGGCACAGCAAGATCATTCCATGATTGAACCGTATGCCAGAATTATCCTAGCTTCAGCTAGCCGCTCTAGAGCAAAGCTTCTCGAAGCCGCCCGCTTGAGTTTTGATGTCATTCCGTCCGATCTCGATGAGGGTGAAATCAAATCTCTGGCAGGCGATCCGACAAACGAGATCCAAAGTAGCGATGTGGCACTACTTTTGGCTCAGGCAAAAGCCCTTTCAGTATCACAACGATATCCCCAGGCACTTGTTATTGGTGCTGATCAGACCCTCATTTTAGATGAAATGCTGCTCGATAAACCGGCTGACCGGCAGGAAGCGCAACGGCAGCTTCTTATGCTTAGAGGCAAAGCCCATTGGCTTGATACAGCTGCGGCCGGCGCCCACAATGGCGCGGTATTCTGGACGACCCGTGAACGATCCCGTCTAACTATGCGTGAATTCTCCTCCGAGGCTCTTGCCGCCTACCTCAGCGCGGCAGGAGATGACCTGACCTCGAGTGTTGGCGGCTATAAAATTGAAGGACCGGCAATCCGATTATTCACATCCATTGAAGGTGACTATTTCTCCATTCTGGGATTACCTTTGCTGGCCGTTTTGCAAATGTTACGCGACACAGGTGTGATGGACGAATGACAAATTGAAATCGTCGTCATGGTGCCAGCAAATGGCAGAATTGGAAATGGATCAACAGCTGAAAATGATAGTCATCGGTCTCACAGGTTCTATTGCTATGGGAAAATCAGAAACAGCACGTATGTTTGCTCGTCTTGGTTACCCAGTTTTCGATGCCGATCAGACCGTTCATCGACTCTATTCAAAGGGTGGCAAGGCGGTAAAAACTGTTGCTCGAGCCTTTCCGGAAGCACTTGTCAATGGCGCAATCAACCGTGAACGCCTCGCATCTCGGGTGATGGGCAATCCACAGGCGCTAAAACAACTCGAAGCTATTGTGCATCCTTTGGTTCACAGACAGGAAATTACATTTCTAAAGGCAGCCAGAGCCGATGGTCATCAATTGGCAGTTCTCGACATTCCACTCATGTTTGAGAGTGGGCGGCTTGATGATGTCGACAAGGTTGTCGTGGCTTCGGCGCCAGCTGAATTGCAGCGCGCTAGGGCACTTGAGCGCTCTGGAATGACGCCTGAAAGACTTCATTTGCTGATGGGACGTCAGATTCCCGACAAGGATAAATGCAGCCGCGCCGACTTTGTGATCGATACCAGTCGCGGTCTAGACGACGCGTTTGAGCAGGTGCGGGCTGTTGTCGATACGCTGCTCTGGCAGGCGTCTACGAAGGAACAAAGCCATGCGTGAGATTGTGCTCGACACCGAGACAACAGGTCTCGATCCTGCCTCGGGCCATCGTATCGTGGAGATTGGCATGCTGGAGTTAGTCAATCATATTCCGAGCGGCCGCAGTTTTCATTGTTACCTCAACCCGGAGCGCAACATGCCAGCTGAAGCGTTTGCGGTACATGGTCTGTCCACAGAATTTCTGAGTGACAAACCAATTTTTGCCAGCGTCGTCGATGAATTCGTCGGCTTTATTGATGAGGCACCACTCATCATTCACAATGCGGCCTTCGACATGGGTTTCGTCAACTCAGAACTCGCCCGCCTCAAACTGCCAAGCTTTGACTATGACAGGGTGATCGATACATTAACCTTGGCGCGGCGGATGCATCCAATGGGCCCTAATAGCCTCGATGCCTTGTGCAAACGTCATGGTATCGACAATTCGCGTCGTGACAAACATGGTGCCCTGCTCGACGCGGAATTATTAGCAGAAGTTTATCTGGCACTTATCGGTGGGCGGCAGACCGTCATGCAACTGACGGCGACTGTGCAAGACAGGCAAAACAGCAAGACCGAGATCTCTGTCGTGTCAATACGTCCGGAACGATTGCCCTCGCGAATTGAGTGCAAGGACGAGATGGCTCACGACTTCTTGATTGATAATTTGGGAGGTCATGCCTTGTGGCTTCGTCATATCCGCAAAAACTAAAAGATAACTCAGGCTTGAGACTGAGCCTCGGCAATACGGCGCTGATACATACCCATGAAGTCAATCGGATCAAGCATCAGCGGCGGGAACCCGCCATTGCGAGTTGCATCAGCAAGGACTTGACGTGCGAATGGAAATAGCATGCGCGGACACTCGACCAAAACCAACGCATGCAACGCTTCCTGCGGCACATTCTCCAGCCTAAAGACACCCGCATATAGCAGGTCCGCAACGAATACGGACTTGCCTTCGTGAGTGGCTTTTGCCTCCAGATGCAGTTCGACCTCGAAGTCGGTGGGCGCCAGATTTCGCGCATTTACATTGACCGCGATGTTGATGTCCGGCGAGCCGTTTTGAATATTCATGGACTGTGGCGCATTGGGGTTCTCGAACGACAGGTCTTTCAGATACTGGCCGAGAATTTTCATGGACGGCGCCGAGCCTGGCTCCGGCTGTGGAGCCTTCAGCGAAGCGGTGCCAGTCGCACCCATTTTGGCAGAAGCCTCGCCGCCATTGTTGCTCTTGGGTTTTGCGTCCGTCTTGGGCGCTGGTTTTGTCGCCTTGGCCATGGTCATGTCCGCATCTGTATGTTGGATGGAGGCTTCGAACGCTCTCTCAAGCGCTCGCCGATGAATGCGATCGCTGGCTAACACGTCTTCGGCGCTACTGCAAGACTACCGCGTAGGGCCACCATTCCTGTGCCACGGCGACGGCGATCTCCCTTGTTGCGAGTGATCTTCTCCGTCGATTTCCTGTGCATCGAGGTTAATGATCGGTCCGTTCTCGGAATGTGACGAACCGGGCGAATGGTTTCGCCCGGCGATAATCGTCACTTCACCATGCCGATTCATATAGCGCCAAATCCAGCGGGCGATGGCCAGACGAGCGGTAGGTACCAGAAGAATCAACCCTATGGTGTCGGTGATGAAGCCCGGAGTCAGCAGACATAGGCCTGCGACAAGCAGGAAACCGGCGTGAATGGCTGGTTCCACCGGCAGTTGGCCATTGTCCAGATTCTGCTTGAGGGCCATCAGGGTGCGAAAGCCCTGATAGCGAACCAGTGCAGCGCCCACAATGGCAGTAGCGATCGTCAAGGCAATCGTCGGCACGGGGCCGATCATCGATCCGACCTTGATGAAGGCGACAATCTCAATGATTGGCACCCCCAGAAACACCAGAAGCAAAAACATTGCCAATTTCGTGCCCTTCCGTAACGTATTGCCATGGGTTTTGCCGGGAATGTTTGGTTTTCGGCCTCACGAGATATATATAGTGGAACGGCGATGAATTCATCCCGCTCGCCCAAAGAAGGGCAAGCGAGGTATCGAGCATACGGAAAAGGTGGCGCCCCGCCCATGAACCAAGCCTTCGATCCATTGAATCTCCTCATCCTGGCGGTTGCGGTGTTCATATTCTTTCGCCTTCGCAGTGTGCTGGGCACCCGTACGGGACACGAACGTCGTTACGATCCGGTATCCGGCGCGCCGGCAAAGGATGCTCGTGCAAACGATAACGTAGTGCCGCTGCCCGCGCGCGAGCCAAAGGACGAGCCAGTTTATATCGCCGATGAAGATGAGGAGCAGCCACCCGTTTGGCAGGGCTACGCCGAGGAGGGCACCGATGTTGCAAAAGGCTTGGAGGCCATTATGGCCGTGGACCCGAACTTTTCGCCAAAGACTTTCCTAGAAGGCGCACGCATTGCCTACGAGATGATCGTTACGGCTTTTGCTCAGGATGACCGCAAGTCCCTCAAGCCACTGTTGTCGCGCGAGGTGTACAGCGGCTTTTCGCAGGCAATCGATGAACGCCAGTCCCGTGGCGAAACCCTCGAAAGTCGCTTTGTGGGCATCGACAAGTGCGAGCTGGTGAACGCAGTACTCACCGGGCGCAAGGCGCAGCTGACTGTCCGCATCCTCTCGCAGATGATTACCGCCCTGCGGAATCGTGAGGGTGAGATCATCGATGGTGATGACAAACGGGTTAGTGCGATCACTGACGTGTGGACTTTCGAGCGCGATACCGGCACTTCCGATCCCAATTGGAAGCTGGTCGCGACCGAGGAAACGGGCTAAAGCGAAATGGGTCTCGGGCAACGGCTGATGGGGATCTGCACCCTGGCGATGATGCTTATGTCCACGTCCACTTCCGCTCAGGCCGAAATGCCCTTGCCTATACTTGAACCGGTGTCATGGCAGGCCATTTCTGGCTGGCCGGGCAAGAGCCTGGACCGCTCACTCGCCGCCTTTCAGCGTTCGTGCCGCGAGATACTGGATACCGCACGAGGCTTTCGGCGAGCCTCAAGCTTTGGTGGTAAGCCGGATGACTGGCACACGACTTGTCAAGAAGCTCTTGTTACTCCGCCTGGTGAGGCGCAGGCATATTTCGAGCAGGCCTTTTACGCCTACCGCGTCGTTGATTCGCAACGCCCAAACGGTCTTATCACTGGCTATTTCGAGCCGGAATATCCCGGCAGTCGCACGCCCGCTAGCGGGTATCCCGTTCCGGTCTATGGTCGACCCGCGGATCTCATTGCTTTCGACGCGACGACGGAGGCGCAAACCGGCCTGCGCTACGGGCGATTTGTGCTGGGTCAGCCCAAGGCCTATCCACCGCGCGGAGAAATTGCGTCGGGGGCGCTTGCGGGCAGGGGTCTGGAAATCGCCTGGATGGCCTCGCCGGTCGATGCCTATTTCATGCACGTCCAAGGCTCGGCCCGCTTGCGCCTGCCGGATGGTTCATTCATGCGGCTAGCCTATGCGGGCAAGTCCGGCAGGCCCTATACGTCCATCGGTCGGCTGCTGGCGGAGCGCGATATACTGCCGCGCGATGACGTTAACATGCAGTCGATACGGGATTGGATGGCAGCCCATCCGGACGCTGCCCGCAAGCTGATGGCTGAAAACGAGTCGTTTGTGTTTTTCCGGGAAGTGCCGATACAGGATCCGTCGCTGGGACCGCCGGGGGGTGAGCTCGTGGGGCTGTCACCGCGGGTAAGCTTGGCGATCGATCGTCGCTACTGGACCTACGGAACGCCATTATGGCTTGACACGGTCGTGCCGGATGCAGGCCATACTAGGCCATTTCGTCATCTGATGATTGCCCAGGATACCGGTTCGGCCATTCGTGGATCGGTACGCGGCGATATCTTTTTCGGCTCCGGTGAGGCAGCAGGCATTCCGGCCGGGCATATGCAGGCGCCGGGCAGCCTCATCGTGTTGCTGCCACATATATTGACCCGCCATCTCGGTCTTGACCGGCGATGACACGCCGCGGACCAAGGAGTCGGCGCGGCGAGATTGATGCGGCCGAGCGCGCGATTTGGGCGAAGGCCGTAGCCGACGTCGGGCCTCTACGGCCCAACAAGGTCAATGTTATAGGTGATGAAGTTAAGTCGGAACCGCATCCCGAGAAGGCGTTGCCAGCTATGGCAGACGCCGAGATGCGGCCGGGAAAGACGCTGAAACAGGGCTCGACACCCCGTGTGACATCACCGCCACTGACGGGTCTTGATCGTCGTATGCGTCAGCGCCTGACCCGTGGGCAGGTCGAATATGAAGCGCGACTCGATCTGCATGGCCTGGGCGTGCAGGCCGCACGTCTCGCACTTTTGCACTTTCTGGTCGAATCGGCCGCGCAAGGCAGACGCCTGGTACTGGTCATTACCGGCAAGGGGGCAGCCCCGTTTGCCCGCCATACGCTGCATGGGAGCAGCCATTTCGACACGCCAGAACGCCAAGGCCGGTTGCGCCGCAAGCTGTCTGAATGGCTTTCCGAAGATGACATGCGAGCCTATGTCGCGGGCTATCAACCGGCCCATCCACGGCATGGTGGGGGAGGGGCTTTCTATGTCAGGATTCGTCGCAGCAACCGTCTACGAAAATTCCGGTGACACCATTCGGCAGACACCTGCGCCACCTCAGAGCGGAACGCGGATTGACGGTCAAGGACATGGCGTCGGCCATTGGGGTTTCCAGTGCCTTTCTTACGGCCCTTGAGCATGGCAAGCCGGACGACCGAGCTGGGCGTTAGTCCAGCACATTATTGGACGCTTCAATGTCATATGGACGATGCCGAGGAACTCTTGCGACTGGCCCGCTTGTCACACCCGCGCGTTACCGTGGATACCACCGGCCTGTCGCCACGCGCCACCGAACTGGCAAACCGGCTGGCGGCATCGATCTCGCGGCTGTGCGAGCGCGATCTCGAACGGCTATCGTTGATTCTCGAGAGCGACAGCGACATGCTGCCCATTAAAGAATGAATTTTGACAGATCGGTGTTCTTGGCGAGATCACCGATATGACGTTCCACATAGTCGTGATCGATGACAAGCTTAGTGCCCACCTGGTCGGTGGCGGCGAAGTTGATGTCGTCCAGTACCCGCTCCATTATCGTATGTAGCCGCCGAGCGCCGATGTTCTCCACCGAAGCATTAATACTGGCGGCGAAGCGCGCAATCGCAGCGACACCATCGTCGGTGAAATCGAGGGTGACGCCCTCGGTTGCTAATAGGGCCTTGTACTGGCGGATGAGGCTGGCCTCAGGTTCGGTAAGTATGCGGTTGAAATCCTCCTCGGTCAGCGCCCGCAGCTCGACTCTTATCGGTAGACGGCCTTGTAGCTCGGGCAGCAGGTCAGAGGGTTTTGCAATGTGAAAGGCTCCCGAAGCGATGAACAGGATATGGTCAGTTTTGACTGCACCATATTTAGTCGATACTGTTGTTCCTTCGATCAATGGCAAGAGGTCACGCTGAACCCCTTCTCGGCTGACATCGGCACCTGCCCGCTCGCCGCGAGCACAAATCTTGTCGAGCTCGTCGAGGAACACGATGCCGTTGTTCTCAACCTCACCAATTGCCTCCTGCACGATCTGCTCCTGATCGAGCAATTTTTCGCTTTCCTCCACCAAGAGGACCTCGTGACTCTGCGCCACGGTCAGGCGGCGCGTGCGCTTTCGCTGTCCGAAGGTCTTGCCGAACAGGTCGCCGAGATTGATCATTCCCACCGAGGCGCCCGGCATGCCGGGAATTTCCAATGCCGGTTGGCCCGCGCCTGAATCCACTACCTCGATCTCGATTTCTTTATCATCGAGTTCGCCTGTCCGGAGCTTCTTCTTGAAGCTATCGCGCGTTGAGGCTTGCGCCGTCTTGCCCACAAGGGCATCGAGCACCCGCTCCTCGGCATGCAGCTGGGCCTGCGCTTCGACCTCCTTGCGCCGCGCCGCCTTGACGAGGGCAATACCCGCTTCGGTCAAATCACGAATTATCTGTTCGACATCGCGCCCGACATAGCCGACCTCTGTGAACTTGGTGGCTTCGACCTTGATGAATGGCGCCTGGGCGAGCTTGGCCAGGCGACGAGCGATTTCGGTCTTGCCGACGCCGGTAGGCCCGATCATCAGGATGTTCTTGGGCAGCACTTCCTCGCGCAAACCCACGTCTATTTGCTGTCGGCGCCAGCGGTTGCGCAGGGCAATGGCCACCGCTCGTTTGGCGGCATTCTGGCCGACGATATGGCGGTCGAGTTCGGAGACAATCGCGCGCGGGGAAAAATCTGTCATGGGGCTCCTCTATGGGACCTTGAATTCACTCTTTGGCGGGTACCCGCATACGGATGGCGTTGGGCATGGTTGCCACCACAATGCGACGCAGCGGCCGCCAGGCAACTGACAACATCAGAACGATGCCGCCGACTACAAGGGATGTCTCTGCATAGCTCGTCGAAGCCCAAGTGGTACCGGACATCAACGTATAAGCGGCATAACCGAGATAGATCAGTGATGAAGCCAGCAAAGCACGGCGATCGATGATCAGGGCGACTAAGCCGACAACGAAAAAAACTCCAATTATAAGTTCGGCATCGCCATACGTCAGGCTACTGTTTTGCGAGGTAATTGCTATGACGATAGGGTGGACGATTAGCGGTGCGGACAGCAAATGCAGCCAGAACGCGATGTCGGTTCTTCGCGTTGCCCGGGTCCGGTCTGACATGTCGAACCGCATGGCCAAAGCAAATATTACAAGCCCCATCGGCAGGAAGACTATGCCCGAATGATGGATGATCAATTGCGGAACGATACTCCCAGCTAATGCGATGACCGTGACCCCGAGGGCGGCACAGCCTGCTGCTATGGTGATGGGGACACGAAAACGCAGCCAGTGCAATCCTACAAATCCAGCGGTGATAAAGCCTGCTATCGCAACCCAGAAACTACCGTTGAACAGGAACTTCTCGAAGCTGCTCGTCCAGTCGCCAGCGATGATACCGGTCAGGGCGCCAAATACCGCCACCGAATAGACAATAAGCAAGAAGATACTTGGTAGTGCTAGGCGTTTGATTCGTGTGAAGACCTCGGCAAACCCCCAGCTTGTTGCAGCAATAACGGCGCTGCTGACAGCCAGACCGGTATCCTTAAGCACGTAGCCCAGAGCCCCCAGAAACAGAACGAGTCCGATGGTGACAAATATGTCGTTGAAGCTGGTAATGAGGCGCAGATTTTCTTCATCGGCGTGCGAGGCGACCGAATGTTCCGATTGTGCGAAGGCGATGAGACGCGTGGCGACATCGGCTTCGATTACGCCGGCCGCGACCGCAGCATCGATGTCAGCCTGACGGAGGATCATGAGGTCCGGATCGCCCGTCATTCGGCAAGGCTTTCCACGATGATGTTGGTATTGGTATAGACGCAGATCTCGGCCGCGATCTTCAAGGCGCGTCGGGCGATTGCCTCGGCGTCGAGGTCGCTGTCGGAGAGGGCGCGGGCCGCAGCCAGCGCGAAATTGCCACCCGAACCGATGCCGATCATACCGGCCTCGGGCTCCAGAACATCGCCGGTTCCGGTCAGCACCAGGCTCACCTTGCGATCGGCGACGATCATCATTGCCTCGAGCCTTCTGAGATAGCGGTCAGTGCGCCAATCCTTGGCCAATTCGACGCAAGCTCGGGTAAGCTGCTGTGGATATTGTTCGAGCTTGGTTTCGAGCCGCTCGAACAACGTCATGGCATCGGCTGTGGCGCCGGCGAACCCGGCGATGACATCGCCTCCAGCTAATGGGCGCACCTTGCGTGCATTGGACTTGATGACCGTATTGCCGATACTGACCTGGCCGTCGCCGGCTATCACCACCGTATTGCCCTTCCGTACGGTGAGAATGGTCGTGCCATGCCATTGGGGAATCTCGCGTGGCTCGGACATGGTGTCTCCAATGCTTGTGTCCGCCTCATGTAAGGAGCAGGCGATGAAAAGAAAATACCGCACATCGAGCTCAGTGTCGTGCGGCAAACGGGTGATTGGCCTTTGGCTTTGGTTCTTGCTAAAAGACCCACGGCCATCGCCCGCGTCAACCCGCCAGAGAGGCTTCTATGCGTCAGGCAAGCGTGAAACGCAAAACATCCGAGACCGCGATCGAGGTGCGCCTTGATCTCGACGGCAGTGGTCATAGCGAAATCTCGACCGGCGTTGGCTTCCTTGACCACATGCTCGACCTGCTGGCGCGCCACTCGCTCATCAACATGAGGGTGAAGGCTCAGGGAGATTTGCATATCGACTTTCACCACACCGCCGAAGATGTGGGCATTGCGCTTGGCGAAGCGTTGAAGCAGGCGCTTGGCGACAAGCGTGGCATTGTTCGCTATGCCAGCCTCGAATTGCCCATGGACGACGCGCTTACCCGCGTGGCGCTCGACATATCGGGACGCCCCTACCTGGTGTGGCGGGTGGAATTTTCTCGCCCCAAGGTGGGCGACATGGACACCGAACTGTTTCGCGAATGGTTCCAGGCGTTTGCCATGAACGCTGGGATTACGCTGCATGTCGAATGCCTCTACGGCGACAACAATCACCATATTGCTGAAAGCTGCTTCAAGGGACTGGCGCGCGCCTTGCGGCTGGCAGTGGCAATCGATGAACGCCGAGGCGACACCATTCCCTCTACCAAGGGCAGTCTTTAGGGAGTCGCCGCAGAGCAGGCAGATGAAACTCTATTCCGTCCATTACCGCCATGAAGACGCAGCCAGCCTTGCCAGTCTGGCTGAGCGCGCCGTACTGGTGAAGGAGGGTTTTTGCTGGCCCGCCCTACTTCTAGGGCCCATGTGGCTGGCCTGGTGCGGCCTTTGGTTGGCACTTGCCTTCTATATCGCATTGATGCTGGTGGTGGTGGCGTTTGCTATGCTGATGGGTTTGCCCAACGGTGATGTCAGCTTTATCACAATGGTAGCGCAGCTGTTACTCGCCTTGGAAGGTAACGGACTTTGTCGCTGGTCGCTGGAAAGAAGACGCTACCATGAACGGGCCATCGTGGCGGGCGGCAACCTGTCCGAGGCAGAAGAACGCTTCTATGCTTCATGGTCTGCGGTGCACAAGCGTGTTGCCGATGGCTCGGCCGCATCATGAGAGTTGCTATTATAGATTATGGCTCAGGCAACCTGCGCTCGGCCCAAAAGGCCTTTGAGCGTGCCGCGCGAGATAAAGGCATCAAGGCATCGATAGACCTAGTCAGCCATGCCGACGATGTCATGGCGGCCGATGCCGTTGTGCTTCCCGGCGTTGGCGCCTTTCGCGATTGCTGCGCCGGCCTCTTGGCGCTCGACGGGGTGCGGGAGGCGCTTGAGGAGGCGGTGATTGTCGGCGGTCGACCATTCCTTGGCATTTGTGTCGGCATGCAGTTGATGGCGACCGTCGGCCTCGAACATGGCGAGGAGCCAGGGCTTGGCTGGATCGCCGGCGATGTCGATCTCATCCGCCCAGACGATCCGGCTTTGCCAGTGCCACATATGGGCTGGAATACCCTTGAGATCGTGAACAATCATCCGCTGCTCGCTGGCTTGAGGAGTGGTGAGACGGGCGAACATGCGTATTTTGTTCATTCCTATCAGCTAAAGGCGCGCAATGCCTCCGATTTGGTCGCCGTCAGCGAATATGGCGGCCCCATCACCGCGATGGTGGCACGAGCCAACCTCGTGGGGACCCAGTTCCATCCGGAAAAAAGCCAGACATTGGGCTTGCACCTGATTGCCAATTTCCTCGCCTGGCGGCCGTGATAGGGGTCGGGCAGATGGTCCTCTTTCCTGCTATCGATTTGAAGGATGGCCAATGCGTGCGCCTCATCAGGGGCGACATGGCTGCTGCTACCGTTTTCAACGATGATCCCGCTGCTCAAGCCTCAGCCTTCGCAGAGCAAGGCTTCAAATGGCTCCATATCGTCGACCTCAATGGCGCCTTTGCTGGGCGTCCCGTCAACGGAGAAGCGGTACACGCCATTCTCGCTGCGTCGGGCCTGCCCGCCCAACTCGGTGGTGGCATCCGCGATATGGCGACCATCGAGATGTGGCTAGAAGCCGGCATTGCTAGGGTCATCCTAGGCACCGTGGCGGTGCGCGATCCCGGATTGGTGCGCGCGGCCTGTCGGCGTTTTCCCGGTCGTATCGTTGTCGGAATCGACGCACGAGACGGGCGAGTGGCCGTAGAGGGTTGGGCAGAAGAGAGTGAACTCAGTGCCGACGAACTCGCCCGTCGCTTTGCGGATGACGGTGTGGCCGCAATCATTTTCACCGATATCGAGCGCGACGGTGCTCTTGAGGGAATCAATATCGAGTCAACACTTAAGGTCGCTCGAGCAACGTCAATTCCAGTCATAGCGTCAGGTGGTCTATCCTCGCTCGCTGATATAGCGCGCTTGATAGAACCTGACTGCGCAATACTGGCCGGCGCCATTGCTGGCCGCGCTCTCTATGACGGAAGACTCAATGCCACAGCGGCGTTAGCCCTCATCGCAGCCAGCAAGAGATCCCAAAAGTGCTGAAAGCCCGCGTCATTCCCTGTCTTGACGTCAAAGATGGCCGCGTGGTCAAGGGCGTCAACTTCGTCAATTTGCGTGATGCCGGGGACCCTGTTGCGATCGCCCGAGCTTATGATGCCGCCGGTGCCGATGAATTGTGTTTCCTTGACATAACAGCCAGCCATGAGAACCGAGATATTCTACTTGATGTGGTGAGTCAAACTGCGGAGCAGTGTTTCATGCCGCTCACAGTTGGTGGCGGCGTGCGCACGATTGAGGACATCCGGCGCCTGCTACTGGCAGGCGCCGACAAGGTCTCGATCAATACGGCGGCGGTCAACGACCGGCAATTCGTTGCCGATGCCTCGCGCAAATTCGGCGCCCAGTGCATCGTGGTCGCGATTGATGCACGGGCAGCAGGCGAGGGCCGGTGGGAGATCTTTACTCACGGAGGACGCCGCCCGACCGGCCTCGATGCTGTCGCGTTTGCGCGGGAGGTGGCGGCACTGGGAGCAGGCGAAATTCTGCTGACCTCCATGGACCGCGACGGCACGGGCGCGGGCTTCGATATCGCCCTGACGCGGGCCATCGCCGACGCGGTCAGTGTACCGCTGATAGCTTCAGGCGGCGTAGGCAGCCTTGATCATCTGGTCGAAGGCATCAAAGAAGGCCATGCTAACGCCGTGTTGGCGGCCTCAATCTTCCACTTCGGAACCTTTACCATCGGCGAGGCGAAGCGTTACATGGCCATGCATGGTGTTGCCGTGAGACAGCTTGCAGAGGAAACGAAAGGGCACAAATGACGGGCGGTAGACCGGCACGGTTGGATGTTCTGGCGGAATTGGCGGCAACGATTGCGACCCGACATGCCTCTGGTGCCGAAAGCTCCTATACCTCCAAGCTCCTTGCCCAAGGCGTTGAAAAGTGTGCCAAGAAGTTGGGCGAGGAGGCGGTCGAGGCGGCGCTCGCCGCCGTCTCCGGCGACCGAATGCATCTTAGGGCGGAGGCGGCCGATGTGTTGTATCATCTGCTGGTTGTTCTTGAGGCATCGGGTGTCGGACTCGATGACGTGATGACCGAACTTGCCGGTCGCATGGGCCGTAGCGGCCTGGATGAAAAGGCCAGCCGCAAGTCATTCTGAGGAGTTTTGCGAACATGGACGCCGAGGCATCGACACTTTCGCCGTACCGTATGTTCGCGCGCACCCAATGGGCGGCGCTTCGCGCCGACACACCACTTACTCTGACGGCGATTGACCTTGACGAGATGCGCGGCCTTAACGATCGGGTCAATCTCGACGAGGTTGTGGCGATTTATCTGCCGTTATCACGCCTGCTCAATCTCTATGTGGCGGCCACCCAGGAGCTGTTTCGCGCCACCCAGCAATTCCTGCGCGGCGTTGAGCACAAGGTGCCCTACATCATCGGTATTGCCGGATCGGTGGCCGTGGGCAAATCGACTACGGCGCGAATTCTCGAACGCTTGCTTGCGCGCTGGCCCAACCATCCAAAGGTCGATTTGGTGCCAACGGACGGTTTCCTCCTCCGCAATACCGTTCTAGAAAGCGAGGGGTTGATGAACCGCAAAGGCTTTCCGGAGAGCTACGACCTGCAAGCATTGCTGCGCTTCCTTTCCGCCATTAAGGCCGGCAAACGCAATGTCACTGCGCCTGTATACTCTCATCTGGTTTATGATGTCATGCCCGACCAAGTTATAACAATTGATCAACCCGATATTCTGATCGTCGAGGGCCTAAATGTGCTGCAAACCGGTCGCCCGCCACGCGATGGTCTTGCCATTCCTTACGTCTCGGACTTCTTCGATTTTTCAATTTACATGGATGCCGATGAGGATGTGCTGCGGACGTGGTATGTAGATCGTTTTTTCTCGCTACGCGCAACGGCCTTCCGTGATCCGCGCTCTTATTTCCATCGCTATGCGCAGTTATCAGACGAAGAAACTCGCAACACGGCGAACCGCATCTGGTCGACAATCAACCTTAGGAACCTGCGCGAAAACGTCCTGCCGACTCGACAACGTGCGGACCTCATCTTGCGCAAGGAAGCAGACCACGTCATTCACTCGGTCGCACTGCGGAAGCTTTAGTCGCACACAAGCCCTCAAGAGGCGTTCGCGTGCTTGGACTGTCTACTTCGCACCGCGATCCTATCTTGACCTCAGCGGCAAGCGGGGGACTCCTCACTCCTCACTCAAGCTGGAGATGTCCTCAGGTCGTGGTGTGGAGATGATGTTGTAGCCGGCATCCACGAAATGAACTTCACCTGTAACGCCCGCCGATAACGGTGACAACAGGTAGACCGCCGCGCCGCCCACATCTTCGAGGCTAACGGTGCGGCCTAGCGGTGAATGACGCTTCTGAAAGGCAAACAGGGCCCGTGCATCCCCTATCCCGGCGCCGGCAAGAGTGCGCATAGGGCCAGCCGATATGGCATTGACTCGCACCCCACTGCGCCCGAAGTCCGCGGCGAGATAGCGCACCGACGCTTCCAGTGCTGCCTTGGCAACGCCCATCACATTGTAGTTCGGCATGACCCGTGTTGATCCGCCATAAGTTAGTGTCAGCATGGAGCCACCGTCGGGCATAAGTCGAGTGGCACGGCGTGCAATTTCGGTGAAGGAAAAGCACGAGACCAGCATGGTGCGAACGAAATTCTCGCGCGTGGTCTCAGCATAGCGTCCCTTCAATTCGTTGCGGTCGGAATAGGCAATGGCATGCACCACAAAATCAATTTTCTGCCATTGCTTTGCAAGCGCATCAAACACGGCGTCGACAGTAGCCGGATCCTCAACATCGCAGGGCAGTACCAATTGCGAACCGACGCTACCGGCCAATGGTCGCACGCGTTTACCGAAGGCCTCACCCTGATAGGTGAAGGCGAGTTCGGCACCGTGGCGAGCCAGCGACTGGGCGATGCCCCAGGCGATGGAATGATCGTTCGCTACTCCCATGATGAGACCTCGACGCCCGGCCATGAGCGGTGGCGCTGTCTCCTGATCGGTGCAGTTCATCAATATCCTCGAATTCGGATGTTGGGGGATTCAGCCGTTGTAGCGCTGGAAAGCGAGGCAGCCGTTGGTACCGCCAAAACCGAAGCTGTTGGAAAGCACAACATCGATATGGGCATCGTCTTGACGCTGCCGAGCAATGGGAAGATCGGAGAATTCGGTGTCGATATTGGCGATATTGGCGCTTTCGCAAACAAAACCGTTATGCATCATCAGTATTGAATATATAGCTTCTTGTGCGCCGGCAGCGCCGAGCGAATGACCAGTTAGCGACTTCGTCGCCGAGATTGTCGGAATCTTGGTCCCAAACACCTCACGAATCGCTTCCACCTCCTTTTTGTCTCCGATTGGAGTTGATGTGGCATGAGGATTTATGTAGTCGACCTTCTCCTTTACCGTCGATAGTGCCAGGCGCATGCAACGCGCCGCCCCTTCGCCCGAAGGTTGGACCATGTCGTGGCCGTCCGAGGTCGCACCATACCCCACGAGCTCGCAATGGATACGGGCGCCGCGGGCTCTGGCATGTTCGAGATATTCCAGCACAAGGACGCCGGCCCCACCGGCAATGACGAAGCCATCACGGTCCTTGTCGTAGGCGCGTGAGGCCTTCTCAGGGGTGTCATTAAAGCCTGAAGACATGGCGCCCATCGCATCGAACAGCACTGACAGTGTCCAGTCGAGTTCTTCGCCACCGCCGGCGAACATGACGTCCTGCTTACCCCACTGGATCAACTCGGCAGCATTGCCGATGCAATGGGCCGACGTGGCACAGGCCGACGAAATCGAATAATTGACGCCGCGAATGCCGAACGGCACCGCGAGCGTCGCTGAATTCGTGCTCGACATGGACGCCGGCACGGCGAACGGCCCGACCCGTTTGGGACCCTTCTGCCGGGTGGTGTCGGCGGCATTGACAATCGTCCGGGTAGAGGGACCGCCTGAGCCCATGATGATACCGGTACGCTCACTATGGACGATGGCGTCGTCTAGTCCGGAATCGCTGATGGCCTGTTTCATTGCCACCCAGTTCCAGGCCGCACCGTCACCCATGAAACGGCGGATCCTTCGATCTATCGCTGTCTCGAGGTCGATGGTGGGGGCGCCATGCACCTGGCAGCGAAAGCCGAGACGGGCATAGTCTTCGGCTTTCACGATCCCCGACTTCGCCTCGCGCAACGATGCGACCACCTCCTGGACGTTGTTCCCAATGCTCGAGACAATGCCCATGCCGGTAACGACGACGCGCCTCATGTAACCATGTCTCCCTTGGCAGCCTCAGGCCTGGGCCGGCGAGAAGAGGCCGACACGCAGATCGCTGGCCGTATAGATGACCTCGCCATCAGCCTTCATCAACCCGTCAGCTATGCCGAGATTGAGCTTCCTGAGGATGACCCGCTTCAGATCCACCACATATTCGACCTTGCGCACGCTTGGTATGACCATTCCCGTGAATTTGACCTCGCCTACGCCAAGAGCCCGGCCACGTCCGGGGGCGCCCATCCAGCCGAGAAAGAAACCCAGTAATTGCCACAAGGCATCAAGACCGAGGCAACCTGGCATTACCGGGTCACCTTGGAAATGGCAGGCAAAGAACCATAGATCTGGCTTAACATCCAGTTCGGCCACGATCTGGCCCTTGCCGTTGGTGCCGCCCTCGTTGCTGATATGCGAAATTCGATCGAACATTAGCATCGGTGGAAGGGGCAATTGGGCATTTCCGGGGCCAAACAATTCCCCTCGCCCGCACGACAGCAGGTCTTCATAGCCAAAATGGGCCCGCCGCTCGCTGGTCATTGTGCACTCACCCCCCACTCCGTTTGCAGCATCGTCTTGCGGTGACCGCGGCTCCGATCGTCTTTGGATACAATTCTTACACGCGGTGCATCCATCCTAGTAATGTCGTTCCTAACATACGGGTCCGGCGGCTCAAAGCCCTTCGGTGTGTATGCTGGGGGCTATCTTTTATGTTCGAACCCGGCGTGGCAGCACGCCGCAGGTAGAGAAAAAATTGCGAATTGCTCGCATTTAGGCTAACGTATCACTATATATCAAGCCTAGGATCAATACGACGGATTGCATTTGCATGTTCGATAATGCTCGAGTTGCGGCCTTGCCAGAAAAGCTGCGCGCCTCTGGCCTACGGCCGACGCGCCAGCGCGTTGCTTTGGCCAATTTGCTATTTAGCAGTGGCGACCGCCATGTGACTGCCGAGGAACTGCATGACGACGCCAGTGCAGCTTGCATTCCAGTGTCACTTGCCACGATATATAATACCCTCAACCAGTTCACTAACGCAGGCTTGCTGCGTGAGGTGGCCATCGAAGGGGAGCGGACTTATTTTGACACCAATACGTCAAACCATTTCCATTTCTATGTGGAAGCCGAAAAGCGCCTGGTTGATATACCCGCCAATGATCTTGCCCTCACCGGGCTACCTGCTGTACCCGATGGCACCCGCATCAGGCGAATTGATGTGATTGTTCGTTTGGAGCCCTGCAAGAGCTAGTTTTCAACGTGCTCACCGGGGTAGACGCCCCAAAGCATGGCTTGGTCAATCCAGCCCTCATGCCCCCCGATATTCAGGCGACACCAAGTCCCGGAGCAAGATTCCACATCGCCGATCACCCCAGGGCCGAGAAGTGCTACCACGCTCGCCTGTGTTTCAGGATCATGCAACATGGGCACTGTTTTGCCTTTGATCCATGGTGCCACAATGGCTGTTCGGTGGCCGGAAAGCAGGCTCTGATACACCCAGCCTTCCTCTCCGTCGCTGTCGCGCACTCGCCGCCAGTGCTCGAATTGGGCGACGATCTCTACTGGTAACTTCTTGCAATTGTACACCCACGCGATGGCGTGATCGCTGGAAGGACCCCGGCGCACATTCACACGGTCCGATTTCAGCGAGACGAAACGCGGCAATTTCAGATTATCTTGCGAATTATCGTCATGGCCGATAGTTCCCAGCGAACTTGTAGTTAGGGGGGCTGAGCCCCCATTGCCGGCTGTCGCCTCGGTTCGCAGATCGATCCCGGCGTATGCCACAATTGACAGGACCACGATTATGGCAATTGCAGCAATCGGTATTCCCCGATACCAGGGAAAATTGCGATGATCATCCTTCACTCCAGCGCACCCCCCTGCTGCAAGACCTGATGTTCACCAACTATACGAACAGAACTCACTTTAGGCGAAATCGTCACTGGCCGCGAGCCCGGCGATCCGTGTACCCTCATTCGCCACTGCCGGTCAGGCTTGGTACGTCATGGATTGCATTCGGGCAATTTACACAAGGCCGCTCTCAACTTAAAGAGTGACGGGTCGCCATCCTTGCCCGACAAGGTTAATTGTTGTTGAACGAATGCCGAGGAGCTCCATCATGACCAAACGCAAGCCGCTCGTCATCGTCACCCGTAAACTACCAGATGTCGTCGAAACCCGGATGCGTGAACTGTTTAACACCCGGTTGAGCGATGATGACCATACCCTTTCACAGGCTGAACTCATCGATGCGGCGAAGGCCGCTGAGGTGCTCGTTCCAACTGTCACAGACCGTGTTGACAAGGCCGTGATCAACCAGGCGGGTGAGCAGTTGAAGCTGATTGCCAATTTTGGCACCGGCGTTGACAATATCGATGTCGAAACGGCGACTCTGCGTGGCATAACCGTCTCAAACACGCCTGGCGTTCTCACCGAAGACACCGCCGACATGACAATGGCACTGATCCTTGCGGTTGCACGGCGCATCATCGAGGGCGCCACGGTCATCGGTGCCGACAATTCCTGGCAAGGCTGGTCTCCGACCTGGATGTTAGGCCGGCGCATCACGGGTAAGCGACTAGGGATAATCGGCATGGGCCGCATCGGCCAGGCACTGGCACGGCGCGCTAAGTCATTTGGCCTACAGATTCACTATCACAATCGCAAGCCGGTCCACCCTGGTATAGAGGAGGAGTTAGAGGCCACCTATTGGGAAAGTCTGGACCAGATGCTGGCGCGTATGGATATCGTGTCGATCAACTGCCCGCACACGCCGGCCACCTTTCACCTTCTGTCGGCGAGACGCCTCAAGCTGATGAAGCCAAATGCCATAGTGGTGAACACATCACGCGGCGAAGTGATCGATGAGAACGCCCTGGCGCGGATGCTTATCGCAAACGAACTGGGCGGTGCAGGCCTCGATGTCTTCGAGCACGAGCCGGCAGTGAACCCACGGCTGCTCAAGTGTCCCAATGCGGTGTTGCTGCCACACATGGGCTCAGCCACAATTGAAGGTCGAATAGATATGGGCGAGAAGGTAATAATAAACATCAAGACTTTCATCGATGGGCATACACCGCCAGATCGGGTATTGCCGGCGATGCTTTAAGCCCACCCGAACTCGGTACCTGGCGGGTGTCCACAGCATTAAATTCTAGATAAATCCGTTGAGCGTCACACACGCGGCCCCATGTAGTTAACAGGCCCGGGCAAGCCGACGAGCTTATCAGAGCTTTGGCCATCCGACCTGCCCGCGACCTGCGCAGTGCCTGGAAATGCCACTCCCGGGATGCATTCGGTCGAAAGGATCTTAAAATGTACAAGCTAATTCCAGCTGAGCTGCCCCCACTGAGTGGTCCGGGTTGAATGTTAGTGCATGGTCGGCAATTGGTCCATTGGGACAATGCTTTCTGGTGCCGGCGGTCGGTAGCCCAGGGC
>Ga0315540_10000402_pt1 | contig 24458 bp, 25 predicted proteins | sample SalMarSW160110MG_FD_203677 | JGI IMG/M metagenome (GOLD analysis project Ga0315540, IMG submission 203677) | Salt marsh sediment microbial communities from the Plum Island Ecosystem LTER, Massachusetts, United States - Salt Marsh Sediment SW1601-10 ...
AGATTCCGACGCCGTCCACGGACTGGTGATTGGGATCCATAACCGCCGCCGGACCCGGTTTCGCTGCAGCCGGCGAGGCCTTGGCGGGGATCCCGGCCGGGTTGTACATGTAGAGGATTGCGGAACGCAGCTCTGTGTCGGTGAGATTGGCCTGGCCACCCCGCGGCGGCATACCGCCGTGTCCATGGATGGCGGAACCGACCAGGTACGGAAGCCCGTTTTTCATGCGCTGCACCCAGGCTTGCAGATCGCCGATTTTCGGCGCACCACCGACACCCTCGGCATGGCATTTGGCGCACTGTGCCTTCACGACTTGCTCGCCGCTGCTCTCTGCCGCCAGATCCCTTGCGCTGGCGGGCTCGATCCAGTTGCCCCCCGACTGGTTGACCATGTAGGTGATTGCCCGCGCGATTTCGAGATCGCTGAGTTCGGGGTCGCCGCCGTGCGCGGGCATGTTGCGTATGCCCTGCAGCGCATGCGCCGTCAGGCTGGATAGGCCCTGCGAGGTGCGTCCGCTCCAGGCCTGCTGGTCGCCGATCTTCGGTGCACCGTTCACGCCTGCGACATGGCACGCGGCACAGACCGTGTCGACCACCTGTTTGCCGCTGGGCTCGTCGCCCTGCGCGCGCGCGGGCGACCACACCATGGACATCGCGAGCGCGATGAAAAGCAACCCCGCTTTGGGTCTGTCTGTCCGGAATACGTTTGGCAGGCCTTCGATTCGCAAGTCCGATTTCATGGTGTCACCCCCGACTGGGCGGACACCCTGGACGATGCCGCCATATTGTTCCCCTACCGAAAGGATAGAAGGCATTTACCAAAAGTCCACACTCTTCGAACAGGCATTTAGCTGGCCTCCCAAACTGAGCACACATCGACAAATTGATCTGCATCAAGAACAGGGAACCGAGAGCGGATCCGAACAAAACGGTTGAGGTCGGCAAACGAAATGTTGCTATCATTGGATTAAACTGGAGAAGTGTTTTCTCCGGCAGCAGGAGGCTGCGAAAAATGCAGGGAAGTCGCTGAGCCACACCAATGAGCAATGAACCCGCCACAGCGTCGTCAAAACACCTCGCCGACTCGGACCTGGCGCACAGGTCGCGCTTCTCCGGCCTGGTTTACCTGATTCTGTTCGGCGTCATTATCCTATCCACACCCTATGCACACGACTACACCGCCCTGGCGGCATTCGTCAGTACTGTGATCGTAGTGTCCGCGGTGGCGCGATCCTGGCTGATTTTCAGATTTGGCAAACTTTACCCGTCCAGTCCGGACAGCTGGCTTATGCGGTTCAACCTGTCTACCTTGTTGCTTGCAGGTACCTGGGGGTTGTTCTGTGCGCACGCCGTACTTCGTTACGGACTGGGGTGGACGGCTATGCTGGCGCTACTGAGTACGGCGGGAATTTCTGCGGGTGCCATCACGACGCTTTCCGGCCACAGATGGCTCGTTATCGCGTTCCTTTCGCTGCTGCTGTTGCCGCCGACGGCGGCGGCAACATTCCTGCGTAGCACAGAATCCTACGCGATTACGATCATGTTTCTGACTTATTTTGCGTTCATGTTTGGTGTCGCCAGGCGCATCAACAGCGAATACTGGCGGGCTCTGGACAATGCGGTGCTGCTGGACCGGCGCGCCCACGAGCTTGAGGCGAGCAACGAGGAGCTGGAGTCCTACAGCTACTCGATCGCACACGATCTCCGTGCACCACTGCGCTCTATCATCGGCTTCAGCCAGATTCTGAGGGCGGACCTCAGCGAGCAACTGGCCCCCAGCCAGAAGGGTGATCTGGAGCGCGTTATCAGTGCCGGGGTGCATATGGCCGAGCTTATCGACGATATCCTGGAATTGTCGCGCATCACCCGGCGCAATCTCGGCCACGCTGAAATCGATCTTAGCGGGCTGGTACAGGGGCAGGCAACCTTGCTCAAGGAAAACGACCCGGAGCGCGCGGTGGATGTTAAAGTCCAGCCGGGGCTGCGGGTCGAGGGTGACGCCCGCCTGTTAAGCGTTGCGCTGCAGAATCTGCTGGACAACGCCTGGAAATTCACCCGCAACAAGGAGCACGCTGAAATCGCTTTCAAGGCCCTCAACCGGGATAACGAAACCGTCTATTGTCTGTGTGACAACGGCGTGGGGTTCGACATGGCGTACGCCGGGAAGCTGTTCAAGCCGTTTGACCGGCTGCACACCCACGGGGAGTTTCCCGGTACGGGCATCGGGCTGGCCACGGTCAAGCGGATCATCCTGCGTCACGGTGGCCGAATATGGGCGAAGTCCGTCCCGGGCGAAGGCGCCTGCTTTTATTTCACACTCAAATGACGGCCCGGTGAAAACGGGTATGCAAACGCATTAGTATCGCCGTTATGAGTGCCCCACTTTCCGATGCCGCGGCGGATGCCCGGCGCCTGCGCCGCAGCTTTGCGGCATCGCTCGGTTTTACAGCGGTGCTGTGGCTGATCGAGCTGGTGGAACTCGGCCTGCACCTGGATTTTACCCGGTACGGTGTCTACCCCCGAACGCTGCATGGGTTCAGCGGGATATTGCTGGCACCGCTGATCCACGGTTCCCTGGCCCACGTGTTCTCCAACACCCTGCCCATTATTATTCTCGGCACCGCGCTGCTCTACGGTTATCCACGCGCGGCGCGCCTGGTGCTACCGGTGCTGTATTTCGGCACCGGCATCGGCGTGTGGCTGTTTGGCCGGAGTGCCTGGCACATCGGCGCCAGCGGCCTGATTTTCGGCATGATGTTTTTTGTCGCCACCATCGGCGTGTTGCGCTGGGATACCCGTTCCATCGCCCTGGCGATGGTGGTCTTCCTGCTCTATGGCGGCATGGTCTGGGGAGTTTTGCCCGGCGATCCCTCGGTGTCCTTCGAATCGCACCTGGCCGGCGCCCTGCTGGGCGTCGCGCTGGCGGTGTGGTTGAAAAACCGCGATCCGGCCCCGCCGCCAAAGCGCTATAGCTGGGAGGACGAGGAAGAGGTTTCCGACGAAGAAGTCTCCGAACACGACGAAACCCTGTAGCCTGCCACCGGTGGCGACCGACCGGCCGTAACAACTGCGGCTGGCTTGCCCCTGTGAGCGTGCCTCTACAGCCAGTCGGTCAGTTTGATACCCACCCCCAGCTTGTTGACCGTGTGATTGTAGTCGATGAGGCTTTCCCCGTAGCCATAGAAGTACTGAACGTAACCGCGCAACTGTCCATGCACCGGGAATCCCCAGTCGAGCTGCAGCGCGCCGCGGTAGTCGTCTTTCAGGGTGTTGCGGAAAAACAGGCCGATGTTCTGCTTGTTGCGGTTATACACGCCCTGAAATTCGAAGTGGCCAAGGTAATCCTCGATGTCAGGATTATCATCGTTGGACGCGGCTTCCTGAATGCGCAGCCAGGGTTTCAGCCCGAAATAGAAGTGACCCCGCTCGAAAATGAGGTTGGCGTATACCCGGTTCCAGCTGCGCGACAGGTCGCCGCTTTTACCGTTGGACTGATGCACAAAACCCGCCTGAACCAGTCTGTTGGTCAGGCCGAACAGTTTCCACTTGGTTCTGTGGGACAGCCACAGTTCGGGCTCATGGTCGGTCTCGCGGAAAGGCGAGGAATTGTTACGATCGAACACCTGCCAGAAGGAACGGTTGGTATAGGCGGCAAACAGGTGGGTCTTGGTATTGAAGATATTTCGCCACACCGGAAACTTGATGCTGACCTGGAAATCCACCTCCTCCGCTTTGTAGGTCTCCCCCTGGCCGGGTTGTTGCCCCGCTTCGGGATCCTGGTAGTTCTTGAAATTGTAGGAAGCAATGATGTAATTGGGCTTGTGAGGGGTCATGACGAAGGGCACGACCCCGGTGGCGCCTTCCACCGCCAGCCGGCGGTCGATGGCTGACTCCGGCGCCTCGGGGGCGGCCGCCTGCGGTTCTACGGGGGCCGCGGCTTCCTGTCCTGCCTTGCAGGTTTCCCGTATCTCGGCGACGGTCACATCATCGGCGGCGTTTTTGATCAACTCCAGCACGCATGCATCGAAGTCGCCTGTCTGTGCGCTCACGGCGGACGCGTGCATGGCCAGCAGGCAGCAAAGTGAGAGCGCCCGGCGAGCACCATGACCGGTGGTGTTTTTCCTGTCCATTCTCGAAAGTCCGCTCGTTGTCCCGGTGTGTATTGTACAGGCTGCGATCGTGGCGCGCCTGTTCGAGCTATGCTGGAAGTCTGTGTCCGGATTGTGTATGTATAGTCAGCATGGAGTGTATTCGCGCTGCGATCGTCGTGTGCTCGTGGGTTGGCTGCCTGGCCTGCTCAATGGCGAGCGCCTCGCCCGTGCATCAGCCATTCTTCAGCTGTACCGACTATCACTGTGACACCGGCCGGATGGTGACCCTCACCGACAGCCAGTGGCGCGAGGTGCGGGATATTTTTGCCATCGACACCTCACCATCTCAGGAACGAGAAGAAATCCGCCGGGCGATTGCGCTGCTCGAACAGAAAGTGGGCGCAATTACCGGCACCTGGCGCGACCTCGGGGGCAATGTCGCCGGCGCCGGAGAGCCCGGCCAGCTGGATTGTATTTCGGAGTCGAAAAACACCACCACCTACCTGCAACTGATGTCTGAAGACGGCCTGCTCAAATGGCATGCGGTCGAGCCGCGCGAGGTTCGTCACCCGTTTATTTTCGACGTGCACTGGTCCGCGGTGATCCGCGACCGCACTGACGGAAAACGCTTCGTGGTCGACTCCTGGTTTCTGGATAACGGCCAACGGCCCTATGTCCAACCGCTGGAGGACTGGCTGGATGGAAGGCATTTCGACGCCGAATGAGACGCCGGTGCTGCTTGCCGGACCCGGTGTCGGGCGGTTTCCGCAGCGCTGGCCGGGTGAAACCGGGCGCAAAGTGGTATATGCTTTGTAGCGTTAAACTACTTTGAATATAGAGGTTTTTCTCAATGGATATACCAGAACGAGACGGCGACGGTTACCTGGTCGATATGGGTGGCTGGACGCCGGAGATCGGCCGGGCGATGGCCGAAGCCGACGGCGTGGAGCTCGACGATGTCAAATGGCAGCAGATTCTCAAGGCGCGGGAGTACTACGACGAGCACGCCGTGGTGCCGCCCATTCGCAAGTTTGCCAAGTATATCGGTGAAGACCAGAAAGCCATATTCAAGATGTGGATGAGCGGCCCGATGAAACCGATCACCAAGTACGGCGGTCTGCCCAAGCCGACCGGTTGCGTCTGAACCGCGCCCGCCTTCGCTGACCTGGATGTAACCCGGTCGAAAACCACGCCTTACGGGTGTCGGTAATCGTTTCCTCGCGCCTCATCGCTCTGATCCTGGCCGTCAACTGGGCACCCCTGCTGTGTGCCGAGACGTTCGTTCGTCCGCCGATGGATGTCGATCTGATTGGCACGATACGCAGCGCCGTGCCGCGGCACGAGGACACGCTGCTGGATATCGCCCGCCGTTACGATGTCGGCCAGGATGAAATCGTGATTGCCAATCCGACTGTCGATCGCTGGTTGCCAAAGCCGGGTGCGGAGGTGGTCGTGCCCACCCGCTACATTCTGCCGCGCGCCGATCGCAAGGGCCTGGTACTGAACGTCGCCGAAATGCGCCTGTATTACTTCCTGCCCGCGAGACCGGGTCAGTCCGGTGAAGTGCAGACCTATCCGGTCAGCGTCGGGCGTATGGACTGGAAGACCCCGGTGGGCGTGACCAGAGTGGTTGGAAAGACGCGCAATCCGGACTGGCACCCGCCCGAGTCCATCCGCCTGGAAGCGGCCGCGCGCGGTGCTCCGCTGCCGGACGTTATCCCGTCGGGCCCGAATAATCCGCTCGGCAACTATGCCCTGCGCATGGCCCTGCCGGGTTACCTGATTCACAGCACCAACAAACCATACGGCGTGGGCATGCGCGTCACCCACGGCTGTGTGCGTATGTACCCCGAGGACATCGAGGTGCTGTTCCCGGAAGTGCCGGTCGGCACGCCGGTGCAGATCGTCAATCAGCCGGTGAAGCTAGGCTGGCTGGCGGACACGCTGTTTATCGAAGTCCATCCGCCGCTGGAAGAGGATCAGGCGATTACCAACCTGAAAGCGCTGGCCATGGACCTGGTCAACCGGGAATGGGAACGGCGGCCGTTTGTGCTTGACGGTGCTGCCTTCAACCGGGCGGTCAGCGAAAAACACGGTATCCCGGCGGCCATCGCACGCGCCGCGCGGCATTGAATCAGCGGCTGGCCCGCAACACGGGCCAGCCGCCACGCTGCTACGTCCTGTAGCCTGAGATTAACTCTTATTTGTACATCGACTTCTTGAACATGCGATCGATCTTTTCATTGGTCGCATCGGCGGTAGCCTTGGCATCGTTGGCTGTCGCCTTGGCGTCGGCTGCGGCTGCAGACGCGGCCGCGGCTTCCTTGCGGGCCGCATCGGCGGTCGCCGCGGCACTCTTGGCCGTTTCGTTTGCCTGGCTGACTTCGCTGCGCAGCGAATCCAGTTCCGAGGTGCTGGCGCAGCCGGCAAGGCCGGTGATCGCTGCCAGCGTGACAATGGTTGCAACCTTTCTTAGTTCGTTCCGTTTCATGGCAACACTCCGTTTTCCAAAACAATCAGAAAATTCCTGAACCTGAGTTCAATACGGATTTTAGAACAGTTATTCGCAATTGGCTCGTACAACTTCAGTTCGCGGCCGAAATGTCACCGAATGACGACGGGCATGCCGAGGTGGACCCACTTTGCAAGGTCGTCGATCTGCTCATTGGTCAGGGCGATACAGCCGTTCGTCCAGTTGAAGTCCTCGTGAATGCGGACGTCGCCCGGACCGAGTCCGTGAATACCGATATAACCGCCCAGCGGCGTAGTCTGCGGCGGTGGCTTGTGCGCTCGTAACGCATCGCGGATCTGTACATACTGCCGCCCGGTGATAATGCCCTCTTTCAGGGCGCGTTCGGCGCGCTCTATGCCAGGATAATCGATCCCGAAAAAACGGTGGAAGGGTGTCTTCGTGGCGATGCGGCTGACGTGGAAGCGCCCCAGTGGCGTCTTCTCATCATTCCAGCGTTTGTCCGGGGTGGTGCCCGCACGGCCTATCGATATGTTGTCGTAGGTGCGTTTCACCTTGTCCCCCTGCAACACAGACAGGGTCATCTGCCGGGTATCGATGAGGATCCAGGTGTGCCGGTCCTGCGCCAGCAACGTTTGCGGCGCCGTCGCCGCGACCAGGGCGAGCAGAACGAAAAGCCATCTGCACCGTATTGTTAACCCGTTTAATAAAGTGTCGGTCCGCTGCGCGTTAGTCAATGGGTGTATTTACCGCTGGGTCTTGTCACGGGGCAAAGTCTATAGACTCGCTCGTATCTTTCCCACCAGTAGTATTCAAAAGTGTGGTAGCGGCTCCTGATATCGCTCGAACGGTTCCACTCGTTGTACGCGTGCCTGTGCAGATCCCGGGTTGTCATGGTGCACCTCCGTGCTGTCGATGCCTGCGGCGGCTCCCCGGATACACCAGGGCAGTGCACCGCCTCTTGATTAACAAGGTATATGCGCGGTGTTTCTGTAGAATGTCCGGACCGGGTGTGATTGTTGCGGGTTTGTTTCAGGGCCTGCTATTCAGGCAGTACTGAAGGCGGTCGAGAACCATAGATGCGGTGCATTGGTTCGCCCGGACCGGGCAAGGAATATTCGTATTTCTACATTATATATTAGATATGTTTTATAACATATTAAAATACATATTTTTGTTGTCTGCCGTTCTGACTGTTTCAGGGGGGATGCGCGGCAGCTATGCAGCCCAGGAAGCGGATTCGCGGCCACTGGTGTTCGGGTTTCTGCCGATCCTCAGCGCGGAACGGCTGGTGACGCGCTTTTCACCCCTGGTTGACTATCTGTCACGGCGCAGCGGGCTGGATATCCGCATGGAGACCGCGCCGGACTTTGGCGCATTCATCAAGCGGACGCAGGAGTCGAAACGCTACGATATCCTGTTTACGGCACCGCATTTCTTCTATCTGGCGGAAAAGCAACGCGGCTACCGCGCTCTGGCGCGGGTCGACCGACCTGGTATGCGGGCCGTGGTGGTAGTGCCGACGCAAAGCAGTATCCATAGCCTGGAGGACCTGAAGGGGCGTTCGCTGGCGACCACCGGCCCACTCGCGCTGTCTACCCTGCTCACCCGTGAACTGATCGCGCGCGCCGGGCTGGACCCGCAGCACGACCTGCGCATAGTCGCGACCCCGACGCACATCGCCGCCCTGTTATCCTCGCAACAGGGTACCACCGATGCCTCGGCGGTCATGTTCCCGGTGTTTCGCCATGCGCGTCCCGAAATCCGGAACAGCATGCGCATTGTCGCCGAGACCGGCGCGGTCTCGCATATTCCCATCGGTGTGGCCCCCTGGGTGGATGAGGATGTCGCCCAACGTCTGCAGACGGTACTGATCGATATGCGCAACGACCGCGAGGGCCGCGAAGTGCTCCGGCATCTCGAATGGCCGGGCTTCGTGCCGGTAAAGCCTGATGAGTACGACAGTCTTCGCTGGCTGGCCGAACAGATCAAGGTGGAGTGAGCGTGTCGCTGTCGCCGTTTAAATCGCTGCGTGTACGCCTGATCACCAGCGTGGTGATTATTGAGATCGTCATGCTGTCGCTGCTGGTGTGGAGCAACCTGGCCGTAATCCGGCAGGCACACGCGGACCGCCTCTGGGATACGGCGACCGGCCTGCTGGAACAGGTCGCCACCACCTCCGGCGTCTACCTGCTCGAGGTGGACTATGCCTCGCTGGAAGAGTACCTGCGCAACTTCACCCACCAGCAGGAACTGGCTTACCTGATGGTGCTCGACCGCGACAACCAGCCGGTGGTCACCCTGGGCAGCCTGCCGCAGGTTTTGTGGCCGACGTCGGACAGCCACCCGTTGTCCGTCGACGATGGCATACTCGATCTCGAGCGCGCGATCCTGATCGGCAACAAGGTCATGGGCGAGGTGCATGCGGGGTTTTCGCTGGCGCAAATGGAACACGCCATCAACTCGGCGCGGGTGCGCAGTATCGCCATTGCCGGCACCGAGATCATCCTGACCATTCTGGCCACGGTTTTTATCGGCGTGCATTTGACGCGCCGTCTGGGAAGGCTGGCCGATGCCGCGCAGCGCGTTGGCTCGGGTGACTACGCGGTTAGCGTGCCTGCGGAAATCGACGATGAGGTCGGGATGACGGCGATGGCCTTCAACCGCATGGTCAACGAAGTGTCGCAGCGCACGCGGCGACTCGAAGAGACCCTGGCGCGCGAACGCGTTATCGAGGAAACTTCGATCGACGGCATGATCACCTATGACGCCGATACCCGCATCCTGTCGGTGAATCCCGCGATGAACCAGTTGTTCGGCTATACGGGAGATTTCCTGTTGGGAAAACGGGCCGGCCTGCTGCTCGCGCCGCTCTCCGGGCCGGACAATAGCGCCCAGGATCCGGTGTTCTGGACACGCACGACCGCCGGCCAGATCGAGGTCACCGGGCGCCGCCAGGACGGCAGCTGTTTCCCGCTGGAGTTGTATATCGGACGTGTGACCCTGAACGGCGAACCGCTGTTCGCCGCCACGCTGCACGATATCACCGAGCGCAAGCAGGCCGAGCGCGAGTGCCGCAACCTGCTCGAGGGCAACCGCTTCCTGATTCACAAATCCCTGGTGGTGCAGGAAGAGGAACGCCGGCACCTTGCCCAGGAACTGCACGATGAACTCGGCCAGTGCATGACCGCCATTCAGGCGGACGCGGAAAACATTCACGAACTGTCCAAGCACGGCAATCCCAAAATCGCCGGCAGTGCCAACGCCATCGTGAACGTGTCGATGCGCATGTATGACGTGGTGCATTCGATGATGCAGCGCCTGCGGCCCAGCGTACTGGACAACTTCGGCCTGGTGGCGGCGATCGATGAGGAACTGGACGCCTGGAAGTCACGCTACCCGCAGGTCGACTGCCATTTCGAAAAGCACGGCGAGCTGCTCGACCTGGGCGAACAGATCACTATTTCGCTGTATCGCGTCGTGCAGGAAAGCCTGACCAACATTGCCAAGCACGCGGCAGCCCGGCGGGTCGCGCTGTACCTGTCGCGGGAAGACGGGGTGATTCGCCTGACGGTCGAAGACGACGGCCGCGGCATGGACGTGGACAAACCGGTCCGCGGCCTCGGGCTGATCGGCATGCGCGAGCGCGTCGAGGCCCTCCACGGCAGTCTGTCGATTACCTCGACCCCCGGTGAGGGTACGGCTATCGACGTGCTGGTTCCGACGACACAGGCGGGGGTGTGAGTGGTATGCAGAGCAACATAACCGTACTGCTGGTTGACGATCACGAAGTGGTGCGCGGCGGTTACCGGCGCCTGCTCGAAAGCACCGACGACATCGAGGTGATCGCCGAGGCCGGCAATGGCGAAGAGGCCTACAGCCTGTATCTGGAGCACCAGCCCGGTGTGGTGGTGATGGACCTGAGCATGCCGGGTATCGGCGGCCTGGATGCCAGCCGGCGCATACTGGCGCGCGACCGCGAGGCCCGTATCCTGGTGTTCAGCGTCCACGAGAACGAGGTGTTTCTGAACCGCGCACTCGACCAGGGTGTGCTTGGCTATATTTCCAAGCGCAGCGCCTCGCGGGTAATGGTCGAAGCCGTCCGCCAGGTCGCCGCCGGCGAACCCTTCATCGGCCAGGAGATGATGCCCTTCCTGATCAAGCGCAAAGCCTCGGCCGACAGTCAGCTGGTCAACGGCCTGTCGCCGCGGGAATTCGAGGTCTTCCGTCTGCGCGCCGAGGGGCTGTCGGTTAACGATATTGCGCAACTGCTTAATGTCAGTCCCAAGACCATCGGTCATCACAATACCAGCCTGAAGCAGAAGCTCGGGGCCGCCAACGACGCCGAACTGACGCGTCTTGCCATTCGCCTCGGAGTTATAACTCCCTGATATAGGGGCGAATCCCGGCGACTCGGCTTTCTGCCCATTGCCGTTAAGGATTTTCCCTATTCCTCACCCACGGGGATTCCGCCTAGGCTCCCCGCTGCGCGATTAGCAGAATAAATATTCCTTAGGAGGAGACAATGAAACTAATGAAACAGTCTTGCACTGTTCGCAGGACGCTACTGTCCACCGCCCTGGCACTCGGGGCGTTTGGGCCACAGGCGTTTGCCGGCGGTGGTCATCATGGTGATGATGGGACTATAACCCTGATCGAAATGGGCGACCTGCACGGTACCCTGGTATCGCATCAGGCCGTTCTGAAACACACCGATGGTACCGAATACAATGTTGAAGCTTCCGGTGGTCTGGCCAAGCTGAAAACCGTCGTCAACGGTATCCGTACCGATAATCCTGATGCCGTATTGCTTTCGGTGGGTGACCTCACACACGGTAGTGCGGAAGCCATGTTCACCGTCGGCGATGCCATGATGGCGGCGGTTAATGCCATGGGGATCGATGTGTTCACGCCGGGTAACTGGGACTATGGCTACGGCGCGGGTGTATTCCGTGGTCGCTTTGCATCATTCGGACCGAGCCCAACCTTAACGCCTAATATTCGCACCATGTCTCACTATGTTAGCTGTGCTGACGTCCCGGAGATCGCAGGTCTGACCGATGCAGCCAGCGGCTATAATTGCTCTGAAGCTGACGTGTCAACCGATGGCGCGCGCGGCAATAACACACCGGAAGGACTTGGCGTAATTAAGGCCAACTTCCCGGTGGTCAGTGCCAACCTGTACAACGATACGACAGGTTTGCCGTTGCCGCCGGCCATTCATAACAAGCGTGTACTGAACCCTTACCATATGCTGGATGTTAATGGCACCAAGATCGCGGTTATCGGCCTGACCGCGGCTATCGTTCCGCAGCAGGCGGACACTTTCAATATCGGTCTGCGTTTCAGGCAGGGTGTTGAAGAACTGCCGGATGACATCGCAGCAGTGAAAGCGGCCGGCGCACAGCTGATCGTGGTTCAGTCTGAACTGGGTCTGTCGCAAAACATCAAGATTGCCCAGAAATTCCGGGATATCGATGTAATGTACTCCGCACACACCCATGAAGTAACCCTGGGTGCGTTGATCGTGGATAGAAAACATGTGACTGAGCATGCTCCCGGTCAGCCACTGAGCTGGGGCGAGAAACTGCGTCTTGCCGCTGGCGGTGCGGTCGTAGTCGAAACCAACCGCGACATGTACGTCGGTCGTCTCGACCTGCGGTTGTACAGGGGTAGGATCGTTGACTTCGACTGGGAAGCGATTCCGGTTGATGATTCAGTGTCACCGGATCCTGACATGGCGGCGCTGGTAGCTGCGATGGAAGAGCCTTTCGTCGCCGGTGAAGACGGTGAGGTTATCCGCCATACCTTCATGCCGGGTGGTTATGTTTCTTCTCCTCCTCCTGGTACTTTAGCTATGGCTGAAGCGGCAGATACGAGCGTACGCGGTCTGCAACTGACAGAAGACCTGGACACTGTTGTTGGTCATACCGATACCCTGTTGTTGCGTCACCACGTGCTGGAAGACACGCTCAACAATTTCATCGCTGATGGCATCCTGGCGGTCGCCAATAAGGTTGCTGATGTGTATGCCCAGCCAGGTTGGGAAAATGGTGTGGATATCTCGATGGCTAACGGCTTCCGCTTTGGTAATGCCGTACTGCCGGACCATGACATCACACTGCGTGACCTGTATACCTGGTTCCCGATTGCACCTGCGGTCAATGTTGCAGACTTCTCGGGTCAGAGCATCAAGAAGAGTCTCGACACCATCCTGGATGCGGTGTTCAACCGTAACGTGTTCCTGCAGCGCGGTGGCTGGTATCTGGGTCTTGCCAACATGCGTCAGACCATCGACCTGAAGAACCGTCCGTTCAGCAGCTCGAGCGGTCGTACGGTCAGTATGAGTATCGGCGGTCAACCACTGGATCTGGGCAAGCGCTACGTGTTCGCGTCCTGCTACGGTCACGGCAATCCGATGGATGAAGTCTGCCGTACTGGTGGTGGTGCGAACTTCAAGTTCTTCGCGTTAGCTGATGGCGATGACTACACCAGTGGCATCAGCCTGGCTGATCCTCTGGCAACGGAGAATGTTATTGTTGGCCCAGTTGTGAAGCAGGTCGCTCCTGATCACTTCCTGCATCCTGTGTACGCGCTGCGTCGTTACCTGGACAGCCTGCCAGGCAATGAAGTTACCGAAGCTCTGTTCGGTGCAGGCCAGGGTCGTGTAAAACTGGTTGACTCAGATGTTGCAGATAACCCTGAAGACACGATCAGCAATCAGATCGGTCAGCCTGACAATACACCTGATACTGGCTTCGTACAGCCGCCATTCGGTGCCGGTCCGAAGTTCTTCAGTGGTGTTGTAGGAAACTGAGAATATAAGCTGTTTCTAATAGTACTTACTAAAGGGTGGCGTAAGCCGCCCTTCGGTAGGGGCCCTGCTTTCTATAGCGGGGTAGTTGGCGACCGCTGATTCTTGGGGAGTTTTAGTGTTGTTTTACACTGGCAAGGGCGGTTCGCCGCCCTTGCCTTTCTTTTTTTGGCCTGAGTGCTATTCGCTGTAGTAACGGATGCGGCTGCCGCCGGAATCCTTCTCAATCCAGGCAGCGTGCAGGGTACCGTCGGGACTGTAGGCAATCACCGGGCTGTGGGCCTCTTCGGCATCACCGGACAGGGACGCATTGCTGCTCCAGGTCATGCCGTTGAGTTCCGACATCCAGATGGTTTTTTCATCCTCCCGGGCGTCCATCCATACCGCCAGCAGTTTGTCGTGCCCGTTCGAGGCGACCGCGGGCGTCCATTGGGGAACGATGGTGCCCCACTCGTCGATGATGTTGTAGTTGTCGCCCCAGCTGATACCGCCGTCGTTGCTGAACGCCGAGTAGACCTTGTAGCCGGCGCGGCTGGCGCGCTTATCCAGCCAGACCGCCACCAGTCTGTCGTTGTCGCCAACCGCGAGCGTGTTGCGTACCGCCGACGAACCGCTGCCCCACTCGTAGGATTTCTTGATCAGTTCATTGATCTGCACCTGGGTATCCAGTTTGTCCAGCTGTTTGCCGGAGGTGGCATACAACAGGTTGGTGCCGGAACTGCGGTCGTGCCAGGTCACTACAATGCGGCCCTTGGCATAGGCGACACCGGGGTTGGTCTGGAAACGGTACTTGTCTGTCGGCGCCACGGCCACCTCCGGCGCGTGGCTCAGCTTGCCGTTTTCAACCTGGACACGGGTGGCCTCGACGGCGTAACCCTGGTCCTGCCGCTTGCTCCAGGCGAGCAATGCAGCGTCGCCGGCGCAGGCAATACTTAACTCGTTGACGGCTCCGGCGGCGACCGGCAGTGGCCGGCTCACGGTACCCGCGTCGTAGCTGGCCGCCTGAACGCCGGCATTGTCGATCCAGGCAAGAAAGTAGCGCTTGCCACAGTGGGCGATGACCGGGTCGAAGGCATCTTTCCCGCCCAGCCTGATCGGGGCACCGAAGCCGCTGTCGCCGTCGATCTGCCTGAACGCCAGGTAACTTGCCGTCCGGCCCTTGCGGGTTTCATCCCACACCAGGCCGACGTCAGCGTCACTGGCGGCGATGTTTTTTCTGCCGGATGAGTCCAGCTGAAAGAAATCGGCCGGGTCGTCGCTGTGGGTGACGGTCAGCAGCAGCGGATCGTCGGCAAACACAGCCGTACTCGCCACCGCCAGCGCGGTGGCTATCAACACAGGGTGTCTGTTCATTGTCCTACCGCTTGAAATCGCTGAAGCTGACTTTGTCGTAGTTGCCGCTCTGGATATAGCTGTCCATGTTCAGCAGTCGCTTGGGGTCCTGATACCCGTAAACCTTGAGGATCTGTTTGCCGTCGGGCTCGAGGAAAAAGAAAACCGGGGTGCCGAGTGTGTTCATGCGTTCACCCAGCTGCATTTCGGTAATGCGCTCGCCGCTGGGCAGGGTCAGGCGGTCCATGCTTTCCGAATTGACGTACACCAGTACGTAGTTTTTCGAATAGGCCTGTTTGACAGCCGGGTCCGCAAAGCCCACTTTGTTGGTCTTGTCGCAGAATCCGCAGCCGTAGCGTCCGAAATAAACAAATACCCGCTTGTTGTCGGCCGCGGCCTGGCGCAGGCCGTCGTCATAGCGCTGGAAGCTGTAACCTGGCGGCGGTTCGGCCCGGGCCGGACCTACCAGGGACAATACTGCTAATAACACGCCCATAACGGGCCATTTCGGTAAGGCCTTGGCGAAGTCCATTGTCACCTCCAATCTGTGGATTCTTGTCACGCTACTGTAACAATGAACAGCGCCTTTTTGAATAGGCTGTCAGCCGGGTCAGCGCCCTAAATACGCGTCAGGTACGCGGGCATTCACCGCCCCCGTCCCTTCTCCCCGCAGGTCCGGACGCGGTATAGTCACTGGCCGAGCATACACCGCATTCCGGAAGCTATTGAATGGATCAGGACTTTACCGCACACAACGAACTGGAGACCAAGCTGGTTGCCGCCCAGCAGGGCCAACTGGACAGTGAACAGTTCATGCAGGAACTACTCGCCGCGCAGGTGTTCATGCCGGTCAGGGACGAGCCCTCGGGCATCCAGGGGTTCCAGCGTTCCGCCAAGGCCGACCCGCTGACGCTGCAAAGCGAAGACGGCCAGAATGTCCTGGTGCTGTTCACCAGTCCGGAGCGCGCCAAACCGTTCCTGGTGGACTTCCCCGCCCACCAGGGTGGCCTGTTGACAGAATTCAGCTGGATTCTGGAGCGCATCGGCAGCGGTATCGCAATTTCACTCAACCCGGGCGTGGAGTTCGGCATTGATTTCGATGGCGACACGGTCGAGCAGTTGATCCACGCCAGCAACAGCCAGCAGCCCGCGCCACCGGGCTCCTAGCCCCTGTCAGGCGCCGTGGGGATGGTGCGCACCCGGCCGATCTACATCGGCACCAGCGGCTGGAGCTACGCCGGCTGGAAGCAGGATTTTTACCGGGGTGTCGCACAGAAAGACTGGCTGAACTACTGCAGCCGCTGTTTTTCCGCGGTGGAGATCAACGCCAGTTTCTACCGTTTGCAGAAACCCGAAACCTTTGCCCGCTGGCGCGACCAGACGCCCCCGCAGTTTCGCTTCGCGCTCAAGGCAAACCGTTACCTCACACACGCCCGGAAACTGCTGGATCCGGCGCCGTCGATCGCACTGGAGCGCGAACGCGCGGTTGCCTTGCAGGACAAGCTGGCCGTGGTGCTGTGGCAGTTGCCGGCGAATTACCGCTGCAACGGGCTGCGCCTGAGCGATTTTCTCGCTGCGCTCGGGGACGGATGGCCGGCCGTGCGGCACGCTATCGAGTTCCGGCATCCCTCCTGGTTCAGTGATGACATCGCCGAGCGCCTGTCCCGGCACCAGGTGGCCGTCTGCCAGTCGGATGCCGCTGACTGGCCCCTGTGGGACACCGTGACCACTGACCTGGTGTACATACGTCTACACGGCCACACGCGCACCTACGCATCGGCCTACAGCAGCGCCAGCCTGCGGCGCTGGGCCGACCGGATCGTCAAATGGTCAACCGGCGGGCGCACGGTACACGTGTATTTTGACAACGACGCGGAAGGCGCCGCGCCGCGCGATGCGCTGCGGCTCAGGCAACTGGTCGAGGACCGGCGTAGCGTGCCCCGCGCCTAGTCCGCTTCCCGCTCGATACTGCAGCAGTGCGGATTCAGCGCGCCCTCTTCACCCCGGTCCTTTCCCCCGGCCAGCAGGATTTCCCCGCGCACCGGCGTGGGACGGAACGTGGTGCAGCCTTTTACGCCTTCCCGGTAGGCGTCTTCGTACAGGGAGCGGAAGTCTGCGAAGCTGTAGTCTTCGGGAATGTTGATGGTCTTGGATATCGCATTGTCGACAAAGGGCTGCAGGGCCGCCTGCATCTTCAGGTGGGCCAGTGGTGGCAGCGCGCGGGCGTCGACGAAATACTCCGGCAGCGGCTGCTGTTGCATCGACGCCTGCCAGGCGCGGAAAGCATAGTCCGTTACCTCGAAGGTTTCGTAGTCGCCCGCGCGGTTGAGGATGCGGCGCCGGTAGTGGAAATCGAATACCGGCTCGATGCCGCTGGATACATTGCCCGCGAGCAGGCTGATGGTGCCGTTGGGTGCGATGGCGGTGAGGTGGCTGTTGCGCATACCCTTTTCGGCAATACCCCCGCGGATGCTGTCGGGCAGCGACTGGATGAAGGCGCCCTGCGCATAGGCGTCGCGGTCGTAAAAGGGAAAACAGCCCTTCTCCCCGGCCAGCTCGATGGATGTGCCGTAGGCTGCGTGACATACGGTCTGCATGACATTCCGCGCCTGCCGGCGCGCCGTGTCCGTGGCGTAGCCCAGGCCCAGCATGATCAGCGTGTCGCCAAGGCCGGTGATACCCAGCCCGATACGGCGCGACCCGTGGGCCTGTTCGGCCTGCGCCTGGAGCGGGAACTGCGAACAGTCGATGACGTTGTCCAGCAGTCGGACCGCCACGGCCGCGGTATCGCGGATACCTGCCATGTCCAGCCGTGCCCGCGGCGTAAAGGGTTCGACGACGAAGCGTGTGAGGTTGAGCGATCCCAGGTTGCAGGCCCCGTACGGCGGCAAAGGTATCTCGCCGCAGGGATTGGTGGTGCTGATCTGCTCGCGGTAAGCCAGGTTATTCAGCGCGTTGATGCGATCGATGAACAACACGCCGGGCTCGGCGGTATCGTAGGCGGCATGCACCAGGCGCTCCCAGAGTGCGCGTGCCGGCAGCCGTTTCAGCACGCGGCAGGGAACGGGCTCGCGCGTCCCGCTCCACTGGCGCATCAGGGTTTCTTCGGGAGCATCGTCTTCCAGGCTGTCTACGGGGAACACCAGCGCCCAGGGTTCGTCGCGTTCGACGGCCTGCATGAAGGCGTCGGTCACCAGCACCGACAGATTGAAATGCTGCAGTTCTCCGGCGCTGCGCTTGGCGTCGATAAAGGTTTCGATGTCGGGGTGGTCGCAGCGCAGGCTGGCGATCATGGCGCCGCGCCGTGCGCCGGTGGACATTACCGTGGCGCACATGGCGTCCCAGATGCGCATGAAAGACACCGGGCCCGAGGCGATGCGGCCGCTTGCGTGGGCCACGCTGTGCCTGGGCCGCAGGTTGGAGAAATCGTAACCGATTCCGCCACCGGCCTGCATGGTGAGCGCGCCTTCCTTCAGCCCGTCGAATATGCTCTCCATTTGGTCATGGACGATGCCCATGGCAAAGCAGTTGAACAGTGTCACCCGCCGCCCGCTGCCCGCACCGGCGAGGATGCGACCGCCGGGGAGAAAGCGAAAGTCGCTGAGAATGTCGTAGAAGCGCGCTTCCCAGGTTTCGCTATCGCGGGTCTCTACGCCGGCCAGCGCACGTGCCACGCGCCGCCAGGTGTCCTCGATGCCCGCCTCCGCCGAGCCACTTGTCACCAGGCGGTATCTGGTTCTCCAGATGTGCTCCGCAATCGGGGTATCGAAATAGCATGTGCTCATGGCTCGCTCCCGGCCGCCCCGTATGACTTCGCGCGGCCCGCGCTCACACCGGGGTTGTCAAAATGATAACACCTGGGGGGCAGGCGTGGCGCAGCGGGACCCGGGTGCAATCGGCGTGATAAAAATCAATGACGACCGCTGGCGGCGGTGTTAAATAGATGGATGTGTACAACACTGACGACTCTTTCACCCTGGAGGTGCCCAATGCCCCGCTATTACCAGACAGTTCGTACCACCCTGATCGGCCCAGCCTGTATCGCCGGCGCAGTGCTGTTCTCCGCCACCGCGGTCGCGGCCGAATATGTATCAACCTTCGAGGAACTGGACAAGGACGGCAACGGCTATGTCAGCGTTACCGAAGCCACCACCAGGACGGACCTGGAAAAAAACTGGAAGGAAATCGACAAGAATTCAGACAACCAGCTGGATATCACTGAATTCAGCGCCTTCGAAGGCCAAGGCAAGTTTGTGCCGCCTGAAGACAGCGAACAGGAAGGCATTGGCGCCGCGCCGTACAAATGACAGCTTCACTCCCGGCTCACGCTGCGGGCCGGCCCCGCCCGTCAGCCCAGGGGGTGTAAACGGCAGCGGCGGCAGCGGACTGTGCTTGATGATAGCGGCTGCCGCCTTCCTGACGCTGGGTGACGGCTATGCCGGGGAGAAAACGATGGAAATGAAGCTCTCTTCTCCCGCCTTCGTCGATGGGGGCGAGATCCCGCGCCTGTATACCTGCGAAGGCGAGGATATTTCGCCGCCGCTGGCGTGGAGCAAGGTACCGGACGGCACCAGCAGCCTGGTGCTGGTGGTCGACGATCCGGACGCCCCGGATCCAGCGGCACCGCGCATGACCTGGGTGCACTGGGTGCTCTACAATCTGCCTGCCGATAGCGACGGCCTGCCCGAAGGGGTAACCCGCGCGCAACTTCCATCGCCGACCGCTGAAGGCTTGAACGACTGGAAGCGCAGCGGCTACGGCGGCCCCTGCCCGCCGGTGGGTCGCCACCGCTATGTGCATAAGCTGTACGCGCTGGATACCTTGCTAACGGGGCTGTCGAAACCGACCAAGGCACAGGTCGAGTCGGCCATGCAGGGTCACGTGCTGGCGCAAGCCCGGTTGATCGGTACCTACCGCAAAACGCAATGATGCCGCAGAAGGCATTCAGTCCGCGGGTCGCTGGTTGGCATCCGCCGGTTGCGGTTGCGCCTCGCCGGCGGCGCGGCTTTTGCCGATGCCCACCCGGAAAAGGGCCCTTCTAAAACGCGCGCGAACCCGCTACTGTTGCAGACCAGCCTGTTGGCATGCACAGAGAGGATCGCTAAGTGGACGAGGAAACCAAGGCGTTGCTGCGTAACATCGCCCATCACCTCAAATGGGTAATCCTGCTGTTGCTGGCGATTCTCGCGGTGCTGATCGCCGAGACGCTGGCCTGACAAAGATCCCGCTGTACTCTTTACGGACCCGGACGCATGCCTGTCATAAAACGCGTTGTGCTCGATGTGCTCAAACCTCACCAGCCCAATGTGCTGGAATTCGCCACGGCGATTGCCGACCGCCACGGCGGTTGTCGCATCACGGTAACTGTCACTGAAATCGACGAGAAGACCGAGACAACCGTCATTACCGTCGAGAGTGAGGATGTTCCCTACGCGGCAATTGTCGAGACCATCAGGGAACTGGGTGCCTCGGTGCACAGCATCGACGAGGTCGAGGTGAGCAGTATGGCGCCAGCCGACGCCCGCTGATCCTCGGCGTCCGCCCCGCCCATGATCGCTCAACTGCGTTTTCTTCTGCAGCTCACCCATGGCCATCGCATCGCGCGACGCTATTTTGTCACCAACGGTTTTGACGGTGCGCTGACAATGCTGGGGCTTACCACCGGATTTTACGCGGCCGACCACGTGGCCACGCCGGTGGTCATCAGCGCCTGCCTGGGCGGCGCCATCGCCCTGACCGTCAGCGGCCTGTCCAGTGCCTATGTCAGCGAGTCGGCGGAACGGGAGAAGGAGCTGAAGGAACTGGAGCAGGCCGTGGCCGCCGATTTGCAGCATACCGCCCACGGCCAGGCGGCGCGCTGGGTGCCGATACTGATCGCTGCCGTCAACGGACTCGCCCCCCTGCTCATTGCCCTGTTTATCATGCTGCCGCTGTGGCTTTCGCAGGCCGGTATTGCCCTGCCGCTGACGGCGCTGGAGTCCTCCATGGTCCTGGCTTTCGTGGCGCTGTTCCTGCTTGGGGCATTTCTCGGCACAGTCAGCGGCCGTTTCTGGCTATGGAGCGGCCTGCGTACGCTGTTGGTCGCCGCGTTGACCGCCGCGGTGATTCTCGCCTTCGGCGCCTGACAGCGTACGCTGCGCTGCGGCGACTTCAGGCGGCCGGTGGCGACGCGTACAGATGGCCGCGCCGCACCAGCCATTTTTCCACTTCGACGGCGACAAGCACGACCGCGGCAAAAGCAAAGCAGCTCAGCAATTCGACCGCTGTCAGCGCGGCGGTCCTGAAGATCTGCTGCAGGAACGGGATATAGATCACCGCCAGCTGCAGGGCTACCGTCAGTGCAACCGCGCCGAGCAGCGGGCGGTTGCTCCACAGGCCGAGCGTGAACAGCGATGCCCGTTCGGAGCGTATCACCAGTACATGCGCCAGCTGCGACAGGGTCAGTACGGTGAACACGATGGTCTGCCAGTGCGCCAGCCCTGTGTGCCAGGCCCAGCCCTGGGAGGCTACAGACAGGCCGCCGATGAGCAGGCCCACCCAGATCATGTGCTGCCACATGCCGTGGGCGAAAATGCTCTCCCCGGGCGGGCGCGGCGGGCGCTTCATGAGATCGCCTTCTGCGGGTTCGGCGGTCAGCGCGAGTCCGGGCAATCCGTCCGTCACCAGGTTGATCCACAGGATATGAATGGGCAGCAGCGGCAGTGGCAGCCCGAACAGCGGTGCCATGAACAGCGTCCAGATTTCGCCGGCGTTGCTGGTCATGGTGTATTTAATGAACTTGCGGATGTTGTCGAAGATGCGCCGCCCTTCCTCGACGGCCGCGACAATGGTGGCGAAGTTGTCATCCAGCAGCACCATGTCGGCGGTTTCGCGCGCGACATCGGTCCCCTTCTGTCCCATTGCCACGCCGATCTCCGCGCGCTTGAGCGCCGGTGCATCGTTGACCCCGTCGCCGGTCATGGCGACGAATTCGCCACGCGCCTGCAATGCCTCCACGATGCGGATTTTCTGTTCCGGGCTGACCCTGGCATACACGGGTATCGAGGCCACCTGTTCCTGCAGTTCCCGCCCCGACAACTGGTGCAGTTCCGGCCCGGTGACGACGCGGTCGTTGTCCTGCGCGATGCCGAGACGAACGGCAATGGCCTTCGCGGTTGCGGCGTGATCGCCGGTTATCATCACCGGCGTGATACCCGCCGAGCGGCACCGCGCAACCGACACGGCGGTTTCAGCTCGCGGCGGATCGATGAGCGAGACGAACCCGAGGAAAGTGAAGTCACGTTCCACCTCCTCGGCCCGCAGCCTGTCCGGCAGTTCGTCCAGCCGGCGCGTCGCCAGCGCCAGTACCCGGTAGCCTTCGGCGGCCAGGGCTTCGGCCTCGGCGCGTCTCGCAGCTGTGTCGAGTGCTGCGTTGCCGCCGGCGGTGAGCGCATCGGTACACAGTTCGAGAATGGTTTCCGGCGCGCCCTTGATAAAGACGGTAATCCCCTCGCCGTCGCGGTGCAGTGTGCTCATGCAGCGGCGCTGCGCGTCGAATGGCAGCTCGCCGACCCGAGGCAGTTGCTTTTCCAGGGTGGTTTTGTCGAAGCCCCCGGCGCGTGCAGCGGTATACAGCGCGGTCTCGGTGGGATCGCCGGCGATCGTCTCGTCAGCTAACAGACGCGCGTCGTTACTGAGCGCCATGGCCTGACCCAGGCGTTGCCAGGCCGGCGTGGCGGTGTCTGCGCCGGGCAGCTTTGCCTGCCGTTCGCCGCCGACCAGCAGGGCGCCCACCTGCATCCGGTTTTCGGTGAGCGTGCCGGTCTTGTCGGCGCAGATGTAGGTCACGGAACCGAGGGTCTCGACCGCCGGCAGGCGGCGGATCAGCGCATTGCGGGCGCTCATCTTGCGCGCGCCGATGGCCAGCGAAACGGTGACCACTGCCGGCAGCGCTTCCGGGATGGCAGCAACCGCGAGGCTGACCGCGGTAAGAAACATCAGGGTCAGCGGTTCGCCACGCAGCAGCCCGAAGACGAAGATTACCGCGCAGACGGCCAGCACCGCCACGCCGAGGCGTTGCCCGAATCCTGCCAGGCGGCGTTGCAGCGGTGTCCGGGTGACGTCCTTTTCATGCAGCATGCTGGCGATCCTGCCGAGTTCCGTCTGCATGCCGGTCGCCACCACAACACCGCTGCCACGTCCGCTGGTCACCAGGGTTCCCTTGAACGCCATATTGCGGCGCTCGCCCAGCGCGGACGCGTCCCCGGACAGCACCTCGGTCTGTTTTGTCACCGCCTCCGACTCGCCGGTCAGCGCGGCCTCGTCGAGCTTGAGTTCACTGGCCTCGACCAGCCGCAGGTCCGCGGGCACGACCTGCCCCGCCTCGAGCAGCAGGATGTCGCCGGGCACCAGGCGGGTTGCCGGTATGCTACGGACCTCGCTGTCGCGGCGCACCTGTGCCTCGGGTGCCGCCATGGCGCGCAGCGCGGTGACGGCGCGCTCGGCGCGATACTCCTGCACGGCGCCGATGATGGCGTTGAGCAGCACGATAACCACGATAGCGACGGTGTCATGGATGTCACCGACCAGGCCGGATACGACTGCCGCGGCGATCAGCACGAGAATCATGAAATCGGCGAACTGGCCGGCAAGCATGCGCAGCGGACCGCGCCTGGCGGTTTCCGTGATTTCGTTCGGACCGTGCTGCTCGCGGCGCGCGGCGACGCTGTCACTGGAAAGGCCGCGTTGCGGATCCACTTTCAGCGCATCCAGTACGGCAGCGACGGGCCGCCGGCGCCAGGGCGGCATCTGGCCGGCCGGGCCGTTCATTGCCTGTGAGGGTAGCGCTCCCCTATCAGGGGAACGAAGGCGACGCCGAGAACATCTTTGGTCTGTGCTTTGCCCTGCTGGTCCTTGGTGAGCAGCAGCAGCTCCTGGTGGCTGTAGGGCAGGCCCACGGGTATGGCCATGCGGCCGCCCGGTTTGAGTTGTTCCACCAGCGCCTCGGGGATATGGGTAGCCGCGGCGGTAACGATGATGGCGTCGTAGGGTGCGTGCTCGGGCCAGCCGTCGTAGCCGTTGCCGACACGTGTTTCGATATTCCCGTAACCGAGTCTATCGAACAACTCGACCGCCGCGGCACTGAGTTCCGGCACGACTTCCACGCTGTACACCCGCGCGCACAGCTCGGAGAGTATGGCGGTCTGGTAACCCGACCCGGTGCCGATTTCGAGCACCGTGTGTTCCGGTTCGAGCGCCAGCATGTCGGTCATCAATGCAACGATATAGGGTTGCGAGATGGTCTGGCCGTGGCCGATGGGCAGCGGGCCGTTTTCAAAGGCAGCGGCTTTCATGTGCCCCGGTACGAATTCGTCGCGCGGCACCCTGCTCATCACCGCCATGACACGCGGGTCGAGGGCGTCCTTGCCGATCATGTGCCGCGTGTACTGCACCTCGTCGTCGATATCGCTGAGCATGTGCCGCAGACCGTTGTTCACATCAGGTGCCTTCCTGCCAGGAGGAAAGATACCGTACCTGTTCGGCGGTCAGCTCGTCTATGTCCATGTGCATTGCCGCGAGTTTCAGGCGTGCCACTTCGCGGTCGATGTCCTCCGGCACATCGTGGACGCGGTTTTCCAGCGCTTCACTGCGCGTGGCCAGGTACACGGCGCATAAAACCTGGTTGGCAAAGCTCATGTCCATGACCGCCGAGGGGTGACCTTCGGCGGCGGCGAGATTCACCAGCCGGCCTTCCGCGAGCAGGCACAGGCGCC
>Ga0315540_10000404_pt1 | contig 24446 bp, 22 predicted proteins | sample SalMarSW160110MG_FD_203677 | JGI IMG/M metagenome (GOLD analysis project Ga0315540, IMG submission 203677) | Salt marsh sediment microbial communities from the Plum Island Ecosystem LTER, Massachusetts, United States - Salt Marsh Sediment SW1601-10 ...
CTCGGGCGTGATCGCGGTCGAAGGGGGGCCGGCGTCCGGCAAGGTGGCGGCCGGACGGCCATCGCCCGCCGCGGCGGCTCCCTCCCCCGCCGCGGGCTTGCGGAGCTGGCCGAGCAGCATCGCGACGACGGCCACGACGAGGATCGCCATGACGGCGACCGCTCCGCCCAGCAGCCCGAGGTTCGGCGGCAGCTTGCGACCGGGCTCGCGCTCGGCCTTCCCGCGCGGCGCCTCGACGACCGCGGGCGCGGCACCCGCGACGCGCGCGACGATCGTCGTGATGTTGTCGGGGCCCCCGCGCTCGTTCGCGAGGTCGATCAGGCTCGCGCAGGCTTCGGCCGGGGTCTGCTCGGTCGCGATGCTGGCGATCTCGTAGTCGGTCACCTGCCCGTGGAGGCCGTCGCTGCACACCACGAGCGTGTCGCCGGGCCGCAGCCCGTCCACCACGCGCTCGGCGTCCACCTGCACGGTCTCGAGCGCGCCGACGCTGCGCGTGACGACGTTGCGGCGGTGGTCGTGCTTCGCCTCGGCCTCGGTGAGATGGCCCTTCTCGATCAGCTCGGCGACCAGCGAGTGGTCCTTCGTGAGCTTCTGCACCTTGCCGCCGCGCACGAGGTACGCGCGGCTGTCGCCGACGTGCCCGATCCAGACCTCCCGGCCCTTCACGATCACGGCCGTGCACGTCGTGCCCATGCCGCGCTGTTCCGCGTTCGCGCTCGCCTGGGCGTGGACGACGTTGTTCGCCGACTCGATGGCCTCGCGCAGCGCGGCGGAGGGATCCGCGCCTTCCGCGGCCCGCACGGTGGAGACCACGGTTTCCACGGCGAGACTGCTCGCCACCTCGCCGGCGCTGGCACCGCCCATGCCGTCGCAGACGACGAACAGCATGCCCTGGCGGGCGCGCACGCCGCCGTCCTCGCTGATCCACAGGGCGTGCGAATCCTCGTTGCCCGTGCGCCGGCGCCCGACATCGGTCGCGCTGGCGATCGTGAGTCCCTCGGCTTCGATCTGGTTGGTTACCGGATGGTCCACGGCCACCGACTTGGTTCGGGTTCCCGTTCGCCCCCGGCTCGGGGGGCCGTCCGCGTCATGGGCAGGCGAGCAAACTGCCACCGCACTTCACGTTCGCCAAACGAATTCGGCCGTCGAGGCGCTCCGGGCGCTCACGCCCCCCGGCGAGGGGCCCGGCGCTCGGCCGGGATGCGCTTCGGGGCCGCAGCATACACGAGCCGCGCGCCACCGCACCTCTCCCACGCACGGCGGGCCAGCGCGGTCAGCGCCAGCTCGCGCGAGCCCGGGTCCGCCCAGCGCAGCGCCGCGCCCGCCCGGACGCCCCGTACCGGGCCGCCGCTCCAGAGTTCGACCTCGATCGCGCGGTGGGTGATCGCGTGCCGCACGCGCAGCCCCGTGTCCTCGAGCCGCGCGCGCACGCCGAGCGCGGCCAGGCGGTCCGACAGCGCCGGCGCCGCCGGCTCCCCGTCCGCCAGTTCCACGCCGGGCGGCTCCCAGAGCCGGTCGAGCAGCGAGCCCGCGCGCCGGGCGACGAGCAGGCGTCCGCCGCGCTTGAGGATCGCGACCGCGCGCCGCACGCGTTCGGTGCCGCGCCGCGGGGCCGCGGGCGGGAAGGCTTCGGGCCTCCCGAGCGCGAAGGCGCGGCAGCCGGCGTGCACGGGGCAGGCCCCGCAACGGGGCGCCCGCGGTGTGCAGACCACGGCGCCGAGCTCCATGAGCGCCTGGTTCCAGTCGCCCGGACTCGCGGACGCCGGCGGTTCCGCGACGAGCCGCCCCGCGAGGCCCCAGAGCGTGCGGGCGTCGGCGGGCCGTTTCGCCTGCAGCGGCCGCGCGGTCCAGCGTGCGAGCACCCGGGCCACGTTGCCGTCGAGAACCGGCAGCTTCTCGCCGAAACCAATGCTGAGGACGGCCCCGGCCGTGTAACGTCCGACCCCGGGCAGCGCCGCGAACGCCGCCGGATCGGAGGGCACGCGGCCCCCGTGCTCGCGCACGACGACGCGCGCGGCTTCGTGCAGGTGGCGGGCGCGGCGGTAGTAGCCGAGCCCCGACCACGCGGCGAGCACGTCGTCCACCCGCGCCGCGGCGAGCGAGCGCACGTCGGGGAATCGCGAAAGGAAGCGGCGGTAGTAGGGTGTGGCGGTCGCGACCTGCGTCTGCTGCAGCATCACCTCGGAAACCCACACGCGGAAGGGGTCGCGCGTGCGGCGCCACGGCAGCGCCCGGTGGTGGCGCCGGTACCAGCGGAGCAGGGCGGCGCGCCGTCGCGGCGCGAGCGGCCCGGCGTCGCGGCCGGGAGTCAACGGGGAGTAATCGAGGCTCATGCAGGTTCCCGAGTCCGTGAGAGCGCAGTTCGCGGCGGAGATGGGTCGGCCCGACCCCGAGATCGAGCTCGCGCGCGCGGCGCTGCTCGTCGCGGCCGAGGACGATCCCTCCCTCGACCCCGAAGAGAGCCTTGCGACGCTGCGTGCCTGGGGCGACGAGCTGGCGGCGCGCGTCGATCCCGCGCTGAACAGCCTGCAGCGCCTCGCGCGGCTGCGCAACTTCATGTTCGAGGAGCTGGGCTTCCGCGGCGACGTGCGCGGGTACCGCTCCCCCGAGAACTCGATGCTCCACTCGGTCATGGAGCGCCGGCGCGGCATCCCGCTCACGATGGGCATCGTGTTCCTCGAGCTGGGCTGGCGACTGGGGCTCGACCTGCACGCGGTCGGGTTTCCCGCCCACTTCCTCGTGCGGCTCGCGGGCGAGGCGGAGGACCTGCTGCTCGACGCGTTCGACCGCGGCGCCTCGGTCCACGAGGAGGACTGCCGGAACATCCTCCGCACCGCCACGGGCGGCGCGGTGAGCTGGGACGAGAGCCTGGTCCGCTCGATCGGCCGGCGCGAGACGGTCGCGCGGCTGCTGCAGAGCCTGAAGGTGGCGAGCCTCCGCCACGGGGACACCGAGCGGGCACTGCGCGCCACCGAGCGGAGGCTCGTCGTCTTCCCGGACTCGGCGAGCGACGAGCGCGACCGCGGCCTGCTGCTCTACCGGCTGGACCGCTACCGGCCCGCGCTCGAATCCCTCGAGCGCTACCTCCGGATGCGTCCCGATGCGCCCGACCGCGCGCCGATCGAGGCGTACGTCGGCGCGCTGCGGATCATGCTCGCGGCGTAGGCCCCCGGCGGGAGCCGCGCCGCGGCGTCAGCGCTTGAGGTCGGCGACGTCCTTGAGGTTGGGCGTCTTGGACTGGGTGCCCGTCCACGCGCAGGTCATCACGACCCCGCAGCGCGGGCATTCCATCTTCGCGCCCGCGCCTTCCTCGGCGGTCGGCATCCAGCGCTCGAGCTTCGTCTGGCAGCCGGGCGTGTAGCACAGGTAGACACACAACGGCATCGTTCACTCCCACGGGGCGCCGGTCACTCCGTCGCGTTCTCGAACACCAGCGCGTGCAGCACGAGCCCGCGCGGGTCCGGCGACAGCTGGAGAACCCTCTCGCCCCTTCCCTGTTCGATCCAGTAGAGCCCGGGCGCGACGACGTCCACGTACGCCGTGCCTCCGGCGCCGGCCGAGACGTCCGCGCCGCGCCGGTCCGCGGCGGGCCAGTGCTCGTCGAGCAGGATCCAGAGCCGCGCGCGGGCGCCGGCGGGCGGGCTCACCACCACGCCGACGCGGGACGCACTATAGCGAACGGCGACGAAGTTCGCCGCCCCGCCCCGCGTGGCCTCGAGGCCGTCGGCCCGGACGCGCCAGCCGCCGACCGGGTACGGCACGAGCGGCCGGCCGACCTGCTGGTAGCGAAACTCGGCCGTGAACACGCCTTCGTAGCCCGCGGGAAGGCCGGCCAGCGGCCCCCGGCGCGGCTCCCCCGCACCGAGCCGGACCACCGTCACGGGCGGGAACGCGGGCGTGGCGAGCGGCGGCGGCGCGCCGGCGCCGCCGCGCGCGCGGAGCGCCCACGCCCGCAGCGCGGCGTCGCCGGGCGCGAGGGCCGCCACGGTGTCCACGACGACGCGGCCCTGCGCGTCGGCCACGACGAGGTGCGGTCCCTCCGTCGCGCCGCCGAGCCGCGCGGCGAGCTGGCCCGCGGGGTCGTCGCCCACCGGCAGGTCGAGCCCCCAGCGGCGCACGAGCCGTCCCGTCACCGCGGTGTCGGCGGCGTAGGCGTATTCGGGCTCGTGCACCGCGATCACGTGCGCCCCGAGCGGCGCGTACGCGGCGTGCCACGCGCCCATCGCCGCGAGGGCGGCCTCCGCGCGCGGGTCCGCGTCGCTCCAGAGCAGGAGCGCGACCGGAGCGCCGCGCAGCGAGTCGTCCGGGAAAGGGCCGCCGTTCCACCACGCGGACGCGGCGGAGAGCGACGGCAGTCGCTCCGCGACGGGCGCCGGTGCGCGGAGCCCCGGCAGCAGGCGCGGCGCGAGCCGCCAGGTCAGGAGGACGGCGGCGAGCACGAAGCCGACGGCGGCGAGGATCGCGAGGGCGCGGCGCATGGCGGCACGAGCATAGGGGCCGCGGCCCGCGACGCCCAGCCGCGCCCGCGGGCGAGCGGACGTCCCCGGTTCGTCAGAGGGCGCGGCCGAGCCACCTCAGGACGTTGATCGCGAACTGGCGGTCGTCGGTGCCGGGCGTGTTCATGCCGAACTTCCACCGGCCTCCCGGGCCGACGAGCTGCGCGCTCAGCATCGCGGCCTCGCCGAGCACCACCACGCGGCCGCGGCCCAGCGGAAACGCGAGGCCCTGCGCCCGGCCCGCCGCGCTCCGCCGCTTCGCGGGCGGGATGCTGTCGAGCTGCTGCCACTCCGAGAAGGTCACCATCGCGTCGTAGGCGTCCGGCCCCAGTTCGAGGAGCCGCTGCGAGCCCGCCGGGCCCGCGAGCGACTGCCCGGTGAAGGTGACGACCTTCCGCACGGGCGGGTCGCCGCGGCGCCCGCGGACGATCGCGGCCGCCGTGTCGAGCCCGGCGCCGGGCGCGTAGTCGATGACGGTGTGGCGCCCGCCGCGGCTGCGCCGCGGGTCGCAGGTGTACGCGCAGCGCATGTCCACGCCGAGCGCGCGGCCGAGCCCGGCCGCGGCCGGGCCCATCGGCGCGTGATCGGCGACGAGCAGCAGCGCGCCGCCGGAGACCACCCACGCCTTCACGGCCGCCACCTCCGCGGTCGTGAATGCGGGACGCATGGCGGTGGAGTCGCCCATGTCGTCTGCGCCGAGCGCGTTCGCGACGACGAGCACGTCCACGTCCCGAAGCGAAGCCGGCGAGAACGGCGCCGTGCCCGCCGAGACGCGGAAGCCGTCGCTGCGCGCGAGGTCGGCGAAGGGACGGTAGCGCCCTTCGAGCGTGTGGAAATTGTGGTGGGCCTCGTCGATGACGAGCCGCGGGCCGCGCCCCGCCGGCCACGCGGGCCGCTCGATGCGCGCGTCGAACGTGCTGTCGGGCACCTGCTGGGCGCGGGCCGCGGGCGCGGTGAGTGCGGCGGCGAGGGCGAGCATGGCGAAGGTCCGGGCGCTCATGATCCGCAGCCTAGGCACGCGGGCGCGGGACGCAAGCGGGACCCGACGGGCGCACGCGCCGGGCCGCCGACCGTGCGGCCGGGCGCTACAGCCGCAGTCGGGCCCGGACCCGCTCGTACACGCGCAGGTCGCCGGCCGAGTAGCAGGCGCAGGTCACCTGGCGCGGGTGCGTCGCGCCCTCGAGCGCCGCGGCGATGGCGTGCAGCGCCAGCGCCGTCGCGCGCTCGAGCGGGAACCCGAAGATGCCGGTGCTGATCGCGGGGAACGCGACGGTCTCGAGCCGGTGCTCCGCGGCGAGCGCCAGGGAGGCCCGGTAGCACGAGCGGAGCAGCCGGTCCTCGCCGTGGTCTCCGCCGTGCCACACGGGCCCGACCGCGTGGAGGACGTGACGCGCCCTGAGGCCGAAGCCGGGGGTCAGGCGGGCCTCGCCGGTCGGGCACGGCGCCGCGTCCCGGCACGCGGCCGCGAGCCCCGGCCCGGCGGCCCGGTGGATGGCGCCGCACACTCCGCCGCCGGGGAGCAGGGCCTCGTTCGCGGCGTTGACGATGGCGTCCACGTCGAGCGTCGTGATGTCGGCCTGCACGATCACGAGGCGGTCACCCAGCGGCACGGTCGTCCCTCCCGCTTCGCACGGCCGGGCGGTCCGGCGGCCTCCGGACCCTGCGGACGCGCGAACGCTACTCCAGTCCCACGGGGCGCCACCAGCCCGTTGCCCGAGCGGCCCCGCGCCGCGTACGCTCCCGTCGTGCCCAGCGTCCATCCCGCCTCGCGCCCGCCGCTCGTCGACACGCACGGCCGCACCGTGCGCGACCTGCGCCTGTCGATCACCGACCGGTGCAATCTGCGATGCGTCTACTGCATGCCCGCCGAAGGCATGCCGTGGCTGCAGCGCTCGGATCTGCTCACCTACGAGGAGATCGCCCGCCTCACTCGGGTCTGCGTCGAGTGCGGCGTCACGGGGATCCGCCTCACGGGCGGCGAGCCCACGGTGCGCGAGGACCTGCCGGTGCTGGTGCGGATGCTGGCGGACGTCGCGCCGGGCCTGGACCTGAGCCTGACGACGAACGCGCTCAAGATGCCGAAGCTCGCCGGACCGCTGCGCGACGCGGGCCTGCGGCGCGTCAACGTCAGCCTCGACACGCTCTCGCGCGAGCGCTTCCACCGCCTCGCCCGGCGCGACCGCCTGGGCGAGACCCTGGCGGGCCTCGAGGCCGCGCGCGCGGCGGGCTTCTCGCCGATCAAGTTGAACGCGGTTCTAATCCGCGGCCACAACGACGACGAGGCGGTCACGCTGGCACGGTGGGCGCGCGACGAGGGCTACGAGCTGCGCTTCATCGAGTGGATGCCGCTCGACTTCGGTCACGACTGGGACCGTTCGAAGCTGGTGACTGCGGACGAGATCCTCGCCCAGGTCGCGGGGGCGTTCCCGCTCGAACCCGAGCCGGGCGCCGACCCGAGCGCGCCGGCGACGATGTACCGCTACCTCGACGGCCGCGGCCGCGTGGGCGTGATCGCCTCCGTCACGCGCCCGTTCTGCGGCCGCTGCGACCGCATCCGCCTGACGGCGGACGGTCAGGTGCGCACCTGCCTCTTCGCGCTCACGGAGTACGACCTGCGGGGCCTCATGCGCTCGGGTGCCGACGACGACGCCCTCGAGCGCCGCCTGCGCGAGGCGGTCCTGCGCAAGAAGCCGGGCCACCTCATCGGCCGCCCGGGTTTCGTCCAGCCCACCCGCGGCATGAGCGCCATCGGCGGCTGACGGCTGTATCCCACGTTCTCGACGAAGCCTCGCTGACCGGGTGAGACGAAGCCGGCGGGAGCTGGAGTCGGAGGCGGCGGAGCCTGGGCGGACGCGAGAGCCAAGGACCGGCGGAGCGGCCGGCCAGACGAGAGAGCGGAGCGCAGGGAAGCGCGCAGCGAACGTCCGCCGCCTCCGACTCCAGCTCCCGCCGGCGGCACACCTGCGAAGACGCCCGGGCTCGTCCCGCCAGCGTCAGCGGCGCTCCGACTGCCGTGCTCCCGCGACCCGCTGCCGTCAGTCGGTGGTGCCGTAGATCTTCTCGCAGAGCGCGGACAGCTGGAGGGCTTCCTCCTCGGTCAGGCGCTGCGAGAACGCGCGCTCCACGGCGCGGACCTTCGGGAGCATCAGCGACAGCAGGTGCCGGCCGCGGGGCGTGATGCGGGCCACGGACTGGCGGCCGTCCTTCTCGGAGCGCCCGCGCTGCACGAGGCCGCGGCGGACCAGGCGGTCGATCAGCCGCGTGAGGTCGGGGGCGCGGTCCAGCATGCGGCGCGTGAGATCGGCGCGGCAGTAGCCCTCCGGGTGCGCGCCGTTGAGGATGCGCAGGACGTTGTACTGCGTCAGCGTCAGGTCGGCGCCATCGAAGACCGTCTCGTAGAGCCCGCGGACGAACGACGACGTCACCCAGACGTTGAGGATCGCTTCGTGGTACGTACCGTCGAACTTCTCCGACAGCAGCCGATGCTGGAGTGCGCGTCCCATGGCGGCAGCGACTCTAGGCGCGCGGGCGGCGGGACTCAAGCGCCGGGCGCCGGCGCGGGTCTCTCGCCGAGGAACATGACCTCCTCCTCCAGCTCGACCCCGAAGCGCTCGCGCACGCGGGCCTTGAGGGTTTCGGCGAGGACCAGCATGTCGCGGGCCGTCGCGCGGCCCGCGTTCACGAGGATGTTGGCGTGCTTCGGGAACACCATCGCGTCGCCCACCCGCAGCCCGCGGGCGCCGCAGGCGTCGAGCAGCGCGCCGGCCGGCACGCGGTGCGTGCCCGGGGAGTGCGGCAGGCCGGGCACCTGGAAACCCGGCGGCAGGTTCTTGAAGTACGAGCCCGCCGTCGGCTCCTCGCGCCACTTCGGGTGCTTCACGCGGCGGATCTCCAGCTTCTCGTCGATCTCGCGCTGGATCGCGACCGGGTCGCCCGTCTCGAGCCTGAGCAGGCAGGAGAGGACCGCTCGCGGCTCGCGTTTCAGCCGCGAATCGCGGTAGGAGAACTCGAACCACGACGCCGGGAGCGTCTCGACCCGGGCCCCGTCGGGGGTGGCGACCGTGCACTCGATCACGCGCGAGCCGATGTCCTGCCCGTAGCAGCCCGCGTTGCCGTAGATCGCCCCGCCCACCGAGCCCGGGATGCCCGCCGCGTATGCGAGTCCCGCCAGGCCGCGCGCCTGGCACTGCCGGATGAACTCCAGGTAGTCCGCCCCGGCCTCGACCTGGACCGCCGTGCCGTCGAACTGCACCGCCTCGCAGGCGTTCTTCACGACCAGGCCGCGGAAGCCCTCGTCCGAGACGAGCAGGTTGCTGCCGCCCCCGAGCAGGAAGACCGGCAGCCCGAGCGCGTGGCCGGCCGCGAGCGTCGCGACCAGCGTGTCCGGCGTCCGGGCCGCGACGAACCAGTCGGCCGGCCCGCCGATCCGGAACGTCGTGTGGTGGCGGAGCGGCTCGTCGGCCAGCAGGTCGGCGCCGGCCGCTTCGCGCAGCCGCTGCTCGACGCCGGACGAAGGCGGACGGGTGGTGGGCATCGGCGGGAATCTGCCCGCGGCCCCGTGGCCGGTCAAACCGCCCGTGCGCGCGGCCGCGCGGTCGGCTTGCGGTCGAGCATCGGCTTCTCGAGCAGGTGCCACGACGGGATCGCGAACGCAAGCGTGATCGGCAGCGCGATGAGCGCGATCACGGTGGCCGTCGCGCCGGGGAACGCCGCCGCGACGCACTGGCCGATCGGGAAGGCGTACACGTAGGTTCCGTACGAATAGTCGCCCACGCGGTTGTAGAAGCGCAGCGCGGGCAGGCGCGCGTACGCGAACCACAGGACCAGGTAGACGAGCGCCGCCGCGTACACGGCCATCAGCGGGCGCGGCAGCAGGAAGTCCGCGACCAGCGCGACCGCGGCCAGCAGCGCCAGCCACTTCGAGTGCGGCACGCGGTCGGCCAGCACGAGCACCGTGGCGCCGCCGAAGAAGAGCGACGTCAGGCGGAAGCCCTGAGAGACGTGGAACTCGTACGGGAAGTCGAACCCCTCGTAGATCGTGAAGCCCAGCGTGGCCACGATCCCGATCGCGACCAGCGCCCGCTTCAGCCCCCGCTCGCCGAGCACGTGGCGTCCCGTGTACGCGAGCGCCCCGAGCCCCGCGAGGAGGATGTACATGGACATCTCCCACGGCAGGGACCAGAGCGAGCCGTTCACCGCGCCATAGAGCGGCACGTGATGGAACACGCCCGGCAGCGTGTACCGCACCCCCCAGGGCCAGGGCATCGTGTTCTGGAGCGCGAAGAGCCACGTGTCCGGGTGCAGGAGGTAGGCCGTGCGCGGCAGGTCCGTCTGCAGCAGGCCGACCCCGAACGCGCAGCCGATCGCCCCGACGAGCAGCACGGGGAACAGCCGGAGCGCGCGCGCCGCCGCGAACGAGGGCAGGCTGCGCCGCGAGAGCAGGCTCGAGGTGACCAGGAAGCCGCTGATCACGAAGAAGACGTCCACCGCGACGTAGCCGAACGAGACGCCCACGAGTCGCTCGAGCGGGTCCGACTTCACGCCCGACATGGGATAGGCGTGGCTGAAGATGACCGTCGCGGCGGCGAGGAACCGCATCAGGTTGTAGTTGTTGTCCCGGCGGTCGCCGAGCCGGCGGGACAGCGGTTCAGCCATGGAGGCCTCGGGGTGCGGGGGGACGCGCCGCGCCGCGCGGCGGGGCCGCGGCGCGGACGCGAGGAGTAGCAGGTCGCAGCGCCCGGGGCCAGCCCCGCCGCGGGCGCGAGGAGGCCCGCGAGGGCCCGGATCCGCTGTGCTACCCTCGCGGCACGAACCCTCTGCGTGGCGGGAGGAAGCGATGACGCTCGAGATCCGTTACTGCGTTCAGTGAAACTACCTGCCCCGGGCCTCCAGTCTGGCGGCCGAGATCCGGCAGAAGCGCGGCATCGAAGCGACGCTCGTGCGCGGGAGCGGCGGTGAGTTCGAGATCACGCTCGACGGCCGCCTGGTCTTCAGCAAGCGCAGGGAGGGCCGCTTCCCCGATTCCGAAGAGGTGCTCGCCCTCCTCCCCGCCTGAGCGCGGGGGCGCCGGATGCGCTCAGGCGGCGCCCTTCTCGAGGCGCAGCCGGTAGACGCGCTCCCCGACGGCCTCGAAGACGATCGTGTCGCCCGGCTCGAGCCCCCGCTCCCGGCACCACTTCATCATGCCCTCCCGCGCGGGCGAGCGCGGGCGGAAGATCCACGATCCGTACTGGATGTCGGTCTGGAAGGACCAGCCGAGGTCGGTCTCGATCGTCACCGGCCGCACCTCGTAGGGGCGCGGTGCGTCACCGGGGCCGCGCGGCCCGATGGCGTCGGAGGGGAAGAACTCGAGCACGTCCCACAGCGGGACGTTCCGCTGCGTGAACGTCCACACGTCCTCGGCGGTGCGCACGGGGATGCGCGCCGTCGCCCCGGGCGCCGTCACGGCTTCGGCGGCGCGGCGTCGCCCGGGGCGCCCAGCTCGCGGCGCAGGAAGTCCGCGAGGCGCTCGTAGACCTGCCGCACCTGTTCGGGGGCGACGACGGCGTGTGTCTGGCCCGGCAGCGGCAGCATGGACCACGGTCGGTTCGCGCGGTTGAGGGCGTCGGCGAGCCGGAGGCTGTTGAAGAAGTACACGTTGTCGTCCGCGGTGCCGTGAATCACGAGCAGCGGGCGCGAGAGCTTCGCGGCGTCGGCGAGCGCCGAACTGCGCGCGTAGCCCAGGGAATCGTCCTTCGGCAGCCCCAGGTAGCGCTCGGTGTAGAACGTGTCGTAGTCGTGCCAGTCCACGACGGGCGCGCCGGCGACCCCCGCGCGGTACGTTTCCGGCGCGCGCTCGAGCGCCATCAGCGTGAAGTAGCCGCCGAACGACCACCCCGTCACGCCGATGCGGTCGGTGTCCATCTCCGGATACCGCGCGGCCAGCTCGCGCAGGCCCGCGACGTGGTCGCGGAGCGCCGGCCCGGCGAGGTCGCCCCGGATCGCGCGCTCCCAGGAGCGGCCGCGGTTCGGCGTTCCGCGCCCGTCCACGGTGACGACGACGAAGCCCTGGTCGGCCAGCCACTGCTCGAGCACGTAGCCCGAGGCGCGGAGGCGCACGCGCTGGGAGTGGGGTCCGCCGTAGGCCCAGTCCACGACCGGGTAGCGGCGCCCCGGGTCGAAGTCGTGCGGACGCACGATGAACGCGCGCAGCGAATCCGGTCCCACCGTGGCCCACTCGACGCGCGGCTCGACCGCGGGCTCCTCCGCCACCGACCGCAGCGCCGCGAGCGAATGCCCCTCCTCGTCCTCCACCGTCCACCGCGACGGGCCGTGCTCGGGCCGCACGACGTGGAAGCGCTCGCGCGCGTCGCGCGAGAAGGTCATCTCGTGCAGCCCCTTCGCGGGCGTGACGAGCTCGGGGGCGCGCCGGCCGCGCAGCTCCACGCGCCAGACCTGCATCTCGAGCGGGTCGTCCGTCGCCGCGACCCAGGCCACGCCGCGCTCCTCGTCCACGGCGAGCAGGCTCTTCACGCGCAGGCCCGCCGGCGTGAGCCGGCCCTCGTCCGTCCCGCGGGCGCCGCGCCGCTCGAGCCACGGGCCCGAGTCGTCGCGCTCCGCGATCCACAGGAACGCGGACCCTCCGGCGATCCACTTCGGCACGCTCTGCTCGAGGTTCAGCCACGCGCGGTCCCGCTCGAGCAGGAGCGCGTGCGTCCTGCCCGTGGCCGGGTCGCACGAGAGCAGCGCCTCCTCGGTCTGCGTCCGGTTCATCACGACCAGCGTGAGCGGACCGACGTCGTCCCAGCGGACCGTGCAGAGATAGGGATACTCCCCGCGGTCCCACCCGATCGCCACCGGCGTCCCGCCGTCGGCGGGGAACACGGCGAGCGTCACGATCGCGTTCGCCCGGCCGGGGCGCGGGTAGGCGAACTCCGCGGGTTCGGCCCAGGGCCGGTAGGGATCCGCGATGCGCATGCGCTCGACGCCCCGCTCGTCGGTGTGCTGGACGACGAGCCGCTTCGAGTCCGGGCTCCACCAGTAGCCTTCGAAGCGGCCCATCTCCTCCTGCGCGACGAACTCGGCCGCGCCCCACGACCGGCCGGGGCCCTCGCGGGTCGCGATCGTGCGCTCCTTCCCCGTGTCCACGTCGATCACGCACAGGTCGCCGTCGCGCACGCACGCGACCTTCGACCCGTCGGGCGAGAAGCGGGCGTCGATCGCCGCCTCGCGGCCGGGCGAGAGCTCGTGCACCTGCCCGGAGGAGCGCTCGAGCACGAACAGCCGGCCCGAGAGCGGCACGAGGACGCGGCGCCCGTCGCGCGAGAGCGAGAACGTCGCGATGCCGCGCGCCGACATGCGCAGGCGCTGCCGCCGCGCGCGTTCCGCGACGCCGAGCGTCTCCTCGCGCCCGTGCAGGAGCCCGTTCGCCGTCAGCAGCACCCGCTCGCGGCCGCTTTCCACGTCGAGCGCCCACAGGTCGTTCACGCGGTGGCGTGGCCCCGAACGCAGGAAGAGCACCTCGCGCCCATCCGGCGTGATCGTCGCCGAGCGGGGCTGGCCCGAGCGGAATCGGTCGGTCGCGGCGTACTGGTCGAGCGCGTCCTCGGCCCGGGCGCGGGCCGGCACGAGGGAGGCCAGGGCGAGCGCGGCGAACGCGAGCGCCGCGGCGCGGGAAAGGCGGCGGGGACGCGGCGCTTCGAGCACGGGGCCCTCCATCGGTGTCATCCGAGCGGCGAGCCGGTGGATCGCGAGATGCGCGGTCGCGGCTCCTTCACGACCTCGCGCAGGAGCGAGTAGTACTCGCCGCCCAGGCGGCCCACCGGCGCGAGCTTCACGGGGTCCACGCGACCGTCGGTGAGCACGTCGTCCCTCGCGTGCGCGAGCAGGATCTCGCCGACGACGAAGAAGCTGTTCCCGAGCGGGATCTCGCGGTGCAGCCGGCACTCGAACCGGATCGCGGACTCGGCCACTCCCGGGGCCGCAACGCGCTGGGAGGGGGCCGGGGTGAGTCCCGACACCTCGAACTCGCTCGTCCCGCGCGGCCACTCGCCGGCGGTCCTCGCCATCGCGGGAAGCATCGGCTCGCTGACGAGGTTCACGACGTACTCGCCGGTTTCGCGGATGTTCCTCAGCGTGTCCTTCGGGTCCCCCGTCCGGTCCACGATCGCGATCCCGACCAGCGGCGGCACGCTCGAGACGGCGTTGAAGTAGGAGAACGGGGCGAGGTTCGTGCCTCCGTCGGCCGAGCGCGTCGAGACGAAGGCGATCGGGCGCGGCACGATGGCGCTGATCATGAAGCGGTACATCTCGGGCCCGGGGGTGCGGGCCGGATCGAGCAGCATCTCGGGAAGCTCCGGGTCTCGGGGGGGGGAACGCGCGGTCGCGCGAGACACGCACAGCCTGCCGCTCCCCGGTGGAGCACGCAACCTTCAAAAGACGGCCGGCTCGACTATAGTCGCGCGGTGGTCCGCGTGTTCGCACTTCCGTTCCGTCCGGGGACGCTCCCGGCAAGGAGCCGCATCGTGGAATACCGCAGGTTGGGAATCGTCGGAGGCGGCGTCATGGGCCGCTCGCTCGCGCAGAAGATGGCGTCGATCGGCATCGACGTGACGTTGCTGGAGGTCTCGCGCGAGCGCGCTGATCAGGCCCGGCGCGACCTGTCCGCGAGTCTCGATCGCGAGCTGGCCAAGTGGGGCATCACGGCCTCCGAGAAGAAGGCCACGCTGGCGCGCATCACGTTCACGGTGGACCCGGCCGACGTGGCCGGGAGCGAAATGGTCTTCGAGGCGGTGCCCGAGGACCTCGCGCTGAAGCAGGCCGTCATGCTGCGCCTCGACGCGCTCCTCCCCTCCGAGGTCGTGTTCGTGACGAGCACCTCGACGCTGAGCGTCACCGAGATCGCCGCCGCTTCGGGCCGCGCCGACCGGGTCGTCGGCATGCACTTCGCGCAGCCGGTCACCCAGAGCCGCATCGTCGAGATCGTGCGTGGCACGGCCACCTCGAACGAGACGTTCGAGCGCGCCGTCGAGCTCGGCCGCATGCTCGAGAAGACGGTGATCGAGGTGTTCGAGTACCCCGGCTACGTCGTCACGCGCGCGATCCTGCCGTTCCTGAACGAGGCGATGCACATCGTCATGGAAGGCGTCTCGAGCGCCGAGGACGTGGACCTCGCGCTGCGCCTCGCCTACGAGTTCAAGATCGGGCCGCTCGAGTACGTGGACCGCGTCGGCCTCGACACCATCCTCGGCTGGATGGAACACCTGTTCCGCGAGCTGGGCGACTTCAAGTACCGGCCCTGCCCGCTGCTGCGCAAGATGGTCCGCGCCGGCTACCTGGGCCGGAAGGCGGGGCGCGGGTTCTTCGAGTGGGAGGCGGGCGAGCGCAAGGGCCGCCCGGCGGAGGCGGTGCGATGAAGGTGCTCGTGCTCAACTGCGGCTCGTCATCGGTCAAGTACCAGCTCATCGAAACCTCGATCGAGGCCATCGAGAAGAGCGCCGACCGGACGCTCGCGCGCGGCACGGTCGAGCGCATCGGCACCGGCAGCGCCGTGCACACGTTTCAGGCGGCCGGTCGGGAGAAGGTCACCGACTCGAGCGAGATCCTCGAGCATCGCGAGGCGCTGAGCGACATCCTGCGCGTGCTGACCCACGGCGAGTTCGGCGTGATCGCCGATCCGTCCGAGGTGGACGCCGTCGGGCACCGCATGGTGCACGGAGGCGAGCGCTTCACCGCCTCGGTGATCGCGACGCCGGAGGCGATCCGCGCCGTGCAGGACTGCATCCCGCTCGCCCCGCTGCACAACCCGCCCAACCTGCGCGGCTACGAGGCGGCGAAGCGCATCCTGCCGGACGTCCCGCACGCGCTCGTCTTCGACACGGCCTACCACCAGACGATGCCGCCGGTCGCGTACCTCTACGGCCTGCCCTACGTGCTGTACACGCGTCACGGCATCCGCCGCTACGGCTTCCACGGCATGTCGCACCGCTTCGTGGGCTGGCGCTCGCGGGTGCTGCTCGGCCGCCCGCGCGAGGAGACTCGGCTCGTCACCTGCCACCTCGGCAACGGGGCGAGCGTGTGCGCGATCGCCCACGGGCGCTCGGTGGACACTTCGCTGGGGTTCACGCCGCTCGAGGGTCTCATCATGGGAACGCGGTGCGGCGACCTCGACCCCGGGGTGATCTTCCACGTCATGCACGCCGAGGAGCTGTCGGAGCACCAGGTGACGACCATGCTCAACAAGCACTCCGGGCTGGTCGGCATCTCGGGCGTCTCGAACGACATGCGCGAGCTGCTCGAGGCCGAGGCGAAGGGGCACGAGCGCGCGAAGCTCGCCATCGACATGTTCTGCTACCGGCTGCGCAAGTACATCGCCGCGTTCGCGGGCGCGCTGGGAGGGCTCGACGCCGTGGTCTTCACCGGCGGCATCGGCGAGAACGCCCCCGAGATCCGCCAGCGCTCACTCGAGGGGCTCGAGTTCATGGGGCTGCGCCTCGATCCCGAGCGCAACGCCGCGGCCGTGGACCGGGAGGCCGACATCTCCGCCGACGGCGTGACGGTCCGCACGCTCGTCATCCCCACGAACGAGGAGCTCATCATCGCGCGCGACACGGTGCGGCTCGTCGAGGGCGCCGAGCAGTACTGACCGCCAATCGGGCGCGGCCACTCGCGCCCGGGTATCCGAAAGTGGCATTGTCTGGCGCGTGGAACGCGGTCATTCTGGAGACGCGACGGGAGCGACCGGCCGTACGTCGCCGCCCCGCCGACGAACGCCGGTCCCGAACGAGGAGATCAAGATGAGGAACGTCCGCAACGCGCTGATCGTCCTGGGCGCGCTGTCCCTGCTCGGTGCCTGCCAGCCCGCTTCGCAGAAGGCCGAGGAAGCGGCCGCGAAGGCGAAGGCCGATTCGCTTCGCGTGGCGGCCGCCATCGAGGCCGGCGCCCCCGTCTTCCTGCAGCACTGCGCAATGTGCCATGGCGACGGCGGGAACGGCGACGGCGACATGGCGCCCGTGCTGGCGGACAGGGGCGTGAAGGTCGCCCGACTGAACGACCTCGAGCTGATGAGCCAGCTCTCGAAGGACTCGCTGAAGATCATCGTGACCAGGGGCGGCGAGCACACGAACCGCTCGCAGTACATGCCCGCCTGGGCGGATTCGCTCACTCCCGACGAGATCTCGAACGTGGTCGAATTCATCGCGTCGCTCTCGAGCACCAACCCGGCGATTCCGCTCTCGACGATCTCGCACTACCTGCAGGCACCGCCCGGCGTGCCCGCCGAGGGCCGGAAGCTGTTCCTGCACCATTGCGCCGCGTGCCACGGCAACGAAGGCAAGGGCAACGGCCCGTTCGCGGCCCGCATCGCCGCGATGTCGAACCACGCGGTGGTGCGCAACCTGACCGACGCCCAGTACATGTCCACGCTCACCGACCGGAAGATCTACGCGACGATCTCGCTCGGGGGCGGCCACTTCCACAAGGCCGTCCAGATGCCGGCGTGGAACCTCACGCTGAGCCCCGCGCAGATCAAGGACCTGGTGGCCTACGTGAGGACGCTCTCGGGCACGACTTCGCCGAGCTGAGGACCGCCCGACGCGAAGGGCCCGGCGCCGGGAGCGCCGGGCCCCTTCGTCTTCCCGGGCCTCCGGTCGCCGCCCGCGCCGGCGGCCCTCCCGGCTTCGCGGAGCCGCGCGGGCTTGGCGCGTCGCGCGCGGCTCCCCTATCCTGAGCCGCCATGACGACCCGCTCCGGAAAGCCCCGCGCGCGCCGCGCCTCGAGCACCGTCCGCGTCGCGGTCACGCAGATGGCCTGCGGGCCCGATCCGGCGAGGAACCGCGCGCGGCAGGTCGCCCTGCTCGAGAAGGCCGCGAAGGACGGGGGGCGGATCCTGTGCACGCAGGAGCTGTTCGCGAGCCAGTACTTCTGCCAGAGCGAGGACCACGCCCACTTCGCCCTCGCCGAGACGATCCCCGGGCCGAGCACCGACGCGCTCGCGAAGGTGGCGAAGAAGCACGGTGCCGTGGTGGTCGCCAGCCTCTTCGAGCGCCGGGCCGCCGGGCTCTACCACAACACCGCGGCCGTGATCGACGCAGACGGCTCGCTGATGGGCGTCTACCGCAAGATGCACATCCCCGACGACCCGCTCTACTACGAGAAGTTCTACTTCACGCCCGGCGACACGGGATTCCGCGCGTGGAAGACGCGGCACGCGACGATCGGCGTGCTCGTCTGCTGGGACCAGTGGTTCCCCGAGGGCGCCCGCCTCACGGCCATGCAGGGCGCCGAGATCCTCTTCTACCCGACGGCGATCGGCTGGCACCCGGCGGAGAAGAAGAAGTACGGCAGGGCCCAGCACGAGTCGTGGGAGATCGTACAGCGCTCGCACGCGGTCGCGAACGGCTGCTACGTGTGCGCGCCGAACCGCATCGGCCTCGAGAAGGTCCGCGGCGCGAACGGCAGGCCGGTGAACCCCGACGGCATCGAGTTCTGGGGCCAGTCGTTCATCGCCGGTCCGGACGGGCAGGTGATCGCGAAGGCGTCCGTGGACCGCGAGGAGATCCTCGCCGCCGACCTCGACCCGCAGCGCGTCGAGACGTTCCGGACGCACTGGCCGTTCCTGCGCGACCGGCGCGTGGACGCGTACGGCGACCTCCTGAAACGCTTCGTGGACGCGGACTGAGCGCGCCCTGCCCGGCCGGACCCGCGCGATGAAGACGCCCCGCCCCCCGCGCCCGCTGAAGGGCACGCCCGCGGAGCACGGCTACTCCTTCCCCGCCGAGTGGGAGCGGCAGGCCGCGGTCTGGTTCTCGTGGCCGCGTCCCGAGGGCATCTCGTTCCCCGGCCGCTGGCACACCGTGCCGCCCGTGCTCGCCTCGATCGTGCGCGAGGTCGTCCGGCGCGAACGTGCGTGCATCAACGTGCCGAACGCGAACTGGGAGCGCCTCGTGCGCGAGCAGCTTCGCGCGTTCGGCTGCCCCGCCACGCGCGTGCGCTTCTTCCACGTGCCCACGAACGAATGCTGGTGCCGGGACCACGGCCCGGCGTTCGTGGTGAAGCGCGGCGGCGGCGGCCGCCGACGCCTGGCGATCGTGGACTGGGGCTACAACGCGTGGGGCGGCAAGCATCCGCCCTTCGAGGCGGACGACGAAGTGCCGACGCGCCTCGCCGGCCTGCTCGGGCTGCCGCTCTTCCGGACGCCGGTCGTGATGGAGGGCGGCGCGGTCGATTTCAACGGCGCCGGCTCGGTGCTGACGACCGAGAGCGTCCAGCTCAACCCGAACCGCAATCCCGGCCTGTCGAAGCGCCAGGTCGAGGGAATCCTCATGCGCTGGTACGGCCAGCGGCAGGTGCTGTGGCTCGGGCAGGGCATCGAGGGCGACGACACCGACGGCCACGTGGACGATCTCGCGCGGTTCCTCGACCCGCGCACGATCGTGACCGCGATCGAGGCGGACCCGCGCGACCCGAACCACGCGATCCTCGAGGACAACCTCACGCGCCTCTCGAAGCTCCGCGACCTCTCGGGACGGCCCTTCGACATCCTCGCGCTGCCGATGCCGAAGCGGGTCGAACGCGCCGGCCAGCGCCTGCCCGCGACCTACCTGAACTTCCTGTTCGTGAACGGCGCCGTGCTCGTGCCCACGTTCCGCGATCCCCGCACCGAGAAGATCGCGCTCGAGCGGCTCGCGCGCGCCCTGCCGCGGCGCGAGGTGATCGGCCTGGACTGCCACGAGCTGATCTGGGGCCTCGGTGCCATCCACTGCCTGACCCAGCAGCAGCCCGCCATCTGACTGCATCGGGCCCACCTGCGCCGGCACCGCCGGCTCTCCTCGAAGCGTTCAGCCGCGAGGTCAGTCGCCGCCGCGCGCCCCGCTGGCGGCCTCGGAGGCCCGGCTCTGCTCACGGGCCGCGTTGGCCGCGTTCGTCTCGCGGATCGCCTTCGCCAGCCCCTGATCGAAGAGGTGGATCGCCGGCAGCTCGTCCTTGACGAGGTACTCGAACTCGCCGCGGAACTCCTCGAGCGACATGTGCGCCGTCGCCGCGAAGCGGGCGAGCTCGTGCTCGTCCTCGAAGTCGTCCCGCCGCAGGCGGATCATGTACCGCCGTGCGATCGCGTAGCGCGTGGAGTGGATGTCCACCATGCGCGTGCGCGCCCGCCCGGTGGCCGGGTCCACGAGGTCTGCGAACGGGATCGGGATGAACTGCCCCGACTGCATGGACACGAGCACGGCGTTCCCGCCCTCGAGCAGGTACTTCGCCGCGCAATAGCCCAGGTCGCGCGTGTACTCCATGTCCTGCGGCACCGGGTCGGCGCAGCGCAGCTCGTAGCCGATGTTCTTCTCGACGATGGTCGTCGTGAGCCCGAACTCCCGCAGGCGCTCCTGCACGGCGCGCTTGAGCATCTCCCCGATGTTGACCTCGGCGATGCGCACGTGCCCGTGTGCGTCGCGCTCGATCTCGTCGAAGTGCTCGAGGTCCTCCGGCTCGATGCTCAGCACCACGCCTTCGGCGATCACGGCCACGCCGTCGCGCCGGCCGTACGCGAGCCGCTTGATGATCGCGCAGACGAGCGTGTCCACCAGCCGCTTGAGCCGGATGGGCCGGCTGGTGAACTCCTCCGGCACGAGCGTGAGCGTCGCCCCGGCGGCCTTGCCCACGCCCAGCGCGAGGTGGCCCGCCTTCCGCCCCATCGCGATGATGAAGTACCAGCGCGAGGTCGTCTTGGCGTCCACCATGATGTTCTTCACGATCTCGACGCCGTAGTGCCGGGCCGACTGGAAACCGAAGGTGTCCACGTAGGAAGGCAGGTCGAGGTCGTTGTCGATCGACTTCGGCACGTGCACGACGTGGATGCGGCCCGCCGCCTTTTCCTCGAGCTTCATCGCCGAGAAGGCCGTGTCGTCGCCGCCGATCGTGACGAGGTCGGTAACGCCGAGGCGCAGCAGCGAGATCACCGCGTTCTCGAGCAGCTGCGGGTCCTTCGTCGGGTTCGAGCGCGAGATGCCGATGTGCGACCCGCCGCGAAAGTGGATCCGCGAGATCGCATCGATCGTGAGCGGGCGGACGTGCTCGATGTTGCCCTGCATGATCCACTCGAATCCGTCCTCGACGCCCACGACGTCGACGCCTTCGAGCAGTGCGCGGATGGTGGCCGCGGCGATGACGCTGTTGATGCCGGGGGCGGGGCCGCCCCCGACGAGGATCGCGAGCTTCTTGCGGTGCGACATCTTCTCTTCTTCCTTCCGATCCCCGGGCTCAGGCCCGGACGGCCGCGGTCCGCGAGAGGCGGCCCAGGGCCTCCGAGAGCCCCGCGTGCAGCGCCTGGACGTCCGCCGGCTTCCACTGCGCGCGGTCGGCGCGCACGAAGGAGGTCTTGTCCACGCGATTGTCGAAACGCGCGACGGGCAGGTGATGGGTCCGTCCGCGGGCCTCGATCTTCACGGTATCGGGCCGGCCCGAGTTCCGGATGAGCCAGTCCATGTCGTCGCACCCGTAGTCCCCGAGCATCACCGCGATCGGCACGCCGTGGTGGAGGATCGAGCCGGGGTCGTTCGGGTCCGTGCGCTCGTGGTTCTTGCGCCTCGACTCCTCGGGCGTGACCCACACGTAGAGGATGCTCGCGCGCGACAGGACCGCGTCGCTGAACCGGGCGAGCGAGTACTGGTAACCGAGCGGCTCCGGCAGCGGCGGGGTGGCGCCGTCCGGCCCGCCCCGCGCGGCCTCGATGACGATGGTCCGACCCTCCAGCGAGTCCGGGATGCCCTCGTTCTTGTCGCGCAGCAGCTGCGCCGCCTCGGCCTCGAGCGCCCCCACCAGCTCCGAGCGGAGGGCGACGGGCAGCGCGCCGAGTTCGGCTTCCGCGCCGACCTTCGTGCGCGCCGCGTCGAAGCGGTCGAGCAGCCACGTCGCCGCCGAGCCGGGGGCCGGGCGATGGCGCTTCAGCAGGTCGTCGAAGTCCTCGTTCAGGAGCTCGACCAGCGTCCCCCAGTCGAGGGGCTGCTTCATCGGGAGCTCGTCGGAGTCGAAGAAGACGCCGTCGTGCCCGCGGCTCCGCAGCTCCTGGCTCACGCGGCGCATCATGTGGACGTAGGGGTAGTCGTCGAGCTGGACCGTGGGCCCGAGGTGCATCTCCTTTTCGCACTGCTCCGGGGTCAGGCTGGCGAGGTAGCGCCGGACTTCGGACTTGCCCGAGGCGGGCAGGGCGAGCAGCAGGACGACGTCGAGAACCGGAGGCATTCGTCACTCTCTTTCGGGATGGGAAACCCGCGCGGGGCGCGGGCGGAAGCGAAACCGCGCGGGCACTCTAGCACCCGCGCGGCCCTCGTGCCGGTCGGCGCGACCGGCCGGCTGTTTCCCCGTTTTCAGTCGCGGCCGCCCGGCGGTCGTCCCTCGCCGCGCGGTCCGCCGGGGCCGCGCTCGCGGCGCATCATCATGCGCATCGCGTGCATGGGCTCGCGCTCCCCGCGGTGACAGGTCATGCAGCCGACGCGCGGATGGTCGTTCCCGAAGTCCATCTTGGCGAGGTAGTCGTCGTTGATCGCCCTGCTCATCTTCATCATGTCGCGCGCGATCTGCTTCGGCTTCTTGTCCTCGTCCTTCCAGTGGCCCGGCACATGGCAGTGGCTGCAGTTGACGCCCAGCGAGTGCGAGAAGCCGTCCATGACGCGCACGAGCCGCTCGGCGGTCAGGCCCTTGAAGACCTTGAGGTTCTTGAAGACGCTCTCGGCCGGCATGTCCTTCCGGTCGCCGAGGTCCTCGAGCAGGGCCTGGATGATGCTGTCGCGGTCGGCCACGAAGCTGTCCACCGGCATTCCGGCCATCTCGCCCGGCGGCGGACCGCCGGGGCGGCCCATCGGCGGAGCCTGGGCGGCGGCGCGCATCGGCGCGTTGGCGAGGGCGAACGAGAACGACATCGCGGCCAGGACGACGAGGACGGCGGCGGGTCGGCGCATGGATCCTCCGGGTTCGGGATGGACGTCGAAGAGCGGCAGGTTGGCCGAAGCCCGGCCGGAACGCCAGCGCGAATCCGCCGACCGTCCCGCTTGACCGGCCGAGCGGCGCTTTGGAACACTGCCGCGCGCGCGTTCGCCGCCGGCGACGCCGGCCGCCCACACCCCGAGCCCACGGGAATCCCATGACCCAGGAAAGACCCGCCCCCGCCCCGGTCGAGGACCTCTACGACGTCACCATCATCGGCGCCGGGCCCGTCGGCCTCTTCGCCGCCTTCTACGCCGGGATGCGCGGCATGAAGACGAAGGTGATCGACAGTCTCGCCGAGCTGGGCGGCCAGCTGAGCGCGCTCTACCCGGACAAGTACATCTTCGACATGGCGGGATTCCCGAAGGTCCTGGCCCGCGAGCTCGTGCGCGACATGGCCGAGCAGGCCTCGCAGTTCTCGCCCACGATCTGCCTCGAGGAGAAGGTCACGACGCTCGTACCCGTGGACGGGGGCTTCGAGCTGGGCACCGAGCGCGAGCGCGTCCACCGGACGAAGACCGTCCTCATCACCGCGGGCGTCGGGGCGTTCGCCCCGAAGAAGCTCGAGAAGGCCGAGCTCGCCCGGTTCGAGGGGAAGGGCCTGCACTACGTGATCCCGAACCTCGAGGTCTTCCGCGGCCGTCGGATCCTGGTGGTCGGCGGCGGCGACTCGGCCGTGGACTGGGCGCTGCACCTCGAGGAGATCGCGAAGGAGGTCACGCTCATCCACCGCCGCGACAACTTCCGCGCGCACGAGGACAGCGTGAAGAAGCTCCACGCCTCGGGCGCAAGGGTCGTGCTCTTCCACGAGCTGAAGGACATACTCGAGGGCCCGGGCGGGCGGGTGGCGAAGGCGGTGATCTTCGACAACCGTACGAAGGACGAGACGACCCTCGAGGTGGACGACGTCGTCGTGAACTTCGGCTTCCTCGCGAACCTCGGGCCCATCCGCACCTGGGGCCTGACGCTCGAGAAGATCTCGCTGGTCGTGAACCAGCAGATGGAGACGAACATCCCCGGCGTCATGGCCGCCGGCGACATCACGACCTACCCGGGCAAGCTCAAGCTCATCGTGACCGGCGTCAGCGAGGCCACGATGGCGGTCTGCACCGCGAAGATGCGCTGCGACCCGAAGGCGAGCTACTTCCCCGGCCACTCGTCCGGCAACGCCGCGTTCGAGGGCGCCTCACGCTGACGCGCCCGGGCGTGCGCCCGCTCGACTCCGCGTGACGTCCGCCGCGCGGGCGCGCCCGCGCTCCGCGGTCAGCCCTTCTCCTCCCAGACCTTCACGAGCTCGAGGCAGGTCTCGACCGACTTCTCCAGGTCCTGCGCCGAGATCCACTCGAGGCGCGAGTGGAAGTTGTGCTGGCCCGTGAAGAGGTTCGGCGTCGGCAGGCCCATCTCGGAGAGGATCGAGCCGTCGGTGCCGCCGCGGATCGCCGTCTCGACCGGCTCGATGCCGGCGCGGACGATGGCCTCGCGCGCGTTCTCCACCGCGTCGGGGAAACGGTCGAGCACCTCGCGCATGTTCCGGTACTGCGGCTTCACCTCGACCGTGAAACTCGAGCCCGGCCAGTCGGCGACCGTCGCGCGCGCGAGCTTCTCGAGCAGCGCCTCCTTCTCGGCGAGGCCCGCGGTCACGAAGTCGCGGATGATGAACCTGACCGTGGAGCGGTCCACCGACGAATCGATCATATGCGGGTGCACGAACCCCTCGCGGCCCGACGTGGTCTCGGGCGCGAGGCCGTCCTTCGGCAGGCGGTTCAGGAAGTCCGCCGCGACCTTGATCGCGTTGACCATCATCCCCGTCGCGAAGCCCGGATGGGTGTTGAACCCCTGGAACGTCACGTTCATCGCGTCGGCGGAGAACGTCTCGCATTCGTACGTCCCGACCGCCGCGCCGTCGAGCGTGTAGGCGCAGTAGGCGCCGAAGCCCTTCACGTCGAAATGGCGCACGCCGCGACCGACCTCCTCGTCGGGCGTGAACGAGACACG
>Ga0315540_10000406_pt1 | contig 24270 bp, 20 predicted proteins | sample SalMarSW160110MG_FD_203677 | JGI IMG/M metagenome (GOLD analysis project Ga0315540, IMG submission 203677) | Salt marsh sediment microbial communities from the Plum Island Ecosystem LTER, Massachusetts, United States - Salt Marsh Sediment SW1601-10 ...
TCTTTTTGAACATTTATCTTAACTTTTTTACTCTCATCGCATTTGTTAGCATGAATAATTGCATTTGTTACCGCTTCAGTAACCGCAAGGAGCAACCCTGCTAATTTTGATTCGTCCAAGTTTAACTCTTTAGAAAAATAATTAACGAATTCTTCGACTATGATAAGGTTGTTGGGGTTACTTTCTACTTCAAGAAAGAAATTATTGTCAGCCAAAAATTTTCCTTAGAATTTATATTGCATAATAATTATTTTTTATCAATTTCAAAAATTCCAGGTTGCTTGAATTGACAAATTTGCTTCTTCTCTGTTATCGATATCATTCAGAGTTATAAATTCATACCAGCCGTATAATCGTAAATATAACGACTCTTTCATTAAAATAATTATTTCTGTTAAAGGGGCTAAACTTAAAAATTTTGAATCTATGACCTTTTTGCCCACATCATATTTATACGTATTTAGAGAAAATATTCTTATGCCCAAAGAAAACCATGTGGGGCTGTAATTTACAGTAAATTTTGATTCAGAAAAAACCTCCTGTAAAAATCTTGTTGGATTTGTAGAAAATGATGCCCATTTCAAGTCTCCTTGTTCAGAAAACTTTATATACCCGTAAGTTGAAAAAGTTAGATTTCTATTCAATTTTATACTTGAAGAATCCCGTGCCGTAAACTGCCTGAAAGAGAAACTCTTAAAATTCGGGTTGATGTCTTCATAATCATATACAGTATAATTTGCTGAAACCTCAAACGAATTGCGTGTAGAAAAATATTTACCTCTGTAATTACCTCCTGTATTCAATCTTATAATTCTATTAATGTTGTTGTTGGAACTTTGTTTTGAAAAAATATAAACGGTTCTATTAAAGGTAACGTCTGTATTTACAAAAAATTCAAAAAATGGAGTCAGTAATTTCGTGTATTGCAATTTTGCTATCGATAACATTTCGTCTCTATCGTCATAATTATCTATACTTGGTGTGTCATATTTTAGTTTATTTTGATACAAACTCAAGGTAATAAAATCAGTTTTTGAGAGATTAAATATACCATTAAAAATCAGAGTTCCCTTTAGTGCTTTATTGTTTTTTCTGTTTTCTATATCTGACCTTTCTTCATAAAGCACCTGGTCTGCACCATCAAAATTTTTTGTTAAATGATTTTCATCTCTTTCTCCGTACATAAATTTTAGATACCCATTAAAGAACGAAGAATTATATGAAGCCATTGATTCGAACTCAACTCTTAATTCATTTATTCTTGTGTCGAATATACCCGAAGAAGAATTTGTAAAAAAATCTTTATAACGTGTATTTCTGTCAATAGTTCTCCATAAGAATCTCCCGGTTAAATCAAGATCGAACAAATCCAGGAATTGTTTAGTTGTAAATCTGTCCTGCAAAAAATAGTTAGATTCAATCCTACTTTGAATATTATTGCTTATATTATATTTAATTGCTGTTACAGAATCCACAGAAAAATAAAAATCTTTTCTGTTCTGCGAATAACTTGCATTAATAATATTCCCTGAATTATAGCTGAAATTATTCGTGAGTACAAAATTGTAATATCGTATAGTGTTTTTACGTGGGGATATATCTTCATTTCTAAATTTAATTTGTGAATAAAGATAGCTATCTGAGAACTGAATAGTATCAAGCAAGCCTTCCACCCCATAAGTATTACCGAAATCTTTTTCTCCCGTTTGTTCATTAGTAATATAACCGAAGAAGGGTGAAACGTATATCTTTTCTTCAGGTTTATACATTGCATAAAACGCAGCACTTGATTGGGATGCCTGGTTTATTTCAATATTTCTGCTGTCAGAAAGAATATTATTATTGGTTAATATTCCCACATTGAAATAGGGGTTAATTTTATAAGCTGCCGAGAATCTAAGGAAATTTTCTTCACGGATACTTTGGACTGCAGAGTGTATAAATGAAGAACTATAATTTTCATTAACCTTGAATAAAAAACTATCCAAGGGTTTAATGAAGTTAAAAGAAGATGATAGTATATAAGTATTCAGTTGTTTATCAAAATTAGTATTCAGGTTGTTTATAATGGGCGTGGATTGTATAAATATCAGACTGTCAACCACATATTGTGGGTATCCATCTAAAGGATGCAGTATAAAAATTGTGAGGATTAAAAAAGTTTTTTTCAATAATAGTTACTATAATTATTACACAATAATATAGTTATTTTGACTAAAATACGACGGGTAATACTTATCTGTGGTAGATTTATACAGTGTTAAATTTCAAAAACATCCCCGCGTTTAGGTATTTCAACATCTCTGATATTAATTTCTTTAAGACGATCCGAGAATAACTGTTGCTGATCATAATCACCATGAACCAAAAAAGTTTTCCTGATACGTTGAATATTCAATTTTTTACAGTAGTTGATTAATTCATCCGCGTCAGCGTGCGCACTCATAGAGTGTAAAACAACAACTTCAGCATTTAAATGAAATTCTTCTCCAAAAATCTTAACAATTTTTTCCCTTTCTATTATTTTTCTTCCGAGAGTATTTTCTGCACAATAGCCAACCATTAAAATAATATTATTTGTATTTTCAATATTATTTCTTAAATGATGAAGAATTCTCCCTGCTTCTGCCATTCCTGAAGCGGAAATTATCATCAAAGGTCCGTCAAGGTCATTCAACTTTTTTGATTCTTCAACGCTGTTGACATAGGTTAGCTTATTGAATCCAAAAGGATCTTCATATTTGTTCATAAAATCAATAGTCTCTTTATCAAAGCATTCCGAATGTTTTCTGAAAATACCCGTAACGTTAACAGCAAGGGGACTATCGACATAAATAGGAATTTCTTTTGCCATCCCTTTTTCAAATATTTTGTTAAAAGCGTAAACTAATTCTTGCGTTCTGCCGACGCTAAAGGCCGGTACAATTATCTTGGCCTTTCTTGCAACAGCTTTATTTATTACATCTGCTAGATTTTTTTCCATTCCTTCTATTTTATCATGTAATCTCCCTCCGTAAGTGCTCTCTGAAATCCAGTAATCTATTTCAGGAATCACTTCGGGGTCTTTTAATATTGGTAGATTTGGTCTTCCGAGATCACCTGAAAATCCTAACTTAATAGTTTTTGAACCTGCTTGCCCTGTAGGGAGGTTTTCATGTAAAGTTAAATGTGTTACAGCTGATCCTAGTATGTGACCGGCATCAAAAAATTTTATTGTTATATCATCATTAATTTTAAATTCTGTCCGATATTTAACAGTTTTAACAAGATCAAGGGCTTTTTCTACATCTTCATTAGTGTAAAGAGGCTCGAAGAGATTTTTTCCTAGTTTTTTCCTTTTCTTGTTTACAAACTCAACGTCTTTTTCCTGAATGTGGGCACTATCTTTTAACATATAAGTTATAAGATCTTTTGTTGCAGGTGTGCAAAAAATATTTCCTTTGAATCCTTTTTTAACAAGGTTTGGAATATTTCCACAGTGGTCAATGTGTGCATGCGATAGAATCAGACATTCTATTTTTGAAGGATCGAAAAAATTAAAATTCCTGTTTGTTTCGAAAGCTTCTTTTCTTTTACCCTGATATAATCCGCAGTCAAGTAAATAGTTTTTTCCATTTACTATCATGTGATGCATTGATCCGGTAACAGTTCTTGCAGCGCCTATAAATTGAAGTTTCATAATTTCCCATTTGTATTTAATTCTGTTAAGATCATTAGTACGCTAAAATAATTAAAAATAAGATCTAAAATAATCCGTTCGTATAAGTAATATGGTACTGGATTAAACCCTTGACGGTGCCAAATAATTCCTTTTATTAGTTATAAAGTAAGTGTTTAACATTCTGTTTAAATTGACAATATGTCAATTTTTGGATAACTTTGAACAATTAAATAAAATATTTGCCTACATGATCGAACAATATATACCCGTATTTTTAGTTTTAGGGTTCGCTCTTATCTTTGCTATCGTTACGGTATTTTCGTCTGAAATTTTTGGTCCGCAAAGACCAAATTCTGAGAAACTTTCTACATATGAAAGTGGAATGAAGCCCGTCGGAACAACAAAAGAAAGAATCTCGGTAAAATATTACTTGGTAGCAATGTTTTTTATAATCTTTGATCTTGAAGTTATCTTTATTTATCCCTGGGCTGTCGAATTTAAGAGATTGTTTAATGAACAGGGAACTCCAATATTTTATTCTATGGTTGTTTTCCTGATTGTACTTGAGTTTGGGTACTTGTATGCTTATAAGAAAGGTGGTTTTAAATGGGATTAGAAGCAAAATTAAAGAATGAAGGATTTTTGACAACGACTGTTGATGCATTGGTAGGATGGTCAAGAAAAAGTTCTGTCTGGCCAATGCCTATGGGAATTTCCTGCTGTGCAATTGAAATGATGGCTTCGGGTGATCCAAAATATGATATTGCACGTTTCGGTTCAGAAGTAATGCGTTTTACTCCACGACAGTGTGACCTTATGATAGTTGCCGGTACTGTTACTTATAAAATGTCACACGTAGTTAAAAAAATATACGACCAAATGCCCGACCCTAAATGGGTAATTGCAATGGGAGCCTGTACTTCATCAGGTGGTATGTACAGATCATATTCGGTCGTTCAGGGAATAGATCAGTTTCTCCCTGTTGATATTTATCTTGCAGGATGTCCGCCAAGACCGGAAAATCTGTTGAATGCTCTAATACAAATTCAGGATAAAATTAAAAGGAGCAAAGCTAGAGAATTTCAGGATATGCCTCTTCCGGAGTTGCCTGTCCTCCAAAATAACTGATGAATTATGGATATTAAAGATTTAGTTGTAATCAAGCTAAAAGAAAAATTTCCCAAAAATAATTTTGAAACCTCTGAATTCAGAAATGAATTAACTGTCAAGCTTGATAAAAAGAATATTGTTAATGTTTGTAAATTTTTGAAGGAAAGTGAGGAATTACAATTCAAGTTTTGTGAAGATGTAACAGCGATTGATTGGGCAAAAAGAACTGACAGGTTTACAGTTGTTTATCATATCTTTTCATTAAAACATAATTTCAGGCTTAGATTAAAAGCAGATGTAGATGAATCAGATTGTTCAATCGACACTGTTTCTTCCGTCTGGAAGTCAGCTAACTGGGCTGAAAGAGAAGCCTATGACATGTATGGAATAAAATTTAAAGGGCATCCCGATCTTCGCAGGATGTATATGCCTGAAGAATTTGAATATCACCCTCTTAGAAAAGATTTTCCTTTAATGGGAATTCCGGGATCATTACCACTTCCAAAGAAAAACTGATTATGGAAAAATTAACCAAAGAAGATGTAAATCCTAAAATATTAGAAACTCTGTTAGCTGATACGGATATCACTATTGAGGACGCTTTAGAAAATGAAATGGTACTTAATATGGGTCCTCAACATCCGGCAACGCATGGTGTGCTCAGGGTTTTGCTAAGGCTTGATGGTGAAACAGTTGTTGCAAGCGTTCCGGAACTTGGCTATCTGCATCGTGGTTATGAAAAGATGGCTGAAAATATGTCCTACTATGAATTTATTCCTCACACTGATCGTCTTGATTATCTCTCTCCAATGATGAATAATGTTGCCTGGGTGCTGGCTGTCGAGAAGCTTGCTGGAATTGAAGCACCGCCACGTGCTCAATACATTAGAATGATGATTGCCGAACTGGCGAGGATTGCTTCACATTTAGTAGCTATTGGATCGCTCGCAATGGATGTTGGCGCATTAACTGTATTTTTATGGACGCTAAGAGAAAGAGAAAAAATACTTGATATCTGGGATATACTTTGTGGAGCTAGATTTACAAATAGTTATACTAGAATTGGTGGTGTTGCAAACGATGCTCAGCCAGACGCACTTGCAAAAGCCAGATGGTTTATTGATCAGTTTGAAGAAAATATGGATGAATGCGAAAGGCTTCTTAATTCAAACAGAATTTTTGTTGAGAGATTAGATGGTATTGGTGCTATTTCAGGTGATGATGCAATTGAGCTTGGTATGACAGGTCCGAGTTTGAGAGGAAGTGGAGTTGAATTCGATCTCAGGAGAAATTCACCTTATCTGTGTTATAAAGATATGGATTTCAAGATTGTTACTTATAAACAGGGAGACGCTTTAGCCCGTTATTTTGTTCGTGCTGATGAAACTAGAGAGAGTGCTAAAATCATAAGGCAAGTATTGGACAAAATGCCTAAAGGTGATGTACTCTTAAATCAACCGAAAAAAGTTCTTCCAAAGAAGACGGAAATTTATTCAAGAATGGAAGAACTGATACACGATTTTATGATTGTTAATTTTGGAATTAATCCGCCAGAAGGAGAAATATATCATGCAATTGAAGGTTCAAAAGGAGAACTTGGATTTTATTTTGTTAGCAAGGGAGAAGGAAAACCCTGGAAATGTAAAATAAGATCACCTTCGTTTTGTAATCTTCAATCACTTTCAAAATTAGTTAAAGGACAAATGATCTCTGACGTTGTCGCGATAATCGGTAGCATAGATCCAATTATGGGGGAGGCGGACAAATAGCAAAACTAAAAGAAATATAATTTTAGGACTGATCTGAATCATTTATTGGATAAAAAATGGAATTTAAATTTTCCTCAAAAAATCTAAAAAAAATTGACGAGATAATTACAAAGTATCCCTCAAGAAAACCTGCGGTGATGCCGGTTCTTTATCTTGCACAGGAACAGAATGGCTGGATAAGCCAGGAAGTTATGCAGGAGGTTGCTAACGTTCTTGATATGCATCCTGAAGAGGTACTAGGCATAGTTACATTTTATACTATGTATCATCAAAAACCTATGGGGAAATATCATATTCAGGTTTGCACAAATGTTTCCTGTATGCTTCGCGGCGCTTATGATATATATGATAGAGTAAAGGAGAAACTTGGTGTTGATAATATGGAAGTAACAAAAGATAAAATGTTTTCACTTGAAGAAGTTGAGTGTATGGGATCCTGTGGAACAGCTCCAATGATTGCAGTTAACGAAAATTATTACGAGAACCTTACAAAAGAAAAAGCTTTGGAAATTATAAAATCGTTGAAGAAGAATTAAATGGAAAAGATAGTCTTACCCGATATAAAGAAGTTACATAAAATAGATGTTTATGTTAAAAACGGAGGTTTTAAGGCAATCAAAAAAGCTTTAAAACAATCACCGGATGATATTATTGACCAGGTTAAAAAATCAGGATTGAGAGGACGTGGAGGCGCAGCTTTTTCGGCGGGCTTAAAATGGAGTTTTATGCCGAAGACTACAGACAAGCCAAAGTATCTCTGCGTTAATGGGGATGAAAGCGAACCAGGCTCTTTTAAAGACAGACAAATTTTCGAATTTAATCCACATCAACTGATCGAAGGAATTTTGATTACTTGTTATGCGATAGGTGCAAAGGTTGCTTATGTTTATATCAGAGGCGAATATCATAAATGGATAAAACTTTTTCAAAAAGCTCTTGATGCTGCTTATGATGAAGGATATGTTGGTAAAAAAATGAAGAGGAAATTAAAAACCGACTTCTTTTGTGATATTTATATCCACAAGGGCGCTGGAGCTTATATTTGTGGTGAAGAGTCTTCACTTATGAACTCACTGGAAGGAAAGAGAGGTTACCCCAGGGTGAAGCCACCGTTTCCTGCTCAGTTTGGTTTATGGGGATGTCCGACTACAATAAACAATGTTGAAACTTTAACAAATGTACCTGCAATAATTAATAATGGATGGGAATGGTTTTCAAAAATAGGCGAGCCAAAACATCCGGGCACAATTCTTTATGGTATTAGCGGTCATGTTAACAAACCAGGCATTTACGAATTACCTTCGGGCACTTTGTTAACTGATCTGATCTATAACTATGCAGGGGGTGTACCGGGGAATAAGAAAATATTATGTGTTATTCCTGGTGGTTCCTCAATGCCTCCCTTAAAAGGTGATCAGATAGAAGGTGTTAAAATGGATGCAGAATCATTAAAAGTTGTCGGTTCGTCTATCGGCACTGCAGGAATTATTGTAATGGATGAAAATACCGATCTTGTCAAAGTTTTAGCACGAATAACAAAGTTTTATTATCACGAAAGCTGTGGACAGTGTACCCCTTGTCGCGAGGGAACTGGTTGGATGCTCAAAATATTAAACAGAATCATTCGTGGTGAAGGATCAGTAAAGGATGTGGACCTATTAATTACAGTGGCAAATAATATTGAAGGGAATACAATTTGTGCCCTTGGCGAAGCGGCCGCATGGCCTGTTAAATTTATGGTTCAGAGATTCAGAGATTATTTTGAAAAGAGAGTGAGCAAAGAAATCGCAATTCCTGTTGCAAATAAAGTTCACTCAATGAGACACACAGTAAATCCACTAGCGGATATTACAGAATAAAAAGTGCAGGTCAGCAAAATGCTAACCTCCTAAACAACATCAGGCTGTTGCTCGCGATCCTAATTCCCTATCTAAAATAAATAAGGCTCCCTGGTTATTGCCAATAAATTTTATTTTTTCCAGAATTTTCAACGCTGTTGCTTCTTCTTCAACCTGTTCACTTACAAACCACTGTAAAAAGTTATGGGTTGCATGATCTCGTTCTGTGATTGATAAATCTACAATATCATAAATTGATTCTGTTACTTTTTTCTCGTGGTTAAATGTATCTTCAAAGACTTCTTGAACAGATTTCCAGTTTCTCTTCGGCGCATCGATTTGTTTTAAGTCAATTTTTCCGTTTGCTTGTAAAATATAATCGTAAAATTTCAAAGCATGTGTCTTTTCTTCTTCTGCCTGAAAACGCACCCAGTTTGCAAATCCATTTAAATTTAGTGATTCGAAATATGCTGACATTGACAAATAAAGATAGAAAGCATATAGTTCCTGGTTCAATTGTTGGTTCAAGGCTTTTTCTATTTTTTCCTTAATCATAATATTACCCTTATTTTGAATAAAATTTACATTATATAAAATCGACACCATAAAATACAACTTTAACTATAAAGGTCGCAAGGATGGAGGTTTAATAGATTAAAAATCTAGGGGATATTATTGATCCGAGGTTCTAATTCTTCCATTATTATTTAGACTTCTTTATAAGTACTTGTAATATTTGGGATCAGTTTTATAAAAACCATTATTACCTTTGTACGATTACTCTTAAACCTTTAACGTAATTTTGAATTTCAACTTGCTTCTTTCCTTTAATTTCACTTCATAAATACATATATTTGCGAACTTAAAAAATCACAAAAATGAGAAATATGAACCTAAAATCCTTAAATCAACAGCAAAAAAAGGCAGTAGAGCACGATAAAGGGCCTTCAATGATAGTTGCCGGGGCTGGTTCCGGTAAAACAAGAGTATTAACGTACAAGGTTGCTTATTTAATAAGTAATAAATTTAAACCCGATGAAATTCTGGCTTTGACCTTTACTAATAAAGCGGCTAACGAAATGAAAGCGAGAATAAGAGAACTTGTTGGAGCGAAAGCCGAGCGTATCTGGATGGGAACCTTTCATTCTATATTTGCCAGAATATTAAGAATCGAAGCAAAATACCTTAATTATAAAAGTAATTTTTCAATTTATGATGCCGAGGACTCTCTTTCTCTTGTTCAGAATATCATTTCAAATCTTAATATTGAAATAGAAGGTACCACCCCGAATTCTATAAAGCACAAGATCAGCTACTTAAAAAATCATATGATTATGCCCGATAAGTTCAGGAAAAAACATATTGATTCTTTTATTGATGAAAAAATAGCCGATATATATGAAGAATATCAGAAGCGGCTTGTAGAAAATAATGCTATGGATTTTGAAGACCTTTTGTTAAAACCAATTGAACTGTTTAAAAATAATTTCAAAATTCTTCAACGTTATAAAAAGAAATTCAATTATATACTAGTTGATGAATTCCAGGATACGAATAAAGCTCAATATGAATTATTGAAATTACTTCTTAATAAAAATGGAAAAATATGTGTTGTTGGAGATGATTCTCAAAGCATTTATAGCTGGCGCGGAGCAAATATTGCCAATATGCTCGATTTCAAAAAAGATTTTCCCAGACAAAAACTTTTTAAACTTGAACAGAATTATCGATCTACAAAAACGATTTTAAATGCAGCGGACTCTGTTATAAAAAATAATTCCGGGCAAATTAAAAAAACTTTATGGACAGAGAACAATGACGGCGAATTGCTTACCTTGATTAAATGTGCAGATGAAAAAGATGAAGCATATCAGATCGCTAAATATATTAAACAGGAAATTTCTAAGAATAAACTCTCCTTAAAGGATTTCGCAATCCTCTATAGAACGAATGCACAATCGAGAGCACTTGAAGATATTTTTAGAAAAGAAAAAATACCCTACAAAATAGTAGGGGGAATCGAATTCTATCGAAGAAAGGAAGTAAAAGACATTATTGCTTATTTAAGAGTAATTTCAAATCAGAGGGACGAGGAAAGTTTACTCAGGATAATGAATTTCCCTCAAAGGGGAATTGGCAATACAACTATTAAAAGAATGATAGCTTTTGCAAGAAAACTCGATCTGACATTGTTTGAAACTATGGCAAGGGTTTTTGAAGTGATAGATATTAAAGAAAGAATTCAAAAAAACGTTAAAGGGTTTAAACTCCTTTTGGATAAGTATATTGAGCTAAAAGATAAACTTTCTGTAGGAGAATTAACCAGGGCTTTAGTTGATGAACTGGGCGTGCTTAGAATGTTTAAGGAAGAAAATACACCTGAATCTTTGGCAAGATGGGACAACCTAAATGAACTTCTTTCTGCTCTGAGTGATTATTCAAATTCAAATAAAAATGCTACACTTGAGCAATATCTTGAAGAAGTCTCCTTAATAACTGGTGTTGATATGTATGAGGAGGGAAAAAATAGTGTTACATTTATGACTATACATAGTGCTAAAGGTCTTGAATTTCCTGTTGTATTTATTTCAGGGTGTGAAGAAGATATATTCCCCCTTTCCAACAGGTTCAGTACCGATGCTACTCTTGAAGAGGAAAGGAGATTGTTTTATGTTGCAGTTACACGTGCAAAACAGAAAGTTTATCTGTTACATGCAAGATCAAGGTATCGTTTTGGCGAGGTAGCTTATCAAAGCAGGTCCAGGTTTATCGATGAATTAAATGAAAAAACTTATAATGAAGTAAACGGCGGTATTGGAAGGAAGTCTTCACAAAGAAAGTCCAAAAAAGAAGTATATTACGAATATTTTGAAAAAATGGATTATGAAGATTTTAACCAGGATAATAAAACCTTAAAACCGGGGAGCAGAGTGATGCACGATAAATTTGGTTTGGGCAAAGTAACTGATGTATCAGGTGTGGGTGAAATGCAGAAGGCAACAGTTCACTTTGAAGGTAATAATGTAAAACAACTAATGCTTAAATTTGCAAAATTGAAGGTTCTTTGAGTAACTTTAAATGTTAAATTAATATTGTCGGATTAGATTTGAACATTATCAGGAGGAAGCGAAGTTAATGTCTGTAGTACCTAAAAAGCTTGCTATATTGGTCGGTGGGGGACCTGCACCGGGAATAAATAGTGTAATTAGCGCAGCTACTATCAGAGCACGATTGGAAGGAGTGGAGGTTTTAGGCATTAAAGATGGATTTAAATGGATCATGCAGGGCGACATTTCACATGTAAAAGAATTAAACATTCAAAATGTTAGTAGAATACATTTTCGGGGAGGTTCTTATATTGGAATTGCAAGAAGTAATCCCACAAAAGATTCTAAACATTTAGAAAATACAGTTGCTTCCCTACTCAGGCTCAACGTAAATAAACTTATAACCATTGGAGGGGATGATACGGCATACAGTGCTTTAAGATTGGAACAGGTCGCAAACGGAAGAATTAGTGTAGTTCATGTTCCCAAAACTATAGATAATGATCTTGATCTACCTCACGGTATTCCAACGTTCGGATTTCAGACTGCTCGTCACATTGGAGTTGAAATAGTTAAAAACATAATGGTTGATGCGCAAACTACTTCGCGCTGGTATTTTGTTATATCTATGGGCCGAAAAGCAGGGCATTTAGCTCTTGGCATCGGGAAAGCAGCAGGTTCAACCCTGACTGTAATTCCTGAAGAATTTCCGGGAAAGACTTTTAAATTTTCTCATATTGTAGATCTTATGGTGGGTGCAATTGTTAAGAGATTAAGCTATGGAAGAAGCGATGGTGTTGCCGTACTAGCCGAAGGTCTGGTTGAACATCTTACTGTAGATGATTTTGAATCATTGGTAGATATTGAAAGAGACGCACACGACAATATCAGAATAGCCGAAATTAATTTTGGAGAGATATTAAAAGCCAAAGTTATGGAACGTCTCAGGAAGTTTGGATTAAAAATTACTATTGTTGCAAAAAATATCGGTTACGAATTGCGATGTGCTGATCCCATACCTTACGATATGGAATACACAAGAGATCTGGGTTTTGCAGCAACCCAGTTTATTTTGAGTGGAGGCAATAGTGCAATGGTTTCAATTCAGAATGGCCATTTTGTTCCTTTATATTTTAAAGATATAATTGACCCCAAGACTAATAAGACCAAGGTTAGAATGGTTGATCCTTCTTCTGAATATTTTTATATAGCCAGAAGATATATGATAAGATTAAACCAGGCAGATTTTGATGATCCAAATGAATTAGCTAAATATGCAGTAACGTGCGGGATATCAGTAGAAGAATTTAGGAAACAATTTTATTACCTTTTAGAAAAAGATTTACTTTATAGAAATTTGAAGGATGGTAAAATTAAATTAGCAGCGCCTGAATCTAATACTGCTCATCAACCTAGTGTGGGTAATGAAAGTGTGCTGGATAAAGATAGCTATAATGGTATTTTTTAGTTATGATAAATAATAAGAGATGGGCTGACCCATCTCTTATTTTATAAATTAATTTATGATCGTTCTTTCTCCGATTTTAACACTCTTGTAAAACAATAAACTGTTAAACTAATTACACATCCCCATGCAATTATTAAGAATATCCATCCTCCTGTTGTAAGTCCCATAATTAATTTCCTTTTTTTTATTCTGCTTGAATCTCATTTTTCTTTGTATGGTTCCCCCACGCTTTTTTAACAAAAAGCAAAATTAGAATTGCAAGAACCACCATTAATATTCTTGAACCCCAATAATATGGTTTATCCTGGTCTGCGACACCGTTAAGCAAGAGAGTAGGTATAGCTGTGTCAATAAACCACCAAATCATAAGAACGAAAAGTACGAGAGGTGTTACAAATTTCATAAGATAATAGAATATCTTGGGAATTCTAAAATCGCCGCCTTCATTCATTTCAGCCCAGGCCTTATCCGCACCAAATACCCACATAAAAAGTACAGTTTCAATCAGGGCGAAAACTACAAGTCCGAAAGTGCCTGCCCAGTAATCCATTTCATTTAAGAAGCCATATTTCTGGAAGAAAACTACAAACTGCACTGCAATCATTACGACGACTGCTAAAGCGCCGACGGCTTTTTTGCGGCTCATTCCGAATTCATCTTCCAGGAACGCAACCACAGGTTGACCCATAGCAACGGAAGATGTAATTCCTGCAAAGAAAAGCAATAAGAACCATAATGAACCAAAGAATGCCCCCAAAGGAATTTTCTGAAATATTAGCGGCATTGAAACAAATCCCAGATCGAAAGCACCTGCTTTGGCAAACAATTGTGTTTCATTCAAACCAAAGTAGGCGACAGCTACAGGTATTGCAATCGCTGCTCCAAGAACCACCTCCGCAAATTCATTTGTTGCAGCCGTTGTTAATCCGGAAAGTGCTATATCATCTTTTGGTTTTAAATAACTTGCATAAGCGTGTATAGTTCCCATCCCCACCGAAAGCGTGAAAAATATTTGGCCCGCTGCAGCAAGCCATATAGAAGGATTACTTAACAATGTTAGATTGGGATTCCAGATAAAACCAAAACCTGCTCCTACTGAATTTTCCGGATGTAAAGGATCGGGTGTTCCTAATGTCATAATTCTGATTGCAAGTATCAATGCAAAAATCATTAGAAGAGGCAGTGCAATCTTAGCTAGTTTTTCAATTCCTTTTGAGATACCTTTGTACAATACCCAAAAGTTAAGAAAGAATGTAACAAGCATTAAAAGATATGCTGGTAATAGACTTGAGAAATGATCACCAACTGCTCTTCCCTGATAACTATATAAAAAGTTCCTCATTGCATCAGCTGTAGTTTCATTAAAATATAATTTTGAAGCTGAAAAAATACTAAAGCCCAACGTCCAGGATTCTATATATGTGTAATAAATAAGAATAGTCATTGAAATGAACAGACCTAAAGCACCAAAGTATTTTGCTAGTTTATTTTTCCATAATACATCGAACATGCCGGGTGCACTACCGTGTTTAAATCTTCCTCCATGTCTTCCGATGCCCCATTCAATCCACATCAGAGGTATGCCGAGTATCAGAAAAAAAATGAAATAAGGGATCATAAAAGCGCCGCCACCATTTTGGGCAGCCTGAACTGGAAATCTTAAAAAATTTCCAAGTCCTACAGCGTTGCCTGCAACTGCTAATATTAAGCCGATCTTACTTCCCCATTGTTCTCTTTCTCCATTGCCTGGCATTGAACCTCCGGATTTAATTGAATGATTGAATTAAAATAATATAAATTTTAATATTGCAACTTTAACCTATAATTTCAACTAAAAAATGCACTTATAAGAATAAATATTACAGCTTATTTTGTTAAAATTCTACTCTTTTAATGTTGTAATGCGTGATCTTATTAGGATATTATTACGCCTTTCTTAAACATCTAATCCTACGAATATACCTCTTGTATTTTCAGAATAAATTTATAAACCCTATTCAAATCTTATGAATACCTTTTGTGGAATTTATTTGCCTCTAATCGATGATTTTGCCATTTTAATAGAATATGGTATTGTAGCTTGAATTTTTTGTATTACGTTTTAACGTCTTAAAATAATAGCTTGTCGGTTAAAATAATACGTTTGTGGAATACGGAATTACCCTGATGTTATGGAACCTCGCAGGTTCTTAAAATTGGTTAATCTATCAATTCCCAATTAGATCCGAAAACAAAATTTTAATGAACTTACAGATTATAAAATTTTTTGTAAGACAACAATCTGTGCAATGTGTGAATAATATTTCAGGTTCGTTTTCGTCAGTAATTTTTTTTTGAAAATAACGGATAATTAATGTCGTTAAATACTATTGAAGTCTATGCATTGGGAATTGTTATCGGGGTTTTTGTAGTAATCGTTTTATTCTCTTATCTGGCTTATAGGTTAAGGAAGGCTTTATCTAAAAGATTTTTATATATTGAAAGAAATCCCTCCTAAGTATAATAACATAAATTATATTAAATAAATTTAAATCTGCTTTTGGAACATCTTTTAATATTATTAGATTTTCTATAAGTGGCTGCTCAGGTTTTATTTTTATAATTTTATTTATATTATTCCATTGAGGTTTTCAAACAAATAAATTTTCTCAATTACTAATTATACATATTATACGAAATATACCTGGCGTTTTAACTATTTCCCTAATATGCTATCAAATGAATAAAACAAACCCGTCTTAATTTTTGCATTTACAACTCTTTCTATATTTTAAATTTTGACAATAAAAAAAATTACTTCTTATGAATTTATAAATTGAATTTTGATCTTTAGTTTGTTAAAGTTTTAATAAGTTAATCGTTTTATTACTCAAAAAAAGCTTAAAAAGTAAAAAAATGAAGCTATTTTTATTATAATGAGTGACTTTTGCATTTGAAGTATAATTGTTAAATTTACCAGCAAATTAGAATACAAATGGAGAGTTAAATAATATGGCTAAGAATTTTGTCTCTAATAATGACGAAACAGTCAGAATGTTTGAAAATGATTTTCTCGAAGCTTTATCGAGGGTACATTTTACTGTACCGCTTTATATTTATATTCCTGTTATTTGTTATTTCTTATACAAGGCAATTGTAGATTTCAGCCTATCATTTGGAACGATTATCTCTTTAGTATTGATTGGAATTGTTGTGTGGACACTTGCTGAATATACTTTGCACAGATTTATATTCCATTTTCCGGCTAAATCGAAATTTGGTAAAAAGATACATTTCATTTTTCACGGAGTTCATCATGATTACCCAAGCGATTCTAGAAGACTTGTGATGCCTCCATCAGTAAGTATTCCTCTTGCTGTTTTATTTTATCTTTTGTTTCAATTAATATTTGGCTCTATTTTGGTTGCTCCTTTTTTTATTGGTTTTATTGTTGGGTATTTATTTTATGATATGACTCATTACGCAGTTCATCATTTTAATATTCATAATAAGATGTGGCTCGCACTAAAAAAACATCATATCAGGCATCATTTTGAGAATTCAAATCTTGGATATGGTGTTAGCTCTCCTATATGGGATGAAGTAATAGGGACTAATTTTCCTAAAAAAAAGGAAAATCAATAGTAATTTTTAATTTATAAGAAATATTTAAATTCAGGGGTAATATGAACGATAACACTCGGCGGAGAATTTTACTTATAGAAGATAATAGTGATACTCAATTAATATTTAAAATTTATCTGAGAAGTTTATATGATGTGGAAATTGCAGATACAGCCGAAGCGGGTATAAAATTACTAAAAGAAAATGAATATGATCTCCTCATCCTTGATATCAACCTGCCTGGTGAATTAGATGGTACTGCGGTTCTCAATGAATTAAGAAATGAAATGCAAAAAAAAGATTTTCCTGTTTTAGTGGTAACTGCATATGCGATGAAAGGGGATAAAGAGAAATATCTTCAGCAGGGAGCTAATGATTACTTACCAAAACCTGTCATAAAAGATGTTTTTATGGATAAAATAAGGTATTTCACTGATGTCGCTTAATTATATTTCACACTGAGACTTTTTTTGAATTTATTGTTAATCTGTCCTCTGTCAAATAAAATTGACACTTAGGAACGCTTATTTTTATGAAATATATTCATTTCTTTTTCTCCATTCTTTTTATAGTCTTACCGCATACTTGCGATGCTTCTAATAGTCAACCAATTTATATAAGAACAAACCAAGTGGGGTTTAGAATAAATGATATCAAAACTGCTGTTGTATTTTCAGAAAATCCATTAGATAGAACAAAAAACTTCATTGTAAAAGATTTAAATAACAATAAAATTGTTTATAAAAATAAATTTAACGATTCAGTTTTTTCTTATGGTAAATTTGAATATTGTTATACGCTGAATTTTTCGGAAATTAATAATCCCGGTAAATACGAAATCATTGTAAATGGCACAGTATCATATCCTTTCAAAATAGGTGATAATGTTTACAATACACTTGTTGATTCGTTATTATTATTTTTTAAGGTGCAACGCTGTGGGCCAACAAATCCTTACCTGCATAAACCCTGTCATTTATCTGATGTTGCCCGCGTTATGGGTGCACCTGATTTAGGTATGGTAGATGTTACAGGAGGCTGGCACGATGCAGGAGATTATATAAAATTTTTATCTACAATTGCATATTCAACATATATTATGATTTTCTCTTACGAGTTTAATAAAAAAAAGTTCGACTTTGATGATAATCATAATAATGTACCTGATATTCTTGAAGAAGCTAAGATTGGCCTGGATTGGCTTTTGAGAGCTAATTATTCAAAAGATAAGTTAATTACACAGGTGCAGGATATACGTGATCATGATGTAGGATGGAGGCTTCCGCAGTATGATACTTTGAGGTATGATCGGGTAGGGATAGAATCCATTGGAAAGGATATAGTCGGAATCTATTGTGCTGTTATGGCTATAGGAGCTAAAGTATGGAAGGAAAAATTTAGATATGATGAGTTCGCAAATAGATGCTTATCGGCTGCATTAAACATTTATTCTTTAAGAAATAAGGTACCTGATGTAGATACCTCTAACTCACGCTTTTACAAGGATACAAAGTTTTTGGGAAAGCTGGCATTAGGAGCTGTTGAATTATACAATACAACCAACAACCCAAAATATTTAAATGATGCCGTAGTCTATGGGGACAGTGCTAAATCTGATTATTGGTGGAGTTGGGGTGATATAAATTCATTGGCAGATTATAGAATAGCACAGCATATTCCGAGATTTAGTGAATATATATTCAATAATTTAAATGCCTTTAATACCTATAAAAATAAATCGGTTTTCAAAGAAGGCTTGGCTTATACCTGGGGAACTACAAATTCATTATTGGGGATAGTTTTACAAAATATTCTTTATAAAAATTTAACTGGCAAAACTACTTTTGATTCTCTTGCTTCATACCAGAAGGATTATGTATTAGGAAGAAATCCCTGGGGAATATCTTTTATATATAACATAGGTAATGCTTTCCCCAGACATTTGCATTCACAACTAGCCTATTTCCACGATGGATATTTGCCCGGGGCATTAACCGCTGGTCCCGCTCCTGAGAGTCTATTAAAAGATTATAAGATTGATAGAACGAACTTCCAGTATGATGAATTCAATAGTAACAATATAAAATATTATGATGACCGTATGGATTATATTACTAATGAACCAACAATTGTTGGAAATGCTACTGCTATTTTCGTTTTTGGCAACTTGAGGGATAGATAATATTTATTGTCTCGAGATTCCTTCAAAAGTTTAGATTATTTTCATAACTTTCTTTAATTACCTAAATGTTTTTGTCCATCCCATTATGATACAATAGGTTACTATTTTCTTTCTCATGACTAAAGAAAAGCTCACAAAATTGTCGATAAAAAAAGATTTATAAGTATTTTGTTCTGGCATACAATTTGGCTTTTCTTTTAAGATAAGCAAAAAAAACGTATGAATAGAATAAATATAGAAGCATCGGGAATACCTTTGGTTGATAAAACCTGGGGAGGTTTTTATATTGGTGGTACTTACTTCCTTATAGGTCCCCCTAGAACAGGGAAAACAATTCTGGGCATCCAGTATGCCAGGGAATGTGTAAGACAAAAACAGGTTTGTCTTTATTTTACTGGTATGAAACCAAAAGATCTTCTTATGCTTGCATCTAATATAGATTTTGACATGAAAGCATTTATAGATCAGGATTTAATTATTGTTATAAAAATTGCTTTGCCAACATTATCAAATGATTTTAATAAGCACGATGAGGAATTATCTATATTTTGGAATGAAATAATAAGAGTTCTTAATCAATATAAAGTAGACAGAATTATTTTTGACGACTTTACACCTTTTATTGGATTCAACAAGTTAAATTCATTAACAGATGCTTATCATAATACGATAGAAATTATGAAGCAGAACCAAACGACAAACCTGTTTATTCTTTCGGATCCCGAAAGTAGTGCAAAAGAGGGGCAGGTGAATACAGTTCTTAAAGAAGGTAACGGTGTAATTTATATTAATAAGGATAAGCAAGAAGACGGTGATATATCGATAAAACCAATACAGGGTTATCATGAGGGACAATTTAGATCAAAATATACAATTACTTCATACGGGGGTATGACAGTTGATTTTATTGATCCATCTCCTGTAAGAGAATTGGCAAAGGGAAAAATAAAAAGAGGTAACACAAACGGTTATTGGACAGATAGAAAAGGTCCCAAAAATCTGTTTAATGATTAATTCATATATACACTAACGCAAAGAAAAATATTTAAGAATTATTATTAAAATTAAAAAGAGAAAAATATGCAAAACAAAATTCAATTACTTTCGTCTGGTATTCCGTTAGTGGATAAGGAATGGGGTGGATTATATTGCGGAGGTTCGTATTTTTTAATAGGTTCACATAAATCTGGTAGGACATTACTTAGTCTTCAGTACGCCATGGAATCTGTTAAGCAAAATGAAGTATGCTTATTTTTTACAAGTATACGCCCGAAAGATCTTTTGATACAGGCCTCTTGTATAGATTTTGATCTTCAGGATAGTTTAGAAAAAAATCAGGTAATTCTTGTTAAGACAGTTCCTCCTTCTTATACGGATATTATATATAATAGTGACGAATTTTTAGTTGAATACCTGAAGGATATTGTGGCACTTGTTAAACAATATCAGCCTTCCAAAATTGTTTTTGATGAACTGACACCTTTTATAGAATTTGATGATTTTAACCTTTTACAAAATGTATTTTCGGAATCACGTGAAAAGATTGAAAATGAAGGTATTACCTCTCTTTATATTTTAGGTGAACCAGCAACTTCTTCCGCTCAATCTATTGTTGATTCTATAGTATCAAAATCAACAGGTGTGATTTACTTGAAAAAGGAGAATGAAGAAGGGCGTTTCGGAGAAATGATCATTACTCCTAATATTGGTCATAACGAGGGACAGTTTCGAAGTATATACAAGATAGAACCATATAAAGGACTAGTGATACACGCAAAACATGAAGGACCGAGCCTCGGGTCATTAAGAAATAGAGATGTAGCATAATGATACAATTTATTTATTGATTGTATTTCATTAATCAGTTTTTAATTTAAAGAATAGCTAAAATGCATTGAAATTATTGAGTTTATGAACGGCATAATCTTTGTTAAAATATTGAAAAATTGAGAAACTTATGAATTCAAAAATACAACTAAAAGCATCAGGCATTCCATTAGTCGATGAAGCATGGGGTGGATTTTATAAAGGTGGTACTTATCTGTTGATTGGAGCCCGTAAATCAGGAAGGACTTTATTAAGCCTGCAATATGCAATGGAATGTGCAAATCAGAAAGATGTTTGTTTGTATTTTACGAGTATGCGACCCAAAGATCTGATGATTCAGGCCGCATCTATTGATCTGGATATCCAAAAATATATGAACCAAAATTTAATTATTGTTGTGAGAGTAGCTCCTCCGGCTGATTTGTATGAACTTGGAAATTCAGATAGTTTTCTCGTTGAATATATGAATGATATAGTAACAGTTGTTGAACAATATAAACCGAATAGAATTGTTTTCGATGAACTTACTCCTTTTGTAGGATTCAATGATCTTTCTTTACTCCAGCAATCATTTTCCAGGACCTCTGAGGCAATTGAAGATTATGGTATTACAAGTCTATATGTAATTGGCGAACCAGCAGAAGAAAAGAGCCAGGCTATAGTTGATTGTTTGTCTACTAATTCGACTGGAGTTATTCATCTTGAAAAAACAGGAAATGAAAAAATAGCATCTGAACAGAGCGGAATCATAACAATCACTCCTAATATTGGTCATACAGAAGGTCAGTTCACTTCAGAATATAGAGTCGAACCGTATAAGGGAATTGTCGTTAATTACGAAAAGCCAAAATCTTTTGAAGTAAATGTATATTCACCTCAAACTACACGTTTTGCAAAAAAATATAAATCATTAGCTGAAGTAGATATACCACAGGAAGATTATAGCTTTATCAGCTATTATAATGAAAATGAATTCAAGTTAATTTTGAATAATCAGATAGCCTTATTTAAAAGCACAGGACAAGTTTTTACACTGATATCTTTTCGTCTTGATAAGATAGCAGAGGATAGGGGGTTATTATCAATTACACAACTCCAGAATGCAATACGTTTAGCTACAGATAAAAAGGATAAAATCTGTATTATAAACAATGATGTAGTTGTATTGATTATAAAAGAAGATCAAAAAAGTATTGATAGCCTCATTGGAAAAGTTAAAGCAAACCTTCCTATAAGTCAGAGCAAAGATGCAAATGAATTACTGAGGCACATTTCAGTTTATATAGTCAAGGTCGATGAGCAAGTCCAAAGTGCAGATGACCTGCTTCAACTTATTACAGCAGAAGAATCAGAAGAAAAAAATAAATTATATTTCCATTAAAAGATAAGAGATCCATGAAAAAGATAATTTTTATCCTGGCCTTATTCCTTTTTACGGGTTTTTCGACAATAACAATTTTTGCTCAAACACAAGTCGACTCTTTAAGATTGGAAGGGCAAAAGCAAATGCAATTTGGCAGGTATGGAGAAGCAATTGATCTTTTAAACAGGTACATCTCTGCACGACCTCAAGAGGCCCTTGGTTATAACCTTCGTGGTCTTTGTTATGAAAAAAGAAAAGATTATGAAAATGCAGTTTATGATTATAGATCAGCTCTAAAACTTGATCCTAATAATAAAGATATTAGTACAAATCTTAGCAGAGCCACTACTGCGTGGTATTCTCTTTTATATAATAAAATTGAGGGACATAAAAGAGAGTTGGCTGTTAATCCTAATAAGGCAGTCAATTATCTTCAAATAGGTAAATCTTATAAAAATCTTGGAAAGTGGGAAATAGCAGAAGAATGGTATGATCAATATCTTGCAAGAGCAGAAGCTTCTGCAGATGAGATAATAAGATATTCTGAGATATTAGCAAAGAATGATCACATCGCTAAAGGCGAACCAATATTAAAAAAATATACAGAAAAGTATCCTAATGACCACAGACTGTGGTCACGGTATGGTTATTTTGCATTTTGGCTAGGTAAAAATAAAGTTGCAATCGACGCTTTTGAACATGCTCTGGCGTTAAGACCGTATTTCAAGGAAGCCCAGGATGGCTTGGATCGTGCTAAGGGACATGGATATATATATGCAATTAATGATACCTCGGTAAAATATAATTATGGGAAAGGCCCTGTTAGAAAAGTTTTTGAATATCCAATAGACAGGGATTACAGGCTTCTAAAAAAAGACCCACATAATAATGAGCTGAGGTTTAAACTTGTTAAAGAGCTTGTTAATGCCAAAAGATACGTGGAAGCAACCCAACTTCTGGATATTTTATCAAGAGATACTACGTCAAAAGCTCAGGAATATATTCAATATTATTCTGAATTAAGAACCAGCTTAAAGAAAATTTATCAGAAAAAAATAACAGAGTATTCGACCTTGGTAAAGAAAAACCCAACTAATAAGAAAGCTGTAGTGAAGTTGGCAGAATATTATGAAAAAACCAAAAATTATGATAAAGGTATGAAAGTTCTTGAGGATTATTTAGAAAAAACATTCTATAGAAGAAAAAATAATGATGTGAAATATTTATATGCTAAGTTGGCAGCTGAGAATAAAGACTTTTCAAAAGCTCTATCTGTTGTAAATGAACTTGTAAAATCTGAGCCTAATAATTATTCATACAAATTATTTCAGGCACAGTTATCTGTTTGGCAGGGGAAAAACCTTGATAATGTAAAACCTGTATTGCAAAATATGGTTTCTAAAAATCCTAAAGATATAGAAGCTATAATTACATTAGCTTCATTAACACTTCAACAGAGAGATTTTATAGCTTCTAGAAATTATATAAATAGAATTAAAGAACTTGATCCTTTAAATTCAGCTCTGGACCAATTAGAGTCAGATTTTGAAATCGGTAAAGTGACCGCTGAACAGGCGAGATTGTTTGAAATTCTTCAACAAGGTCGTCAGCTTGCTTTAGAAAATCAATGTCAGGAAGCTTTAGTTAAATATGACGAATATTTGGCAGGCACGGAACCTAATGTGATCATTCAAAAAGAGTATGCCAATGTTAATGTGTGTGCGAAAAATTATAACAAAGCCATTGCTATCTATAATATTTTATTAAATCAAAAATATGATTTTGAAACTGATCTGATGAGAGCAAAAACTTATTACTATATGCGGGATTCTGTTAACGCACTTAGTTCTTTTCAGAGATTAGTAAAAGAAAAGCCTGGTGACTTTGTAAGTAATCTTTACTTGGGTGATTCATATACTATGATGCATCAATATAGTGAAGCAGCCGATGTTTATGAAAATATGAGAAATAATATGAAACTAGATTCTTCTCAGGTTGCTTTGGTTGAAAAGAGGCAAAGTTGGTTACCTAAATCAGGATTCGGCTCAGCTTCAGGATCTTTCTTATCTTATGCTACAATTTCGCCTTACGGATCATATTATGGTGATAATTTAGGTTTTAGGCTTAATCATCAGGGGTTGAAATTAGATTTAGGAATAACTTCATTTATTATGTTGGGAGTTGAAGGATACCGCACAACACTTTCCAATGACTCAACAAAGCAGAATATTAATAACATTAAATTAAATCTCCTGATTAGTTTGGCAGAGCACATATCTTTTGGTGCGGGAGTAGGTAATTCAAATTATGAAAATGCAGGACATAAAACTATAGCCAATGTTTTTATAAAGACCGGAGATTATGAAAGATACTTTCTAATGCTTTCATTTGAAAGAGAAGAT
>Ga0315540_10000408_pt1 | contig 24188 bp, 19 predicted proteins | sample SalMarSW160110MG_FD_203677 | JGI IMG/M metagenome (GOLD analysis project Ga0315540, IMG submission 203677) | Salt marsh sediment microbial communities from the Plum Island Ecosystem LTER, Massachusetts, United States - Salt Marsh Sediment SW1601-10 ...
CGATGGATGATGGTCTGGCTATATCCAAATATCATGTACACGGCCAAGACCCCGGCCATGATTTTGGCTGGACGGTCTGACGGCATCCAGTGACGGAGCCTATTACGCAAGATATCTAGTGCCAGCCCGCCGATTATCACGATCAGTAACATTTCGCTAATCCAATACCACTCTTTGGAGGCTGCATACCCCATGGCATTATATGAGAGGACGTGGATTTCGGATCCAATGGCTAAGGGCAGCAATCCCATCTCGTAAAAGGCGCGGAAGGTGCGGCGGCGATTCAACAAGAATACCGTTAATGTGAAGAGCGTGATGGCAGCCAGGATTCCGAAATAGTACTGGTTTACCATTCGGTCGGGTTGATTGCTTGTAATCAAAGCGGAGAGTTTATTGGCCAGGTTCGTTAACAGTTGCCAGGATTGATTTGTACCTTTGGGGGCGATCCCAAAAATATCAGACAGGCTGTTGGCAGGACCACCATAAGCCCGGTCAGGAAGGGAGCCCCACCAGCGTTTGATCGAACCGCTGACCGGCATCGCGGCACCGATTACGATCTTGTTGAAAAGCATGTATGCGCCCAGCGCGCCTCCCATGATGCTGAAATACGGCAGTCCGGTGGCGAACCAGCGTTTCCAATTGGATTTGAAATACGCCAGTGGTTCTGACTTAACCTCAGGCGCCGGGCCAATTTTCAGGACGTAGGCTGCGACCCGGCTGGCTATCACCAGCATCAGACATAATCCCCAGTCGAGCAGCAGGGCGCTGCGCGGCAGTCCGTACAAAAATGGAGAGATGGCAAGCATCAATCCCCCAATGACAAGCGTGCTGGCGGAAACTGCTAAAAGGGCGCGAACCAATGTGGTTTGCAGGGTTAGCGCCCGGGGTGGACGGTAGAGTCCGCTGAAATAAAACAGCGGTATTCGTAGAACCAGCGCCAGCACGATCATTACCAGCATGGCATCGCTATAACCAAAATACATCGGCATGCCCAAACGAAGGAAGAAGCTGATGATTATGCTGGAGGGAATAATTAATAGATCCAACATCAGGTAGTAGCGAATTGGGCTACCGCGAAAGACGATCCAGAAACCGATCAGGGTCACTAAAAAAACAGTATCCAGTCGACTGAAAAGCAGAAAAATTCCAGCCAGTGCCAGAACAGTGATCTGTTTGGAGCTAACCGGTTCTGTGCGCCATTTCCGTTCGAAGGATTGCAATAAATACAAAAATAGGACCATCGCGAATATCGTTAAGCCGGATTCAAGTCCGAGCTGCGTGATGGTCTTGTGGATGTACATGTTGAATGTCCAGTAAGAAGCAATCAGTATACCGGCAAATTCCGAGAGCGTCCGTTTTCCGAGGCGGTAAAGCAAAACTCCGGTGGCTGCGCTCAAGCCGGCCATGACCATCACCAGAATGCGCAAAGGAAGAATCAGGTCGAAACGCGCCAGGGCAAAGATGGGTATGCACACCAGCAGCCATAATGGGTGGTAGCCATTGGTCGGGTTGATGCCATCGAAAGTTATTCCATGGCCCTCGGTAATGTTCTGGGCCACTTTAAAGTAGTAGAAAGCATCGTCGCGTGTAAACCATTTATTTGGAAAGTTGTGGGCTTGAGATAGTGCTGCATACAAGTGCACGCCCAAGACGACAACGATCAGAAGAATCTCAAACCACTTAAAGCGTTTCATGCGAGTTAGCGAAGCCTTTGTGCCTAATCAATTTGAAGGGTGATTTTACCAAGCTGCTGTCCGCTTTCCAGGCGTTCATGGGCTGCGCGCGCTTCTTTCAATGGGAAGGTTTGATCGACGACCGGTTTTAACTTGCCGGCTACGACCAATGACATGACTTCAGAAAAATCTTTCAGCGTACCCATGCTAGAGCCAATGATCGAGATGTGCTTGGCAAAGATATATCGGTTGTCGATCTCGAATTTTGGACCACCGGTATTCCCGACGTCCAGGATGCGCCCGCCCTTGCGCAGGGCGCGAAGGCTGAGCGGGAAGGTCGTGCCGACGTTATCCACGACCACGTCAACACCATTTCGGCTCGTGGCTTTGTAAACGGCCTTCGACCAATCTTCCTCCTGTGAGCGGTCGATTAAAACATCGGCCCCAAGCGATTCGGCTAAGGACAGTTTTTTGGCGTCCGAACCAACGACCAGCACCCGCGCGCCAGAGTATTTGGCGATCTGAATGCTGGCGGTATTGACCCCACCTGAAGCGCCCACAACCAGCACGGATTCGCCTGCTCGCAAATTTCCACGTTTAATTAATGAATGCCAGGCGGTTAGGAAAACCAATCCTGCTGCGGCGGCGGCATGATAATCATAGCCCTCGGGAATACGAAAAAGTTGTCGAGCCGGGAGGGCGATATACTCGGCATAGGTTCCGCGCATGGTCTCGCCGAGCAGGTGCCAGCTGCGGCACAGATTGTCCTGTCCGGCCAGGCAAAAGTCGCATTCACCACAGCCCAGATTGCCGTTGATCACAACGCGATCACCGACTTGAACACCCCTCACATTTGCGCCGAGTGCGGTTACCTCTCCGGCACCATCACAACCAAGGATGTGCGGATATTCCAGCTTGAGGCCGGGCCAGCCATTACGGGTCCACAAATCAGCCCGATTGAGGGCTGCAGCGCCTAGACGCACCAGCACTTCATTTGGTTTGGGGTCGGGTGTCGGGAAATTCCCGTATTGTAATGTTTCAGGCCCCCCGTGCTTCTCAAGCAGAACTGCTTTCATCGAATAACCTCGAATTTAAGTTCATTGGATATGACCGGCAAATTGCCAAAGACGTCAACAATTGGATCGTCGCTGATGGCTGTAGCCTGGCAGCGATAGTGGCCGGAATCTAATTGCGAGATCTGGCTTGTGTCTATCGAACCAAAGGGCAGCGCTGGCATATATGGAAAGTTGCGATAAATCGGCGCAAAATACAAATTCGATTCAGGCGAAAGTTCCGGGTCGCTGGTAACAACGAAACTGTCGATGAATAGCGCTATGAAGTGCTGCGGATCTTCGGTGTACGGTCGGTTTATCAAAATATGTAGGGTTGTATCCGGCTCAACCCGAAAAGGTCCCAGTCGTTGCCAGACCCAACTGTTCAGTTGACTCGGTTCGACATCGGCAAACGCCTCTGTCTGCCCCGCGATCGTGACCTGACCTGGAGAATGGTCCAGCACGCGTTTGAAATAACGGATCCAAATGTATAGCCCTTTTGTATTCCTGTTTGGAAAATCAATCGTGATATATTGGCTTTTGTAGCTATCCGAGATGAAGCCGGTCCCCTCCCAACCAGTGGCAAAGTTTACCTCATTTTGCCAACCGGGCGCTAACGACAGAGTCTCGGCTTCGATCCATGTAAAATCGGTTTTTCGTAACTGGCAAGTGAAATCTATCCTGCGAGCAGTGCCTGCTGAAAGATTCCAGGTCAGTGTTCGCGGAGGTTTGAATTGCAATGTCAGCTCCGCGGGCTCGCAGATAGCGGTATTGAGTGTGTTTTGATCGAATTGATAAAGGTCAAAATAGGTGCCCTTCGTCACGAGGACACCGGGGAAACAGCGGATTAAACTTGCCGCAATTTGGTCTCTGATATCACGTTCTAGGCTGGTTGTCTTGTCCATGACGACTGCTGCTTTGGAATGGCCGTTTAGTTCTCCTGTCAGGTCTGGTAAAAGTGAGGCCAGTGCAACGTACTTGTGGGAGTGAGCTATTTGGCTGGAGGGGACTTTTTGCAGCATGAACATTTCCACCATCTGGTATTCGTTGTTTAACGGTTCGTCGGCTTTCAAGACTACCGGCAGGAAAATCAATGTGTCGGGGCTGGCGGCTTGTGCGATAAGCGCACCAATTTCGCGGCGCATTTGCCTGTCAGTGGCATCCGGCACCTCGTTGTAGTAAACAAACTGATTGAATAACGGAAACCAGACCAAGGGAACCAGCAAAACGGAAATTAACAAAGGCTGGGCGTTCTTGCCCAGGAAGCGGTTGACCTCATTCCAAAAAAGGAATAATCCCACCCCGATCATTGCATACACGGCTGGCAGGCCGGGATAATATACGCGCCCGAGCTGCGAATTAGTGATGACCGGAACCGGGAATATTAGTATTGCCAGCCAGAGTAAATTCCAGGCGTTGTAACGCTGCCGGATCAGAATGATGCCTGCAACCAACCCGAGGACCAGCCAGGGTAAAAGAATCGCATTTAGCAGAGGGCCTGATCGATTGTAGATAAAGTCGGATCGTAAGTCTACGAACCAGGTTTGGATGACCATGCTTGCATGGCTTCCTAGTTGATTCCAAAAGCTTCCCTTCCAGCCCTTACTGCTCAGGTCGTAATATTCTGTTCGGCTGAGCGCGTACGGGATTAGCATTGGCAAAGCAAGTAAAGTTGGCGTGATCAGAACTGCCAGCGATTTGCTAAAAAATCTGGCATCTACGCGTTGGCGGATTAATTCAGTAGTCGCCAGGAGCAGCGTTACCAGAAATATCGGCCAGACCGTGTCGTAGGTCAACATGCCGAGTGCCAGAGCCAGACCGCTAAACCCATAAATTTGCCAGCGTTGTTTGCGAATTGCCAGCATTAGCAATGCCAGGGTCAGGATGGGCCATAATTTTACAAAACTCTCGACATTGGCCAGGCGGCTGGCGCTTATGTCGAATATGGACGACCCAAGCAAGTAGGCAGAAAGCGCAGCCAAAGGGACAGGCCCAATCTGCCGCAGCAGCCAATAAAATACAAGCGTTGCGATAATGCTTAAAAGTGCCACGGTTAAGCGGGCGGGTAGGATGCCCGGACCCATCAGGCGCTGTAAAGGCATCTGGATGTAATAGCTGACAGGCAGTGCGTCGCGATGAAACTCCCCAGACGAATCATATTTTCCGCGTATGCCCAAGTCAACGGCTTCCGCCGTCCATTTGGCTTCATCGCCTTCAATCCCATAAGGAATGGCTTTGAGAGCATATAACCTTCCAAAGGCGGTTAGGGTTAATAATCCCATAACCAGCCAGATCTCCGTGCTTCTTTTGATTGGGCGGGAAACAAAATCAGCTTTTATGCGTCGTTTTGAACTCCAGGCCCAACCCGTGAACCCGGCGGCGGCAAAAAGATAGAAGATTACCCCAACAGACATTAATTTATTGGCATTCACCGTCCATTGACCCGTAAAGGCAAGATTTAGGGATGCAGCCAACAATGCCAATTCGGCAACCGACCTGGACCGAATTTGAATAGCCCGGCCAATCAGGAGCAGGCTGCATAAAATAAGTAAACTGCTGCTGGATGCCCAGATCAGGTTGTAGTGGTCGCGAACATAATTACGAATCCAGTGCAGGCTGTAAAAAGGACGCCCCGGGAATAACGGGTTGAGCGGGATCTTGTTATCGATCCTTGGAGGAGCCCAAACCAGCGCGAATAGCAGGATTGCCCCAGCAGCGAGCGCGAGGGCAAGCTCCCATCGATACCTATCAGCGAAGCGTTTAATTTGATCGATTTTTGGAGGAGAAGGATGGGCTGTTTTTTTTGATTTCGAAGCGATCGAGGATTCTGAAGAACTCTCTAGTGCAGGTGAATCATCAGCCCATTTTTTGAATTGAGTAACCAGCACCAGGCCAGCGCTGATGAAGAAAGTGACCACAGGGACAAAAATGCCCCAGGTCATCACCATTTCCATTTAGTGCTCCGGGTTATTTCATGCCTAATTCGTTGCGGCTGATGACGAGGCGCTGAATTTCGCTGGTCCCCTCGTATATCTCGGTGATCTTGGCGTCGCGGAAATAGCGCTCGACCGGCAATTCCTTGCTGTAGCCCATCCCGCCGTGGATTTGCACGGCGGCGTGCGTGACGAACATGGCTGTCTCCGACGCAAAAAGCTTGGCCATCGCTGATTCGAGTGTGTAGCGTCCGCCACTCTTCTTTGAGGCTTCTTTTGCCAGCGCGGCCTGGTAGATCAGTAAACGGGAAGCTTCAATTCGGGTCTTCATATCAGCGATCTTGAAAGAGATGCCCTGGAACTCGCCAATTCGTTGGCCAAAAGCTTCTCGTTCCTGGGCATAGGCAACTGATGCTTCGTATGCAGCCTCGGAAATTCCAAGCGCCTGGGTGGCGATCCCAATGCGGCCGGCGTCTAACACGGTCATGGCGATCTTAAAGCCTTCGCCTTCCTCGCCAAGACGGTTTTCGGCAGGAATCCGGCAATCTTCAAAGAGCAATTCGCTGGTTGCGGATGCGCGAATACCGAGCTTGGGTTCCTTTTTGCCGCGGGTGAAACCGGGAGTTTTTGTATCCACCAGGAAAGCAGTAACACCTTTGTGTTTCTTCTCGGGGGCGGTCATCATAAAAACCACCACGTAGTCGGCTACCGGCCCGGAGGTGACCCATGATTTCCGGCCATTCAAGACATAGGTTTCCCCGTCGCGAACAGCGCGTGAACGCATGGTCCCGGCGTCGGAACCGGACATCGGTTCGGTTAATGAATACGCACCAATGGCTTGGCCTGATGCGATTGGTGTAAGGAATTTCTCTTTCTGTTGCTGTGTGCCAAATTTAAGCAGACCGTGACAATAAAGTGAGTTGTTGACCGACATAATTACGGAATGCGAGGCATCCACTTTTGAGATCTCTTCCATGGCAAGTACATATGCCATCGTGTCCATGCCCGCCCCGCCATATTCTTCCGGAACTTCGATGCCCATGAAGCCCATGCTCCCCATTTTTTTGATGGTCTTGGTTGGGAATTCCCCGCTTTCGTCAAATTCCGCTGCGATCGGGGCGATCTCTTTCTGGGCAAAATCGCGCGCGGCACTGCGGATCATTTCATGCTCAGGGGTGAGAGAAAACAAATGGTTCTCACTCATACTGTCCTCCAAAGGTCTGGGATGCGGTGATTATAGCATGGTTGGCCCAGCAGGGGATTCGGGTATAATCGCCCTGAAAGGATCCCTTTATGAACGATGAAATCAGCCGCGAAATATTCGATCACCTTGTGGAATTGGCTGCGCTGGAATTGGATCCAGATGAAACCGAGTACCTGCGCGAACAATTAAACAACCAGTTGAAAGCAATTCACGAATTGGAAGCGATCCCGCTGGATGCCGAAACGCCAATCGCTTCGCACGGAGTTCCTTACTCTCTGGAGATTTCTGCTGCGGTCCGTCCAGACGAGTGGGAAGCCTATCCCAATCCTGAAAAAATCATTTCTCAAGCTCCGGAAACAAGTGACGGCTATGTCGTTGTTCCCGAAATCCCGCATACCGACCTGGAATAATCATGATGGATTTATGTGATCTTTCTGCCATCGAAATCAATTCTTTAGTGCGCAGCCGTAAGGTATCAGCAGTTGAAGTGCTTGAGGCTTCTCTTCAGCGAATTGCGGCTGTTGACGGTGTTCCAGGGAAAGTTAATGGAGATCCCAAAGCCGAAGCGGACCGGGTTCACGCTTTTATTACCCTGACCGAAAAACGCGCCCGTTCCCAGGCTGAGGCTGTGGATAAGAAATTATCAGCGGGCGAAGACCCAGGACCGCTGGCTGGCGTGCCGCTCACGGTCAAAGATATCTTCTGTGTGGATGGCACGCCCTCGACGGCAGCCTCTAAAATCCTGGCAAACTTCGTGGCGCCTTATACAGCCACACCTGTGGCGCGAATGGAATCAGCCGGTGCGTTTATGCTGGGCAAAGTCAATCTGGACGAGTTCACGTATGGTTCGTCTAGCGAATCTTCGGCCTTCCAACCGGCACCGCGCAACCCCTGGGATACCAGTCGTGTACCGGGTGGCTCCTCGGGCGGGTCAGCGGCAGCGGTGGCTGCAGGTGAAAGCGCGTTGTCGCTCGGCACTGACACTGCCGGCTCGATCCGTCAACCGGCCGCTTTTTGCGGCGTGGTCGGCATGAAGCCAACCTATGGGCGTGTTTCGCGATACGGGTTGATTGCTTTTGGTTCGTCCCTGGATTGTCCAGGACCCGTGGCGCGGACAGTTTCAGACGCGGCCTTGATGTTGCGCGTCATGGCCGGTCCTGACCCGCGCGATGCCACGGCAGCCAATGTCTCGGTGCCAGATTACCTAAACGGGCTGGAAAAGGGTATTAAGGGTCTGCGGATTGGCCTGTCGCCGGAATATTTCAGGATCACCTTTTTCAATGCAGAGACCGGCGAACTGGATGAGCGGGAATTGCCAGCCGAAATCAAGGCTGTCGTCATGCGTGCAGCCGGAAGGCTGGCGGAGATGGGTGCGGACATTGTCGAAGACATTTCCATGCCGCACACGCGCTATGGGATCCCGACCTACTTTGCCATCTCGCGGGTTGAGGCCGCTTCGAACCTGCACCGGTACGATGGTGTGAAATATGGGTACCGGACCTCCGAAAAAGTGGACGATCTGCGCGCCATGTATCGCAAGACGCGCGGGGAAGGTTTTGGCCAGCAGCCTAAGTTGCGCATTCTAATGGGGATGTATGTTAGTGCGGCACAATATAGCGAGCAATACTACAATCGCGCCCTGCGGATTCGTTCACTTATCCGCCGTGATTTCGATGAAGCCTTCGATCCTCAGGGAAAATATCGCTTGCAGGCTTTGTTGACACCGACTACCCCGACCACCGCATTTCCGGTAGCAGACGTGTATGGAGACTCGGTTTTGATGCAATATGCTGACCAACTTACCGTTCCGGCCAATCACGCTGGGGTGCCGGGGATTTCCATCCCGGCTGGTTTCGATCAGGATCAGCTGCCGATTGGAATCCAATTGCTTGGACCGGATTTCTCCGAGGAGGTATTGCTGCGTTTAGGTCGAACGTATGAAATGGCAACTTCTGAGGCTGAGTGGCGTCTAAAGCGCCCACCTGTTCTGGGATAAATGAGTGAATTTGATTATCGGCCGGTAACGTCCAGCGGGTGCATGTTGGTCGGTTTTTGCTGTATCGCGGTCAACTTCCCTGCAAGATATGGGCGGGCTAATTGGTTTGGCCAGTGCAATTCCCCCTGCTCTATTTTGCTTCATCCTCCCCGTCTCTTTGGCAATCATCTTGGCGCATACCCTCGCGGCAGTCAAAGTTTATAATGGCAGGGATTTTTGTTATCCTTGGCTGGGAAAATATGTCGAGGCATTTTTACGAGATTAAATATTTCTCATGTCTAATGAGCTGGATACGATCCTGAATTATCTGAAGTCAGTCGCCAACCCTGAAAACGTGAAGGGGATGGCAAAATTTGGAATTAACCCTGAAAATACATTAGGAATTCCGGTACCCGTTCTGCGTGGATTGGCAAAGCAATATCGCAAGAATCATGCCCTGGCACAGGAATTGTGGGGCAGCGGTTATCACGAAGCACGTCTGATGGCTGCCTTCGTGGACGATTTCGAACAGGTAACTGAGGCCCAGATGGAAAACTGGGTGCGAGATTTTAACTCGTGGGATGTGTGCGATCAGGTGTGTAGTAATTTGTTCGACCGGACACCCTGGGCCTATCAAAAAGCCCTCGAATGGAGCCGGCAGAAAGAAGAGTTTGTCCGCCGTGCAGGATTCGTTATGGTGGCTTGTTTGGCTGTACACGATAAAAAGGCACCCGATGAGAAGTTTATACAATTCCTGCCAGCTATCGTCGAGCAAGCCGGGGATGAACGTAATTTTGTCAAGAAGGCGATCAATTGGGCTTTGCGGCAGATTGGAAAACGTAATATTTATTTGCATGCACAGGCGCTGGGATTGGCCTCCGACCTGGCAAATGCGGATAACAAAACTACCCGCTGGATTGGTAGGGATGCTTTGCGTGAATTAACCAGCGAAAAGGTCAGGAATAAAATTAGCGGTTGACATTTGCCAACCGCTAATTTGTATTTAGAGCAAGGTGTCAATCAGTTCGATCGGGGATTGGCATCATGAAGACCGGCCTATTTGTTTTTCGAACGACCTCTTCGGCAACGCTTCCCATAAACATCAGCTTCAAGCCACCCCGTCCGCGGGAGGTGAGCATAATTAAATCTGCATCCTTTTTTTCGCTGACTCGTACAATCGTTTGAGCCGGGATCGAACCGCTTACGACTGTTTGCACATGCAACCCATCCTGGCGCAGTGATTTAGCAACCGCTTTGATGAATTTGCGCATGTTTGCGTCAGCTTTGATCCGCAGGTTCTGTACGAATTCAGCAGGCGCCCGATAACTTTTCATATCCGGGACAGCCGGCACGGACATGAGAATGATTTCACTGTTGAAAGCCTTGGCCAGGGCGCGGGCGTACGGCAGTGTCCGTTCGGAATAAATTGAGCCATCCAATGCCACCAGAATTCGTGTCAAGCTGATTTCGCCACCAGCTTCTCCGGATGTTTGCACCAAAATGATCGGTGTTGGGATTCTTTGGATGAGTTTCCGAGAAACCCCTCCACTTACCCAGTGTTTTGAGCCAGATTTGCCGCTGGTGGAGGTGATGACCAAATCAATGTCCTCATTTTGAACCAGCGTCGCCGTTGCATCGGCAATGTGACCGGGTAGAATTTTATATCCGACTTCCAGACCGCTTGCTTTTAGTTCTCTTACAACCTTGGTTAGATAAATTTCGCGATTATGGTAAGTGTCATCGTACTGTTCCCGGAGAGACTGGGTGTGGTTTTTAACCGATGACAAGAGCACGATTTCTGCGCCAGCAGCTTTGCAAATGGATTTGGTCAATGGGAGAGCTAGGGCTGCGAAGGGCGAACTATCCAGAAGGACGACTACTTTTTGGATCGCTACTTTATCCTGCCGCCACGTGCTGCGTTCGATCGGATCAGGTTGCCAGGTTACTTCGGTAATATGCTCGCCGTTTTGATCTAATTCGGAATCGGCGGACAAATACTGTCCAAAGCCAAAGCCGGCTAATTGAGCTGCATCAAGTTGACCGAGGTAGTCCATTTCCGTGGAAGGTTCCCCCATCTGGTTCCGGAAGTAGGTGAAAATGGCATATAGTAGCGGAATGAAAATAAAATATGTCCACGCGCCTTCGGTGAATCTTTCTGCAAAAATGCTGAAAGTTGCGGCTGTGGTCAATATGGCGGCCAGGATTGTGCCGCCAATCAAAGCAGCATTTTGAAAGGAAAATTTCCCGCGCGCATTCCGTACCAACCGCTTGGTCACCGCCCAGCCCGTCATGGATAATAAGATGAACACACCGGCGGCGTAAATAGCAAGATATGTTTCTTCGTGTGTACCGAACAACAAAAAGCATATGCAGACAATCGCCACCTGGATCCAGACTGGCTTTTCTGCTACTTCGAATTGGTTGCGTTGACCAAGCAGGCGGGGGATGTAGTTCCGCTCTTTGAGTCCGAGTGCCAGATTTTGCAATCCTTGCGCGCTGGCTGCCGAGGCTGACATCAGTACGGCAATTCCAACCAGGGTACCAAAATAGGGAAGCGGGTCAGGCAAAAGCTTATCCATTGTTTGGGTAAAAACAGAAACATTTGGATTTGTCGGATCTGAAAATTTAAAAATTGCCGGTCCGACGATCAGCATGGTTAAAGCGGTTGTGCCCATTACGATTATTAGGCTGTTGAAGGCTAATTTGCTCTTGCGTTTCGGTGCACCGTCGAAAGCGGCTACAAGATTGGCAAAAACCTCAATCCCGGTCATGACAGCCAGGATGCGTGCATAACCACTGATTGTATAGTTGATGTGTTGGGCGTTAAATGCTTGTAAATTAAACGACGGTAGATGCAAGCCCGTTTTCCAAATCGTAGCAGCGACCATGATCCATAAAAGCACCAGTACCCCGGCGGTCGCCGGGCCAAATGTTCGGGCGGCAACTTTCGGCCCACGGTTGACGAGCCAGCCAGTCAGAAGGCTGAGGCCAATTGCAACCAGGCCACGATATTGAGTCCAAAGGAATTTTTGGTTCAGGATGGGGATGCGGTCAGCGATGAATGTAACCAGTGCTGCCATGCTGACCAAAAAGGTGAGGGTGTATTCGACAAAGGTAATGGCGGCATTGACTTTTACAGCCCAGCCTCCAAACTCTTCTTCACTCAATCCGCTTCCACCACTGCCATCGGTTACCCACAACATGACCAGGCGGTACATGGCTGATACCACGGCGATAGTTAAAACAACCAGCCAAACCGAAGCTCCGAAGGTGACTTCGGCTACACCGGCTACGAATATTAATTTCAGGAAGGGGCCAAAGACATACAATGGCGAGGTGGCCGGATCACCGCCGCCGGCTAGCGCACCTTCTATGGAATTGTTGAGTTTGTGTGAAACGTGTGCCATTGTATCCTCGATGTAAACTTCAGAATCTGGGCCAGGGCACCATTCCTGAAATAAGCTTTCCTCCGCAATATTAATTTTTCAGAAGGATTATATAGACTGCTACTCTTCTTTCGGTTGATTTATTCCGTTTTCTCCTGAGCCAAGCACAGTTTGCCGCAGGAATGAATGGAGTGGGCTACTGCGACGCTTTACTACGACTACCGTCACATCGGCGCCTCGGGCTACTTTCGCGGCAACATTCCCTACCAACAAATTCTTGAAGAGCGGTTCATTGGTTGCACCCACGACGATCAGGTCGTAGGGTTTGCGTTTCTCCGTTCCGCGCGCATACTTTAAAATCGCATCTGCTGCATCCCCCCCCTTCACGATCTGCGTATCGATTGAATCATAATCGATTCCCTGCAATATGTCTCTGAATACCTGGCGCGCTCGCGCTAATCCTTGCTGATCTGAACCCCTGGGTATGATATGAAGCAGGGTGACTTTGATCGGGCAATCCTCGCATTCACTCGCCATGCTGATGGCTAAATTTAATGCGCGGCGGCTGTTGGGACCACCACCGACTGGGACCAGAATCGATTTCAATACCCTAAAACTTCGATAGCGAACTAAAGCCACATCTGTCGGCGGGTCAGCCATGATGGGATCGATGACGGAGCCGAACAATCTTCCAGGGCTTTTGGTGTAACCGGGCCAGCCCAGCACCAGCAAGTCAGCGGCATTCTCATTGACCGTATGTCGAACCGCGTCGGCTGGATTACGACCCAGCCGTAGGACGGTGTGAACAGGCACATCCAGAGCCTTGGCCTGGTCGATCACGGTCTCGATGTGCGGCCTCCCTTCCTTGAGCATCAAACGGCCCTCCCCCAATGTCAGCTGTGGTGGAACTTTGATCACGTGCAATGCCAGCACCTCGCCCCCATTGTTCTTGGCGATTAGCGACCCAATGCGCCCGAAGATGCGCGCTTGTTCTTCGTCGGCAACCGGCACGACAACCGAATAATCCTTGCTTACCAGTACCTCCTCCTGTAAAATCTCGATCGGCTTTTCCATCTCTTCGATTCTGGAGAAGTGGGCCAGATAGGCAATCGTACCGATCGCGATCCAGACTACCGCAAAGTACCAGGCTACCGGGCTGAATGAAAACAAATTAATTGCTAACAAGGCATTGGATAAGATTGCAATTAATGGAATGGCTGGCATCCAGGGGATGCGGAAGCCGCGCTCCAAATCGGGCATTTTGTGCCGTAGGGCCATAACAGTTACATTAACCTGCATGAACAACAATAGAAACATGATGTCTGCTGCCGCTGCCACGTCTTCGATTGGCAACAACCAGGCGATGAGTGTAATCAATCCGCCGGATAGTAGGACAGCAAAATTTGGGGTGTGCCGGATCGGATGAATGTTGGCGAAGATCTCGGGCAGGTTGTGGTCCCGACCCATGGCAAAGGATACGCGCGATGAAGAATATGTCGTGGCATTCAGGGCCGACATGGTTGAGACCAAGCCGCTAATTAATAAAACGATCCCGCCAACCTTGAATGGGAAAGTTTGCTGGGCAACATCCACGATGGCAATTTCTTTTTGCTGGCCCAGGTATTGGTAGACTTTCATACCAATCGGAGCTTTCGTTGCGCCGATAGCGGTGATGCTGACGAAAATGTAAACAGCCACGGCAATCCCGATTGACAGGAAAATTGCACGCGGGATGTTTCGTTTCGGGTTGATGGCTTCCTCCCCGGATTGGGCGATAATTTCATATCCCTCGAATGCAATAAATGTCAGGCCCATTGCAACGAACACGCCCATTACGCCATTCGGCATGAATCCGGTTGTGAAGCGTGTGTGCCAGGCTTCGGTGCGCAGCATCGCCAGAATACCAAAGATCACAAATAATCCCAGGATCGAAATCTTGGTCATGGTGATGATATTTCCAATCGTCCCGGTTTCCGACGCGCCGCGATAATTGATGGCTGTGAAAATAATGATGATCAAGGTCATGAAAATCAAGGTCAGCTGATTTATGCTCAAACCAAAGGTTGGTACACCAGCCATGTCCCATAGTTCGGAAGCGAAACGGCCAAAACCCAACGCATACAGGCTTCCAGCCGCGGCGTGGGCAAACCATGACATCCATCCGGCCAGGAAGCCGTTTACTCCGCCCAGGCCTTCCTTTACCCATAAATAGCCGCCACCCGCTTCGGGGAAGCCAGAACCGAGTTCCGCGTAGGATAGGGCAGTGAAAGATGTGACAATGCCGTTCAACAGGAATGCTAGAATCAAGGCGGGCCCAGCGACGCCTGCTGCGATTCCAGTCAGGACGAAGATCCCGGCCCCGATCATGCCGCCGACACCGATCATTGTAATGGTGAACAGACTCAGGCTACGGCTGAGAGTGACTTTTTCGTTGCTTTGTTTGTTGATGGACATTAAGTACCGCTCCAGCTAGACTAAATTGCGGATCCCCACCCACAGGACGCCGGGAGTTATTTTACCCGGTTTTCTGGGAAAGGCGGACGCTGTCCGTCTGTTCAGGTGGTGTTGTAATGAATTAGGACGAATGGCTTGCGCATCACTTTTACGTGACCTATAATTACGCCAATTCAAAGAAGGGATAATCCATGCCCGAATACGAAGCTGTGATTGGTCTTGAAACCCACATTCAACTTAATACCACTACCAAGATATTTTGCTCTTGCAAGGCTGATTCATGGTTTGACCCCCCGAATACCAATATTTGCCCGGTCTGTACGGGCCTTCCGGGTGTGTTGCCGGTATTGAACAAAGCTGTGGTTGAGAAGGGTGTCTTGCTGGCTGCGGCCATGCGTGCTGAGCCCCAACCGGTCTCGTTCTTTGATCGCAAGAATTATTTTTACCCCGATCTTCCGAAGGGTTACCAAATTTCACAATACGACCGTCCGCTGGCGCGCGGTGGTTATCTGGATGTGCCCATGCCGGATGGCAGCTATCGTCATGTTTCGATCACCAAACTCCATCTTGAGGAGGATGCCGGAAAAACCAGGAATGAAGCGGGACAGCGCCTGATTGACTTCAACCGCTGCGGTGTTCCCCTGGTGGAGATGGTGACCGGTCCGGACCTGCGTTCGGCCGATGAGGCTGCACAATATTTGATCCGGTTGCGACAATTATTACGCTGGATTGGTATCTCTGAGGCTGACATGGAAAAGGCGCATTTGCGCTGCGATGCCAATGTCTCGGTGCGACCCAAAGGAGCGGAATACCTCAATCCTAAGACCGAGATCAAGAATGTCAACTCGATTGAGGCCGTGCGCGACGCCATCCAGAAAGAAATAGAGCGCCAGATCAGGGAATACGAACTGGGGCATGAAATCGAAGCCTGGACTCTTGAGTGGGACGAGGAGGCCCAGACCTTGCGGAAGATGCGTTCGAAGGAGACGGAGGCGGATTATCGTTATTTTCGCGAACCGGATTTGCTGCCAATTAATCTGGATACTGCCTGGCTTTCTCAAATTCTGGCTGACCTGCCCGAGCTTCCGCTTGAGCGCCGGGCACGTTTTGTTGAAGAATACGGTTTACCGGAATACGATGCCGATATTCTGACCAACGAGCGCAGTCTGTCCGACTACTATGAAACGGCTGTCAAGGCCTATGCTGGCGATCCAAAGCGTGTCTCTAATTGGCTGATGAACGATATTTTGGGATTCTTGAATGAGCAAGGTCTGACAGCCGCTGGCCTGAAGCTCACGCCGGAAAATTTGGCAGAGCTGATTAAGTTGGTGGATGAGAATATTATCAACACCAACACCGGAAAAGCCCTGATCAGCAAGGCGCATAATACTGGCAAATCTCCCCGCTCGATCGTCGAAGCCGAAGGGCTTGCAAAAGTCAGTGAGGACAGCGCCATCCGTAACGTTTGTGAAGAAGTGCTGGCTGAAAACCCGGAGGAAGTGGCCAGTTATAAAGGTGGCAAGGAGACCTTGATTGGCTGGTTTGTCGGTCAGGTCATGAAGAAAATGCGCGGAAAAGCTGATGCTCAAATCGCGCGTACCATCTTACAGGAATTGCTCAAGTAGGGTAGATGGCCTCATCTTTTGTTTCTCTTAATGGTATTCGGTTTCATTATCTAACCTGGAATCAAGGTATGGGTGGCCGGCCTGTCATCCTGTTGCATGGACTGGCTTCTAACGCTCGTATCTGGGACCTGGTAGCCCCGCACCTGCTGCAGGATGGGCTGGTCCCGATTGCACTTGATCAGCGTGGTCATGGCCTTAGCGATGGGCCGGATGGTGATTACGGTTTTGAGCCGTTCACGGGTGATCTGGCTGCCTTCCTTGAGCTATTTCAGCTTGAGAAACCCTTGTTAGTTGGCCACTCCTGGGGTGCTTCGGTCGTTCTGGATTTCGCTGCACACGTCCGTTCCGGTGCGTACTCTCCTTCAGGACTGGTCCTGGTCGATGGAGGATTAACTCAACTCAACGACCTGCCGGGTGCAACCTGGGAGTCGGTGTCCGAGCGACTGGAACCGCCGCGGCTGGCAGGTACGCCGCTGTCCGAATTTCGCGAACGCCTCGAACAAAACCGGGGCGATTGGAAGCTTTCGCGGGAGGCGATCGACATCATCCTGGCCAACTTCGAATTGCGCGCAGATGGAACGATTTCACCGCATTTGACTTTCGAACATCATATGCAGATCGTACGCGCCATGTGGGAATTCCAGACCTATGAGCGACTGTCACAGCTGGCCTGTCCTGTGATGGCTGTTCCGGCCCGTCCGAAAAATCCACGAGGGCCTGCAGCTGAATTCCTGGCGCTGAAGGAGCGCGGAGTGAAACACGCCCTGAAGGTTAGGCCCGATCTGCGCCTGGAGTGGATGGAAGATTCCATCCACGATATCCCCCTGCAACATCCTGAAACACTTGCCAATTTGATCCTGGATTTTTCTGCACTCCTCTGATCCATGATCTACACACCCCGGCCCACACGTAAATTTCTCTGGCGAGTTTTCCTGGTCGCCCTGGTTCTTCGCTTGGTTCCGGTTCTATTGTCCTATAACCTGGGTATCGGGTTGGATGACATGTTCCAGTATGACATGCTGGCGCGCAGCCTCGTCAGCGGAAATGGCTATCGCTGGTATGCTCAGGACGACCTGCGATTGGTCCAGCAATATCTCCCTCTCGATCTTTCATCTATAGCTTACGACCCGCGCGGGGTGCTGACCGCGTTTCGACCGCCGCTTTATCCCACCTTCCTGGCCCTGGTTTATTCCGTTTTTGGTCTTGGCACGCGGCGTTTCTTTTTTGCACGGTTGGTCCAGGTGGTAATGGGGAGTCTGCTCCCATTACTGACTTTTTCTCTGGCATCTCGCTTTTTCCCCAATCGGCCGCGGGCTTCCAGGTTGGCTACCTGGGTGGTTGTCTTCTATCCAATGCTGGTCCTGTTTCCCCTGGCACTGGCGACCGAGAATCTATTCATCTTCCTGGTGCTGGCTTCGATCCTGGTGCTGCTGCGCGGGGTTGAAAGGCGCCGGCCATCGGATTTCATTTGGTTTGGGTTGTTGGCAGGCCTGGGTGCCCTGACGCGTTCAGTTATTCTGGTTGCCAGCGGATTGTGCCTGTTGTGGCTCTGGTTTTTCCTGCGAGAGCGCCGGGGAGCGCTGTTGGCAGCGACTGCCCTGGCCGTGACGATTGCCCCCTGGATAATTCGCAATTCGCTGCTTTACCATCGACCAGCTGGCATCGAAGTCAGCCTGGGCTACAATTTGTACATGGGATACCATCCGCAAAGCAGCGGAACCTTCAAATACGGTATTTCATTGGATTTGCTTCCCATCCTGGATGACGACCAACGCGACCGATTGGGCATGCAAGCGGCTGTGGTTTTCATCAAAGACAATCCTACACGTGTCCCCTCACTGATGGTTTCCAAGTTGGGATATTTCTTCGGCCTTGAGCGCCGCGCCCTGACCTATTTCTATTCGAACGATTTCTTTGGCTATTTGCCGCTGCCAATCCTGCTGTTGTTGGGAGGTCTGGTGTTGGTTCCATTTGGATTGGTCTCGACCTCAGCCGCGCTGGGATTGGGACTTGTTCCCTGGGACCGCCGAGTCTGGCTGCTGGCCACAATCATATTCGGCTATATCCTGCCGCATCTTTTGTTGTTAGCCGAAGAGCGCTTCCATCTGGTATTGGTACCCTTCCTGGCCATCCTTGCGGCTCAACTCTGGGACCGTGGATGGAACGGGTTGTCTGAGCGCTGGCGCACACGAGCCGGGAAACTGGCCTTGACCCTGGCTGGGTTGACGGTTGTACTTCTGTGCCTCAATTGGGGATTGGAACTCTGGCACGATGCGGACAAGCTGGCGTTATTGTTCGGCCCGAATGGAAATCGCACGTTTTTCCCTTATTGAGTACAAGGAGCATTGCATGGTACAAGAACCAAAGGCAACTCTGCAATTGGATTGGAAGATTGCCGTCCTGGCGGTTGTATCAACTCTTTTGTTGCTACTTGATCATTATTATGCGCTGACCTCCAGCAAAGAATTGGATCGTACAATTCTGTATTTACTGGTTCCCTTGCTGATCACGTTGATTGTCTTTCGCGAATCCCCGCGGGAGTATGGCTTCCAACTTGGTGATTGGAAAGCCGGAATTGCCATCACCGCCATTTGCATCCTTTTGATCGCTCCAATTTTGTGGTTTGTCACTCGTGGTGATCCAACGATGACTCTGTATTACCGCGGACTGGCGGGCGGGTTGCCTTGGAATACGCTGGTCGATTTGCTGGGTTGGGAGTTTATGTTCCGCGGCTGGTTGCTGTTCGGCTACGCTCGCCGCTTTGGCCCGGAGGCGCTCTGGATGCAGGCCGTTCCCTTTGCATTGGCGCATCTTGGCAAGCCGGCTGTGGAGACGCTGTCGACCATCTTCGGCGGATTCGCCTTCGGCTGGGTGGCGTATCGCACACGTTCTTTCCTGTACCCATTCCTGATCCATTGGTTCGTCTCCTCGTTCGTGATTTTGATTGCGGCAGGCATCCTTGGTTGATTATTTCCTGCGCCCTGCTCGGGCGGATGATTTTCCTGCGATCCGATCCTTGATTCGTGCGGTTCGTATCAACCCGACCGGCTTAGACTGGCAGCGCTTTGTCGTTGCTGAGACGAATGATGGATTATTGGTTGGTTGTGGACAGGTCAAACCTCATCGTGGTGGTACTCTTGAATTGGCTTCGATAGCAGTCGAGCAGGATTTTCGTCATCAAGGTGTGGCGCGGGCTTTGGTCGAAGATTTGCTAGCGCATTATCCGCGACCGCTTTATCTTATGTGCCGCTCGAACCTCGGTCCATTTTACGAACGCTTTGGCTTTCAGGTTGTCCTGCCCGAGCAAATGCCGCAGTATTTCCGCCGCATCCAGAACCTGGCCGGTATTTTTGGGTTGTTGAGGCCTGGTGTCGGATCACTGTTGGTCTTGCGGCTGGTATAATTTGGAAAAGGGACCGGAATGTCAATGAAAAGAATTCTCGACATCATCATCGGATTGTTGGTTGGATTGATCGCCGCGGGGCTGATTTGGATTGTTGCCAGCCCGCCGCGTGGACGGCCGATTGAACTTCTTCCGGAACCTACTTCCCAGCCGATCAAGGTTTACGTAACAGGTGCGGTCCAAAAAGTTGGCGTCTATTTACTCCCTGAAGGGAGCCGCATTGGGGATGCAATCGATGCCGCCGGCGGTTTTGCGGAAGACGCCGATAATGAGAGCATTAATTTGGCAGCGTTGGTTCATGACGGTGACCAGATCCACGTTCCGCGGAATTTTCAGTCGGGTGGAGGTTCGTCGATCGAGAGAATCAATGTCAATATAGCCACGATCGATGAACTGGATTCGCTGCCCGGCATTGGGCCAACACTGGCCGAGAATGTTGTCAACTACCGGCTGGCACACGGTCCCTTCCGCGTCTTGGACGATTTGCTCGATGTGCCGGGTATGGGTCCGGCTTCGCTTGAGCGCATCCGGGATATGATTACGCTGGGAAGTTAGGAATTTTTATGCCCTTCGACCATTTTGATTGGCTGGCCCCGTTATATGACCGCGCCATTCACGAATTCTCTGCGCAGGATTCTATGCAACGCTACCTGGATTTACCGGCCGAGGGGCGTTTGCTGGATGCGGGTGGGGGGACGGGGCGCGTCGCTGCTGCCTTGCATGGCCAGGCTTCCCAAATTATCATCGCTGACCTTTCCCTGGGCATGTTGCGTCAGGCTGCATTAAAACCCGACCTTTGGCCTGTCTGCTCTCATACTGAGCACTTACCTTTTCCTGACGGATTTTTTGACCGCGTGATTATGGTGGACGCGCTCCATCATGTGATCGATCAAACTTCAACTGCGCGGGAACTTTGGCGCGTACTCAAGGCCGGCGGCCGGATTGTTATTCAGGAACCGGATGTGCGCAGATTCTCTGTCAAGCTTATCGCCCTGGCTGAAAAATTGGCATTGATGCGCAGTCATTTTCTCTTACCCCCAAAAATTTCAGATTTGTTTTCGATGGATGGTGCCAGGATAGAACACTATACAGAGGATTACAGCGCCTGGGTTGTAATCCTAAAATAATCAATCACCCGCAGGTTTTCTGCGGGTGATTGATTTTAATGAAGGATTTGTCTGGCGATGACCATGCGCTGCACCTCGCTGGTCCCTTCGCCGATAGTCATCAAGCGTGCATCGCGGTAGATGCGTTCGACGGGGTATTCGCGGCTATAGCCGTACCCGCCGTGGATTTGGATTGCATTGCGACAAACGCGTTCTGCCATCTCTGTCGCAAATAATTTGGCCATGGCTGCTTCCTTGGTGTACGGGCGCCCCTCCTGCTTGAGCCAGGCTGCGTAATAGACGAGCTTGCGGGCAGCTTCAATTTCTGTGGCGGCATCAGCCAACATCCATTGGATAGCCTGGTGCTCGGCGATTGGCTTACCAAAAGTCTGGCGTTCTTTTGAATAAGTAATTGCGGCTTCAAATGCTGCTTGAGCCAGCCCAACCGAAAGCGCACCAATGCTGATGCGACCGCCATCCAGGGTTGCAAGCGTCTGATGAAGCCCGTGCCCTTCCTCGCCAACCAGGTTGCCAAGTGGAACGTGCACGTCTGCGTAGGTCACGGCCGAAGTAGGGGAGCCTTTCAGGCCCATCTTTTTTTCCGGCGGGGCGATGTGCAGTCCGGGGCTGTCGGTAGGAACCAGGATCATGCTCAGGGAATGAGAGCCTGCCCCGGCTTCGGTGCGAACGAGGCTGACGATGTATTCGGCAATGCTGGCATTCGTGCACCACATTTTTGAACCGTTGACCACCCAATCATTTCCAACTTTTTCGGCTTTGGTCCGTATCCCACCTTGCAAATCCGAACCAGCCCCGGGCTCGGTCAGGGCCAGGGCCGCCAGTTTATTCTTGCCGCTGGATACAACTGGCAGCCATTGTTGTTTCAGTTTATCAGAACCATAACGCACGATGGGGGTGGTGCCCAGTCCGTTGTGAGCAGCGATAGCCAGAGCGGTGCTTCCACAACCCCAGCCAAGTTCTTCGATGGCAATCGCTGCGCTGACGGCATCCACTTCTGCACCGCCATACTTTTCGGGAATGTTGAGCCCCAGCAACCCGAGCGGACCCATTTTGTGGGCTGCCTCCCAGTTGAAGGTGGCGGTCTCGTCCACTTCGCGAGCCTTGGATTGGACCTCGACTGCCACAAAATCATGGACGGTTTTTTGCCACAAGCGTTGCTCATCATTTAAATCAAAATTCATGTCTCCTCCGGTTTCCTCCATGGTTTTTAGACGATTATTTGAATGATCAGCTATTTCGTCCGATTTCAGCTGAGCTCGTTTAGGCGTACTCACTCACCAGATTCTTGATCGCGATCATCATCAGGATCGATAGTTGTTTGGTTATCGAGGTAGTTTTTTAGTAATGTTTTGGCTGCCGTCAGTTTTTCTTTGGGTACAAAAAGCTGTACCAGCGCCAGCGGCCCGAACGTAACAGGGTAGACGGAGCGACCGGCTCCCTCCTGAATCATTTGTACCGGAATGCCTTCTGCCTCGAGATACGTCTGAAGTAAGTCGGCTTCCATTCGCCCGTAGACTTCGTGCAGTAATTCCCAGGTGAGTTCGTCGCTCATCCAAGCCTCCAAGTCATAATGAACAGGATAGTAATCAGTGTACTGACGATCAATTGTCTTATACCGATCTCAACTGGTTTGTGTTTGATTGCCGGATGCGTAATACCCCAAAAAGTCTCGATCCATTGCAGCAAGAACGGCAAGGCCAGGAATCGGGGTGCGAGACCAGTGAGAGACATGACAGTAACTGCTCCCAAATTGAATGATGTATACAGCATTGCTCTACGTCCCATTAAAAATAATACGGATTGCTCCGGAATATCAGCCAAAGATCGTTGTTCGAGCCGCAAATAAGCATAGACGATGGCGGCCGCCGCTTGTAGCCAGATCAAAAGCCACAACGCCCACCCGATCGGGTCGTAATGGCCTTTGCCAACCCACAGGGCGGCCGGAGCAGCGAGTGAAAGGATTCCGGTTGCCAGGATTTCTACTCCGGCCTGACGGCGTTCCGAACGTCGGCTGACCAGATATAAATGCCAGGTGAAGACCGGAATGGCAGGGACAGACAGGTAAAGGACAATTGCAAATCCTTGCCAAATCAGACCTGCCACGGCAGCGAGTATGATTACCGCATAGACCAACATCCAGACACGTGCTGCAGCCAGGTCCTGTTTGCCACGCCTGCCGCTGTAAACCTTGACTGCAATTGTTACCGGTTGGCGGATCAAAAAGGCAGCCATGGCGGCTATTATCAAAAATGCGGAGGCTAAGCTAAAAGAGCCTCCGGCAAATAAACCAATTAATAATGGGCTGAGAAGAAATATCCAGGAGCCGTGATCCTGAGGTAAGGCAATCTGACGACGGAAGATCGATTGCTTTAAGCCAGACATATTTGGGATTATAACACCTGGCTTACCGGGGTCCGAGGTGTAATCTGCCATCTGACAGGTAGCCACCAGATTGGGTAATTGCTTGTTGGAGGCGGTAATATGAGTATATGATGACAAAATCGTTCTAATATTGTGTCAAATCGCCCAATATGGTAGGATATATCTGATTATTAAGGAGCGTATTGGTATGGATATTTATGCAAAAAATGCCCCCTCGGTTAGCGTTGGCGTGCGGTTGCGCCAACTACGCGAGCAGCGCAATATGTCAATGCGTACGCTGGCAAGTTTGAGCGGATTGTCTGCCAACGCGCTGAGTATGATTGAACGCAGCAAGACCTCTCCTTCGGTCAGCACACTGTATAAAATTGCCGATGCGCTGGGTGTTTCAATCACGTCCTTCTTTGGGGACGAAGCCGAACGGCAGCAGGTTGTGTTTATTAAGGGTAACGAACGCCCCAGGGTACCGTTCGTGCAGGGGGTTTGGGAAGGACTTGGCGGCGAACAATTCATTGGCCGCATCGAGCCCTTTGTTTTAACCCTTGAAAGTGGTGCGACGAGCGGTCAGCATGCCATGATGCACACTGGCCACGAATTTGTTTTTTGTCTGCGTGGTTCTTTGGAATATAAGGTCGAGGATCAAACCTATGCCTTGGAATCCGGGGACAGCCTGCTGTTTGCGGCTCGTTTAAGGCATTCCTGGAAGAATGCTGGGAATGTGGTAACCAATGCCCTGATCTTGTTGTGTGATTTCTCGGAGGGTGAGCATCTGACCGGAATGCATTTGAACAAAACCCAAAAAAATGTATAACGATGGAACGAAAAAACGGCGAGCACTTTTGCTCGCCGTTTTTTAGGTAATCAACAGCCTAAGCGTACATTCCCCAATCAAGGGCGGAGGGATCTTCCATCATCGAGAAATCCCACATATCGGCGCCCATCTCGATTGTGACGGGTTTGTTGATCGCATCCTGGGC